>Ga0209902_100215_pt1 | contig 92786 bp, 77 predicted proteins | sample FECB27metaG_FD_188304 | JGI IMG/M metagenome (GOLD analysis project Ga0209902, IMG submission 188304) | Cyanobacterial communities from the Joint Genome Institute, California, USA - FECB-27 (SPAdes) (version 2) | ecosystem: Environmental > Aquatic > Thermal springs > Hot (42-90C) > Microbial mats... | reverse complement strand
TGGAATCTGATTGATAAAATCATTGAAACCTGCGCTGGTTTATGGAATTTTAAATTAGCTACTATTTCGACAGCTTAGCTGATTTTACGCTCAATTCACTCACTATCAATACGCAACAAGTCTAATATACCAAGGGATACCTGTTAGCTAAACGTAACCACAATTCCCAATTTTCTTAAGAAGTTAATTTTGGACCTTCATCAAATGGATGTTTCAAGGTAATGTCTTTACGCCGTAATACGCCTTTACAGCTTAAGATATTTCCCTTTATCAAATTTTTGCTAATATCTCCTTTAAGTGACTCCTATATTTTTGCTTATATTAATATTCAAATATTTATCGAAAATAAGAAACCGTATGTTTCTTAACAAGAGAGGATCACGATGCTATTTTTAACTTTTCCACCTGAAAATTATCAAATTGCTTTTAGCAAGTAATGAATGAACGGTGATAGTAGCAAGAATCAGATAGAAAGGATATGCACTTACCCAATACCTGTATTCTATACTGCGTAGTATGAATGGAAATACCAATGTAAAGTAGAGTGCTATACAAATAATTAAAAGATATTTATTGTTCTTACTAAATAACCCAATAAATATACCGTATGTCCCTAGTATAACAATAAGAAGATAAAACAACGAATATATTATTTTTATGGACTTCATAAATAGACTTAATTGATCATACGGCTTATTAATCAAATTATAAGTCCCAGAATGAAGTAAATACTTTTTTAAGAGAATCAAAGGAACAAGAACGTGGTAAACAAGAGGTTTTTGCTTTTGGAATGAAAGTGTATATTTCGACAATTTATGTTCTGCCTCTAACGCAATTTTCTTCTTGCCCTCTAACTGATACGACAGATTATTAGCGATAACGATTTTCTCTCTAAGTTTTTTTAAAGAATCTATATTGAAGTCTTTTGTATAAATATAATCAGGCAAGATTACTGTATCGTCAAATGAAGTGATGTCTTTTTCTCTTTGATTAATCCTGCCTGCAAATGTGTCAAACCATCTGATTTCGGCTTTAGGGTTCCAAGAAATTATATCTCCTCCCCAAGCCGTTACGAATTGACGGAGTTTTATATCCGTTGGCGTATACGAATACCCGGCCTGCATATTTATTTGCAGGGGGACAACTTTGTGAAAATATTGATAATTGCGAATTACCCAAATTGTGTCTATAATAATAAAAGGAACCCAAATTATACTACAATGGATAACAGCTTTTATCAGTGTCCGTTTTTTTATTATTATCAATTCAATTAGTAAGTATATACTGAATAAAATTAAAATTGGTAAAAAATATGGTTTTAAGAAAAGTGACCAACAAGCCAGTAGCCCCACTATCCACAATTGAAGCAGCTTTTCAGAACCGACGTATCTAAAAAGAAAATACACGCTTGTTATGAGCAAATTTGTAGTAAAGCTTTCAGTTAGAAGGTAAAAATCAAAAATAACAGAGTACGTACTAACAGCAGCCAACAAAAAAGTACAATAAAAAATAAACTTATTCTTAGAAATTTTCTCCGCTATATTAGATAGAAGAAATACTGAGATGATTGAAAAAACTATCTGAAAAATTACAATCAAATTAACTGACGTTGTTTTCTCAAAGAAAAGCCTGAGTAGATAATATAACATTCCGTAACCTGGCATACGTCCTGCGTATGTTTGAGTATTACTAATATCGTTGGCATAAACATTTTTAGCCAATAAATTCTCTATTGGGATAAAGTAAGAGAAAGTATCTCCTCCTTCTATAGCAAATACACCTTTGTTTACAAGATAGACGTCAATATCCAATGAAAAATAAAGAAATGCATAAATCGGTAGTCGTATTAAAAAGGCTAATCCTGTCCAAAAGATAAAATTATTAGTATTAAGAAAATATTTTTTAATAGTTAGATTCATTCTTTTTATATAATTTATCAAGTGCAGCAATCATACTTTCCAGTGAAAAATAACGATTGACATCTTCTCTACCTTCTTTAATAAGCTTAGCCCGTATTTGCTCTTCTTGAGTTAATAATGATACAAGGGCATCATAAATAGCGATATCATTTTTGAAAGGCACAACTAAAGCATTTTCCCCATCTCTAATAAATTCATTTGCCACACCAGATAAAGTAAAGATGGAGGGTATACCCGCAGCCAGTGCTTCCACATAAGTTTGGCCGAAAGCCTCTGCATGCTCATCAATAGGAGTATGTATAAAAACATTAAATAATTGATAAAGGGCAAACACATCTTCTTCAAATAGAATCTCTCGGTATTTATCTTGCGGAAGATCTTTCAGTATTTTACCAATTTCCTCCTTAAAAGGACCATTTGCATTGGCCAATACTAAACAGGCATTGGGATAAGTTGACGAAAGTTTTTTGAATGCCGTAATGATGTACTGTATTCCTTTCCATTCAATATACCTGGAAATAACTCCTACGATGGGATAGGCGCCCTCTAACTGATATTTCTTTTTTAATGCTAATATTCGTTGTGTAGGTATCTCTTGAAAATCTTCAAGCTTAAAACCATGGTGAATGAGATGAATTTTATCTGGCCTTACTCCTTCCAGAGAAGTTAATATCGTCTGAACATTATTACTAATTGCAACAATGTCAGTTGCCATTGCATTAATCAAACGATCGTAATAAACTGCCCTGGGGAAGTACATATGGTGCAGTGTAGCATGGTGCCTTGTATATATCCGCATCGGTACTCCCAGCAGTTTTCCCGCGCATAATCCAATCAAAGAGGCTTCAAACAAATGAGCGTGAATTATGGCTGCTTTTTCTTTCTTTAGTATTTTATAAATCGATATAAAAGCGTGCAATACATCTTTTTTTCCTCTGTATAGTATCCGATATACCTCTATATTATTTTTCTTAAGATATAACTCCAATGATGATTCACCTGGATTAAGTAAAATGAAAGTAATATTATATTTTGAACAATCCAGATTTTCAGTGATCCATTCGAAAGCGACTGCCTTTCCTAAATTGGATAGAATATAAACTAAATTAACTCTACGTGTATCCTTTTTCAAAGTAAATCTAAATAGGTTGCGACCTCAGGGGTACAAATTATAAAATTATAGTAACTGCTTTTTGTTAAACTTTTTACCTGTCTAGGTTTACTTTCTTCATCAATGTCGAAGTATAGATAACCTAGTCCCGCTAATTGAGACTCTATCCGGGATCCTACTTCTTCATTTAGCACTTCTATTAAGAGCGTTGGTCTAAATTGACTCAAATGGCTCTTCAGGCCTTCTAAAACTTCTGGCTCGTGTGTTTCTACGTCTATTTTTATAACGTCGACTTGCGTGATATGATTACGCTTAATAAATGAATCAAGCGTAATCGTCTGTACTTCTCTTTCTATTACTTTTACAGAAGGGCCGTGGATATTTTTATTGACAGTTACCGATAATATATGCTCTGTTGCCTGATCATATATTACAGCTTTGCCGTTATAATTCGAAACCGCAACTTCATAACACTTAATTGGATAATGATTTAATTCTACATTCTGCATTAATTTATCAAATACTCTGGTCACTGGCTCAAATGCATATACATTTGCATTTGGATTGACAGTTTTAGCTACCAGCGAATATATTCCTGTATTCGCACCGACATCTAAAATCACATTCGATCTTTTACATACTTCTATCCATAATCTGATGGATACCTTTTCCCAACTTTCAATTCCTTCCCAGAAAATTGCATTTTCTATCTGATACCCATAGTGTTTTAAAAGAAATTTGCTATTATCAACCTTTACTTCAAATATTCCTTTAAAATGCAAATGCTTATATATATTATGGGGAGGATGATATATTCTTTTTACCAATGAAAATAAATGTTGCTTCCAAGGTAAGATCTTATACAATAATTTTAAGATTTTTTTGACCATATATTTAAATTAGATTTGTCAAATACAGAACAAGAAAATAGTTCAAATATTGGTATTGTAATTAAAACTATTTTCTTATCATTGGTTTTACTCTAAACATCCCTTCTGAAGATCAATGTCAAACTCAATTGTACCATTGTTTTCTTCTCGCCTTTCATTGCGTACAAACTTATTAAACATACCTCGCCGTTTATTTTGCGGTGGATGGGGAGAGAAATGGCTTGTACGGCGGCTTGCCTCCTCCCCGGATAACCCTTTATGGAAAAGCTTACGGCCTTCAAATTATCTATATCCTCCTTCTACAATAAGATATGCGATCAGAGATCGGCTTCAATATGCATTAGATTTACGCGACTATCAAGATTGGGTACTATACTTCTATTCATTTCAAGATTCATCTCGTCCCCTTTTATCCTATTTAAGTAAAGGAATGACGGCTTTCGATGTTGGGGCCAATGTGGGTCAAACCGCTATGGCTATGGCTCAAACAACTCAAAAACTCGTTTATTGCTTTGAGCCGCATCCGGCTACGTTTTTTAAATTAAAAAAGAACCTTTCTTTAAATAGCTTTCTACCTATTAAAGCCGAACAACTTGGCTTAGGTCAAAAGCCTGGATGGGCCCAGATGGGAGAAAATATTAATCATTCCGGTAGCAATTGCATTCAAAACCACGGCAATATTTCAGTACCACTTTCCTGTATAGATGAATACATAGAAAGTAATCAAATCTCTGCTTGTGATTTTATCAAGATTGATACAGAGGGTTATGAACTTGAGGTATTAAAAGGAGCAGAAAATACGTTAAAAAAATTTCATCCAATTCTAGTGATCGAATTAGATGAGAACAACTTGGAAAAGTATCATACTTCTTCTAATGAATTAATAACTTATCTTCTCTCTTTTGGTTATAAGCTTAGCGATCTGCATAGTAATCAGTCAATTTCTCTTCAACATAGAAACAGTTTACACACTGATATTTTAGCTCAGTAAAACTTAAACTCGGCAGTTATTTTATTCCTAAATTTTATTTTTATGTCAATTAGCATATTTCCTTTATTATAAGGATCAAATCTTCCTGTTGGGAAAATGCGTCCCAAGTCCTGTGATGACAAAATCATAGATTAGGTAGCGCACTCGTTTAGGAAATATAACGAGCATATTAAAATGGTCTATTAATTTTACCCAGAACCTATTAGAAAAAATACTATATATTATTTTTTTTGCAATAGGCAGCTTTTTAGGTTGCCGTTGTGAAAATATTGTATATAATTCAGGTTTTAGCTGCTTCAATAAGCCATGTGCTAGTTGGTACTGTCTTTGACGCTTTATATACGTTCGACAGGTAATAAAATCATCGTGCCATCCAATCGCTTCTTTACTTACGTAGATAGGTATAGATAATTGGAACGCTCTGACTGCAAAATCAAAATCTTCTGCATCGTTCAAATTTTTGTCAAAAGAGCCTATACTGAAAAAAAGATCTTTGGGAATTGAGAAATTAGCTGCAGTTATGAAAGGATGATTTAATGGTTTATCAAATTCCCCCGCAAGATCCATCCATTTACGGCTTAAATATGCTTTATATTTTTGCAGGTCTGTCTTGCTAAGTGCTATTTCTTCTAATGGACTTCCTACTAAGATTGATTTTGGCTTACGAAGGTGATGCTCAACGTGAATTGCGACGCATTCGGGTATGGGCCTAATATCATCGTCAAAGAACAGTAGTAAGTCACCTATTGCGTGGTGGGCTCCAGTATTTCTCGAAACAGAACGTCCTCCATTTGATCTTTCCATTACGGTCAGTTTCAAATCAAAAGTTTCATTTTGAATTTGAGCAGCTGTTTCATCCGTTGACCCATCAATAACAACAATGACTTCAAATTGAGAATAAGTCTGCTTTTCCAGCGCTCTTAAAATTTTAATAATTTTATGAGCTCCATTATAGGTAGGAATTATTACAGATAAAGAAGTAGTTGTCATTGCCAATTCTTCTTATGAGAGTACAAATCTGCTAATTGCCTAAAATTAATATTCCTCGAAGATAAACTTCTGTATTTAAGGGACTTTAGCCAAAAAATAACTTTTGCCCTTTTCTCTCCGTAGTATTTTCTAAGAAAATAGTATTCGTGCTGAAGCATTAACATTTTTTTATCAATGGACTTATCTTTATTTGTACTTACTGATATATAATGAATCACCTCAGCTTCAGGATAATAGACAATTCGATACCCCATTTGCTTAATTTCATAACACCACTGCATATCCTCGCCATACATAAAAAAATCATCACAAAGTTTGCCCCCTGTAAATTGATGTATTATTTCTTGGCGAGTCATAAAAAAAGTTGCCCATATCCAGTCTGCTTCAATTTCCTTCTTGTGATCAAAGAAAAACCCCAATAGCCATACAGCCTTTTTAGACGGAAATATCTTCTGTAATCTAAATAATTCTATTAATTCGGTTTGAATAGACGGAAAACGATTAGCGCATGGTTGTATTTTACCATTGGTATATAAGAGTTTCGCTGAAAGTGCTCCAATCGTTGGGTCTGTTTTCATCTTTTGATATGCTATACCAATTGCATCATTGCACAGTACAGTATCGCTATTTAATAGCAAAATAGTTTGTCCTTTTGCATACGGCAATGCTAAATTATTTCCTTTAGCAAAACCTAAATTTGATTCACTTTCAATTAATTGAATATCCGGAAAACGTTGCTTAAATAAGGAGGGTGGGCATTCAGTAGAGGCATTATCCACTATAATTATCTCGAAGCGAATTGACTTTGTGTGCTCATATACTGATTCAACACATTGACAAGTAAGATCAAAGGTATTGTAATTTAAGATAACAACTGAAACGTCCATTGTTATTTAAATTTTCGCATCAGGGTGCGTAACCGAGCAAAATTGCGGGAATTAGTGAAATACCGTTTGCTTGCAGGAATATTAAAATTAATTTTTCCTCTCATATTTTGGATCAATTCATCAATGGTATTTCCTTCACAAAAGGCGAGAGAAGGCCAGACTTCAGGCTTGATAGGGTGAAAATTAGTTATGTATTGGCAGTTATATGCATCAATTGCTTTCCATAAATTGAAATAACTCTGCTTATTAGCGAAATCGGTGTGATGTCCCCAACTATTGATTTTTTGCCATAATTGTTCTTCTCCTCTAGCCCAGGTTTCGTGCAACACAAAGAAATTACTGATTACATTAAAATGCCCATTCCGTCTCGCATTGGTATATTCAGGGCGATTTGTTGCAAAAGGCATCACCTCATGATTATTATTCTTGAATTCAACATAAACATATCCGTTGTTTAACTTTTTAATCAATGGTACCCAGTTACAACATACATTATATGGTTTATGAATTGGAGACGGACTTTGACATATTTGCCTTAAATAACGCACAAAGGCTTTGAAATCAATAAAATACTCATCTGAATCTATTTGTATATGCCAACCTCCCTCACCCATAAATTTAGCCATTAAATTTCTTTGCCGGTTATCGTTCTCAATGGGGCTAAGCGCTTTAAGAGAAAAATCATCTTCGTAAATACGAATTTTATTGCTGACATCTATTTCTTCAATCCATTTATTAAAAATAGTATCATCGAATTCGTACGGTAATCCGGACCAGCTCCTTCGATTACGATCGATTGACAAACAAATTACATCTGCTGTTTCATAAATTCTTGGTATTGATTTCTTCAATAGCTCCCAGTCGTATGATACACAAAATCCAACCTTGATTAAACTATTTTTACTCATGCTCTCAATTTAAGAGGATGTTTTGAAATTTTATGTAACCAACTTTGGCAATAGAAAAGAAATAAATGCCAAATGCAGCATGGCCTCGGAAGATTCTACGGTTTTCTCATAGTCCTTGCTCAACCTTCTGCGAAAATTTAGCCATCCATAGCTTCGTTCTACTTGCCAACGTCCCATTTGCGGGACAAAACCTTGAGCGGATTCTGGCTTTTGTGATAAATCGACCAGCCAATTATAATTCTTGGTTACATAGTCAACAAAACCTGCTTTATACCCATTATCCGCTGAATTAGAGTCATTCGGTTTGTCGTAGCATGACTGGCCGCCCAAGCTTGCAGCTTGACTTGGAGTCGGTCAGCTAATGTTTTTCCCGCTTCATTGTCAGAGATGTTAGCCGCTGTCACACAAAGCACGATGGGATATCCCAAGGCATCGACCGCCAAGTGACGTTTTCGTCCATTAACACGCTTATTGCCGTCAATGCCAGTCTCCAAACTGACAAAAGAAGTCTTTTTAACGCCGCCGGGGGGCCCCGTTTGACTATCAACAGTAACTGCTGAAGGAGTCGTTTTTCGGGCCAATTGTGCCCGCCTGAGAATAACCAGTTCGTCCTTGAGACGGTCAAAGAAGTTATTCCTTTTCCATTTACGGAAATAGTAGTAAGCGCTCTGCCAAGGAAGGTCCCAAGTCCGATTCACTTCCCTCCATTGGCCACCTGTCCAGACAATCCAAATCAGGATATTAAAAATAAGACGTAAATCGTAGAAGCGTTGACGTTGGTCATTAAGTAGGTTTTTTATAACTTCCCACTCAGCATCAGTCAGTGGTTGAAAGCTCTCTTTCATCGTTCTTAGAAGGTGTGGTAACCCCTAAGATACTGACTGGTGCCTCTTTTTGTCCATTTCAAAACGTCCTCTTAGTAATCGATCTAGGTGTAGATTTTCATTCAAAGCTCTAAAAGGGTCGATGATTACATTTTTGAACAATACTTTTAGCATACTTCTGTACCTTTTAGTAATCCTATATCTATAAAATAAATAAGAATTAAAACGAAACTGCGTATCTTTTATAGAACTTAACCACAAAGTCTTTCCTATTTTTTTTTGCTCATAGTAATAATTTAGGATAGTACTTTTGACCTCATATAATTTTTTTGCGCTTAAGTCGCTCTGGCTATCTCTAGCGCTAATAGATGCGGTATGAACGCGATATTCGTATAAAGTCTTATTTATAACATAGATTGGATAATGACAACCTACTCTGAAATAAAACTCTGTATCGGTTGCAGCTAATGTATCGTGAGTCAAAAGGTACCTGTAGGCTCCAATCTCTTCAATAACCCTTCTTCTTATCAAAGAAACACCTTGTCTCAAAATATTGTATTGCAACATTTTTGCAGCCCCCATTTGTACAAGAGGAACGCAATAAAAGCTGGAGTCACGCGCAAAGTCGGGTATAATTGATTCTGATCCTGTTATGATATTTCCTCTATCATCAATATTTAGATATTTAGTAAACACCATCGCTACCTCAGATTTAGAATCCATTATTCTTATCGATTCTGTCAAAAAATCTGGGTGCCATCGATCATCAGCGTCCAGCTTCACAAAATATTCTGCCTGGCAGAGTGAGATGCCCAAATTCCAGTTATCCAGCATACCTAAATTTTTCTCATTGCGTCGAACAGAAATTCGCTGGTCTTTTACCGAATATTCAAGAGCAATTTGATAGCTATTATCGCTGGAACAATCATCCAATATAAGCAGATCCCATTCCGTATAACTTTGGGCAATAACACTTTCAATCGTCTCGGCTAGATATTGATCCGTGTTAAATACCGGAATAAAAATATTGATACGTGGCATTTACTTACGGGCTTCCATTACTAAAGTCTCTAATTCATTGAAATCGTTTGAAATTTCTAATCCATGCTTTTCTAGATTCCGTAAATGAATATCCGTACTTTCGTTAATCTGACAAACTGTAATGTCTTTAAAACCGGCTTCCTTCATAACATACCGGAGGGCTTTTTCATCATAGATGAATTGATGGCCCCAATCCCTAAAGAAGTTATTAATCACCAATGTATCCATAACGGGCACTTCTTCTTTGAAGTACCTTCGAATGCTTGTCTCTACATACTTATTTTGAATTGGGGTCTTAGGCTCTTTGTACAAGGATATCAAAAACTGTAGATTGGGAGTTGCAATTCTGATTTTACCCCCTGGCTTTAACACACGGTAACACTCCCTCAACATGAACAATCCTTGTGTAAAAGTTATATGCTCAATCATATGCTCTGAAAATACGTAATCAAACACATGATCTTGACTAGGAAATGGTTCAGTAGCGTCCATGAAAGCGACACGATCATCCTTCGGCTGGAGATCAACATTCAACCAATCATCAAGCAGTTGGCTTTGACAGCCAATCTGTAGTTTTTTAATCTCATTATGATTTAAATAATGATCGATGATTTCCCATTGCCTTTTCTTATGATAACGCAATTGCAGATCATTGGGAGTAATACCAACCATTCTCCTTATAAGCCATACGCCTTTAAAAATCAGTTTATTCCTTTTCAAATGTTGGATCATTAGGATAAAAGACAGCTTTTTTAATTTTCTATAAATTGATTTTAAATATTAATGTGTTTCGCCTGCCACAATTTTATGATTTAATTGCTTTTTACATTCGTATGGATATGAATCCCGTTTGTTGATGCTGACAAACAAAATAGGGAAGTAAAAAGACTACTTAATTGACTTTTATCCAACGCTGCCCTTTTACCTGCCCCTGATAAATTACTTTTATTAAATATAGGCCCGCATGTAGGCGCGATAAATCCATTTTCAATTCATTGTATCCAACTGGCGCTTGATCTACTTGTGACGAATGTACTTCTTTGCCTTGTGCATTGAAGACCAGTATTTTCAAAGATGCGGATTCAGATAAAATGTAAGGCAAAGTAAGCTCTGTACCAGGGTTGGGGTACGCAGGCAAAACTGTCCATTCATCAGAGGCCGATGTACAGGCGCGGTTATCTAATGAATTGGTATCTTCTTGGTTATTGGGCTTTCGCGCTAATACACACAAGTACGGAAGCTTTTCAGCTTGTTGTACCAGTTGCGCTTTAAAAGCATATACAAAGGATTGCTTTGGATTGAGAATACCAGTCCATTTTTCCAACACTTCTAATGAAGTTCCTGATTGCAATAGTAATTCAAGTGCTGCTACGGGAACCGTACCAGCGTTGATAATTTCTGTGTAAGTAGTGTATGTGTTATTGATCGAATTAGAAATGACATTTTTCACCTTCACATCTACTACCGTAATGGCTACATTTACTGTCTTTATCAATGTATCGGCACAACCAGTCCCGTCAAAAGCCAACAATCTGACAGCATATTCCCCAATGTCGTTGTATATATGCTGAGGTGCCAGTTCATTACTGTGAGGAGAACCGTCACCAAAATCCCATTCATATCGAACCGCTCTGCGTGAGTCATTTATAAATTGCACTTTCATAGGAGGAGCTTGAAAGTCTGGGCTGAAGCGAAAATCAGCTTCGGGCAAAGGATCTAAAGTGACTGCTTGACTAACAAATGCACTACATCCATTGGATGTAGTCACCTTAAGATTGACTACGAAAGTACCTATCCGATTGAAATTATATACTGGGTTGCGCTCACTGGAAGTGCCTTCACCACCAAAATTCCATTCCCATTGTGTGACATGATCGTTAAGTACAAAGCTATTATCCGTAAAATGAATAGAATAATCTTGGCAATCCAATGTGCTGCTAAAGCTTGCCTGAGGTTGAGAATGTACCGTTACTAGCTTTGAAACCGTATTTTGACATCCGCTTACACTACCTTCAATTGTGAGCTTTACGGTATAGATTCCTGGGTTTATAAACGTGTGAACGGGATTACGTATATTCACTATCGCCGTATTGTCACCAAAATCCCAAATCCATTTATTGATTGGATCATTGAGTGCCGATGTAGATGCATCAGTAAATGCAATTGGCTGCCCGCTACATCCAGTACCTTGTGTAAACATAGGGGTCGAAGGATCAGGAATTTCAATTGTATGGCTGATGGATCCTTGGCAACCAGCCGAAGTAGTAATAAGCAGGTTTATCGTGTAAGTTCCTCCTTTATTGAAGTTATGTACCGGTGACTCATCCGATGAATAATTTTCGGAGCTATTAGGATCACCAAAGTTCCAGGCAAGATCGGTGATCGTAGTATCGGCATCCAGTGCTGATACTGTAAATGTAATCGGCGAATTGGCGCATATTTTCGATGTAATAAAGTCGACGGATGGCAGTCGGCGAATTTTGATCTCTTGCTGACGTGATACAATACAACCATTGGCTGTTTTGATGCTTAGCCGAACAGTGTAGGTACCCACTGCCGCGTAAAAATGTTTCGGATTTTTTTCATTGGATGTATTAACTGGGCTACTGGGATCACCAAAGTCCCAAGCCCAAGTTGCTTCTTCGGTTGAGCTATTTGTAAACTGCACCGTATCGCCAATGCATACCTGAGAATAGCTGAATATGGGATTGCCTCCAGGTAATATACTAACAGTCTGCGTGATTGAAGTATCACATCCACTCAACCCCGATACTGATAAGGTAACTTGATAATTTCCTCCTTTATTATATATATGTATAGGATTTTGGGATAACGACGTTTGCCCATCGCCAAAATCCCAACGCCAATTGCGCACTACATCGCCGGATGCTGGTAAAGACTGATCAGAAAATTTCAGTTCTGCAAAAGAACAGGTTTGATTAGGATAGCTAAATGCAGGCTGAGGTTTTTGGTTACCATAAATGGTGACAGCCTGGGTGATTCGGTTGTTACAACCATTTGCGCTTTTAATAATGAGCGTAACTTGGTACGTACCTTCCTTGGTGTATTGGTGTGTCGGATTTTGGTCAACAGCTTTATTAGCAGGATCATTTGCCGCCAGATTAGTATCGCCAAAATTCCATTCCCAGACTGATACGCCTTCTTTCGGACCAAAGAATTGAGTAGCCGCTCCTATGCACTGTTTATCCGTTGTAAAAGCAGCCAGAGGCGCTACTGTGTTTTTTACCAGAATAGAATCGGAGAAGGTTTTAGCATTACCATTGACATCCCAAACCGTGAGATCCACATAATACTTGCCTGGCAGTGAATAGGCGATGGCCGAGGGACTGACAACATTGGAAAGCGGCTGACTGGCCGCACAGGCATTGGGAAACTTCAGCCGAACTACCTTGCCCGTGTTGTAGTTGATACCCGTGCCCATCACCTGGGAGTCAGGTAACTTCAAAAACGACAGGTTGCGCAGATTGCCCGTGCTGCCATTGGGCGATAAGCCCACCGCTTTCACCACATTGCCCGACAAGGAACTACCCAGCTCCATCCGCCAGAACCGACCACCGGCATCCTCACTGAAAAAAGCTAGGAACTTGCCCCGATCCTGAAGCAAAGTCACCGAAAGCAGATTGCCCGCATTAGGCAGGTTGGCACTCAAATCCGTAATCAAGGGACTGCTATTGCTCAGATTGGTGCCAAAGCCCAACTTGAAAACTTTGCTGTTGTTGTAAGAAATGGCCAGGGCATACCACTCATTACAATCCTTGATAGCCGAAACATTGATCAGACGACTGGCTCCGGGCAATGCGATATGGTGTGCACTGGCCGTGTTGGACAAAGAGTTGCCGAAGCTTACCACAGTCAACTGATTGGAGCCTTCATTGACCACCAGCGCATAAAGATTGGTGCCATCACGCACCAGAGTCAGGTTGCTGGGATTGCTCAGGCTTACCGGCAAACTCACTGCCGAAGCCGTCGGGGCATTGGTGAGGGATTTACCAAAGTGGAGCCGCAGCAGAGAACCGCTGTTGTAATTGCTTACCAGTCCGACCCAATCGCCAGAGGTTTCCTGCACCAGGGCCACGCCGGCTGGTCCTGAAAGAGCACTTTGGATGCTGGTTAAGTTGGTAAAAGTGGGATTGCTGCTGAAGTCATTGCCATAGTCAAACCGGTAGAGGGCATTGGTGCTGTAAGAGTAGCAGAAGCCGTAGTAGTTGCCATTGAAAGCAACGTTTTTCATACTGCCGGGATAGCCGGGCAGCCCTTCGGTAGACAACTCACTTACTTCGGGTAGTTGGCTGAGGTCGCCGGCACAGAAGTCCCATTCGTAGCTGGCTCCGCTGGCAGCTGAGTTGCTTACCGAAAAACGCTCATTCACACACACTGTATCCGGTAAACTATAGGACTCTTTACTATTGATTACAACCGTTTTTGTTATAGAAGCATCACACCCACTACTGCCCGACACCGTAAGCGTTACTTGATAAGTACCTGGCTCAGGATACACATATTGCGGGTTTTGGGAAAATGATATTGCATCCGGATTTGATACATCACCAAAGCTCCACTGCCATTTCTGTATTGTCTCGCCCGCAAAAGGAAGTGATAAGTCCTTAAGTTGAATAGCGTTATCGGGACAGACAAGAGAATTAAAACTGAAATTTGGAGTAGGCTTGTTATTACTGATACTGATCGTTTTTGTAATATTCGCAGAACATCCCCGTTTGTCTACAACCTTTAAGCTTACCTGATAAGTACCAATGCGATTATATTGATATATCGGGCTTGGTTCGGTAGATTTAGCTGCTGGGTTGTCAAGGTCACCAAAATCCCATTCCCAGGAAACTATATCATTGGGCGCGTCACTTATTATTGAAAACTTTGTATAATCCCCCACACATTGCCTGGTCGTAAAGAAGTCAACCTTAGTGGTGATTACCAGAATAGAATCGGAGAAGGTTTTAGCATTACCATTGACATCCCAAACCGTGAGATCCACATAATACTTGCCTGGCAGTGAATAGGCGATGGCCGAGGGACTGACAACATTGGAAAGCGGCTGACTGGCCGCACAGGCATTGGGAAACTTCAGCCGAACTACCTTGCCCGTGTTGTAGTTGATACCCGTGCCCATCACCTGGGAGTCAGGTAACTTCAAAAACGACAGGTTGCGCAGATTGCCCGTGCTGCCATTGGGCGATAAGCCCACCGCTTTCACCACATTGCCCGACAAGGAACTACCCAGCTCCATCCGCCAGAACCGACCACCGGCATCCTCACTGAAAAAAGCTAGGAACTTGCCCCGATCCTGAAGCAAAGTCACCGAAAGCAGATTGCCCGCATTAGGCAGGTTGGCACTCAAATCCGTAATCAAGGGACTGCTATTGCTCAGATTGGTGCCAAAGCCCAACTTGAAAACTTTGCTGTTGTTGTAAGAAATGGCCAGGGCATACCACTCATTACAATCCTTGATAGCCGAAACATTGATCAGACGACTGGCTCCGGGCAATGCGATATGGTGTGCACTGGCCGTGTTGGACAAAGAGTTGCCGAAGCTTACCACAGTCAACTGATTGGAGCCTTCATTGACCACCAGCGCATAAAGATTGGTGCCATCACGCACCAGAGTCAGGTTGCTGGGATTGCTCAGGCTTACCGGCAAACTCACTGCCGAAGCCGTCGGGGCATTGGTGAGGGATTTACCAAAGTGGAGCCGCAGCAGAGAACCGCTGTTGTAATTGCTTACCAGTCCGACCCAATCGCCAGAGGTTTCCTGCACCAGGGCCACGCCGGCTGGTCCTGAAAGAGCACTTTGGATGCTGGTTAAGTTGGTAAAAGTGGGATTGCTGCTGAAGTCATTGCCATAGTCAAACCGGTAGAGGGCATTGGTGCTGTAAGAGTAGCAGAAGCCGTAGTAGTTGCCATTGAAAGCAACGTTTTTCATACTGCCGGGATAGCCGGGCAGCCCTTCGGTAGACAACTCACTTACTTCGGGTAGTTGGCTGAGGTCGCCGGCACAGAAGTCCCATTCGTAGCTGGCTCCGCTGGCAGCTGAGTTGCTTACCGAAAAACGCTCATTCACACACACTGTATCCGGTAATGAAAAGGTAGCAGTAATACACTGAGCCCATACCGATTGCTTAAGTAAACTATTAATTATGATTAATAGCCAAAAAGCTAAGTTTGCACCGTTAAATTGGATATTCACTAGTAAAATATTTGAATGTAAACAAACTTACTTAGAATTCCCCTTGACAGTTTTTCAATTGCAATCGGAGTATTACATCAGTGAAGAATCAACTAATATTACTTGCTAGGTATAACAGTGGCTCATTTATCCGCGTCAGGGTATGTTCATAATGGCAATAATTTCAATTGAACATACTTAATTTAAATAAAAATTGCCATATGTATTGCAGTGTGGTTATATATCAATGGGCAAGTAAAATGGAGATAAAATGGAGCTGATAATTTTCGCCTGCCTGAATTTATTCAGAATAAGATAAAATAGATTAATTACATGAATGAAATAGTGAAATTCTACCTGACTGGCAGACTCTTTTTATAAAAATATTTGTAAAAAATCCATTATTTATTCCAATCAATAATGGGTGCTAAAAGTCCATTTCGTTTTGTTAAGAAATATGGAGAATCACTCAAACCACCTCTAATTTCAAATGATATGGCTGGCCCATCTGAATCGGGTGCTATAAGCCATTTTCTTAAATGCAATCCAGATAATAATTCAAGGCGATAGACTCCTTCATTAAGTAATCGGGCTGGAAATACTGATTTAATTTTAAAATGACCTTTTTCCAATTTAGGCCATTTTTCTTCAACACTGTCTTTACAAAATGTCCAATAAATTAGCGTCCCATCTTCTCCGAATAGAGCATAACCGATATTGAGTGTTTCGTCTGCTGCCAGAATAGTTCCTTCAATTTCCACCCAGATATTTTCATCATTCCTTACTCCATTTGCCAACGGAAATCCACTCTCGTCAGTGAGCGCAAAGCGTTGCACAGTATGGATATGGTTAGAAAATGAATTACTTAAATTCAACCATTCCGTTTTCTCACCAACTTGATTGTCTGTACTTAAATAGGTGTTTATAAGTGAACGGATATGGTAACTTCTTTGCTGTAATTTTCCTTTGTTCAATAAAATTCCAGATGAGCATAATCGCTCAGTTGCGGTCAAATTGTGGCTTACAAAAATCACCGTTCTCCCCTGACCTGTCACATCCTTCATTTTGCCTAAGCATTTTTTTTGAAATTCAGCATCACCCACTGCCAATACTTCATCTATAATGAGAATTTCCGGTTCCAGATGAGCGGCCACAGCAAACGCCAGTCGCACATACATACCACTACTATAATGCTTTACTGGCGAATCAATAAATTTTCCGCAACCGGAAAACTCAGTAATTTCATTAAACTTAGCTCTAATTTCATGGCGATTCATGCCAAGAATAGTACCATTCATGTATATATTTTCCCGCCCGGTCAATTCGGGATGAAATCCAGTTCCTACCTCCAGCAAGGAAGCCACCCGCCCATTGATTTCTATACGCCCATGAGTAGGCTCAGTAATGCGGGAAAGAATTTTAAGAAGTGTACTTTTTCCAGCACCATTTTTACCAATGATGCCTACAGCTTCTCCCCGTTTGATCTCAAATGAAACGTCTTTTAGTGCCCAAAACTCGGAGGCATCTGCTGCCTCCTCTCTTTTACGCCGAAACACATTGGAGAAGGTTTCCCGGAAGGAACCACTCCGCTTTACTCCGATCTTGTATTGCTTGGATAGATTGTCTACGCGGATGGCAACTTCACTCACTGTTTATAAATAAATTGATAGGATAAGAATAATTACTTTACACTATATCGGCCATAATCCGTTCCGTCCGGCGGAAGTAGTACAGGCCAGTGATGAATAAGAAACCAATCAGGGCAAACGAAAGATAAGCTTCGGCAGGGATTCCTTTTCCCCCAAACAAACACCAGCGGGTACCTTCAATCACCCCAGCCAGGGGATTAAGAAAATAGAGTAACCGAAACTTTTCCGGAATGAGAGATGCCGGGTAGCCTACCGGCGTGGCGTATAAGCCAAACTGCACCATAAAGGGCACTACGTACTGAAAATCACGGAAGCGGATGGTAAGGGTACTCAGCCAGATGCCAATGGACAGGGCCGCCAGAATGTTCAACAGAATGAACAGAGGTAAATAGACAATATTGACGGACGGAACGTATTGGTACCAGACCATAACGCCAAACAGGAACAAAAGACCAATGAACAGATCGACCAATCCTACTACCGCTTTGGAAAGGGGAATGACCAGCCGGGGGAAGTAGATCTTCTGGATCATGTTCTGGGCTCCGATGATGGAACTACCCGCCTGACTCATCACCGTAGAGAAGTAAGTCCACATGCTCATACCGGCCAGGGCAAACAAGGGATAGGGAACGTCGCCCGTATCTACTTTTACTACCCGGCCAAACACCAGAATAAAAATAGCCAGCGTAGCCAGGGGCTGGATGACGGCCCACAAAATGCCCAAGAAGGTCTGGGCGTAACGAACCCGTAAATCGCGGTAGGCCAGAATCACGAACAGATCCCGGTATGCATAAAGCTCCTTCAGATTAAGGGATAATGCTTTTTTATCAGCATCGATGACCAACTTTTGCATGAGGGAAAACGAAATCTTCTTTATAACACCTGTACGCTTTAGGCAGGCAACCTGAAGATCCAAAATTAATTAAATTAATTCATTCCCTGGTAGGTATGTAATTTTTCAAAAAAAAAGGGATCGTACCCTTCGGTACAATCCCTTACAAAAGGCTCTTAATCCTTATTTTTTAGTCCCGACGGCCGCCACCGAACAATAAAGCGGCGTAATAAACCAAGGTAGCCAGTGAACTTAAGGCAGCAACTACGTAAGTCATGGCGGCCCACCACAGCGCATCTTTGGCCATGGTGTGTTCGCGGCTGGTTACCACGCCCCGGCTGTCAATCCAGGCCAAAGCCCGACGGCTGGCATCGAATTCAACCGGCAACGTAATGAAGCTGAACAAAGTTGTCATCGCAAAAAGCGCCACCCCGATGGCCAAAGGAATAATGGTCGTATTAATCATCAAGATACCAGCCAGAATGATCCATTGCATATAAGTGGAAGCCACGCTCAGTGCTGGTACCATCGCCGAACGGAACTTCAGAAAGCCGTAAGCCGTCGCGTGTTGTACGGCGTGACCACATTCGTGGGCAGCCACTGCCGCCGCTGCTACGCTCCGTCCGTAAAATACATCCTGACTCAGGTTAACCGTTTTATCGGCCGGATTATAGTGGTCGGTGAGTTGACCTTCCACCGAAATGACGCGCACATCGTAAATTCCGTTGTCGCGCAACATCTTTTCGGCTACTTCCTGTCCGCTCAGGTTGGAGTAAAGCCCTATTTGTGAATACTCTTTAAACTTACTTTTCAGTCGCCAGCTCACAATCAGGCTGATGATCAGAAAAAAGATACCAATTGCATATGCACCCATCATAACTTTATAGCGTTTTTAAGTGTTTACGAAATCCAATTTCAACAAGTTGACTTGATTTTTTCAATCAGTTGGGTAGTGGAAAAGCCTTTTACCAAAGGGACCGTTTCGACACTTCCTCCGTTGGAAATAACAAATTCCGCGCCGACGATGTTTTCAATTGTATAATCATCTCCCTTGACCAAAATGTCAGGTCTTAGTTGCTCAATCAGACATAATGGCGTATCTTCTTCAAATAAGACAACCAGATCAACGAAAGCCAACGCGGCAATGACCCGCGCACGGGCATGCTCAGCTACCATAGGGCGGTCTTTTCCTTTCAATCGCCGGATGGACGCATCGGTATTTAGACCCAATATCAACCGGTTTCCCAATTGCCGGGCTTTTTCCAGGTAATCTACGTGCCCCAGGTGCAGAATGTCAAAGCATCCGTTGGTAAAAACTACTTTTTCGCTGGACTGCTTCCACTGGTTTCGCTTATTCACGGCGGTTTCCAATGAAACGATTTTTTCAGCTGTAACCATATTGCGCCATTACAAATCCGTTTAGCTATTCACTTTTACTACTACTTTACTGCGATTGATAAATAAACTTGTCAATAGGCTGATGCCTCCTACCAGTAACGTGAACAGGGTTTGCGAAGTATGCATAAAAGTAGCCAGTATCAAACCATCCTGCTGACTCAGACCATACAACACCAGGGCATTTCCAACCAGCAGGTGAAAGGTACCAAACCCTCCCTGAACCGGAGCCGACATGCCCAGCCCTCCCATAATCAAAATGGTAAAGCCAGCCCTTACTCCTAAACCAGCCGTTTGGGGCATCGCAAAAAACAGAACGTACGACATAAAGTAGTACATTACCCAAATCAGGACGGTATGAAAAAGAAAGGCTTTCGGATTGCGCAGTTTACGAACGCTGATGAGGCCTTCTCCCATTCCCTTGAAGAATTGCAGGACTTTCTGATAGAGCCTGAATTTTGCCAGTTGGTGGTGATACCTGACAATGACGTATACCAGCGTGACCACCAACAAAACACCCGTCACGATCAATGTAATCAGGGTGGATGTATTCTTCAATACGTCGTTGACAAAAGCAAACTTGGACTCCAACAGCTCCGTAAGCAAGCCCCCCAGACGCGAGAATTCCAATACAAGCGTGAAACAAAGCAGAATGAAGAGCATGATAACGTCGAAGATGCGTTCGGCTACTACCGTTCCGAAAGACTCGTTGACCGGCACTTTTTCCAGCTTATTCATTACGCCGCAACGCGTTACCTCTCCTACCCGTGGCAAAAAAAGATTGACAAAATAACCCGACATCAGGGCAATAAAACTATGGAAAATCCGGGGTTGGTAGCCAAGTGGCTCAATGAGCATGGCCCAGCGTTTGGCACGACTCCAGTAGGCAACGATCGATAACAAGCCGGATAGAACAATCCAGCGGTAATCGGCCTGCTGAAAACGAGCCAGTAATTCGCCGGGTTCGATGTTGCCCAATACGTACCACAGTAATATTACCGCCAGAATCAACGAAATGCCGTATTGTATCAAACGTTTGGTGTCCGTAAACATAAGGAGGCGATTTACTGAAACCCGGGAGAAACAGTAGATGGAAAAAGAGGAATAAAAATACCCCTGAAAGGATTGGCTGCTGAAGATTGGTTTTACTCCTCCGGCAGTATCTATTTCAGGGGTATGAATTACAGGTTATGGGCTAATGCAGCAACTAGTCGGTTGTTGTGATCGGGAAAGACAATGGATGGCTTGAATTTTTTGGCTTCTTCGAAGTCCATAGAGGCGTAAGAGATAACGATGACAATATCTCCTACCTGCACTTTGCGGGCAGCCGGGCCATTTAAACAAACCGTTCCCGTACCCCGCTCACCTTTGATGATATACGTCTCAAACCGTTCTCCGTTATTGACATTGACAATCTGCACCTTTTCGTTCTCTATCAGGTTGGCCGCTTCCAGCAGGTCTTCGTCAATGGTGATGCTTCCTACGTAATGCAATTCTGCCTGAGTAACCCGAACCCGATGGATCTTTGATTTCAATATTTTGATAAACATTTTGCTATCTGAATAGTGGAATGGTCTTCACTATACAAGAATGATGCAAAATTAACAAACAAAACTAGGAAAATAAAAGCAGGTTGTCGATCAGACGTACATCGCCCAGATAAGCCGCAATGCAAAGTGCCACCTGGGCGTATTCCCGTACATTTTCTACTTCTCTCAGGTCTTCCTCATTCACAACTTCAAAATATTCCAGCCTGATTCCGGATAAACTTTCAAAGGAGTGGACAATGGAATGCCTTATGGATGCGACACTTTGTCCGGAAAGCAGCCCGTCCCTGGCTTTCGTCAGCTGCTGATAAATGACCGGAGCCAGTTGGCGCTGGTCGGGAGTAAGCCGGCGGTTGCGTGAAGACATCGCCAGCCCATCGGCTTCCCGAACGATCGGGCAACGTACTAACTGAAGATCAAAGCTCAGATCACTGACGAGCTGGCGGATAATCAGAAACTGCTGCAGGTCTTTTTGACCGAAGTAGGCCCGGTCGGGCTTCACCATATGAAACAGTTTGCTAACGACCAGCCCTACTCCGTTGAAATGCCCTGGTCGGAATCGGCCTTCCATCGTTTGCTCCAGCCAGCCAAAATCGATGCGCAACCGGGGAGGTTGGCTATACATCACATCATTTCCCGGCAGAAATACCAGATCGCAACCCGCTTTTTTCAAAAGTTGAAGATCGGCTTCCGGCGTACGCGGGTAAGATTGGAGGTCGGACGGATTATTGAATTGAGTAGGATTGACGTAAATGCTGCATACTGTCAGATCGCATTCGGTCTTTGAATGATGGATCAGGGAAATATGCCCGGCGTGTAAAGCCCCCATCGTTGCCACCAATCCCACTGTTTTTCCGGCTTTCTTTTGTTCGCTGACGTAAACCTGAAGCTCAGAAAGATGAGAGATGACTAACATAAGGTTTTAACAATATATTTTTCAGAAAGAATTATTCACCAAATAATGCAGCGGTTAAAGCTATATAATCCTCATTTTCTACCAGAAAAAACGTGCAATATTACATTTTTCTGGTTTTATTGTGTTGAAGTGCCGGTATTTTTTCGTAATTTTGCATGCCCATATTTATTTCATCTCTAACCTAACATAATCATCACTATGTCAAAACTTCGAATCCTCTACGTAGCAAGTGAGATTAACCCCTTTCTTCAGACAACTGATGTGGCTGATTTTGTAAGGAAATTGCCCCAGGCTATGCAGGAGCGTGGTATGGAAATCCGGATATTGGTTCCTCGTTTTGGTCTGATCAATGAAAGGAAAAATCGCTTGCACGAAGTAGTGAGATTGTCAGGGATAAACATTTCCGTAGGGGAGGAAGAAAAACCGTTGATTATTAAAGTGGCTTCCGTGCCCAATGCCAAACTTCAGGTATATTTTATTGACAACGAAGACTATTTCCACCGCAAATCCGTTTTCTTCGACAAAGAGAATAAATTTTACGCAGACAATGACGAACGCGCCATCTTCTTTTGCAAAGGGGTGATTGAAACCGTGAAGAAACTGGGCTGGTCGCCGGATATCGTGCATTGCAATGACTGGATGACAAGCCTGATTCCGATGTATCTGAAGACCACTTACAAGAACGATCCGATGTTTAAGGATACGAAAACGGTCTTCACTGTGTATAACAATTCTTTTTCACATAAATTTGACGGCGATCTGCTCAGCAAGGTAAAAATGATGGACATTGAAGATCAGATGCTTCAGAACCTGAAGTCAGCGGATTTTGAAGGTTTCGTCAAAATAGGCATGGAATATGCCGACATCGTTATCAAAGCGGAGGAAGCATTCAGCGAGCGTTTAAATCACCTGTTTAATGAATTTGAATCCAACAAGAAAATTGATTTTATCGATACGGACGATAATTTCACCGATTCATACTATAACCTCTATAATGAGCTTGTCAATTAGACAATCCCTGCTGGTATTCTGCTCCCTTCTTTTTCTGAGTGCCTGCGAAGATCCCACCGAAATAGGCGTAAATCAACCCCAATCCAACCAAATTGGGGTTTTTTTTACGGATACTTTTACGCTCAAGACGTCTACCATCCTGCTGGATAAAGTGGTAGCAGCCGCTCCCAACAATTACCCCTCTACCCTGCTGGCTGGCCGTTACAGCGATCCGCTATTTGGTAATATTACCGCTCAAAGTTATACCACCGTCTACCAGGGGACCAAATTCAATCCCGGAGAAGCCTTCGTCAGTGATTCACTGGTGCTATATCTTTTTTACGACTACTCCTATGGAGAACTGGGTCAGCAGCAATCGCTTTCTGTTCACTACCTGAACGATTCGCTTGACTACAATAAAACGTATTATCATACTGACGAAGCAGCCTACGGGCAGGCATTGGGTAATGCCACTTTCCTGCCCAAATTTCGCTTAGCCAATGATACGTCTAAAGAGGATACACTGAGAAGTCTGAAAATCCGATTTGAAGAGACGGCAGGTAAAGAGTTGGGCAATCTGATATTAAATCTCCCCAGCCTTTCCAATGACGTTTCCAAATTTAATAAGGCCTTCAAAGGCTTGGCGTTGATTCCTGACCCGTCCAATACGGGCATTCTGGGCTTTAATACGTACGATTATTATCTGAGCACCAACCGACCGGCTTCCTTTTTACGTCTGTATTATCACAACAATACGGAAGCAGGTAAGCAACTCAAACAGGATTTTTTTCTAGGGAATTTTTTCGTACCTCCCGCCAACACGGTTACCCGTTCTGCATTTACCGGCTCCAGTTTCAATCAAGTGAAGGCCGATCGGAGTGGTACTGCTCTGGCCAATCTAAGCCTAGGCAACCCCATCCCTTCTTCACAAACCGAAAACGCCGCTTATATCCAGTCCGCTTTGGGAATCGCAACCAAAATCGAATTTCCTTTCATTCGGAATTTCAGAGAAAAAGGCCGCGTGGGTATCAACAAGGCAGAGTTGATTATTCCGGCTACACCCGAACCTTCCAGCAAAAACCTGGCTTTGCCATCAGAGGTAGTGTTGGCTGAATCGAACGGTGAGAACCAGGTCGCCCAGAATAGCGCCGGCGTTTCCTTATACGTACAACAGGAAGGGGTCGGCGTAAATCAAACGGCTGCCCCGGCCAGTGCTTTTCTTTCTTCGGGCAGGTACACTTTTACTTTTACCTCTTATTTACAGGCGATGCTCTCCGGAATTGATCTGACCAACGGTGAGGTAGTAAGCGGAAAAAAACCCAACCGGGGCCTCATTCTGATGCCTTCTCCTTTTTATAATTCGTCTATCCTGAAACCGGGAATCCAAGGTGGTTTGATCAATGGCAATAGTCAGATCAAACTGAGAGTTCATTACACCTACCTGAAATAGAATTAATTTAACCACTCCTTCAGAGTATTAAATAGTGTTCGTATGTGTGGAATTGTAGCTTATACCGGATACCGGGAGGCGTACCCCTTGATTATCAAAGGCCTGAAAAGGCTGGAATACCGTGGCTATGACAGTGCAGGCATTGCCTTGCTGAACGGTGACCTCAACATTTACAAAAAGAAGGGCAAAGTATCTGACCTGGAAGCCGTATTGCAGGGCCAGCACCTGACGGGCACCATCGGAATTGGCCATACCCGCTGGGCTACGCACGGAGAACCCAATGACGTAAACGCCCACCCCCACTATTCATCCAATAAAAAGCTGGCGATCATCCACAATGGCATCATCGAAAACTACGATGCCTTGAAGCAGGAATTGCTCAATCGGGGTCACGTTTTTCTCAGTCAGACCGATTCCGAAGTGTTGATCCACTTCATTGAGGACATTCAGGAAAACAGCCAGTGTTCGCTGGAGGAAGCCGTCCGGTTGGCGCTGCAACAGGTAGTAGGCGCTTATGCCATTGTCATTATGGCCAAAGGGGCTTCCAATCAATTGATTGCTGCCCGCAAAGGTAGCCCGCTGGTGATCGGAGTGGGCAAGTCGGATGGGAACACCAAAGAATTCTTTCTGGCTTCCGATGCCACGCCCATCATTGAATACACCAATGAAGTCGTGTACCTCAATGACCACGAAATTGCGGTCATCCGAAACAACCAACTGAGCATCAAGAATATCGACGATGTGCCTACCACGCCTTACATCCAGACGCTGGAAATGGAACTGGAGTCCATCGAAAAGGGCGGATTTGAGCATTTTATGCTCAAGGAGATTTTTGAACAACCCCGTTCCGTGTATGACAGTATGCGCGGCAGGGTCAATTCAGAAAAGGGCTATTTGCTGTTGGGTGGTTTGAGAGAACACCTGGAACGCTTCACCAAAGCGCCGCGTATCATCATTATCGGCTGCGGTACTTCCTGGCACGCCGGGCTGGTAGCAGAGTATATTTTTGAAGAACTGGCCCGTATTCCGGTCGAAGTAGAATACGCATCGGAGTTCCGTTATCGCAATCCGGTGATCAACGAAGGAGACGTGGTGATTGCCATCTCCCAATCCGGTGAAACGGCGGATACCCTGGCAGCCATTGAACTGGCCAAATCCAAGGGAGCCATCATTTTCGGGGTGTGTAACGTAGTTGGTTCCTCCATTCCGCGGGCTTCTCACGCGGGAGCTTATACCCACGCCGGACCGGAAATCGGGGTGGCCAGTACCAAAGCCTTTACGGCTCAGGTATCCGTACTGGCGATGATGGCCATTATTGCGGCCCGCAAACGGGGCACGATCACGGAAAGCCTGTACCAGCAATTATTGGTAGAACTGGAGGCCATTCCCGGCAAAATCGAAAAAGTGCTCCAAAGCAGCACCGATCAGATTCAGCACATCGCTCATACCATCAAAGACGCTTCCAATGCGCTCTACCTGGGAAGAGGCTATAACTTTCCGGTAGCGTTGGAAGGAGCCTTGAAACTAAAGGAAATTTCCTACATCCATGCGGAAGGATATCCGGCGGCTGAGATGAAACACGGTCCCATTGCGCTTATCGATGAGGAAATGCCCGTCATATTCATTGCGACCAAAGACAGTTCGTACGAAAAAATCGTTTCCAACATTCAGGAAGTGAGGGCACGCAAAGGCCGCATCATTGCCGTCGTCACGGAAGGAGAAAAGTTGATCTCCCAAATGGCCGAATTCGTGATCGAAATTCCGAATACCCACGAAGCATTGATGCCACTGATTTCCGTGATTCCCCTGCAACTGCTTTCTTATTACGTAGCCGTACTGCGCGGCTGTAACGTAGACCAACCCCGTAACCTCGCGAAATCCGTGACGGTTGAGTAGAGGAAAAAGTATCCTTGGAAGTTATAAACCCCGGCTCTCAGATAGCCGGGGTTTTTATTTGCCAGATTGATTGATGATCAATGCTTTGTGCTTACTTTCGGATAAAATAACGTTTTATGAAACCGGCCCTTTCTACTCCCGTTTATTCCATCGTTGGCTTTCTGTCTGTTGCCTTCTTGCTGTTTCGATGTCAACAGAAAGAGGTCTCAGACGCAAATACCTTACGCTTCGCCGTTACTTTTTCCGATACGGCCAGTAAAGAAGCCCTTGACGGACGGCTGCTGTTGCTGCTTTCCACTGACTCAACGGCGGAACCGCGCTTTCAAATTGCCGACGGCCCCAACACCCAACTGGTATTTGGAACGAATGTGGAAGACTTACGGCCGGGTCAGGAAGCCATAGTAGATACAACTGCTTTCGGTTATCCCATCCGAAGTCTGGCTCAGATCACGCCCGGCGACTATTACGTACAGGTGCTTTTACATCGCTATGAGACATTCAAAAGGGCAGATGGACATACCGTAAAACTTCCGATGGACCGGGGCGAAGGGCAGCAGTGGAACCTGGCACCAGGGAATCTGTACAGTACTCCGCGCAAAATCCGAATCGAAACTGATTCCAAACAGCCCATTCGGATCACGTTGGACAAGAAGATTCCACCCATTCCCGAACCGAAAGACACTAAGTACATCAAACACATTAAAATTCAGAGTGAAAGGCTGACTCAATTTTGGGGTCGCCCGATGTACCTGGGTGCACACGTGCTTCTGCCTGAAGGATTTGACGAGCATCCCAACGCCCGCTATCCGCTGGCCATCAATCACGGGCACTATCCGGCTGATTTCGATGGCTTCCGACCCGAACCCGCCGACCCGGATCTGAAACCGGATTACAATGAACGCTTTAAGCTGAAGGGTTACAATCGAATTCAACAAGAAGAAGCGCATCAGTTTTATAAAACCTGGGCCGGGCCTGATTTTCCGCGCATGCTTATTATTGAAATTCAGCACGCCAATCCGTATTACGATGACTCCTACGCAGTCAATTCCGAAAATCTGGGCCCCTACGGCGATGCGATTACCTACGAACTGATTCCGTATATCGAAAAGCAATTCCGGGGCATTGGTCAGGGCTGGGCCCGTTTTCTCTACGGTGGCTCTACCGGCGGTTGGGAAGCGCTGGCTGCCCAGGTGATGTACCCCGAAGAATACAACGGTTGTTTTGCGGCCTGTCCCGACCCAATTGATTTCCGCGCTTACACAACCGTTAACCTGTATCAGAACCTGAATGCGTATTACCTGGAAAGCAAATACAAACGCACCCCCCGGCCCGGCCACCGTGATTACCTGGGCCACGTCAGTGCTACCCTGGAAGAAATGAATCAACGTGAACTGGCTTTGGGCACCAAAAGTCGTTCGGGCGGTCAGTTCGACATCTGGGAAGCGGTATATTCTCCGGTTGGTAAAGACGGTTATCCGCAACGGGTGTGGGACAAAGTAACCGGACAGATTGATTCAACGGTAGCCAAACAGTGGCAGAAGTACGATCTGCGCTACATTATGACCAATAACTGGGCAACTTTAGGCCCCAAGCTGGAAGGCAAAATCCACATCTACTGCGGCGATATGGACAATTATTACCTGAATAATGCGGTGTACCTGATGGAAGAATTTCTGGAAAGCACCAAAAACCCGTACTACTCGGGCGAAGTAAAGTACGGCGACCGGGCTGAACACTGTTGGAATGGCGATCCCAAATTGCCTAACGCCATTTCACGCCTTAGGTACAATACTCTGTACGTTCCTAAAATACTGGAACGGATGCAGAAGAACCATCCGGCTGGGGCCGACCTCAAAAGCTGGCGTTACTAAAGTAGAAGGAAATAAAGTCCATTGAGCACGCTTCAGCCAGCGCTCAATAAACAGAGCTTATCCAGGTGCGGTTGTTGGCTGCCTCCTTTGGGTTCAATGGTAACGGCCCATTTATCGGCGGCGGCAATTGTTTTAAGGGGTTGAACAATTCCGCCAGCATTGACTTCAAAAACGCCGGCGTCGATGGGTTGGTCGTCTTTCAAAGCCCAAAGCTGGTACTGCTGGTCTTCTCCTAACTCCGGCAACTTTCCCACACTTACGTGTACCTGCTTGGTTTCCGCATTCCAGAATACTTTGATTTCGGCATCCGGCATTTTCATAGGGAGCTTTTCATTGCCCTTCAACAGTACTGACTGATAATTGGGATCGATGAGTATGCTTTTGATCAGGGTCTGCTGCTGATTTGTTTCATTGCGGAGCGCCGTGATCTGAGATTCTAATTGCCGGCTTTTTTGATAAAAATTATATCCAATAGCTCCACTGACCAGCAATAGTACCACTGCAGCGGCAATAGCCAGCCAGTTAGTTCGGGCAACTGGCAATGGCCTTATCTCTTCATCCGAATCCTGCGTATGGGTTTCGGGGGTAGCGGAAGGCTGTTCTTTTGGTGCAGTTGGATTCATTTTTACTGCCGACAGTATTTTTGCCTTCAATGCGGCGTCCGGTTCGGTCTGACTGGCAAATGCGTACGCTTCCAGGGCTAGCTCTACCTGCTCTATCTCTTTTTTCAATTCGGGATATTGCTGAGCCAGCGATTCGAGTTCGCGCGCATCCTCTTCACAGAGTGCTCCTGCTACGTACAACTCAACGACTCCGGACTGTATGTATTCTTGAATGTTCAATCTTGCAATGATTCGTTTATATTAAAAAATTTCCTCAATTTGATAACGGCCGCTCGTATCCGGGTCTTAACTGTTCCCAGGGGTAAACCCAACTCATCAGCCACCTCCGTGCGGGTGTATCCCTGGAAGTAAATCAAGTCCACCATCTGCTTTTCTTCTTCCCGCAAATGCTTGATCAGGTCTTTCATCCCGATATATTCCGGCTGACTGGTACTCATTTCACGGGAATGAACCACTTCGCGCTGATCGGAAGAAATTTCCAGGTAGCTGTTCTTGAATGCTTTTGAGCGGGTTTTATCAATGGCCAAGTTGCGGGCTACGTTCAAAATCCAGGTAAACAACCTTCCCTTGCTTTCATCGTAATCCCGGAAGTTGTTCCACATCTTTACGAATGCTTCCTGCATTACATCTTCAGCCAACTCTTTTTCTTTCACTATCTTGAACACAATACCGTACAAGGCAGCAGCGTATCTGTCGTACAGAATGGCTAGTGCTTTCTCGTCTTTGGCTTTTAACCCCCGGATCAGTTCGGCTTCCGTTATATTTGAATCAGATTTTGGCAAGAATTCAGTTTCTAGTGTTTCAAATTATTGAATGCGGTTTTCAATAATACAAATTTTCAGCAACAAACCCGTTTTACTAACCGATTCAATCATAATTATCGTTCATCTTCATTTTTCGGTAGGCTTCCAGATCGTCAATATCCGAAAGGGTTTCGATTAACAAGTAATTTAAACCCAGTTCATTTACTTTTTGTAAAGTACTGCTCATTACCGCATCAGTACTCCAGGGAATATTTTCAAATAAACCTTGGCTCCTCTTTTTCATTCCCAGCAGATAGTACCCGCCATCGGTGGCAGGGCCTATCACCAGGTCTGTAGTGCTCAGCGCAGCGAATGCCTGCTCAATATGCGCAGCTGTAATTTCTGCACAATCACTTCCAATGATAACTACCCGGTTATAGCCAGCATCGAAGCATGCCGCAAAAGCGCCCACCATTCTTTCGCCCAAATCTCCACCTTGTTGCTGCCTTTTCTGGTAAGCAGGTGATTCCCACAGATCATTTTCCGCTATATCATCCGCGTAATAGACAAATTTATCAACCGCCAACTGATGAGTGATCGATTTGGTATGAAGCAGCAATTGCCGGTACACATCTGCTGCCTGTTGGTCACCTATGCTTCGGGCCAATCGCGTTTTCACTTTTCCCGGAACCGGATTCTTCACGAAAATGATCAGTGCCTGGATCGCTTTATAAATGTTTTCTGAATAGGAAGATGGAGTCATGGAATTGCCCGCAGCACGTTACCGAACTTTTTCAACAAATTGCGTTTTCTGAAAATTCTTTCTGCTTCGTCTGCTTTACATAGAGAGTTCCTTGACTTTATTCATCATCTGCACGCTGTGCACCAGGCTGGAACCACCCCGGATCGCCGTAGTTACGTGTACCGCTTCCATCATTTGCCCTTCGGTTACCCCTTTTTCCATACAATCTACTGTATACGCATCAATACAATACGGACACTGAACGGCATGCGCCACGGCCAGGGCGATCAGCGATTTTTCACGGGCGGTTAATTCACTGTCTTTGAATACCTCACCGTAATAGGCAAAAAACTTGTCTGCCAGTTCTTTCTGAAATTCACCTACCTTAGGAAATTTTTTTAAATCTGCGGGATCGTAATACGTCTTATTCATTTGAAATGATTGGAATGGTGAAAACATAACAACGATAATGATACATAAAAAATATCTTACTTGTCTGCCGATTGCGCTATTCCAACGTAATTCAATCCTTACCCATCTCCCTTGCCTGTGCAGACTTACGATGCAGCCTGAGGATCGGATTGGAAGAAGGAGCAGATTTTTGATAAAAATTTATTTATTCTAATTTTTAAGGTGAGTAAAATGATTTATCGTCGAATCATGGACAGCGACAAAGTCTTTTGAGTCTGCTACCCGCTTTTAGGGTGGAATTGCTATTTTTACGCCATTGCTCCCAAACTTCCTTCCCGGATTTCCATTCAGGAGTGAATTAAGACCCATAGAAATGAATAAAGAAGTGAGAGTGCGCTTTGCGCCAAGCCCTACGGGTGCCCTTCACATTGGAGGCGTACGTACGGCGTTGTATAATTATCTTTTTGCCCGTAAGATGGGCGGTAAAATGCTGCTTCGCATCGAAGATACCGATCAGAACCGATTCGTGGCCGGTGCCGAAAACTATATCCTGGAATCGCTCAGTTGGTTGGGGATACAATTGGACGAAGGCATTCGGGAGGGTGGCCCTTTCGGTCCCTATCGTCAGTCGGAGCGCAAACACATTTACCGGCAGTACGCCGAACAGTTGGTGGAGCAGGACAAGGCCTACTACGCATTTGATACACCGGAAGAACTGGATGAAATGCGCAAGCGCTTAGAGGCTGCCAAAGTATCCAATCCGCAATACAACGCCATTACCCGCACCCAGATGCGTAATTCGCTGACTTTGTCTTCGTCTGAAGTAAAAGAACTGCTGGATGCTGGCGTACCGTACGTAATCCGGCTGAAAGTGCCCCGCAAAGAGGAAGTTCGCCTCAATGACCTGATCCGGGGTTGGGTGGTGGTGCATTCAACCGCCATTGATGACAAGGTGTTGATGAAATCGGACGGGATGCCTACTTACCACCTGGCCAATATTGTGGATGACCACCTGATGGAGATTACCCACGTGATCCGGGGAGAAGAATGGCTGCCTTCGGCTCCTTTGCACGTACTATTATACCGCTTCCTGGGCTGGGAAGATACCATGCCCCAGTTTGCTCACCTTCCTTTGCTACTGAAACCAGACGGCAATGGAAAACTGAGCAAGCGGGATGCAGACGTGGGCGGTTTCCCTATCTTCCCCCTTGACTGGAAAGACCCGGCCACTGGAGCCGAATCCAAAGGCTTTCGGGAAGCCGGCTATCTGCCCGAAGCACTGGTCAACTTCCTGGCTTTTTTGGGCTGGAATCCGGGAACGACGCAGGAAATATTTTCGATGGATGAGCTCATTGAGGCCTTCAGTATCGAAAGAATTGGAAAGTCTGGTGCCAAATTTGATATTCAAAAGGCCAAATGGTATAACCAATACTACCTTCGGGCCATGGCCGACACCGATTTAGCCGATCAGTTAATCAGAGGACTGGCCCAAAAACAAATTGCATGTCCGGAAGAAAAAGCACTGAAAATCATCCGACTGATCAAGGAAAGACTTACTTTTCCAGCCGATGCACTCAGTGAAGCCGCTCTCTTTTTTGAGCGCCCTCACGAATACGATCAGGCCGTTGTGAGCAGCAAATGGTCTGCCGAAGTAGCCGATGTCATCCGCAATTATCAGGAAGCGCTAACGGATGTTGCCGTGCTGGATGCCGACACTGCCAAAGCATTGATTCAGGTGTCTGCCGAAAAAAAGGGAGTCAAATTGGGGAAAGTACTGCCAGCACTACGCATTGCAGTAACCGGAGGAAGCTCAGGGCCGGATCTGATGCAGACCATTGAAATCATCGGTAAAGAAGAACTGGGCGTGCGTATCGAAAATGCCCTGAATGCGTTATAACCATACTGCTTTTCTTATTAAAGTCGGTGTAATCAGAGCCCATTTTCAACTCATAACCAAGCAATGGCTAAAAAAAGAGATACGGGTAGTTCAGCCAAGCGGAATGCGGTAGAACGCCAAACGGAGAAACCAAAAGTCAACCCTGAACTGGAAGGCTTCGACATTCAGATCAATTCATTCGGAGAAATTAAAACGACGTTTGATATCGATAAAATCAACGCCTTTCTCAACCAGAATGTAGACGACAAAAAACTCCGCGACCGGGAAGACGTGCCGGGCATCAAGAAAAAGCGCAAGAAAGAATAACAGGCGGAAGTCACATAAATAGGGGGCTTTCTGTCCTAAAATTCTCTTATAAAGTATTTCAAAATTCAATCTCCTGATTATTATCAATGAATTCGCACGAAATCGATTATAAAATCATTGGTGACGATATCCAGATCGTAGAAATTGAACTGGACCCCAACGAAACGGTCATTGCAGAAGCCGGAGCAATGCTATTTATGGAGGATGGAATCGTTTTTGAAACCAAGATGGGCGACGGCTCTCAACCTAACCAGGGGTTTATGGGAAAGCTGTTACAAGCCGGTTCCCGTCTGATCACGGGCGAATCGCTGTTTATGACTCATTTTACCAACCGGGGCTACGGCAAACGCAAGGTGGCCTTTACCGCTCCCTATCCGGGAACCGTCATTCCGATCAATCTGAGTAGACTTCCCGGTAACCAACTGATTACCCAGCGGGACTCCTTTCTGTGCGCGGCGCTGGGTACGAACATTGCCGTTCATTTCAATCAAAAGATTGGTTCCGGCCTTTTTGGGGGCGAAGGCTTCGTCTTACAGAAATTGCGTGGTGATGGGCTGGCTTTTGTCCACGCCGGCGGAACCGTGATTGAACGCTATCTCAACAATGAAACCCTGCGGGTGGATACCGGCTGCGTAGTAGCATTTGAAAACAACATCAGTTTTGATATTCAGCGTTCGGGTGGCTTACGATCGATGGTGTTCGGCGGCGAAGGTATATTTCTGGCTACTTTACAAGGAACCGGCAGGGTCTGGATTCAGTCAATGCCCATATCCAAGCTGGTTCAGGCGTTGGCTCCTTACGGAAGGAATGCCAATAAAGAAGGCGGTTCGTTGTTAGGTAATCTACTGGACGATTAACCGGATGCACTGTTGCTACCAGTATCCTTCCATATCTCATTCTACTGATTGCTTACGCCTTCATTGCCCAATCATATGTTCAATATAAAACGGTTATATTTTCCCCTTTTACTCATTCTCCTTTTTGCGTGCGCTGAAACGGATGGATATACCCCCAAACCGAAAGGATACAATCGCATTGATCTGCCCGCACATCAATATGTCCAATTACGGGAAGACCATCCTTATGTCTTCGAACATTCGCAATCCGCCAGAATCTTAAAGGATACTTTCGGAATTGCGGAACCCCACTGGATCTATATCTACTACCCATCGCTGGGTGCCAATGTGCAGCTTACTTACAAAGACATCGGCAACAATCCCGCCCGGTTTGCCGAAATGATCAATGATGCGCACCGACTTACGTCTAAGCATCAGATAAAAGCCGATGCCATCGAAGAAAGAACGCTGCGTACACCCAGCGGCAAAACGGCGGCCATTTTTGAACTGAGTGGAGAAGTACCCAGCCAGTTTCAATTTTATGTCACCGATACCACCCGTCATTTTCTGCGTGGTGCGCTTTACTTTCCGACCGCCACGCGCAATGACTCCTTAGCTCCGATCATCGAATACATCAAGCAGGACATGATCCATTTGCTGAATACAACCCGTTGGAAAGAAAGTCACAAGGGTATGACCGTTTGGAAATAGGTTTGTCTACTCCGGTTTCTTCTTGCTACTTTCCTGTGTATCTGCGATTCTTGTGTTTCAAGTATTCGTATTCTTTTCCGTGCTCCCATGACTGAAAGAGCCAATTTCTTTGACACCCGAATTGAATTGCTGAGGGGCGTTGGCCCACAGAAGGCCCTTACTTTCAATAAGGAACTGAATATCTTTACTTACGGCGACTTAATTCAATACTATCCATTCCGTTACGAAGACCGCACCCGTTTTTATACAATCGAAGAAGTGACTGACTCTATGCCTTACGTGCAGATAAAAGGCCGGATCAAGTTTTGGGAAATGGTGGGTGAAGGACACAAAAGCCGGCTGGTGGCCTATTTTACGGACGGTACCGGAGAGATGGACCTGGTCTGGTTTCAGGGTGCCACCTGGGTGAGTAAAACCCTCAAGCGCGATACCGATTACATAGTTTTCGGCAAACCCTCTTCTTTTATGGGTAAGCTCAACATGGCGCACCCTGAATTGGAGGTGCTGAATGCGGAAAACGAAAAGGGGGGGTATCTGCAGCCCGTCTATAACCTGACGGAGAAGCTTCGCAAGAAACATTTCGACAGCAAAGTACTGGGGAAAGCGGTGCACCAGCTCTTAGACATCGCGCTTCCCTATATCCGTGAGACTTTACCAGCCGATCTGATTACCCGGTTCCGCTTGCTTCCCAAAAAGGATGCGCTCTACTACGTGCATTTTCCTAAGGACCTCACCTGGCTCAATGCCGCCACCCGCCGCCTGAAGTTCGAAGAGCTTTTTTATAACCAGCTCAAACTGATCAAGCAGAAGCTGATTCGCCGGGTGGAGTACGCCGGACAGGTATTCAAAACCATTCCTACGCTCAACACTTTCTACAAAGAGCACCTGACCTTCGACCTGACCAACGCCCAGAAACGGGTGATTCGGGAAATCTATGCTGATGTCATATCCGGTAAGCAGATGAACCGACTGTTGCAGGGCGACGTTGGGAGTGGTAAGACCATTGTCGCCTTTATCACGATGCTGATGGCAACTGACAACGGCGCTCAGGCTTGTTTGATGGCTCCCACGGAAATTTTATCGGACCAGCACTTCAACGGGCTGAAAGAATACGCCGACGTATTGGGAATCAGTATTGCGAAGCTCACCGGTTCTACCAAAACCCGCGAAAGACGCGAAATCCTGGAACAACTGGCCAATGGCGAACTTCAGATCGTAGTGGGTACGCACGCTTTGCTGGAAGATGACGTGCAGTTTGCCAACCTGGGCTTGTGCGTCATTGACGAACAGCACCGTTTTGGGGTGGCTCAACGGGCGAAACTCTGGAACAAGCACCCGGAAGTATATCCGCACATACTGGTAATGACCGCTACGCCCATTCCGCGTACCCTGGCCATGACGCTCTATGGAGACCTGGATGTTTCGGTCATCGACGAATTGCCGGCCGGTCGAAAACCCATCAAAACGGTGCATCGGTACGATTCTCACCGGCTTCGGGTATTCGGGTTCATGAAGGAAGAGATTGAAAAAGGCCGACAGGTATACGTAGTCTATCCGCTGATAGAAGAATCCGAAAAGGTGGATTATAAATTCCTGACCGATGGTTACGAAAGCATTGTCCGCGCTTTTCCGCAGTATCACGTCAGCATCGTGCACGGCAAAATGAAACCGACCGATAAGGACTTCGAAATGCAGCGGTTCATCCGATGCGAAACCCAGATTATGGTAGCCACTACAGTGATCGAAGTAGGCGTAAACGTGCCGAATGCGTCCGTAATGGTGATCGAAAATGCCGAACGCTTTGGGTTGGCTCAACTGCACCAGTTGCGGGGCCGGGTAGGCCGTGGCGCGGACCAATCTTACTGCATCCTGATGACAGATTATAAACTGAGCAAAGAGAGCCGGACCCGTATTGAAACGTTAGTGAGAACCAACGATGGGTTTGAAATAGCGGATGCCGATCTCAATCTCCGGGGACCCGGAGACCTTTCGGGTACCCAACAAAGCGGGGTGCTGGATCTGATGATTGCCGACCTGGCCAAAGATGGAGATATACTGAAGGCGGCTCGCGAAGCAGCCCAGCAAATGCTGGAAGAAGACCCGGACTTGACACTACCTAAGAATGCGCCGGTTCTGGATCACATTGAATCCCTTCGAAAGGAGGAAACCAACTGGGGGAGAATCAGCTAACTAAAAAGACCACGCTCCGATGAAACGTGGTCTTTTTAATTGGTTTTCCCCTCGAAGAGGTAGGTTATTTAGAAGATGACTTCGCACTGCCTACGGAAGCAGACAATTTGGTTAATTCAGTCTGGTGCTTGCGAATAGCAGGCAGTTGCACTTTTACCCAGGACTTTAATTGCGCATTTTTTCCTTCCTGCTGGTATTTCTCCAACAATTTGATGCTCAGATTATGATCCTTCTGGGTTTGTTGTACGTACTGCCGGTCAAAAGCTGCTCCGGACATTCCTTCCAGCTTGTTTTTCATCTCCAGATAAGCGCCCGATAACTTCAGTTCCATAGCTGGTTTAGCGGGTTGTGCCATCGCTGATTTTTCTTGTTCGGCCATTGTACTGGCAGAATCGCTGCGGGTACCCGTAGTTGAACCAATTCCCCCGGCATTTACACCTGTAGTATCATTCGTACCACTTACTACTGCTCCGGTTGTGTCCGAATTTTGCTCACCCGAACCTAAACCAGTAGCCGTACCTGATCCGGCACCCATACCATTTCCCGTAGTAGTGGTGTTTGCAGTGGTATTCTCTTCTTCAGCCGTTCCGTTCATGATGGCCATCAGCTTGTTATTGGCATTGGTATGGTCCTCAATCATTTTTTGTGCGAAGTCCTTTACCTTTTCAGAATTGGAATTCTGTAAAGCCACCTGTGCAAATTCTATTTCTGCTACGCCAATGGCCAAAGCTCTTTTCATAAAGAGCGTATCTGCATCGGCCTGACTGGAAGTACTTGATTTGCTACTGGCTTTTGATGGTGCGGATTTCTGCTGTGCAAAGGATGAGAAACTTACTCCTGCAGCTAAAACAACAGCAGCCAGTATATTGATTTTCCTTTTCATAACGCTTTCTATTAATTTGATTTAGTTACCACCCCTTATACTTATTCTGAATTGCATAGGTTACATTCACTTCCGCCACTTCGTAACAAAATAGATATTCTGAAATCGGTACACTCCACTATCAAATATGATTCTACAAAATGGGTTGGTCAAGGTTATAGTTTAAAATTCGCCAATATCTATAATTTGAAAAGTACTATTTCTGGTACCTTCCCTCACCCAGTCACTACGAGTAGATTTATGCACAAAAGGGGCTTAACAAACTTAAATACTGTGGATAACTTTGTGGACAAGTGTGGATTATTCCCATATATGGCCTACTTATCCACATGTGTAAAAATCAAGTAGATTGAGTTTACAATAGGAATTTTTTTTAATTTCAATGCTATGTACAATTTTTTTTGTTTACACATCTGCCTTACTTTTCTCCAAAACAGAATAAAATTTTGCTAAAATTATTGTCAAAATAACTGCCCGAAGCCTTTGTTTCCTCATAGAGTGAATATGCTGGCTGTGGCAACGAGAGAAGAAAAATTGAAAAGCAAGAACGCATCTCCGTGGCAGGAGAAATACCAGCCGGATGATTTCATTCAATTCAAGAAAGGACGACAAAAGGGAACTGGTGAGATCCCATTCAGCGAAATACAGCTGTCTGGCTGAAATAAGTGATTATCGATTCAGAAAAGCAGGTCGATGGCTTTTAATTGAGTTGGTGTGTATATGGTAGCACAACACCTTAAAATCGAATAGAGAAAAGACTAAGTCGCTTCTCCATTCAATTTATTTGTTAGCCTCTTCGGTTTCCGGCTTTGGCTTAACAGTCTTCTCAAATCGCTTGATCTTCAACGCGTGGGCAGAAGGCTCGATCTCCTCCCCTCTCCGCTTCATATACACGTAGGCATATTCTGCTCCAACGAAGAAAATCCAGGATGAATAATTGATCCAGACGATGATAATGACTACTGAGGCAGCGGCACCGTAGGTAGTAGCAAAATTGCTTTGGCCAATGTAAAGGCCGATTAGGTATTTACCAATGGAAAAAAGGACCGTAGTGAGAAAAGCGGCCCGCCATACATTGCGCCATTTGATGCGGGCGTCGGGTAGAAACTTAAAGATAACGGCAAACAGTACAATGATGATCCCGGAGGAAACAATCAATTCCAGTATTTGAAAAAGAATGTCGGAGCCCTCTCCCAGGAGGCGTTGGATGTATTTGCTCAATAAACTAATCAGACTTTGAATGATCAGGGATACCATGAGCAGAAAACCAATTCCCAGCACCATTGAAAACGAAAGCAAACGATTGATTACCAATCGCATGATGCCGCTATCCGGATTGGCTTTCACCTTCCAGATGATATTGAGTGAATCCTGTAGGGTAGCAAAAGTAACCGTAGCGGAAAAGATCAGCGTGCCTATTCCAATAATGGTCGGAATTAAACCCCGTTGCTCAATATAAGCGTTCTCTACCATCGTTTGAATCGCTTTGGCTCCATCTGTGCCAATTAGCTCCCTGATTTGCTCGTACAGTTCGCCACTGACGGCTTCCCGACCAAAAAAATAACCGGCCAGACTAATGGCAATCACCATCATGGGTGCCAGTGAAAACAAAGTATAATAAGACAAGGCGGCGGCTAGCTGGAAACAATTGTCACTGGTCCATTCACTGTACATTTCTTTCATAAAAGACCAGGTATTGAGGAAGTATTTCTTCATCTTTCTGCATAGTAGGTTTTTGACCACATACGCGAGCAAAGCGTCAGAGTTTCCTGAGCTTACTTAACCTTTTTACTTCCAATACAAAAACGTTGGTAAGGATGAAAACAAAAAAAAGCCCTTAGAGCTATTCCAAGGGCTTTTTTCAATAAAGGGTTTGATTTTAGAAGGGATACTTATTCTCTGCAATGGCGAAATCGGCAATACGTCGGCGGGCATCTTTCAGATTGACCGGATTGATCTTCGTAAACCGTTTTAAACCCATCAGCATAACCCGCAAATCATCACCTTCAGCAAAGGAAGTAATGGCCGCTTTTCCGGCCTGGTTGATTTTCTCCACGGCTTCGTGCAGATAAACAAGCGCCATTTCTCTATGCAGAGCGGTAGCGGATTCTCCTTTGAGTCCGATTAGTTTTTCGGTACGGAGCAAAGTAGATTCGGCTACGTAGATTTCAATCATTATATCGGCCAGGTTCATCATAATCTCCTGCTCTTTGTCAAATGCGGGTCCGAACTTCTGCAAAGCGGCTCCGGCAGTCATCAGCAGCGCTTTTTTCAGGTTTCTCAACACTTTCTTTTCCTCCACGAAAATGCCTTCTTCCTCTTCAGTACCAAAATCCGGGATCGACATGATTTCTTTTGCAACGGCCATGGCGGGTCCCATTAGGTTAAGTTCCCCTTTCATCGCCCGTTTGATCGTCGTACCAATGGCCAACATACGATTGATTTCGTTGGTGCCTTCAAAAATCCGGTTGATTCGGGCATCGCGGTAAGCCCGGTCCATGGGCGCATCGGCCGAATAGCCCATACCTCCGTAAATCTGCACGCCTTCGTCTACCACGTAAGACAATACTTCCGAACCGTGTACTTTCATCAGAGCGCACTCAATGGCAAACTGTTCTACCCCTTTCAACTTAGCTTCTGCCTCCGGCATGCCGCCTTCAATCAGGCTTTCGATGGCTTCATCAATGTTCTGCCCTGCCCGGTACGAAGCCGACTCAGTGGCGTATACTTTGACGATCTGGCTAGCAATCTTGTGCTTAATGGCTCCAAAGCTGGAAATGGAAGTACCAAACTGCCGACGTTCGTTGGCGTAGTTAATAGCTTGGGAAATGGTCTGCTTGGAAGCCCCAATGCCCGCAGCAGCCAGCTTGATCCGGCCGATGTTCAGAATATTGACCGCGATTTTGAAACCATTTTCGCGGGTCGACAGCAGGTTTTCTACAGGTACAGCACAATCGTTGAAGAAAATCTGACGGGTAGAAGAACCCTTAATACCCATTTTCTTTTCCTCCTCATTCATCGTGATGCCGCCGAATCCTTTTTCAACAATAAAGGCCGTCAGGTTTTTATCATTGTCAATTTTGGCAAACACAATAAACACATCGGCGAAACCCCCGTTGGTGATCCACATTTTCTGTCCGTTGAGCAGATAATGCTTTCCATCGGCTGATAGAACCGCTTTGGTTTTGGCCGCGTTGGCATCAGAGCCTGAATCGGGTTCGGTGAGACAGTAGGCGGCCTTCCATTCGCCCGTAGCCAGTTTAGGCAGGTATTTGGCTTTCTGCTCTTCGTTACCGTAGTAAAGAATAGGCAGCGTACCGATGCCGGTGTGCGCTGAAAGTGCTACTGCAAAGGAACAACCAGGTCCAATGGCATCGGCTACAATCATGGAAGTATTGAAATTCATGCCAAAGCCACCGTATTGTTCCGGAATAGAGGTGCCCAGCAAGCCCAGTTCGCCCGCTTTGTCCATCAGCGAAACCATCAGATCTGTGCTTTTGGCGTGATCAATCTCTTCCAGACGGGGAAATATTTCTTTTTCCAGGAATTCACGACACGTAGCAGCTACCATTTGCTGCTCTTCCGTAAACTCTTCGGGTATAAACACGTGGGTGGCTTCGGTTTCCCTGATGAGAAACTCTCCTCCTTTAATGGATTTTTTTTCAACAGTTTGCATGAAATGAAATGAGTTAAGGTTGAAAGATCTGGATAGAATAATTTGGAATATCAATCACAATAGCCAGAATAAAGGTTTCACTCTGGCTATTGTGGCCTGAATCAATTAAAAACCTCGTAAATACCGGCAACTCCCTGGCCGCCACCTACGCAGGCAGTAACCATCCCGTATTTTTGGTTGCGGCGACGCATTTCGTTGAAAAGCTGGATGGAAAGTTTGGTTCCAGAGCAGCCCAGCGGGTGTCCTAAGGCAATGGCTCCTCCGTTGGGATTGATCTTTTCCCGGTCCAGTTTCAGCTCGTTGATTACTGCCAATGACTGAGCGGCAAACGCTTCGTTCAGCTCAATCATTTCGATGTCGTCCTGCTTGAGTCCTGCTCTTTTCAGCGCCAGCGGAATCGCTGCCACTGGACCGATCCCCATAATGCTGGGTTCTACCCCGGCCGCGGAATAAGAAACCATCCGGGCAATTGGCTTCAGACCTAATTCATTGACCAGCTTCTCCGACATGATCATCACGAAAGCAGCACCATCGGAGGTCTGTGACGAATTGCCGGCCGTAACGGTACCTCCATTCGCAAAAACCGGTTTAAGCTTCGCCAGGGCCTCCAGAGACGTGTCTGCGCGGGGTCCCTCGTCGGTATCTACCACGTATTCCCGGGTCTTCTTCTTCATATTCTCATCCAGGTAAGTTTCCTTCACGTGAATCGGAACGATTTCTTCTTTGAACCGGCCTTCCTTGATGGCTTTAATGGCTTTTTGATGGGATTGATAAGAAAACTCGTCCTGTTCTTCCCGACCCACTTTGTACTTCTCGGCCACTTGCTCCGCCGTCAGGCCCATCCCGATGTAGTAATCCGGGTGCGCTTTGGCAATTTCGAAGTTGAGAGCGGTTTTATATCCCATCACCGGCACCAGCGACATGGACTCGGTTCCGCCGGCAATGATGCAGTCAGCTAAACCAGAATGGATCTTGGCCGAAGCCAGCGCAATGGCTTCTACCCCGGAGCCACAATAGCGATTGATAGTGAAACCCGGTACGCTCTGCGGTAATGACAGTAAGGCCACGTAACGCCCAATCTGCATCCCCTGTTCGGCTTCAGGAACGGCATTTCCTACGATGAGATCATCGACCCTGGCCGGGTCCAGCTGGGGAACGGAAGCCACCAGGTGTTTGACTACATCAGCCGCCAGGTCGTCGGGGCGGGTAAAACGAAACCCACCTTTACCTGCCTTCCCAACGGCGGTTCTATAACCTGCAACAATGTATGCATCCATAATTTTACTTTTTAAGATGAAGATAATGTGATTAATTCCGGAGGGGTTTGCCTCCGTTCAGCAGGCTCTGGATCCGCTCGAGCGTTTTCTTTTCACCCGATAGTGACAGGAACACCTCCCTTTCCAGATCGAGCAGATACTGCTCGGTCACCAACGTCGGATATGAAAGGTCGCCACCGCAGATTACGTAAGCCAGCTTGTCCGCAATTTTGGCATCGTGTTCGGTGATAAAACGTCCCATCTTCATTCCTGTAATGCCGGCTTTGAACATAGCAATACCCGTTTTTCCGTGCACTTTGATGTCATTTCGCTGCTTGGGTTGACTGTAGCCGGCGTCTGACAGCTCCAATACCGCCTCTTTGGCCTCTGCGATGAGCCTGGAGCGATTCAAAACGATCTGATCACCTCTGCGTAGGTAATTCATCTCAAGCGCTTCCTGAGCCGACGTAGAGACTTTGGCAGTGGCTATATTCATAAACGCCATCTGTAGGATGTTCAGTTCCGGGTCGCCGGCCTGGTACAAATCCGAACAACGCAGCGCCATTTCCTTGGTCCCTCCCCCGGCTGGAATCAGCCCAACACCCAATTCCACCAGTCCCATATAGGTTTCGGCAGCGGCTACCACCCGGTCGGCGTGCAGATTGACTTCACAACCTCCTCCGAGCGCCAACGTATGCGGTGCCGTCACTACGGGAATGGCAGAATAACGAACGCGCATCATCGTATTCTGAAACTGCCGAATCATCATCTCAATTTCATCGTACTCCTGCTCGATCGCGAACATAAACAGCATGGCCAGGTTGGCTCCCGCCGAAAAGGCTTCGTTGCTGTCGTTACCAATTACCAGCCCTTTAAAATCTTTTTCTGCAATGGAGATGGCTTTGTTGATTCCTTCAATCACCTCCGCTCCCATCGTATTCATCTTGGTATGAAACTCCAGGTTCACTACGCCATCACCCAAATCGAAGAGCGTAGTGCCGGCATTCTTCCATACCACCTTGTTTTTACGAAGCAGATCCAGCACGATGAATTTCTCTCTGCCGGGTATGGGTAAGTAGCTCCTGGAAGGGATGTCGTAATATTTGCGTTGACCTTCCTCCACTTTGTAGAAGGTTTCGTGACCATTGGAAAGCATTTCGTACACCCACTGGGCTGGCTTCTTGCCCTCGGCTTCCATCATACTGATCACATCCCGTACACCAATTGCGTCCCAGGTTTCAAACGGACCGATTTCCCAACCAAAGCCCGCCGACACGGCCGCATCAATCCGATACAGTTCATCAGCGATTTCGGGAATGCGGTGGCTGACGTACTGAAAACCGTCCAGAAAAGTCTTGCGGTAAAATTCACCCGCTTTGTCTTTTCCTGCCAGCAGCACCTTGAACCGATCTTTGAGGTTGTCAATGCTTTTGGTGCTTTCCAGCGTGGCAAACTTTACTTTTTCGGAAGGCTTGTATTCAAACGTTTTCAGATCCAGCGCCAGAATCTGTTTGCCTCCTTTATCATCGCGTACCAGTTTGTAGAATCCCTGGCCAGTTTTATCGCCGTACCACTTCCGTTCCTGCATTTTCTGCACAATGCCGGCCAGTTTGAAGCCCTCACGTGATTCGTCGTGCGTCAGGCTTGCGTAAAGGTTGTTCGACACGTTGATGGTGGTATCCAGCCCTACCACGTCCGACAAGCGGAAGGTACCCGACTTTGGCCGCCCGATCACGGGTCCGGTGAGTTTGTCTACCTCCTCCACCGTGAGCCCCATTTCCTCCACTACCTGCATGGTTTTCATGAGTGAATAGACGCCCACGCGATTGGCGATAAAAGCCGGTGTATCCTTACACAGTACGGTCGTTTTACCCAGGTAGAGATCTCCGTAATGCATCAGAAAATCCACTACCGATGGATCGGTTTTTTCGGTAGGAATAATTTCGAGCAGTTTCAGGTACCGGGGCGGGTTAAAGAAGTGAGTTCCGCAAAAGTGCTTCTGGAAATCTTCACTCCTGCCTTCGGCCATGAGGTGGATGGGAATACCCGATGTATTGGAAGTGACCAGCGTGCCGGGTTTGCGGTATTTCTCTACCTGCTCATAGATCGTTTTCTTGATGGCCAGGTTTTCCACTACTACTTCTATCACCCAATCGTAGCTGGCGATTTCCTTCATATTGTCTTCGAAGTTGCCCAGGTTGATTCGGTTGGCAAAATTTTTACTGTAAAGAGAAGCAGGATTGGACTTCAAGGTATTTTGGAAAGCTTCGTTGACGATCCGGTTCCGAACTGCTTTGCTCTCCAGGGATAGGCCTTTGGCTTTCTCGGCTTCACTGGGCTCTTTCGGAACGATATCAAGCAGCAATACATCAACGCCTATGTTGGCAAAGTGACAAGCAATACGCGATCCCATGATGCCTGAACCTAAAACAGCCACCCGTCGGATATTCCGATTGCTATGTTTTTTCTCCCGGCTGGTGCTGGTTGCTTTTTCCAATGTTGTTGATTCCATGTTCATTCGTTTATGATGTGTAAATCGGTACTAGTAACGTTATTTTCTTTTGCATTTAATTTTTCTTCCTGGGCTTTCATTTCCACGATCTGGTTGATCTCCTGGATGACTTCAAAGAACACCGTTAGCTTTTCCTGAGAGATGCTTTCACTCACCAGCTGATTGAATTCGATCACTGTCTTTCGGGCAATTTCCCGCTTTTTTTTACCTGCTTCCGTCAAACAAACATTTACCAATCGCTTGTCATCCACTCCTCCTATTCTCGAAATCCATCCCTTTTCTTCCAGCGATTTTAACATCCGGGTCAAACTTCTCGGTTCCATACCCAATAACGGAGCAATTTTGGTTGCCGGTGTCCCTTTCTCCAAGTCTATATTTAGCAACACAAACCCGATCGCCATGGTCATATCGTATTTTGCCGCCTGGGCATTATACATTTTGGAAATACCCAACCAAGCTGCTTTTATCTGATAATCTACCGTTTTATCCCGTTTCAATCTTTCTTATTTTGTTTAAGTCAAATATAATACAATAATGTTATGCAAGCATAACATATATTTCTTTTTCTTTACACTTCCTCTTTGGGGAGTCTTTTTACTGCAATCAATCTACTCAATAAATTTTGTATAGTAAAAGCCGAAAGATAACTAATTAATTATGAGGTTTTTAATCAAATTACATTTTACAAATTGTATTTTTTAAAGATAGGTTATTTTGGCATTTTCTCCCATTTGCATTATTCCTTTGCCCGTTTTACCACTCCTTCGAACCCATTTTCGCTACCTGACTCCATAAACGGAAGGTTCATCCTCAAACTATGACATAAAAAAAGCCCCTCTGATGGAGGGGCTTTTTTTAGACGTATAAGCGATCAATGTGTTCCTTGTATTTACTATGAATGATCTTCCTTTTTAGTTTCAGCGTGGGAGTCAGTTCACCCCCTTCAATGCTCCAGATTTTAGGAAGTAAGACGAACTTTTTGATCTGTTCGTATTGAGCAAAATGTTGGTTGAACTTATCGATTTCTGATTGAAATTTTGCCAGCACTTCCGGTTTTCTGATCATCTCTTCATCTGTGGTGTATTCGATGTTATGAAGTTTCGACCAGTCGCGAAGGGAGGAAAACGCCGGGACGATCAGTGCCGCCGGATGTTTCTGGCTTTCTCCTACTACAATGGTTTGTTCGATCAGAATGGATTCCTTTAGTTTGTTTTCAATCATCTGCGGAGCCACATATTTTCCTCCAGATGTTTTAAACATTTCTTTTTTCCGATCCGTAATTTTCAAAAACTGACCTTCTACCATTTCTCCGATGTCGCCCGTATGGAACCAACCGTCTTTGTCGATGACTTCCGCTGTTAGTTCCGGCTTTTTATAATACCCTTTCATCACATTCGGACCTTTTACCAGAATTTCACCATCGTCGGCAATTTTTACCTGCACTTCTTTGATGATTTTGCCGACACTTCCGATTCGCATGTTCGCTGGATCTACCTGATTGGTAGAAATTACCGGCGATGTTTCAGTCAGACCATACCCTTCTGCCACTGGTATGCCAGCTGCCCAGAATACCCGGGCCAATCGGGGTTGCAAAGCGGCCGCTCCCGAACTGATGATTTTGATATTACCGCCAAGTGCTTCGCGCCATTTACTGAATATCAGCTTGTTAGCCCATTTCAACTGGGTATTGTACCACCAGCCTTTGTCTTCGTTGGGGTCATATTGTAGTCCCAGATTTAAGGCCCAGAAAAAGAGATTCTTTTTGATTCCGGTAAGTTCGTAGCCTTTGCCTACAATTTTATCGTACACTTTTTCAAGTAGGCGGGGTACAGTAGTAAAAACTTGAGGTTTGACTTCCTTCAGGTTTTCTCCGATGGTATCCATACTTTCCGCATAATAAATGGATACTCCCGCCCTCATGTACATATAGATACACATCCTTTCATAAATGTGGCACATTGGTAAAAAGCTGAGTGCCCGACTGTTATGATCTAATGGCATATTAGGTAAAGAAGCTTCCACATTGCTCATAATGTTATGATGCGTCAACATGACCCCTTTTGGATTGCCCGTGGTGCCGGAAGTATAAATAAGTGTAAGCAGGCTTCCCGGATCTGTCTCATTCTTAATTACTTCCAACTGCTCTCTGCTTTCTTCATTACCCACCTCCTTTACTTCAGCCCAATGTCTGGCACCTTCCACCCGATTGAAAGTAAAAATTTCCTGAATGCCGGTCAAGGATTTTGTAGCACTTTTCACTTTGTTATATAGCTGTAAATCAGCTACAAACACAATCTTAACCTCCGCATCAGTGAAAATATAACGGTAATCTTCCTCCGTGATCGTTGGATACATAGGTACGCCAATGGCACCAATTTGCTGAATACCAAAATCGACGAAGTTCCATTCCGGGCGATTGGGAGATATAATGGCTATTTTATCCCCTTTGCCAATACCCATTTTCAGCAAGCCCAGGCTGATTTGATTGGCATTTTTGATCAAATCCTGCGTGCTATATTTTATCCATTGTCCGTTTACTTTATTGGCTAAAGCATCTTCCTTGTTATACTTTTCCAAATACAACGGTAACAAATCAAAAAGTCGGGTAGGCATCTTTCCTACCTTATCTTTTTTTGAGATAGTTTGTGATTCCATGGTTTTATGAAGTGATTTTTTAAATCAATATACTTCTAAATCAGTCTATATTGCTAATTCAGCACCAAAATATTCTAAAAACATCAATTATATTAAATACGATTACGGCTTTTGATTCATTGAGATCACTTTAGTTCACGGAGTCTTTTCTTAGGAATCGGAATCTTTTTCTGGCTTCCGCCGTGTAAATGCTCCCCGGATATTTTTTCAAATGCTCCTGATACATTTCCATTGCCTTGTCTTTTTGATCCAGCTTCTCTTCCAGGATTTTGGCCAAAAGAAAATGGGCATCATCACCCAATATATCGTAAGCGTAGTTTTTGACAATTTTATCCAGACAATCTGCTGCCTTCCCATAATCCTGTTGTTTCTGGTAAAGCTTTGCCTGTAACCACAGGATGTCATCAGCCAAACTGTGCGATTTATATTTTTCCTGGAGTGCAACCAGCTGATTCATAGCCTGTTCATACTGATTCTGGAAAACCATCAATTCTACTGCTGCATATTCTTTCATAGCCGTTTCGGTACTGTCCAATCCGGTATTGTCCTGAATGCGAAGGCTTAATTCCATAGCATCATTGGCAATTTCCCTGGAAGTTGCCATTTTCAATACATCCAGGTGATCTTGGGCCAGGGCAAAATCTCCCTTGAAATAGGATAGCTTGGCATTTTTTAGTTTGGCTTCATAACCGATGGGCTGCTCTTTTTCGGATTTTTCAACCTGTGCGTAGAGCAAAGCCGATTCCCAGGGTTCATTTTTCAGCAGATAGATGTCACCCAGATCCAGTTTGCACTTATCAATAAAATATCTTTCGGTAGGGGCAATTTTTATTGCTTGTTCCAGCACTGTCACAGCCGTGTCTTTCTCATTCAAATAAAATGCGTATAAAAGTGCCATATTACGCATGCCTTCCAGGGTTTTCTGGTTTCTACCTAATTCCTGAAATAATTGCTGGTAATCTGTAATAAGTGATCTAATACTTTGTTTGTCAACTGGATACGTATTTTTAACCAATTCTTCTTTTGCCATGATTTGGTATCTTCTCATGATTGGGTAGTTGGTGCTTTTGGTATATTCTCTCACCAAGTAATCAAATATTTGTTCAGCACTTTTATAGTCTCCATTCTGGATACTCATCATACCGATTTCCAATAACTTATTCCCCTCCAGTTTGTAACGCTTATCAGTCGATCTGGCCTGTACAAAAGCCCGGTAAAAATCTTTTTGTTGAATGTAATGCCAAATGAGTAAGTCACTGTAAATAGGCTCATTAGGAAATTTTTGAACCTTTTCAATGAGCATTTTCTTCAGTAATTCAAAGTCTTCTGCTTTCGTTAATTCATCCTGAAGCGAATTCTGAATAAATTCTTCACTATTTTTTACGGTCTGCCCCAGCGTCAGGAATTCATCAATCATTTTTTCTTTTTGCCCCATTAACTTGTACAGGCTAGCCAATTGATATGCGTATTCGCTCGTATTTTTTACCTGTTTCCTTCCCGTCAGATAAGTCTTTTCGGCCAGTTCCATTTTATTGGCATCAATAAAATACTGAGCGGTATTGTTTACCTGCAGCGGATCGGATTTTACTGCCTCTATCACTTGGTCGTACTGTTTCTGCGCATCCGAATTTTTTCCCTGCTTTTCCAGTAGAAAGCCATATTCTGCTTTATAATTGGCCTCTTCCGGAAAATTCTTAATCATTTTGCGGACAAATCTTTCTGCTTCAGGCAGTTCCTTTACCTGCTCCAGCGTAACCAGATACTTTTTATATACCAGTTTGGCGGTATTTTCATTTTTCGCAAGCTTTTGATATATGACTTTGGCCTTTTCATACTCTCCTTTCTGAAAATATTCATTGGCCAACTCCACATCCTGGGCTCTCAGGATGGTAACTGAGCCGATCAGTAGTACACCTATCCAACCTAAGCGTATCACTTGGCGCAAATAACCTTGTTTAAGAACTGCTTTCATGTTTTCTCGATTTAATCTTAAGATTTTACTCATTACCCCTCCTGTTTCCTCATACATAACATTGTAACTTTTTTTCAATAAAAAATCTTTATTGTTTTTATTAGTCGTGTGGATAAGTGGATAATTTAAATTTCCAAACGGGTTTGATAAATGAAATGTTTATAATAGGGGTACTTATCCACACGGTTTCCCACTACTTGTTTTTTCATTTTGAGCTACTTATGACAGTTATCCACATTTTTATTAACGCATTCCTTTGTTTATAATTTTGTTCCTGGTTTTCCTATTTAATGTGTGGATAGTGATGTGTAAGATTTGTTCATAATTCCAGAATCATCCACAGCTTTTTTGTCTAAATACTTGTGTGGGGATATTTCATACACTTATTCACGATTCCTTAGGTGTATTACGTACTTATCCACTATTTTAAAAAGTGTTTCCACATAGTTATCCACACATTTATTATAATGTAATTCAGTTTAAATTGACCTATTTTTATTTTATAGGTTTAAGTTGATGTCAGTGATGTCCCAGTTCTGTTTTAATTTGATTTCCTCAGGCAAATAACTGATTTCCTCGGGCAATATTCCAGCGTCCAGATCACCTGCGTCCCACTTTCCGTTTGCATTCTCGTCCCGGATCACTCGTATTCGATACGAGCCGGCGCTTAAATAAGAGAACAAATAAGTTTTCTGATTCAACTTTCGGTCTACTACCTTGAAATCTGCAGAAAGGAGTTCGACAATAAAATGATTTGCGTCGGTCGATACTGAACCGGTGATACTTCCGTAATTTTCCGGTTCCATTAAGCGGTGGTCCGTTTTTATTACTTTGTTGGTATCATTCTCAACCGTAATAAATGTCCCCGCTGGTATTCGAATACCTATTTCCCTCTTGGCGTTACTCTTAATCTGAATACTCAAACTTGTCATGAAGGTATTCCATTTGAAGCTTTCTGGCGTAGTCGGAATTTCTCTTAGTGTATCTTCAAGCACAATCACCTCTTCACGCTTGAATAACTCAATAGGTTTGGAGAAATCTATTTTGTATTCAAATGATTTTAGCACTTCCTGACCATTTTTTGGTTCGGTGGAAATTGCTAAGTCCGTTTTAGCTGGCTCCTCTGTCTTTTGTCTGCCGGCTCTTTCTGCGGAGGCAAACTTGATTTTTACTTCTTTATCCATCTGATTCCCAGATGAATCTACGGCGTTTATGCGCATGGGAATGCTATCATTTACATCTGCGTTCTTATAGATCAAAAGCTTATTTACGCCCGATAACATAAATGGCATTTGCTTCATCGCAGGTGGGAATTGAACTTCCAGGCTCGTAAGCCCTTCGTCGAAGTCAATTTGGTACGTGTTTACTTTGCTTTGGGTACCATTGATCCGTGGTGCCCTTTTATCTATTCTGACTACATTCAAATTGACCTCTTTGATGTTTCCACTTAATTGAAGGGATTCTTTGTTAAAACCAATTCTTTCCGCCGGCGGATCATACTTCAGGTTATTGTTTTTGTCTTCAACGGCATAAATCTGGTAAGTGCCTTCCTTCAAATTTTCCAAAGCAAAATTTCCGGAGCTATCTGTGCGGGTTGAATAATAGGGTTTGTGTTTGAAAACGGTTAGGGTATCATCTGCTCTGTATAGCGAGACCAATACATCTAGTAGATTCGTTCCTTTTAAAGGGTCCTTGACTTTACCGGCAATAGTTAAGGTATCAATTACACTGCCGGTACTAAAAACCACTTTTACGTTTTTGGCGATGTTTTTTTCGGTGATGTCTTTAAAAGCATTTCTAAAATTAAAGGTATAAGTCGTATTCGCCTGGAAAGGCTTATCGAAAGTAAGTGTGACTCCGGTTTTGGTCAGCTTAGTCTGAAAATCGCCTTCCAGTGCAGGAGTTATCAATAATTCCTGTTTTAAATTTTCTACTCTGACTAGTTCGTTAAATTCTAAGTTCATCAACTGCCCGTTAAAATTGGTGCTTTTGTTTGCCGGGTACACATTAGATAATTCCGGGGCCTTGACATCTTTTTTTCCTCCCGTTGGCGATGATACACTTGCGCAGCCGGCAATAAACAGGAGAATAATGAAGAGGAAGTTTTGTTGAAATTGCATATGGCTTAAGAATACAAAACCCTCAAGGCAAACGGATTACCTTGAGGGTTTTGGTTTAATTACTGATCGTTATTGTTTGATAATAAAAATAAGGCTGGAGTAGTTGTTTCCATGCTGACTTGCCCATTTGTTGGAAGCATAACCCACCTTAATGGCTTCCAGATAGTTGGTTTTTCCTTCTTTAAATTGAGAACTCAGTAAACTCACGTAATAGGCATCAAATTTCATAGGCAGTATTTTATCTACTTTCATTTTATGTTTCTGAAACAATGTTTTAATAGTAGACTGCGTAAAATGATACAAATGCCTTGGCACGTCATAAGCGGCCCATTGTTCTTTAAACATCTTGGCGTCGTACGATTCACAATTAGGCACTGCTACAATAAGTGTGCCTCCGGGTGCCAGTAATTTCTTTAATCTGGCTACTACACGATCCAACTGGTGAATATGTTCTAGAACATGCCACATCGTTATTACATCGAACGTACTGCCACTGAAGCTATCCAGTATATTTTCTTCAATTGGCACGTTTGTTTTCCGAATGGCGACCTGTCGGGTTTCGGGGTCTGGTTCAGTGCCTGCTACTGCCCACCCAGCGTTTTTACAGGTTTCCAGGAACGTACCCGTGCCGCAGCCAATGTCTAAAAGCCTTTTCTCTTTGCTATGGAGGGAATTGATAAGATTTAATTTCTGTCTGAGCGTATATTTACGAACCAAGTGATAAACCTGATTGATTATGCCTTTTTTCGTATCACTGTGTGATATATACGTTTCAGATTTATAGTATTTGCTTACGTTTTTTTCAGTCGGCCGGGGGTTGGTAAATTTTAGTCGACATTTTTTGCATTCAACTATTGCAAAGCTTTCCTGGGTTACGGTTTTATCCTGACATATCAGCAAATTGGTGAATTGAGGACTTCCGCAAACCGGGCAATTATCCAGCCGTTCGTACATGTAACTCTGTTTTTTTAGCTTGTTATCTACCTAGATATATCATTAAGATCGAAATGTCCGAAGGAGAAACCCCGCTGATTCTGGAGGCTTGCCCTAAGGTTTGGGGTTTTATTCGTTTCAACTTTTCCCTTGCTTCGTTAGATATAGCTCTTAATGCATCGTAATTTAATTCGGGATTGATTAAAAAATTCTCCAATCCCTGCATTTTATCTGCCTGCTTCTGTTCTTTATCCAGGTAGCTTTCGTATTTGATACTGATTTCTCCCTGTTCCAAGACATCTTCATTAAATCTCTGTAAGAGAACTTTAATCTCCCAATTAAAGTTGGCAATGTTTTGAAGATCGACTTCTGGCCTTTTTAATAAGTTATAGACAGAAGATTTTTCTTTTATCGGCGCACTGCTTACTTCATCCAGTAATCCATTGACCGCTTCAGGCGTTAACTTTAATGTTTTTAACTCAGCAATTAACTTTTCTGTCTGTGATATTTTCTGTTTTACCTTCTCATATCTCTCCTCCGATGCCAATCCTACTTTATAGCTTTTCTCTGTTAAGCGGATATCGGCATTATCCTGCCTGAGTAAGGTTCTATGCTCGGCCCTAGAAGTAAACATACGGTAAGGCTCTTCAGTCCCTTTGTTGATTAAGTCGTCTACTAATACGCCGATATAGGCTTCGGATCGGCTCAGTACAAAGGGTTCTAATTCTTGTGCATTCTGGTGCGCATTGATTCCCGCGATTAATCCCTGACAGGCTGCCTCCTCATACCCAGTAGTGCCATTTATCTGACCAGCAAAGAAGAGGTTTTTAATTAATTTGGTCTCTAAGGTATGGGTCAATTGCGTCGGAGGGAAATAATCATATTCTATTGCATAACCCGGTCTAAACATCTTTGCGTTTTCAAAACCCGGAATCTTTCTCAAGGCCTCATATTGAACGTTCTCGGGGAGCGAAGTAGAAAACCCATTGACGTATATTTCAATGGTGTCCCAACCCTCGGGCTCCACAAATATCTGATGGCGATCTTTATCGGCAAAGCGATTAATTTTATCTTCTACAGACGGACAATATCTTGGCCCCAATCCTTTGATCCTACCCGTAAACATCGGTGATTGTTCGAAGCCTGTTCGTAGTACTTTATGAACCTCTTCGTTCGTGTAAGTGATATAACAACTCCTTTGCTTGGTAAGCGGTTCCGTATCCGAATAGGAAAACTTACCCGGTTTTTCGTCGCCCGGCTGTTCTTCCATGATGGCGTAGTTTAGACTCCTACCATCTATCCGGGGAGGCGTTCCTGTTTTCATCCTGCCCGACTCAAAACCCAATTCAACCAATTGCTCAGTGATACCCGTCGCTGCTTTTTCCGCCGTTCTACCTCCACCAAAATTTTTCTCCCCGATATGAATCAAACCATTCAAAAACGTACCATTGGTCAAAACGACGGCTTTAGATTTTATTTCAATCCCCATCGCTGTTTTTATTCCTCTTATTTTGTCATCCTTTACTAGTAAACCCGTAACTGATTCCTGCCAGAAATCGATATTGGGTATTCCTTCCAGGGTTTTTCTCCATTCCCAGGCAAATTGCATTCGGTCGCTTTGACACCTTGGACTCCACATCGCCGGGCCTTTCGAACGATTCAGCATCCTGAATTGGATCATTGATTTATCAGAAATTATTCCTGAAAATCCCCCCAAGGCATCTATTTCTCTTACTATTTGTCCTTTTGCCACTCCTCCCATTGCTGGGTTGCACGACATTTGGGCAATTGTTTGCATATTCATTGTGATAAGCAAAACACTGGAACCCATATTGGCTGCACTAGCAGCTGCTTCACAACCTGCGTGCCCTGCTCCTACTACTATTACATCGTATTCTTTAAACATTTTGTATTATTTGTGATGTTCCACGTGGAAACATTCATTTTAGACAAGAAAGTTTCACGTGGAACTAATTGAACAAAGATAGATAGAAGTCTTCTTTTTCTCTCATCAAAGATTTAAGTTGGGGTGTCTTATCATCAAAACCTATGAGGTGTAAAATTCCGTGGACCATAACCCGATATAATTCAGAAAGAAAAAGAGAATTATAAACTGAAGCATTTTCGAAAATGCGATCAATACTAATAAAAATATCCCCGTCAATTACTTGCGGGGATTCTGAGTTATCAAAAGTAATAACGTCGGTATAATAAAAATGGTTTAAATATTTCGCATTTATATTAAATAAATAATCATCAGTACAGAAGATAAAGCTGAGAGATTTAATTGAAAAGGATTCTTTTAGAATTACATCGGTTAATTTATTTTTGACGAACGTTTCATCCTGAAAAAGTGGAGGAATATCTTCGTGAAAAAAATGAATATTGACCATTTAATTGAAATAAAATATAAGCTCTACAGTGCGTCCATTATTTTTAAAATGAACTTCATCAGAGAGGTGTTTCATTAAAAAAATGCCCCGTCCTCCAATCTTATCAATATTTTCAGGAGCAGTAGGATCTTGTAAATTATTATAATCAAACCCAGGTCCTTCATCCTCAATTAAAAATGAAATTGAATTCTCCTTCATAAAAAGGGATAAATTTACATTCTTTTCTTTATCCTCCCGATTACCGTGCTTAACAGCATTATTGACAGACTCGGTAACAGCAATCATGATGTTGCCATAAATATCGTCATCTATATTGAATCGGTCTTTGGCATTGTCAATAAAGCTTTCTACGATACGGATATTTTCGATCAATGAAGGAATTTGAATTCGCAATGATTCCATAAGAAGATTTAATTAATTAGTAGTTCTTCGGATTTTGTTAAAATATTTGTCGACTTCTTTTTTGTAATAAGGTGCAAGAGATGGTGGAACTGTTTTTAGTAATTCTATCTGCTGCTGTTTATTAAGTATGTAATCCTGAAATTGGGGTGGCACGTTCCGGGGCGTCTCTTTAGCCGTTTCAGCTTTGCGCTTGGCATCTTCATCGCGTTCTCTGGCTGCTTTTTCTGACTCAAGCAACCGGGTTAAGATATCCTTCTGACGATTCAGGGTGTTTTGGGAAAGTCGCTTATTGACCAGATCCTTTTCTGTTTCCTCCATTTGTTTCTGTAGTTCACTCAACTTATTACCCATTTCACCCATCCCAGGTTTCCCTTTTGATGATTTTTCTAACTCTTGTAGAGCTTTTCGAATCATCTCCTGCTCCATTGCTAATTTAGAAAGCTGTTCAGATAGTTCCCTCCCTGTTTTGTTTCCTTGTTTTAACTGCTGAATCTGGTCGTTCAATTGCTTTTGAAGTTCGCCTAAACTAGGTGTTTTTGCTTGTCCCTTCTTTTTATTTTTCGATTTTGACGGGCGGGCATCGGCCATTTGCTGTTGCATTTGTTTGAGAACATCATTCAGCATTAAGGCCAAATTATTCATCGAAGTCATTGCAAACTGTTGTTTACCGGTAGCTGTATTCAACTTCCTCTGCTTGATTGACTCTACACTTTGATTCATGTATTGATTCATCGAATTCACTTCCCGGGTCACAAATGATTCAATCTGAAACACCCGTTTGGCCAAAGCCTGTAAGCTATCTTCTACAATACGTGCATCGTCTTTCAATTTAAGTTGGTGTTGAGAGAGTTGAATAAACCTTGGGTCAGATTGATTAACTTCTCTAAAATCCTTCATTAACTTTTCCTGCTCAAAGGATAAGGTAAGAAGATTTTCAAGAATATTCCTTAAATCATTCAAATTCTCTTCCATCTGTTGCATTTCCTGACCTTCCTGCATCTGGCTGAGTTTGTCAGCCATTTCATTCATCTTCTGGGCCGCTTTTTTCTGAGAGTCAGAAGCTTTTTTGTTTTGTTTCTGCTGAATCTGCTCCAGGCTTTTTTGCTGCTCTTCGGAAATACTTTTTTGCTGCTCTTCGCTATTTTCCATCGGTTGAGGATGCTCCAACTCCTCATTCATTTTTTCTAATTCTTTCAGGTCCTCTTTGCTCTCATTAAATTGTTCATTGAGTTGCTGTTGCTGCTGCAAAAGTTGCTCTTTATCGGCATTTTTATCCAATGTTTTTTCAGAGAGCTCTTCCTGCTTGATAGCATTTTCACGCAACTCCTGGACGATGTTTTCTGCTTTTTGCTCAATCTGCATTTGCTTGAACATCTCAAGCGCGCGCTCCAGCTCCTTTTTAAGATTGTTTTCTTTGTTATCAATCTTATTCAGCAAGTCAAGCATCTCCGCATTGTTCTTATTTTGCTCAAGCAATTTTTGAAGTTCGTCGTACAACTTTTTGGTATCTTCATCCAGCAACTCATTCATAAGCTTATTCAATTGTTTGGCTTTTTCAGCCATTTCTTCGCTTTGTTGAGTAAATTTTTGCTGCTTTTCCTGTAAAGATTCGTTTTGTTTCTGGAGTGCTTCAATTTGCTGTTTCAACTCCTCCCGCCTTTTGATTAGATCTTCCGCCAGCTTCTTATCCTGAAAATCGAGTGACCTTTTATTTTTCAAACGATTTTCCAGATTACTCATATCTTTTTTCAGCTTTTGAACCTGGCTGATGGCATTGCTAATCTGATTTTCGGTTTTATCGGCAGTGTTCCGGATATTTTCCTGCAGTTCATTTTTAGAAGGTAAGTTAAATTGGAATGACTGGGATTTGGTACTCTTGCTGCCATTTACTCCATCGTTGTCCCAGACCTGTACGAAATACTGAATTTTATCGCCAGCCTTTAAAGCCAGACTGTCTAATTTCCATTGATAATAAAAGTTTTGGAAGAGTTGTTTTCTGTCAAATTGAAGATTTTTGGAAGCGTAGGGCTTATTTTCGCTGTTCACTCCGTCCCGCATTACCCGATAAAACACCTTCAATTGCGAAATACCATAATCGTCCATGATGTTTCCGCCCAGGATTAAGAAATTAAATAAAGCCGTATCGCGGTATTGCTCAAGAGAAATTTGAGGATATTTATCAGGAATAACACTCACAAAATAATTGATTTTGTCGCGGTTGGTACTGAGCCGGTTCTTCAAGGAAATCTGGTAATTCTCTGATTTCCGCATTTTCTTGCTAAATTCAAAAACAGCCGAGTTGGTTTTGGTTGCTGCCAATCTTTCCGCGTCTTCAAAATCGACGTATAAACTATCGGTTCCTCCGGCGCTAAACTCCCACCGTACCACGGTTCCATCGGGTACAACCAGGTTTCCGACGTTGTTAAGGGATTCATCGGTTTTATTTAAATACGAAGGATAAGAGAGGTATGCGTTAAATGATTTCAAATTAGGTCGTTCAACCAATTGAACGTTGTACTCAGGTGAACTAAAGCCAGCTGCTTCCAAATGAAATGAGAAAGCACTTTGAACCCGATTAAATTGATAATTAAAGTGAGTTCGGTCAGACGTCTGCATCAGGTAGCGGCGGCCATTAGCAACTAAATATACCGCATCGGGAACCGCCTGACCTTTCAGGAAAATGTTGACCGGGAAATCTTCGTCTTTAAAAGCGACTAATGATTGGTTGGTAAGGTGGAAACTGAAAGGGGCCGGGGCTGTGTATTCATTTTTGAAATTGACAATGCGGGTTGAACTCTCAGCAAAAAAGCGCGGGTAGATGAATAAAATAGATAAAATCAGAAATGCGGGAATCAGGACAAACTTTAAATACTTGTTATTCTGCTTTACATCAATGGCATCGGTAAAGCGGATAACACTCAGTTGTTTGAATTTTTGTTCTATGCTGGCTTGTAGTAATTCATTTTGTTCATAATTCAATGAATTAAGTTGGAGCGTATTTAAAAGCTTATCATTGACATCGGTAAAATAACGGCCAATCTGCTTTGCGGCCTCCTCATTACTGATTTGCTTGTTGAGGTTGTAAAGTCTGGATAGTGGATTGAGTAGCCAGTAGGCCAGAGAAGCAAGAACAATGGAAAGAAAAGAAAAGAACAAAACCGCACGCATCACGGTGTTGAAACGCCCAAAGTATTCCAGGGTATTGATCAACAAATAAGTACCTAGCAACAAAGCCAGGAAGAAGATGCTACCTCGGATGAGTTGGTTACTATAGTACTTTCTCTTATAGGATTTGAGCTTGTCAAACAGGCTTTCGGAGACAACAGGCTTATATTGCATTTCAAAAGAAATTAAGGGATTCCTTTTGCACTAAGCCTACTTCTGAAATAAGAAGAAAGCAATCCGCTTAGGAACCTTGTTTGAGAGAATCTTTAGTTTGATCAAAATACACCTCACTCAAGTCTCGGTACTGCATAGGGTTATACGGAAAATTCTTTACATATGATTGAATTAAACGATAACTTTCATCATACCAGAGCACCAGGATGGGTGCATCATTCATGAGAACCTGCTCGGCTTGAGCAAAGTACCGATTGGCCTCCGCAATGGATTTTGCTTGGAGTCCTGCTTCATATAAACGATCAAAGTTGGCATTTTTATACCTGGCAATGTTTGGAAAAGAACGTTCATTTGATGATTTGGGTACTTGTTTTCCATAGAAAAGCCAGAGAAAATTTTCGGGGCTGGGATAATCGGCAATCCAGGCTGCCCGAAGCAAATCAAACTTCCCTTCAAATCCTTTTTCAAGAAGCTGAGCGAAAGGTAAAACATTCAATCCAATTTCAATATTAAGGTTATCTTTCAACTGTTTCTGCACTTCTATGGCGACATTTGAATTACGAAAACCTTCTGAATTCAGATCTAAGGTAATCGAAGGAAATCCTTTTCCATTCCTAAATCCGGCTTTAGACAAATAATAACGGGCAGAGTCGACGTTGAATTTATAACCCCGGATATCATCAATTTTATAATCAACGTAAGTAGGAGGCGTAATGCCGTGTTCACCCGGTCCCTCCCCTTCTCCATTCAACACACTTTCCAAAATCTTTTTTCGATCGACTGCAAATGAAAACGCTTTTCGTACATTGATATCTTGGAAAACGCCCTTCTGGTTATCGAATGTCAGAAACTGAGTAATCATCTCCGGCGAACGATCCAGTACAAATTGGTCGGAATTTTTAGATTGTTCGAGAATTTCAATGATAAAGTCAGTAGGAAGGCGGTAAATCATGTCTAGTTCTCCCTTTCTGAATTCAAACAGCTCGGTCTTTTTATCTTTAATGAATTTAATACTGATGGCATCCAGGAAGGGCAATTGATTTCCATAATTATCCTTTCCGTGGTAATGGGAATGCCTTTTTAAAATCATTGATACCCCTTCATCAACACTTTCCATTCTGAAAGGTCCCGTACCTACCGTTTGGATTCTCATATCCTTCCCGTATTTGTTGAAAGCCTCCTGGGGGTAAATGAATGTAGCAGGCCGGGCAAGGTTATATACCAGTATGGAGTTGGGTTGGTTAAGGGTCAATTGAATGGTGTAATCGTCTACCACTTTGATTCCTTCTACTTCAAAGTCAGGTTTTTTTCCGTTGGCTGAAGCATCATAATATTGATCGGCCCCTTTTAAAATTCCTTTGAAAATAGAAAACTGCTGATTATCGGCAGATTGCGTACATAAGTTAGTAAAACAATATTGAATATCCTGCGCTTTCATTTCCCTTCCTTTTCCGTCCGAAAAGCAGGGATCATCGTGAAACATCACTCCTTTTTTCAAATGAAAGGTATACACTGTTCCGGACGCATCTACTTCGTATTTTTCGGCCAGACAATTAATGACTTTCAGGTTGGTCTGGTCAAACTTGAGCAGCCCTTCGTAGATCTGGGTCGACACCCGGTAAGAGAAGGCGTCGGTAATGCTGGGTGGAAAAAGATTTTTGATGTATTCCGACTCATTCAAACGAAAGACTCCTCCGTAATAACGCCCTCCTTTCGCCTCCTGAGGCAAATTGTCCTTATCCGAACGGGTATTGGAATTGTTACAGGCACTTAAAAATAAAGTGATACTAGAAAAGTAAATAAGAATCCTTTTCATTATAGAAATGGTGGAATATTTGAAAATAAAATTAGCGATTAAACTACACTAAACAAATGAAACCCATTGGTAGGAAAACCCAGAAAAGTGCTAGTGTGAGTAAGATTTATCGGCGAGATGAAAAATTCATTTCCAGCAAGATAGGGCAATGATCGGAGTGCTTGGCTTCGGGTAGAATAACGGAGCGGTGCAGACAATCTTTCAACGCACTACTGACCATGTGATAGTCGATTCGCCAACCCAGATTTTTGCTTCGGGCTCCTGCCCTGAAACTCCACCAGGTATAATGATGCGGCTCCTGATTGAACGCACGAAATGAATCAACGAAGCCGGCCTGTATAAACTGACTGATCCATAAACGCTCTTCAGGAAGAAAGCCGGAAGTGTTGGCATTGGCTTTCGGGTTGTGGATGTCAATGCTTTGATGACAGATGTTATAATCGCCGCTGATGATGAGATGAGGAAAAGAGGAGCTGATCGTTGAAATGTATTGATTGAAATCCTCCAGCCAGGTTATTTTGAAGGATTGGCGCACATCGCCACTGGACCCGGAGGGCATATACACGCTCATAAGGGAAAATTGCTCAAAATCAGCCCGGATAATGCGACCTTCAGCGTCATACTTTTCTATTCCACAACCGTATTCTACGTGCTTGGGGAATATTTTTGAAAGTATGGCTACACCGCTGTAGCCTTTTTTCTGTGCCGGATACCAATACGAATAATAACCCAGCTCTTCAAATAAGGCAATCGGAATCTGATCTTCGGAAGCCTTTATTTCCTGTAAGCAAACAAAATCGCTGTCGACGCATTTGAGCCAATCAATAAAACCTTTGCTGATCGCAGATCGAATGCCATTTACATTGTAGGAAATGATTTTCATTGAGCTATTGAGGATAAAATGAAGGTCCGAAAATAGCCTTTAGACTTCCAAATCAAAATATTCTATTACGTAAGTTTTCAACAGGTTTTCCTGAGCAAGTAAATCAAAAGAAGGCAGCTTTTTCACTAATTTCCAATGGGGCCAGCCCTCACTGTCCAAACCTTCCAATTCATAAAAACCCGCCAGGCTCAATAACTTACAAATCGCAATGTGCATCAAGTCCTGCTTCTGTTCTTTCGTAAAATTCTGCGGACCTTTTCCCAATTCACGAACCCCAATCAGAAACAGTACACCATTCAAATCGGCGGGGCGCTTTCCAATCATCGCTTGTATCCGGTCCAGCAGTAACTCCCACTGTGCATTCAGGTTTTCATCTTCCATCCAACTTATTGTTTTTGCTTGTTTTTGAGTACCTCCCAATATTCCACGGCACGGCGGAGGTGCGGAATTACAATGGTACCCCCAATGATATTCGCAATAGAAAAAACTTCCTGTATCTGATCATCCGTAATACCGGCTTCGTGGCATTGGCCCAGGTGATATTTTACACAATCGTCGCAACGCAGTACCATCGAACAGGCCAAGCCAATCATTTCCTTGGTTTTCACATCCAGGCTTCCCTCGGCGTAGCAATTGGTATCCAGGTTGAAAAGCCTTTTGATGATCTTATTATCACCAGCCAGTATCTTCTCATTCATTCTGGAACGATAATCATTGAATTCGTCAACTAAGTCCATTATATTGAAGAGGCTAAATGTCTGCTTCAAAATTACGGAATAAAACCCAACCGAAATCCGCTAAATTGATCCAATATGTGGAGTGAATTTCTATCCTTATTTTTCCCTGAATACTGCCTGGCTTGTCTGGGTACGTTAGAAAGTGGAGAAAAATGCATTTGCACCCGTTGCCGCTATCACCTTCCCAAAACCAATTCACATTTGGAAGAAATCCCCACTTTGACTCAGAAGTTCTGGGGACGGACACCTGTTAGATATACCTGGGCTTATCTGAAATTTAGCAAGGGTAGTAAAGTACAAAGGTTATTGAATCAGTTGAAATACAGCGGTCAGCAGGAACTGGGTGAACTGCTGGGTCACTGGTACGGTGCCGAATTAAAGCAGAAAGGCTACTCAGATCAGTTTGATTTGATTCTGCCAGTACCATTGCACGAATCGAAACTTCTCAAAAGAGGCTACAACCAGAGCGACTGTTTTGCAAAGGGTTTGTCAAAAGGAATGGAACTGGAATGGTCTGGGAAGGTACTAGAAAGAAATACGGCTACTGTAAGTCAAACTAAAAAGGGGCGCTGGGAAAGGTGGCAAAATGTAGAGGAAATATTTGAAGTAGTGGATGAAGAGAAAGTGCGGAATAAGCGGATTCTACTGGTAGATGATGTAATTACCACCGGAGCGACATTAGAAGCCTGTGCAATTGAGCTGTATAACAAAGGATGCGCTTCCGTGAGCATTGCCACCCTGGCCGCCGCACAATAGAGACCAATAAAAAAGGACGGGCTTCGATATTATCAAAGCCCGTCCTTTTTTATTGGTCAGATCAGATTATTTATTTCCTCCGGCACGGATCATGGCGCAACGGAAACCGATCGTAGCAGTAGCTGAATCCTGTTCCAGATATCTTCTAGTACCGGGTGTCAACCAATAGGCTACATCTTTCCAGGAGCCACCTTTGTATACCCGGACATTGTCATCAATTAGTGAGTTATTGCCTTTTTTATCGTATCCGGAAGCTTTATCCAGGAATCCATTACGACGGATGGGGTTCAGGTCATCAAAATCCTGGAAAGAAAGCGGACGGTACACGTCGTATACCCATTCGTTTACGTTTCCAGCCATGTTGTACAGACCAAAGTCGTTAGGTGGATAGTCATAGATACCGGCAGTAATCAACGCGCCGTCGTTCAGTTTACCGGCAATACCGGCATAGTCACCACGACCGCGTTTGAAGTTGGCCAGGAAAGTACCCATCTTCTTGCCGTAAGGATTACGCAGCGCGTGGCCATCCCAGGGATACAGACGCTGATTGGTCTGGTTTTCGTCGATGTACTGCGTTCCGATCAAAGCTTTGGCGGCGTATTCCCATTCGGCCTCAGAAGGAAGACGGAAATTGGGAAGAACCGCACCCGTTTCCAGCGGAATCCGGCCCTGGCCTTCGGCAATCTCAATGCCGGCATCTTCCGCCAGTTGCTTGTTCACAGCAGCCGTACGCCAGGTACAATAATCATTGGCTTGTACCCAGGAAATACCTACTACGGGGAAGAAACGGAAACCGGGATAGCGCAGGTAGTGATCTACGTAGGAATCGTTGAAAGCCAGTTCGCTGGCCCAAACGGTCGTATCTGGAAGGGCGGACTGGAAAAATTCCTCGGAAGAATCTTTCTGAACGTGGTGCAGATACTCCAGCCAGTGAATGTTGGCAATTTCGGTTTCGTCCATATAGAAGGACTGGATACTGATGGTCCGCTCTACATTATCGCGGGAACTCATCACATCTTCTTCCAGAGAACCCATTACAAAGCGGCCACCCTCAATGAACACCATATTGGGAGCATCGGGCTGCCCTTTGAAATCGGCTACCTGAAATCCATCGTCCGCATTATACTCCAGACCAGTAGCGGTGCTTTTATTGCCCGGGTTTTCAGCAGTAGGCTTACTGCTTTTTTTACAGGCAGTAGTTGCAGCTACCACGCTGAGAAAAAGGAATACGTTTCTAAAGAGTCTAACGGTTCTTTTCATACCTGTTTAATAAATAATAAATGCAGAGTTTGGGTTGCTATACTAAATGGCTATTATAAGATCTGAAACGAATCAATTAATGACGTTTTAACAAATCTATCAAATTAGAGCCTAAAATTCGGATTATGGAATTTAAAAATAAACAAAGAGTCATGTCAAATAGAATGCATGTAATGTTCATTCCCAATTAAGATGACAAGTACGTTTAATCAATTAAGCTTTCAAGAATATGAATGGCCTGACGAATCGATTTCACATTCTGAAACGTGATCAGCAATTTGTTCTTCACTTCCTTCAGCGCACCGGTTTTAGGATGTTTCTGAAGGTAAGTCAGAATATGTCCAAACTTTTCGGATTTAAAGTAGGCTTCATTTTCTCCCGAAACAAAATAGCCCTTCAAAGTTTCATTTTTGAGCGTGAGCTTCTCAAAACCAATCTCCTCCGCTTTCCAACGAAGTTTTACTGTCTCAATCAATTCTTCAACTTCCAGCGGTAAAGGGCCAAAACGGTCGATGAGTGCGCTTTTGAACCTATCTAACGCATCTTTATCCTTGATATTGTCCAGCTTGGAATAAAGGCTTAAGCGCTCTGAAACATTGGAGATATACTGCTCTGGGATAAGGATTTGCAGGTCGGTTTCGATGACGCAATCCGGCACAACTACCTTCGTGGCCATCTCTTTCTGGAAAAGCTCTTTGAACTCATTTTCCTTCAGCTCCTGCACGGCTTCGTCCAGTATTTTATGGTACATGTCGAAGCCCAGGTCAGAGATAAAACCACTTTGTTCGGAGCCCAGCAGGTTGCCGGCCCCGCGAATGTCCAGATCGCGCATGGCTACCTTGAAACCATCCCCCAGATCAGTAAATTCTTCTAGGGTACTCAATCGCTTGCGGGCATCGCTGGAAAGCGTGGATGTGGGCGGCGTAAGCAGATAACAGTAGGCCTTTTTATTGGAACGCCCTACCCTGCCGCGCATCTGGTGCAGATCGGAAAGCCCGAACATGTGCGCCCGGTTGATGATGATGGTATTGGCATTGGGAATGTCCAGACCTGACTCAATGATGTTGGTAGACACCAGCACATCGTACTCACCTTCGATAAACTTCATCATCACCTTCTCCAACTTCGGTCCTTCCATCTGCCCGTGACCAATCCCGATTTTGGCGTCGGGTACCAGGCGCAGAATGAGATTCCCGATTTCAGTAATGTCCTCAATGCGATTATGAACAAAAAAGACCTGCCCGCCACGGCGCAGTTCAAAACTGACAGCGTCGCGGATGAGGGCTTCGTTAAAAGTATGCATTTCGGTCGTTACCGGTTGCCGATTAGGTGGCGGCGTAGCAATGACTGACAGATCGCGGGCACCCATGAGGGAGAAGTGGAGTGTGCGGGGTATGGGCGTAGCTGTGAGGGTCAACGCATCCACGTTGATGCGCATTTCCTTCAGCTTCTCCTTGGTTTTCACCCCAAACTTCTGCTCTTCGTCCACAATCATCAGCCCCAGGTTCTTGAACTTGACGTCTTTGCTCACGAGCCGGTGAGTACCAATCAAGATATCCGTTTCGCCCTTCTCTACCCGTTCCAGGGTTTCCTTGATCTGTTGAGTGGTTTTAAACCGATTGATGTATTCCACTTTGCAGGGAAATTTCTCCAGCCGTTCCTTAAACGTTTTGTAATGCTGCATCGCCAGAATGGTCGTCGGAACCAGCACGGCCACCTGTTTGCTGTCGGCCACGGCTTTGAAAGCCGCCCGGATGGCTACCTCCGTCTTACCAAAACCTACGTCGCCGCACACCAGCCGATCCATTGGATGCGCTTGCTCCATATCGACTTTTACGTCGGCGGTGGCTTTGGCCTGGTCAGGGGTATCTTCATAAATAAAGGATGATTCCAACTCGGCCTGCATAAAGCCGTCTTCTGAAAAAGCAAAGCCGGGTGCGGCCCTTCTTTTGGCGTAGAGTGAGATCAGCTCCTTTGCAATGTCCTTGACCTGCTTCTTGGCCCTCGACTTTTTGTTCTCCCAGTCCTGCGAACCCAGTTTACTCATTTGGGGTGGGCCGCCTTCTTTGCCGCTGTATTTGGCGATTTTGTGCAGGGAATGGATGCTCACGTACAGCAAATCATCGTCGCGGTACACCAGCCGGATGGCTTCCTGCTCCCGCCCGTTGACTTCCACCTTTTCCAATCCGGCAAATCGGCCGATGCCGTAATCGATGTGGGTTACGTAGTCGCCGGGTTGCAGGGTACGAAGTTCCTTGAGAGTGAGGGCCTTCGATTTGGCAAACTTCTGCCGGACTTTATATTGGTGGAAGCGGTCGAAAATCTGGTGGTCGGTATAGCAGGCGATTTTCAGTTGTTCATCAATAAAGCCTTCGCGGAAAGAAATACCCAGCGGCAGGAATTTGACGAAGGGATTCAATTCATCAAAAATGGTTTGCAGGCGTTCAATCTGTTTTTGAGAATCGGCAACAATAACATTGCTGATGCCGTGAGATTGGTTGTCCTGAAAATTTTCCAGAAGCCGGTTAAAGTCTTTGTTGAACGAAGGTTGAGGCTTTGATTGATAAGTCAGCTTTTCCTCCGTCTTGAAATGAAATCGTTTACCGAATTCAACCGTCGTAAATTTTTTGATCTGGTCCAGAAAACTCTTGCGGGTTTCAAACAACTCTTCCGGATCAGTAACAACCTGGGTATTGCCGCTCTGCTCCAGAATGGTCTGAAAGCTTTGTTCCGCTTTTTCGTAATATTTCTGAATGATGTCCAGCGTCAGATCCACGTCTTTGAACCAGAGCAGGGTATTTTCGGGAAAGAAATCCAAAAAAGCTTCGCGGGTTTCGTATAATAAGCGGGTCTGCACGTTGGGCACAATCGATAGCTGGTTGACGGATTCGACCGAAAGCTGGTTCAGCGGATTGAAGGTGCGGATGCTTTCAATTTCATCGCCAAACAATTCAATGCGGTAAGGCAACTCATTGGCATAAGAAAAAACGTCAAGGATACCCCCGCGGACGGAAAACTGACCGGCTTCGTAGACAAACTCCGTTTTTTCAAAGTCGTACGTGATCAGCAACTCTGACAGGAAGTTACTATCGACCTTCTCCCCTACTTTGGCTGAAAAGGTATTCTCTCTTAAAGAGCGCTTATTGATTACTTTTTCATTGAGCGCATCCGGATAAGTGACGATGAGTGCAGGCGATGCATTCTTCTGATTCAGGCTATTGAGCACCTCCGCCCGCATGAGTACGTTGGCGTTTTCCGTTTCCTCAAACTGGTACGGCTTTTTGTAAGAGGCCGGAAAGAGAAAAACTTCCCGGTCTGCGAGCAAATTTTGGAGATCGTTCTGAAAATAGGACGCTTCGTCTTTGTCTTGCAAAACAAACAGACAACTGCTGGAATGAATCTGGTAAATGACAGCTGCCAGTACGGCATCCAGGCTACCAATCAGCCCTTTCAATTGTACCCGGTGTGGGGAAGTGGGCCGGATTTGTCCGGCTATGGTTTGTATCAGACTGTCTTCCTGATACAGTTTAAGAAATTCTTTGACTTTCAAATGAGGAACTTATAAGAAATAGTATGTCTGCAAATTTACGAAAATAAGTTCTTTTGGTTGGAAGCAGTAATGGAGCAATTGTAGGACAAAAAGAAGAAGAAAAATCGAATGCCGTTCCGGAAAGAGAGAAAGTCAGCTCAATGCGTTGTAAACCAGAAAGGCAGACAGATAAGCCAGGCTGGTCATGTAAACCAACTGAATAAGCGGCCAGCGCCAGCCCTTGGTTTCCCGGTGTACGACGGCCAGAGTGCTCATGCATTGCATGGCAAAAGCGTAAAAGATAAGCAGCGAAAAAGCCAGCGCCGGCGTATACATCGCCTCTCCAGTAGCCGGATTGATCTCACTCCGCATGCGATTCTTGATGGTAGAATCATCGTCGGTTTCGCTGCCCAGACTATAAATGGTAGACATCGTACCGACGAACACTTCGCGGGCGGCAAAAGAAGTAATGAGGGCAATACCGATTTTCCAATCGTAGCCCAGGGGTTTGATAACCGGTTCAATGAATTTACCAAAGTGCCCAGCATAAGAGGCCTCCAGTTTTTCCGAAGCAATGAGGTTATTCAGTTCCGATTGGTTGAGCGAAGCGTTTTCCTGTCGTGCCCGTGCTTCCGCCTGCTGAATCTGGTCACCGGGGCCGTAGGAGGCCAGTACCCACAAGACGATGGAGATGGCCACAATGATTTTACCTGCTTCCCAAACGAAAGCTTTTACTTTTTCCAGAATGGTCAGACCGACGTGGTCCCAGCGGGGCATCTTGTACGTAGGCAATTCCATAATGAAGTAGCTTTTCTCTCTGGTTTTCAGCACCAGTTTCATGATCCAGGCCGAAAGCAGCGCGGCGGCGAAGCCCAGCAGGTACAGTGCCATCAAGGCAAAGCCCTGTAGATTGAGAAAGTCCAGCCCAAATAACTTCTTTTCGGGCACTACCAGGGCAATCAGGATGGTGTAAATGGGAATGCGGGCGGAGCAGCTAATGAGCGGCGTGACGAAAATGGTGATGAGCCGGTCTTTCCAATTCCCGATGTTGCGGGTGGCCATAATGGCGGGTACGGCGCAGGCCGCCCCGGAAATAAGCGGTACCACACTTTTGCCGTTCAAACCAAATTTCCGCATGACCTTATCCATAATGAAAACCACGCGTGACATGTAGCCGGACTCTTCCAGGATAGAGATGAAAGCAAATAGGATCGCAATCTGCGGAATGAAAATGAGTACGCCTCCCATACCAGCGATGAGTCCGTCCGTAAGCAGGCTGGTCAGGGGGTTTTCCGGAAGTTTTTCCTGTAAAAACGCATTCAGGGAAGCAATGCCACCATCAATCCAATCCATCGGATAGCTGGCCCAGGCAAAGATGGCCTGGAAGATTAAGAAGAGGATGCCAAAGAAAATGAAGTAGCCCCAGAATCGGTGCAGAATGATTTGATCGACGCGGGTACTGAAGGTCTCTTTTTCTTCATTTCCTTCCGTACTTACTACCTTCGTGAGCAGGTCCCCAATAATCTGGTAGCGGGCAATGGTTTCTTTGGCTTGCAACGATTGGGAACCAAAAGCATACTGCCTGCACAGTTCATCGATGCGGTTTTTCTGTTCAGTACTTAAAAACCCGATCCGCTGATGCTGCTGCGCATAGTGTAAGGCCAGATAATCATTTTTGAGCGCAAACTCTTTCTTGATTTGATGGATGAGTTCCGGGGTATTGGAATTGGGCTGGAAGTAGGCGGTAGGGACAAGTTGGTCCTTTGTGTTCAGAGCACTTCGGATAGCCCCTTTTAAGGCCGTTAGCCCTTCTCCTACCCGGGCATTGATTTTAACTATTGGTACCTGTAATTCCTTCTTCAATAGATCCGTGTGAATCACCAAACCCGATTGCCTGGCTACATCCAGCATATTGACAGCCAGCACAACGGGAATGCCCAAGTCGCGGATTTCCGTAAAAAGCAGTAGATTTCTTTTCAGGTTGGAGGCGTCTACAACGACGACTGCCAGGTTGGGATAATCCGGACTTTGCGGATTGGTCAGGATGTCAAGTACTACTTTTTCATCCAGCGATTTGGGGTAAAGGCTGTACGTACCCGGCAAGTCAATGACCCTTGCCTCCGTTTGCTCATCCAGTTTGCATAAGCCAACTTTCTTGTCTACGGTCACACCCGGAAAATTGCCCGTCTTTTGCCTGAGTCCTGTCAGTTGATTGAAGAGGGAAGATTTACCGGAATTCGGATTCCCAATGAGGGCTATAACAATAGGTGAAACGGGCAAGGCGGTGGAACAGCAGGTTACAGAAAATGAGAATCGACTTTTATAATAGGCAGTAACAGATCAGTTGATCATAATCGTAGACGCTTCGTCAAGCCGAAGCGATAGACTGTAACCAGCCACTCGGATGCAAATCGGGTCGCCCAGAGGAGCTACGTAGCTCAGCTTTACTTCTGTACCGGGCAGGCATCCCATTTCCAACAACTTCAATGACATCATTTCATCCTTGAAAAAGCGAATGATGCCTTTTTCTCCGATTTTCAAGTCTGCAATGCTCCGGTCTACCATCTTGGCTTATTTAGACAGATTTCAAACAAGCGCAAGTTACACGATCGCCACCATACTACAAAATGATTTTAATCAGCTATAAAAGCCAGAGAAAATAGCTTGCTTATTCCTGGAAAAACACTCTTTTGACCCGCTCGCCCATGCCAGTGAGAATTTCGTACGGGATTGTACCAATGGCATTGGCCATATCAGTAATGGGCATTTTTTCACCGAAGATAATCACCTGATCACCTTCTTCTGCCCGGGCTTCGGTTATGTCAATCATCGTCATATCCATGCAGACACTGCCAATTGTGGGGCAAAGGGAACCGTTGACGTACACTTTTCCGACGCCGTTTCCCAACCGTCGGTCATAACCGTCGGCGTAGCCAATGGCGATCGTGGCGATCCGGATATCTCTGAAGGCCACTCCCCGTCGACCGTAACCCACCGTTTCGCCGGCTTTCAGGTATTTGATTTGGGAAATGACGGTTTTTAACGTGCCCACCGTCCGAAGTTGGGTTTGGTCATCAGCATAAGCAGACACACCGTACAAACCGATACCCAGGCGTACCATATCCATTTTGAATTGGAAAAAACGAACGATACCAGCCGAATTGAGGGCGTGGTGAGTGATTTCGTAGCCCAGGGCTTGCTCAAGCGCCCGCCTGAAATTTTCAAACTGCTCCAGTTGCTGAATAGTAAAGGCATAGTGCTGTGGATCATCGGAGGCGGCCAGGTGGGTAAAGAGTGTGGCAATCCGGATGCGTTGCGCTTGTCGAAGCACCGGAATCAAGGTATCCAGGTCTTTTTGTTCGAAACCCAACCGGTGCATGCCCGTGTCGGCCTTGAGGTGAATGGCGGAAGTCCGGTCGGTAGCCTGGAGGTAATGCAGAAATTGGTGCAGGATCCGAAAACTGTAAATTTCGGGCTCCAGCTGGTATTCCAGTAGTTTATGAAAAGATTCTTCGGCCGGATTCATCACCATAATGGGCAGTTGAATGCCCTTTTCCCGCAGCGCTACTCCTTCATCTACGTAAGCAACGGCCAGGTAATCTACCCGGTGAAACTGGAGTAGATTGGCTACCTCTGCACTCCCGCTCCCATACGCAAAGGCTTTGACCATCACCATAATGCGGGTTTCGTTTCCCAGCTTGTTCCGGTAGTGGTTCAGGTTGTGTGAAAGCGCATCCAGGTTGATTTCCAGAATGGTGCCGTGGGTTTTTTGCTGCAGCCGGTTGACGATCTGTTCAAAAGAAAACTTACGGGCCCCTTTCACCAGAATCAATCGGTCGTGCAACTGGGATAGGTCTTGAGAGTCCAGTAACTGCTGGGTGGAAGAATAAAACCGGGCAGGTAAGTCGAAAAGGGACTGGTGTCGGGAAATGACTTCGCCGACACCGATCAGAGAATCCACTCCCTTGTCCCGGATGAGTTGCGCAATTCGCTGGTACAAATCGGCCTCCGCCAAGCCGGATTCCAGTACATCAGAAAGAATGAGTACCCGCTGATCGCGTTGTTTCTGTAGATTCAGGAAGTCCAGCGCCATGGACAAGCCAGCCAGGTCGTTATTATACGTGTCGTCGATGAGGTAGCAGCCATTCATGCCTTCCTTCAATTCCAGCCGCATGGATACCGGTCGTAGCAATTGCATGCGCTGCTGAATTTCCTCCCAGGCAGTCTTGAAAACCAACATCACTGATACACAATGCAGCGCATTCTCAATGGAAGCATCGTCTACGAAAGGAAGCACCAGGCTCTGCTCCCGGGTCTGGTATTCCAGCCGCAGCTGCGTTTGCTGGTTCTCTTTCCGAAGGTCAGTTACCCTCAGGTGTGCAGGTTGATGCCTGGACCAGGAAAAAGGCCGAAATTGTTGGTTGCCCAATTTCACCTCTTTCAGTACGGCCTGTTCGATCTGGGCGTAATCGCTGCAATACACCAGCGTATCGCATTGTCTGAACAACTTCATTTTTTCCTTCACCTTCTGTTCATCACTTTCAAAACCGGCTTCGTGGGCCGTGCCAATGTTGGTGAAGATGCCTAGTGTGGGTTGAATGATGGGCTGCAGGTGCGCCATTTCATTGGGTTGGGAAATGCCGGCTTCAAATACGCCCAAAGTATGCGTTTCATTCATCTGCCAAACCGAAAGGGGTACTCCGATCTGGGAATTATAGCTCTTCGGACTTTTTACAATCCGGTAGTCCACGGCAAGCAGTTGAGATAACCATTCTTTAATAATGGTTTTCCCGTTGCTACCGGTAATGCCGATGACGGGGATATGAAATTTTTTCCGATGAGCTACGGCGATATCCTGCAAAGCCCGAATGCTATTTTCTACCTGCAGAACGGAGCAATCAGCCAGCTGATTTAACTTCTTTATAAAAGAAGGCGTACAGGCCTTTTTCTCAACCACAAACTGCCTGACGCCCCGCCGGAATAGCTCTTCCACGTAACGATGTCCGTCGTGGTGCTCTCCCTGAATGGCGAAAAATAGCGAAGAAGCCGGGGAATGAAGTTGCCGGCTATCCGTAAGCAGGTGCTGAATGGGAAAGGTGGTTGCCGAAAGCTGAAGTACGGTTCCCTGGGTAAGCAGTACGGCATCCGTGAAAGAAATCATAAGGTGCAGGAGTGGCCTTGAGATCAATAAAAAAGTGCAGACCAAGATTCAGTGACGAAATCAAAATCTGCACTCAGTAAACTTAGTGAAATGGGGGCTTATACCAGTTTGTTCTCCAGCAGATATTCAGCAATCTGGACGGCGTTGGTCGCAGCACCTTTCCGCAGGTTGTCGGCAACCACCCACATATTCAGGGTCTTAGGTTGGGTTTCATCGCGGCGGATACGGCCTACGAATACCTCGTCCTTGCCATGGGCATTCAGGGGCATCGGGTATTTGAATGACTTCACGTCGTCTTCCACCACTACGCCTGGCGCTTTACTCAGGATGTCGTATACTTCACTCAGCTCAAACTCTTTGTCGAATTCTGCATTGACTGCTTCCGAATGCCCACCAATAACGGGGATCCGAACGGTAGTAGCCGTGACTTTTACGTTGTCGTCGCCCAGGATTTTTTTGGTTTCGTTCACCATCTTCATCTCTTCTTTGGTGTAACCATTGTCCTGGAACACGTCGATGTGCGGAATCAGGTTCAGGTCGATGGGATGCGGATACACCTTGGTTTCGGCGTTGCCTTTGCGCTCATTCATCAGTTGATCCACTGCCGCTTTGCCGGTACCGGTGACGGATTGGTAAGTAGAAACGACTACCCGCTTCAGGCCGTATTTTTTGTGCAAAGGATTCAAAGCCACCACCATCTGAATGGTAGAGCAGTTGGGATTGGCTATGATTTTGTCCTCTTTGGTCAATTCGTGGGCATTGATTTCCGGCACGATCAGTTTATTAGCCGGGTTCATGCGCCAGGCAGAAGAATTATCAATCACGGTCGTACCGACTTCGGCAAAACGGGGGGCCAGGGCCAGGGAAGTGCTTCCGCCGGCAGAGAAGATGGCAATGGCAGGTTTGGCTTTGATGGCATCCTCTACACTGTGAACCTTATACGATTTCCCCTTGAATTCAATGGTTTTTCCTACCGATTTCTCGGAAGCAACGGGAATGAGTTCAGTGACGGGGAAATTTCTTTCCGCCAGTACTTTCAGGATTTCACCGCCAACCAGGCCGGTGGCACCAACAACTGCAATTTTCATGTGAAAGGATACGTAAGGTATGATAAAAAGTAAAAGGAAATGATTCAGGCCCACTGGATTCGCTTCAATACGGCTTCTGAAAGTAGATCAGCGCATTCCTTGAGGCTTTTTAAGTGAGTAGAGAGCTTCAATGCCGGTTGCACAGGTGGCTCGAAGGGGGCATCGATGCCCGTAAAGTTTTTAATTTCGCCCCGGCGGGCCTTGGCGTACAGGCCCTTTACATCCCGCCTTTCGCATTCCTCCACTGGGCATTCCACAAACACCTCCATAAAATCGGTCTGACCGATGATCTGGCGGGCGGCCTGACGGACGGCTTCGGTCGGACTAATGAAAGAGCAGATCGTTATTACTCCACAGTTCAGAAACAATTTGGCTACTTCAGATGCCCGACGTAGATTTTCCTCCCGGTCGGCTTCGCTAAAACCCAGGTTGTTATTGATACCCGTGCGCAGATTGTCTCCATCCAGCAATTGCGTCAGAAATCCGCGTTCGTGCAGTTCGTTTTCCAATGCCGTTGCTAACGTACTCTTGCCGGAGCCCGATAGGCCTACCATCCAGACCACCACCGCTTTTTGCTGTAGCAACTGCTCCTTGTGAACGCGGTTGAGCGTTTTCTCAAATATGGGATGGATATTTTGCAAATCTTTAATGGCTAGACCAATGGCGGGGCAAAATTATCAATATTTTGGTTTTTATAGTGCATTCGTTTCTTTTTATTGGTTAAAAACTCATCTTTACCCGCTATGACTGATTTTTTTTCGATTCATTCCATTAACCAGATTGCCCAATCAGCGGGAGAGAAGATACTGGATATCTATCACAACCGCGATTTTGCGCAGGTAGTTGACTTCAAAGCCGATCATTCACCGTTGACGATCGCGGACCGGGAAGCACACCGCATCATTGAGTCAGCGCTGAAAAAACTTCATCCCTTGATTCCTGTTTTGTCGGAAGAAGGTAAGCATACGGCTTACGAAGAGCGACGGCAGTGGTCGGTTTTCTGGCTCGTCGACCCGCTGGATGGTACCAAGGAATTTATCAAACGCAACGGAGAGTTTACGGTCAACGTTGCCTTGATTCAAAACAACCTCCCGGTAGCCGGAGTAATTTATGCGCCGGTGCTCAAAACGCTCTACTACGCTACGCAGGCAGACGGAGCCTTCCGACAGGAAGACGGTCAGGAAGCGAAAAAAATGCATACTAACCGGAAGACCCAAGATTTGATTGCGGTGGGAAGCCGTTCGCACGCCGACGTAGCCGAAGAGGAAGTACTCAGTCAGTATTCGATCCAGGATAAAGTGTCCATTGGCAGTTCGTTGAAATTCTGCCTGATTGCCGAAGGGAAAGCCGATTTGTATTATCGCCACGGTCCTACGATGGAATGGGACACGGCGGCCGGTCAGGCGATTGTGCAGATTGCCGGTGGAACGGTCCGAACCCTTTCCGGTGAGTCCATGTCTTACAATAAGGCTTCTCTGCTCAACGAAGCATTTATCTGTCATGGTTAATTGGAGCCAAGCTATTTTATTGCCGTTAAATTTATGAAGTTAGCGATTCAGCAAACGCGTGATGGTTCGCATACACTCTGCAATCTGGAGCTGAACCAAACCTACCATTCTATTCACGGAGCTGTGTACGAATCCATTCACGTGTTCATTCGGGCCGGATTAGAGTATGTATTAGAGAAAAAAAAGGACGTATGTATACTGGAAATTGGCTTTGGGACGGGTTTGAACGCCCTACTGACCTTACAGAAAGTCCTGGAAAGAAGTGCCGCTGGCGAACCCATCCGCATCCATTACACCAGCCTGGAACCTTACCCGGTGCCATTGGAAGTAGTTTACCAACTGAATTACGCCCAGTATTTCGACAATGCGGCGCTTTACCAATCTTTACTGAGTCGACTTCATCAGGCAGATTGGGAACAATGGAGGGAAATAGAGCCAGGTTTCCAGCTAGAGAAAAAACAAGTAACGCTGAATGATTTTGATACCTGCGGTCGTTTGTTTGACCTGATTTACTTCGACCCCTTCCCTCCCACGGCTCAACCCTACCTGTGGGGCAAAATGGCCTTGGCCAAGTTAGCTGATGCCTTAGAGGCAGGAGGCGTGTTTACTACCTACGGTGCCCAGGGACAATTCAAGCGGGATTTGAAAGCGGTGGGAATGGAAGTGCAATCGCTGCCCGGTCCGCCTGGAAAAAGGGAAATGACCCGGGCTGTCAAGTTATTGCCCTCAATTAACAATTAGCCTAATATCCAGACTTTATCAGGGGTAACGCAGTAATCCAGCAGGATGTCCCATTCGTGGGTATCGGTCAAAGCCGGAACGGGCTCAAACAAGGAAAGTCCAATTTTCAGCGTATCGATGCGGCAGGTAGCCAGGAAACGATCGTAGTAGCCTTTTCCGTAGCCCACCCGATGACCGCTCCTGTCGAAAGCCAGTAAGGGAACCAGCACCAGGTCAATCTGATCCACGGGGAAAGGCTCTCCAACTACCGGCTCGGGTATGCCCCAGGTGTTTTCCTGCAACTGGAGCGCATCATTCCAGACAAAATGTTCCATACTGAGGGCTACCGGGTCGGTTTTCGACACCACGATCCGGATCTGCGGATACAGTAAGCGCAGGGCCTCAATTATCTGATACGTATCAATTTCCCCTTGTTTGCGGATAGGCAGAAAACAGTGAATGGTACGGATGGAGTCCCACCAGTGGTCCTGCTCCAGCACCCAGGCGCAAAAACGTTCACAGATGCGTTGACTGAGCTGGCTCAATTCTTCGGCACTCAGCTTTTTGCGCTCGGCCAAGTATTGTTTACGTAAATCGCTCTTAATCACGCTTCGGTCAGGATGTGGAATTGAAAGTTAAACGGGTCGAAGGCAGCGGAGACTTCCTGAATAAACTGCGGATTGTTTAACGCAAAATTGAGGTAGTTGTCCGTTCGCTCCTGCAAGCCATCATTGGGGAAAAGTTTGGCTTTGAGCGCCATTACCTGATTGATCTCTGTTTCCTGGTTCTTTTCCTCCGCTTTCTTCAAACGCTTATCGATATTCTCAACCGACTTCAGCAGCTTCTGTCTTTCGGCCTGCACAAAGCCTTCCAGCGTTTTGTCAAGGACTACGGCTTTGCTTAGTATTGCATCAAAAGCCTGGTTCAGCAGTTGGGTTTCTTCTTCCAGACTTAGCGGCTCCGCGTTTTTCTCCATAAAGCGCCGTTTGAGGCTTGCTTCGTCCAGAAACAAATCTTCGTGGCTGATATTCAACTTCTGCATCCGCTTTACACTGGCTTTGTTCAACACCAAGGCAAAATTGCGGGGCATCACAATGGGGAAGGGCAGCTGATAATGATCAAACAACGGCTTGAGCTGTAACCAGTAGGCCACCTCTGCCGGACCACCAATGTAGGCCAGATTGGGAAGAATCGCTTCCTGGTAAAGTGGACGAAGTATGACGTTGGGACTGAATTTGTTGGGCTCTTTTTCCAGTAAATCCAACAACTCTTTTTCTGAAAAGGAAAGATCCGTATTCAGTACCTTGTAAATGCCGTCTTCGCGCACAATGCGCTCCCGAACCTGATCATCCAGATAAAAGAAGTTGATCTGCCGGGCGTTGACCTGGGTCTTATAACCCAACTTTTCCAATTGTTCAGAAGTGGTTTTTACTACCTCCTGGGCCGTATGTTGGGTAAGGTCATCGAGGGTCACCGAACTGAATAAAGCTTTCAGATTGGCATCGTCACCATCCACGCAAATCAGGCCGTCTTTGCCGAACAGGTCATTGGCAAAGCAACGGGTGGCATCGGCGAGGGTGCTATATTGCAGATACGCATTTTCAAACAGACTTACTTTTTCAGGAAGGTCACGAATGAGCGCTTCCATATCCGCTGGATTCATCCGTCCTACGGCACCCGTTTGAGCAGTTTCCCAAAGATACTTTTTACCAAACAGGTGAAAATGATTGATTTCCGCCAGATCGTGATCTTCGGTCGCCATCCAGTAAACCGGTACAAAATTGTATTGCGGATACTGTTCTTTCAGCGCCTTGGCCAGATTGACCGTGGTGACCAGCTTATAAATCACATAAAGGGGGCCGGTAAATATATTCAGCTGATGCCCGGTAGTTACCGTGAACGTGTTGGCCTCTTTCAGCAGAGATAAATCTGGTTTGTCTGCAATTGACTGATACTGCTTTTCGAGCGTCTGAACGAGAACTTCGCGGTGTTGGGAAGGAAAAGATGTTGCTTTCTGATTGATCTGATCCTTAAACTTATCTACAGCGGGGTAATTTCCGAAAAAGGGTTTCAGCCGGCTTTCATTCTGGAGGTAATCCAAAAAAATAGGAGAGAACTGATGGGTCTCTCCTAAGGAAATGGCATACGAAGTCATGAGCAGATCGTCCAAGGGCAGTAGGAATTTTCAAAGGATGAAAACAGAACAGACATATAAGGCAATATTATTTTAACCGATTGAGTACTGTTTGCTCAAGCCATTGGCGGCTAGGCGGATAATAATAGAGCAATACGCCTATCAATATTAGAATCAGTACCCATTTGATCAATGAACGAGCGATCCGGAACAGGATGAAAACAATCACAATTCCCAGGATGAGCCACAGTGCACTCTGAAACTCCTGCATATCAGAACAGATAGGAAGTTAAAGAGGTAAAATAAGCGAAAATTAATCAAACAAGTTCCCCGTATAGGTCAAACTCCGTGGCATCGGTAATGCGAACGTAGGCAAAGTCACCCTGACGCACGAAATTGCCGGCGGCGGGTACCAGTACTTCGTTATCTACCTCGGGCGAATCAAATTCGGTTCGGCCCACGAAAAAGCCGCTTTCTTTCCGGTCAAACAGCACTTTGTACGTATGGCCGATTTTCTGTTGATTCAATTCGAGAGAAATGGTTTCCTGCAAAGCCATAATGGCATCGGCTCGTTCCTGCTTGATTTCCTGCGGAATACTGTCTTCGTAAGTATGGGCGTGGGTGTTTTCTTCGTGCGAATACGTGAATATGCCCAGTCGGTCGAAGCGCATCTGCTCCACGAAGCGGTACATTTCTTCAAAATCCGCTTCCGTTTCGCCCGGGTGACCAGAAATCAAGGTGGTACGAAGCGCAATACCGGGCACCTTTTCGCGGATGGTCTGAATGAGTGCTTCGGTCTTTTCACGGGTAATGCCCCGGCGCATCATTTTCAGTACCTCCGTCGAACCGTGTTGCAAGGGCATATCCAGGTATTTGCAAACGTGCGCCCGTTCCCGGATTACGTCCAGTACATCCAGCGGGAAACCGGCCGGATAGGCGTATTGCAGACGAATCCATTCAATGCCTTCTACGTCGGCCATGCGATCCAGCAATTCCGCCAGATTTCGTTTCTTATACAGGTCCAGCCCATAATAGGTTAGGTCCTGGGCAATGAGAATGAGTTCTTTGGTGCCCCGTTTGGCAAAAGATTTCGCCTCCGTCACCACCTGCTCCATCGATTTGGATACGTGGCTCCCTCTCATCAGCGGAATGGCGCAGAACGAACAGGGTCGGTCGCATCCTTCGGCAATCTTGAGGTAAGCAAAGTGAGCGGGGGTAGTCAGCAGACGCTCTCCCACCAGTTCGTGTTTGTAATCCGCTTTCAGGGTTTTGAGCAGTCGGGGCAGCTCATTGGTACCAAAGTAGGCGTCTACCGTTGGAATTTCCTTTTCCAGGTCATCTTTGTAGCGGTGTGACAAACAGCCAGTCACGTACAGTTTGTCAATCAGGCCGTTCTCCTTGGCATCCGCGTAACGCAAAATGGTGTCTATCGACTCCTGCTTGGCATTGTCAATGAACCCACAGGTATTGACAATGACAATGTTGGCATCGTCTTTCGCCGATTCGTGGGTCACGTTAAACCGATTGGCTTTGAGTTGGGTATATATTTCTTCCGAATCCACCAGGTTTTTGGAACAACCCAGCGTTACAATGTTTACTTTATTCTGAACGTGTCCTTTGGTTTTCATACTTCTTCTTTGGCCGGTCTTACTCTCTGATCATCCTTGTTCTGCTATCAGTAAGCGGCCATATAATCTACTGTGATGTTTGTTTGCTCCACTTTTCCCTTTTGCACCGTAATCGGGAAGATATTGCCCTGTCCATCGAACGAATTCGCGTATAAGCCTTTGCCATCCTCCCACACAAACAGCGAATATTCTCCTTCCGGTAATTCCATGCAGAAATTACCTTTGGCGTCAGAGGTTACTTTTTTCACCAGTTTGGTTGTGATATTGCGATGGAAGCCTCCTTCGGATGTCACCTGGTCGCTCTTGGTCAGTTCATAGGCCACCACGTCGCGCTCCACTCCTGTCCCTTGCGGTACCGTTCTACCGGGTCCGGGCATCAGATTGCCTTCTTTCCAGATCACTGTTCCGCAAACACCCTGTTTGATAGCATTAGTCTGAGCGCCTGATACGCCCTTGGCCTTTTGACAAAAGCTGAGTACTACAGCAAGCAACAGGAGCGCAGACAAAGACAGCAATCTTTTCATAGCTGATGATCATTTGGGATGGAAAGGGTATTTATTTCTTGAAGAGGGAATCGACGAACTCGGTTTTATTAAATACCTGTAAGTCTTCTATCTTCTCTCCTACGCCAATGTATTTCACGGGAATTTTGAATTGATCGGATATGCCGATGACTACGCCACCTTTTGCGGTACCATCCAGTTTTGTAATCGCCAGGGAGGTAACTTCCGTAGCGCGGGTAAATTCCTTGGCTTGTACCATTGCATTCTGACCGGTGCTACCATCCAGCACCAACAACACTTCGTGGGGCGCTTCCGGAATGAACTTTTGAATCACCCGTTTGATTTTGGTCAATTCATTCATCAGGTTGACCTTGGTGTGCAGTCGTCCGGCCGTATCGATGATAACCACATCAGATTGCATGTCTACTGCCTGCTTGACGGCGTCAAAAGCCACCGCAGAAGGATCGGTATTCATGCCGTGAGAAATGACGGGTACGCCTACGCGCTGCCCCCAAAGTTTGAGCTGATCAACGGCGGCGGCCCGGAAAGTGTCGCCGGCGCCTAGTACTACCTTTTGGCCTTTTTTGTGAAACTGAGCGGCCAACTTGCCAATCGTAGTGGTTTTTCCCACTCCGTTTACACCTACCACCATAATCACGTAGGGGCCTTTTACCTTTGGAATGGAAAAATCTTCTACGTCATCCGACTTGTTTTCGGAAAGCAGTTTGGCTACTTCTTCGCGAAGAATCTGATCCAATTCATCCGTTCCCAGGTATTTGTCGGCGGCCACCCGCTTTTCAATCCGATCAATGATCTTTAAGGTAGTATCTACTCCCACATCGGAGCCGATCAGAATTTCCTCCAGGTCATCCAGTACTTCCTCATCCACCTTCGATTTGCCCACCACTGCCTTACTCAATTTAGAGAAAAAGTTTTCCTTAGACTTTTCCAGGCCTTTGTCTAACGACTCTTTCTTTTCTTTGGTAAAAAAGTTGAATATGCCCATATGAAGAGAGAAAATAGGGTTTACGACAGAATAGAAAGGGCAATCCCTCCTAAATATCTTAGTTGAACTATGTAACCCAAATAATAGCAAAAAAGTCCCATCAAAACGGGACTTTCTATAACGAAACAGAATCTACAGGATGAACTTTCCTCAGATGCCTGATTATTTCTTGCCTGATAGGGCGTCTTGCAACTGGTCCAGAGGAACCATTTCCTCTTTAAATGTGATAGCACCAGTCTTGGGAGACTTCACGGCTTTGATCACCTTGGCGAAGTTTTTTCCGCCGCCTTCTTTTTTCAGGGTTGCAACTACTTTCTTTGCCATTTCTTTACAGTTTGATTGAAGGAGCTTTGACCGGAATGAGCAGAGCCAACTCTTTCACTCCCGACTTTTCACCTGCAGATAGTCAATTATTTAATTTCTTTATGAACAGTGACCTTCTTCATCACCGGGTTGTATTTCTTCAATTCCATTCTTCCGGTTGTGTTCTTCCGATTTTTGGTCGTGATGTAACGGGAAGTACCTGGCAAACCAGAATTTTTGTGTTCGGTGCACTCCAGGATTACTTGAACTCTATTGCCTTTCTTTGCCATGATAATTTCACAAATTGAATTGGGAACGCAAATGTACGCGAAATAGACATTACAAAAAAATAGTTTTTGTAAATTTTTATAAGCTTCGTTTCGTTCCAAAGGCGAAGATAACGAACTTGGCAGCCTATTCCGACGGAGGAAGTGCACCGAATCCTATGAAATCCATTCAATACCAGTTCAAGCCGGAAAACCTGCTCATTTCCGAACCCAATAAGTTCGGTGCGGAAAAGCTCAAAAGAGAGGAAATGGTGCTTAGCCTGGGTCCGCAACATCCTTCTACCCACGGCGTGCTGCGGATGGAGGTAGTAACCGACGGTGAGATGATTGTGGAAGTAGTGCCTCACCTGGGTTATCTGCACCGTTGTTTTGAGAAACACGCCCAATCTATGCCCTACAATCAGGCCATACCTTACGTAGATCGTTTGGATTATCTGGCCGCTATGAACTGTGAGCACGTTTACGTCATGGGCATTGAACGGATGCTGGGCATTGAAAAGGAAATCCCTCCGCGGGTAGAATACATTCGGGTACTGGTGGCTGAACTGAACCGGATGGCATCTCATTTTGTGGCCATCGGTACGTATGCGCTGGATATCGGTGCTTACACGCCGTTTCTCTGGCTTATGCGCGACCGGGAGCATATTCTTCGCCTGCTGGAATGGGCATCTGGTGCCCGGATGCTGTACAATTATATTTGGATCGGCGGCTTGTTCTATGACCTGCCCGTAGGTTTTGAGGAGCGTTGTCAGGATTTTATCCGATACCTGAAGCCCAAACTGATTGAGTTGAGGAGATTGGTGATTGAAAACAAGATTTTTGTGCAACGGACGGCCAACGTGGGTGTCCTTCCCATGGAAGTGGCCATTGCCTACGGTTGTTCAGGGCCGGTGTTAAGAGGCTCCGGGCTGAAACTGGATCTGCGTCGGGTAGATAGCTATTCCGTGTATCCGGAGTTGGAGTTCGACATTCCGGTGGGAGAAGGTGAAGTAGGCACCCTGGGCGACTGCTGGGACCGGAATTACGTGCGGGTAAGGGAATGCGACGAATCCGTTAAAATCGTCGAACAGTGTCTGCAGCGATTAATGAGTGATCTGAAAAGAACACCTGACTTCGACCCACAGGCGATGGTGCCCAAGAAAATACGTCCGAAAGCGATGGACTACTATATGAGAGCAGAAAGCTCCAAAGGCGAACTGGGCTTTTTCATTCGCAGCGACGGGAAATCGGATATACCGGTTCGCATGAAAGCCCGGTCTTGCAGCTTTTCCAACCTTTCCGTGATTTCAGAAATATCCCGGGGTGCCCTGCTGGCCGATCTGGTAGCCATTATCGGCTCACTGGATCTGGTGATGGGCGAAGTAGACCGCTGATCTTCTATTCGTGTAATACGTACAGATCCGGCAAATTTCGGCCTAAACCATTATAATCCAGCCCGAAGCCAACCACGAAACGGTTGGCAATTTCAAAACCTACGTACTGAGGGCGGATATCTCTCTGCAAAGCTGCTGGCTTCATCAGCAGGGTCGCTATTTCGATTGAGCTTGGTTGTTGCTTTTGTAGATTACCGATGATCTCACTCATCGTAAGCCCGGTGTCAACAATATCTTCCAATATAATCAAGTGCCGACCCGCTACGTCTTCCTTCAAGCCCAGCAATTCCTTCAACTCTCCGGTGCTGTTCATCTGATGATAAGATGAGACCTTAATGAAAGTGATTTCGCAGGGAATGGAAATGCGTTTGATCAGATCGGAGGCAAAGATGAAGCAGCCATTAAGAATACCGACAAACAAGGGGCACTTGTCCTGATAGTCTTGATTGATACGGGTGGCCAACGCTTGGATTCGCTCTTCGATGGCATTTTGGTCAATAAAAAGAGCAAAAGTCTTGTCTCCGACTTCAATCATAGGGTAAAAATAAATCCAGGAGCTGGGCGTCCCTGGATTTCAAAGATAAAAGTTATGGGACAGGCATCAATTTTTATGGAAGAATATTTTCTTGCTTCTAAGAATCAGTTTCTCCATCTCGGCAACTTCCGTCGATAGTTCAGTACGTAGATTGGCCTGCATGGCTACAATGGCGATACATACGCCATAAAGCCCTACCCAGTGATAAGCCAGCAGGAAAGCCGCGATCAGTAAAATCAATGGCACGACCGCAGAAAAAACCCGCAAGCCATTGTGGATGGCCTTATCCAAAAATGAAACCTGATAAGCCTTCAGATACAGATACTCCAGGAATACCTTTTCGAGCATTTCATACCAATGAATCAGCTTACTGATAATCAGGCCACAGATTAACCCGATCTGAGCGGCATAAAAAACCTGAATGGCTTGGTACTCCTGCGTTCCAAATACCCAGGTTTTAGGTAAACACAACCTTACCAGCACGTAAGAGATGATCACCATGAGCAAAGTAGTAGCCAATTTTTCGGCAAATACAATCTGACGGGCGTCTTTTCGCAGCCACAACCGAATGGACATGCCGCTTACTCCCGATAATATGACACCTCCGAAAGCCAGGGCCAGCGGAAGCAGAATACTTCCCAAACCATGAAAGGTTTTCTGAAAGGCCTGAAGATCGATAAATGTAGTGCCCAGCAGGGCCGTAGCCAGTACAGCACCACTTAACGCATCCGTGCGATCGGAACTCACCAAATTACGTGACTGTGAAAAGCGAAAATAGGTAAGCTGAAAATGTGATGGCAAAACACCGTATAAAAGGGCAATGGATGAAATGCCCAACGTATAGGAAGCAAACAGATTGAAAACTATTTCGGCGCTCCACTCAACAGAAGGCTGGAAATAGAAGATTAATAAAAGAAATCCACCCAGCCCACACAACAGATGTGCTACGTTGCGGGAATCTTTGCCTTCAAACAAAGCCGCCAGAAAAGAGTTCGGATTTTGGGTTTGGTATTGGTTAATCCAGTAGCCAAGCAAGGAGGCTATCGCGTACATCAGGCCGCCAGCCAGTACAGTGAAGTAGGTCAGTGGTCTGACATTGGATAGTACCCAGAGATCGAGTGCTACCACAGTCAATGCACTGATCAGAAAAATGGTGAAGCTCTTATGATGCGTATCCAGAAAGGATAAGGACTGTTGAGAAAAGGTATTTACTTTATGTATTTTTTTTTCACTTCGAACGGAGGCTCTAACGTATTCCCAGATGAGTCGGGATGTAGTGGCGGCAATGGCGGCTATTCCCCAAAATGACATACTGGTAAGTAGATTTTCCATATCAATATGGTTTAGGTTAACAAAAACCCGTTTGAATATAAGTAAGTTATTTAGCTGAAAATGTAGGGATTATATCAGCAAACAGACTCAAACAGGCATAAAACGAAATGCTTTTATAAATAATTATATGAGTACTAGCATTTTACTGTTTTATTGGGCAAGCTGCCTAAGTTAATATAAAAAAGAATGATTTTGTAACCACGTGTAATATTTTTACTTCGGATGGCTATTAAGAATGGACGAACGTATTTATTTGCTCAAATTTGCGTTTTCAAAAGAGCAGAGGGATAAATTCACCTTATCCAGCTTTGTAAGCACATCCATGAAAATCTATTGTACTCTTTTTTTGATTCTAGGGTTGTCCTTTACAACCCCATTTGCTTGGGCTCAACAAGAAGGAGGTGCCTCTGACGAAGGCCTGTCAGGCAGCGCTGCGGCGGCAGCGGCCAGTGACATGCTGCTACTCAACGTGAGTGTACAGATTGAAGCCACCGACGCAGTGAACAACATGTATAATTTCAAATTTGATAAGGCAGAGCGTGATTTCCGTTGGATTCAGTTTCAGTACCCGGAGCATCCGCTCCCCTATTTTCTGCTGGGATTGAGCGAATGGTGGAAAATTGTACCCAATATCGACAATGAGCAGTACGACGAAACGTGTCTTGCCTATATGGATACCACCATTGAAAAGGCAGAAAAGCTGTACGATGAAAACAGCGAAAATGTAGAGGCTGCCTTTTTTCTGGCGGGTGCTTACGCTTTTAAAGGGCGTTTGTACGCTGAAAGAAGCCAGTGGCGAAAGGCTGCATTGGCCGGAAAAAATGCCCTGAAGTATCTGAAAAGAGGCCAAGGCTCTCAGTTGAGTCCCGAATTCCTCTTTGGGGATGGGCTGTATAATTATTTCGTGGAGTGGGTCCCGGAAAATTATCCAGCCCTGAAACCCGTCTTCTGGTTTATGGCCAACGGTGACAAAGCCTTGGGCATCAAGCAGCTTCAGAAGGTAGCCAACAACGCATTTTATACCCGCACCGAAGCCCAGTATTTCCTGATGCGGATCTACAGCGAAGAAAATCAACCGGAAAAGGCCTATGAGTTAGCCAGGTACATGTCCGAAACTTTTCCTGACAATGCCTACTTTGAAAGATATTACGCCCGGATGGCCTACACACTGGGACGCTTAGGCGAAACGGAAAAAGTATCACTCAGCATTCTGGATAAAATTGACCGGAAGATGCCGGGCTACGAAGGCACCAGCGGGCGGTATGCCAGCTTTTATCTGGCCTATATTTTTCAGAACATGTACCAGGATACCGAAAAGGCCAGGCAATACTACCAACGGGCAGTGACCTTTTCGGAAGAGTCCAAAGCGCTGGATTCAGGGTATTATTTACTCTCCTTGTCGGCGCTGGCCCGGATGGCTGACCGGGAAGGAAATACCGAACAAGCCATCAGCTACTACCAAACCGTGTTGGCGCATGCCGAAAAAAAATCCGGTACCTACCAGGAAGCCAAAAAATACCTCTCAGATAAAAAGGCGAAAAAAAAGCGCGGGTAGTGAGCGTAGCTGTGTTTAAATGGGTACAGGGAGTATTTTACTGTCTTTGAAAGTAGATAAAATCACCATCGTCTGCGTACTGGCCACTTCCTCAATCTCATTTACCCTTTCCAGCATCAGTTTCTGATAAGCGGTAATGTCCTTTGAAATCACTTTAAGCAGGAAGTCTCCGGTGCCCGTTATGTGGTGGCATTCAATGATTTCATCTATCAAGTTGATCTTTTCGACAAAAGCATCGGTAAACATCTTCTTGTGACCTACCAAAGTAACCTGCACAAAAGTGGTAATGCCAAGCCCTATTTTTTCCGGATCCAGTTGAGCGTGGTAGCTTTTGATTAGTCCGGAAACTTCTAGTTTTTTCACTCTTTCCAAAGTAGGTGCCGGCGAAAGGCCAATTTCTTTTGAAAGCTGAGCATTGGTTATTTTGGCATCACTTTGTAAAATTTCAAGTATTTTACGGTCAATCTGGTCTAGTTTGATGACTGGATTCATAGGGGAAGAAACAAAATATATTGCACAAAAATAAGCACTTTCGCCGAATGGCATAATATTCAATTAAAATATCGTCAAAAAATAAACGAATATTTTGTGGAAGCCAGTATTGGCGCAAAGCCTCAAAATGGAAGATTGTACTTTACGAATTTGATATGTAATTGAAAAATAAGATATTCCAATTGAGCGCGTTAAAGTGGTATCCGTAAATTCATATTTCAACTTCTTATCTAATCACTTTATTTATGAACCTGTCTACTGCTATTTCATCCGGTTTGAGCTTTCAATTATCCGAAGAACACCTGGCTGTACAGGCGGCCGCCCGTGAGTTTGCCCAGACTGAACTCCTGCCGGGAGTCATTGAGCGCGATGAACACCAGAAATTTCCGGCAGAGCAGATCAAACGAATGGGTGAGTTGGGGTTTATGGGGATGATGGTCAATCCCAAATACGGAGGTGGAGGCATGGATGCTATCTCCTACGTACTGGCCATGGAAGAAATTTCAAAAATAGATGCATCAGCTTCGGTTGCTATGTCAGTAAATAATTCACTGGTGTGCTGGGGCTTGGAGACATACGGAACGGAAGAACAAAAACAAAAGTACTTGACCCGACTGGTTACCGGAGAAATCATCGGTGCATTCTGTCTGTCGGAACCCGAAGCCGGATCTGACGCTACGTCACAAAAAACCACTGCCGTTGATATGGGCGATCACTACCTGCTCAATGGCACCAAAAACTGGATTACCAACGGTAGTTCGGCATCGGTCTATCTGGTCATTGCCCAGACGTACCCGGAGAAGGGGCACCGGGGAATCAATGCACTGATCGTAGAAAAAGGGGTACCTGGTTTTGTAGTCGGTAAAAAGGAGAATAAACTGGGTATCCGTGGATCTGACACGCACTCACTGATGTTTACCGACGTGAAAGTACCCAAAGAAAATCGAATCGGAGAAGATGGATTCGGTTTCAAGTTCGCTATGTCGACATTGAATGGGGGCCGGATAGGCATTGCCGCTCAGGCACTTGGCATTGCTTCAGGAGCCTATGAATTGGCCCTTAAATACTCAAAAGAGAGAAAAGCATTCGGAAAGGAAATTTCTCAGCATCAGGCGATCCAGTTTAAGTTGGCGGACATGGCGACCCAGATTGAGGCAGCCCGGCTGCTTTGTTTCCAGGCGGCTCACCTGAAAGATATACACGCTGATTATACCAAGGCCAGCGCTATGGCCAAGCTGTTTGCTTCCCGAGTTGCCATGGAAACGACCGTAGAAGCCGTACAAATTCACGGAGGTTACGGATTCGTTAAAGAGTACCACGTAGAACGTTTGATGAGAGATGCCAAAATCACCCAGATATACGAAGGTACTTCAGAAATTCAGAAAATAGTTATATCCAGAGAAATACTCAAATGAGCCAGTAGCTATTTTTCTTTAAAAAGTTAAAAAAGTGTACGTTTATAAATCAAACGTGCACTTTTTTGATTATATTTCGTTTATTACATTTTTTTATTAGTTTTGTCCAAAATATCTTTTTGGTCTTTTATTCACACATATTAACCTTTGCCTATTCATGGAAGATTATAATAAGATAATCGAGTCATTAGGGGTAAGATTTATCAAAGCAAAAAACATCAAGGTCTTACAACACGTCAATATCAAAAACTCTTATGACGTAGAGAATACCATTGTACTAAATTATAAAGGGGATATCCTGTTTGGAAAGGAAAATGAGAAGGTAAGCGAAGGCGATATTCTTTTTATTCCTGGTGGCAAGATGCTGTCCATTACATACGGAAATCAGCATCCGGTCACCTTGTCCAATGAAGATTTCATGAGTAATAAGGAGAAATACTTCGGTGTGAACAAGGATTCAGGCAAAGTAGGTTCCTTATCTGATTCATTTGGCTACATCACCTTTGAAGCTAAAGTATTTGATTCAGTTAACTTTTTTGCCTCACTGGACATCCCGCCGTTTGTCATTCGTGATGCGCCCGAACTGGCTCAAACGATCCACGAAGTAATTACGGAAGAGTTGCTCGAGTTACCGGGTAAAGGTCGGATCATCAAGATCAAAACGGATGAGATTGTAGTAAAGGTAATTCGCTACATTCTTGAAAACCGCTTGTTTGTGGAGCAACTGGCTACCAACAGCACGTACTTTAAAGATCCAAGGCTCATAGATATTTTTGCGTACATAAAGGACCAGCTGGGAGGTGACTTATCCAACAAGGTATTGGCCAGTGTAGCAAACGTATCGGAAGATTACGTAGGGCAGTATTTTAAGATGCTCACCGGCATCAATCCCCAGGATTATATTGAGTACCAGCGTATGGAAGCAGCCGTAAACCTGCTGCGTACTACCAAGAAAAGCATTCGGGAAATCGGGGCGGAAGTGGGCTATAAAGATACCGCGTACTTCTGCAGGAGATTCAAGATGATGTTTGGCATCCCCGCCGGCAAAATGCGTCGCCGTGAATCATTGATGAACGTGTAAACCATTCCATTCACCCATCTGACAATCAAGCACACATTGTCAGATGGGCTGATATCCGGCCTTGAGCGTTCGTTCGTTCATCTGAGCCACCTTTCCGGCTATCTCCGTAAGCAGCAACGGATTTTTTTCAATTGCGTTCCCGATTACAATTACGTCAGCTCCGGCTTCCAATACTTCCACAGCTTTTTGTACGGTATTGATTCCTCCGCCAACAATGAGGGGTACATCGATGCTTTTTTTCACCAATGAAATCATTTGGGGTGACACTGTCCTTTGCGCTCCGCTGCCGGCATCCAGATAGATAAGTTTTAGTCCCAGCATTTCTCCGGCCATGGCCGTACAGGCAGCAATACTGGGTTTATCGTGCGGAATGGGGGTTGTGTTGCTGATGTAGGAGACCGTAGTAGGACGCCCGCTTTCTATCAGCATATAGCCAGTAGGTAAGATTTCTAAACTGCTTTTTTTCAGTATAGGGGCGGATATGACGTGCTGCCCGATCAATAAGTCGGGGTTTCGTCCGGAAATAAGGGATAGAAATAAGATGGCGTCCGCCGAAGCGTCAATGTGCAGGTTGTTGCCAGGAAACAGAACAACCGGAATCTGGCAAAAGTCTTTGATTGTCTGGATGAGCTGGCTGGTCGTATAGTGGGTAATTAAGCTTCCACCAACGAAAAAAAAATCAACCTGAGCCGCCTTGATGTCCGAAGTCAGATTGAGGATAGACAGACAAGACGCCGTATCGGTCTTGTCTGGATCCAATAGTACGGCAAACGATTTTAATCCGTGACTTTTTTTATCGGTTAGTTCCCTTAAGATTTTCTTGTGCATTATTCTCTTTGTAGTGCGCAATAACTTCCTGTAATTTCTGCTGCGCAAGAGCGATTAGAAATGTGGCAATATATCCCTTAATGGTACGAACAATTACGGATTCCTCTTTAATACGGGGCACCGTAATGGCATGGGTTTGATCAATACCGGGGTGATAAATTATGGTATCTTTTTTTTTTCTACCGCGGGAAAGAATTTTTACCAACAAATAAGTAACCGTAAGGGTGCCCCCAATCACCAAGGCTACTTTGCTGATTTGCCCTGCATTTTCCTTTAAAATATTTACCTGTTCCTCGATCGCCTGCTTATATTTTTCAGTATTTCGGTGCAGTGACTCCTTTCTTGAAAAAATGTTTGTGCTAACGTCTTCAGTATTCATATATACCGGATTTAGAATGAGTAAATTAAAGAAAAATAAATATTTGAACAAACAGGTAAATCAAAATAGATTGTCAGCCCGCGTTGGCTCTGGCTGGTTCCTCCGGTGCCTTGTGCGCTTCTTCAGTTGCTTTACGGGCTTCTTCCTTAAACATAGAGGCCATAATCTTTGCTTTAAAAGCCGGACTGTTTTTAAGCGCAATGGCTCCTACCAATAATAAGCCATAAAAGGCGGCCACAATCATAAAGCCCCAGAAATTACTGTTAAGCGCATTGTTCAACAAGAGGGCCAGACCTATACTCAGAAAGGTAACTACAAACAAAGAAAGTATCAGCAGTGCCACTCCCTGTATGATGGAAATAACTGCCTCAGTAATGGACTCTTTTGTTTCAAACTTCAAAAGGTCGATGCGCGCTTCTACGTACTTATAAAAATTTTCAAAAAGCTCATTGAGATTTAGCAGGCTCATAGTCTGTTTATTTTAATTGTCATCACAAAATTCAACCACCAATTCAACCAGTAGATTGATAAACACATACGAAAGTTTTTTGGGATAGGTTGGGATATCGGGCAAAATTCAGTATTCATATCATTCCGGACCAAAAAGGATGGAATGTCAAGCCATCTAACCTTCGCCTGCATCGCCCACTTCGTTGTCGGACGAAGCAAAATCTTTTGGTTGCGGCAGGTCTTTCAAACTATTGATCCCAAAGTATTCCATAAATTGATTACTGGTGCCATAGAGCAGCGGTCTGCCCGGAGCATCGGATTTTCCCTGAATCTGAATCAGCTCCCGATCCAACAGCTTTTGAATGGCATAGTCGCAATTGACGCCGCGAATGCGCTCAATCTCAGTTTTTGTAATCGGCTGTTTGTAGGCGATGATCGACATCGTTTCCAAAGCGGAGCCGGAGAGCCTTTTTTTGGTCTTGTGTTTCAGCAATATGCCCACACTGGTCTGGTAAGCAGACTTGGTAAGAAACTGGTAGCCTTCGGCGATTCGGCAAATCTGAAAGGAGTAGGAGTCGGATTCGTACTTGGTTAAAAGCCCCTGCAGGGTAGACTCAATGTCTTCATCCGGAATTTCGGTTCCGAACATTTCGGAGAGGCAGGATTTTATTTCCAGAAACTGAATAGGAGAAGAAGCGCAAAAAATGAGGGCTTCTATGTGATTCTGCAGAAAGTTCATTCAGGATGAATGCTTAAGTAAGCACCTAATATAACAACAGAAGTTACCCGATCGCCCTGTAAGCATAGATGGGGATCGGATAACTTCGGTCAAGCACAAATTGATAATATAGTTTAGCTAGACTTCTTCAATTTTGCTTCAATAGAATGCTGGGTATGTGGCACTGCTCTTAGCCTTTCTTTGGGTATGAGCTTGCCAGTATCAACACAGATACCATAGGTCCCATTTTTGATGCGAATAAGCGCAAACTCCAATCTTCTTAGCCCCCTAAATAACCGGACCAAAGATTCTACAAGTTAAACTCCTTAACTTGTAAGCACAATGAAAAGAAGACACTGGACGGCCGATGAGAAACTAGCTATCCTTTTAGAAGCCGAAAAGG
>Ga0209902_100212_pt1 | contig 93589 bp, 71 predicted proteins | sample FECB27metaG_FD_188304 | JGI IMG/M metagenome (GOLD analysis project Ga0209902, IMG submission 188304) | Cyanobacterial communities from the Joint Genome Institute, California, USA - FECB-27 (SPAdes) (version 2) | ecosystem: Environmental > Aquatic > Thermal springs > Hot (42-90C) > Microbial mats... | reverse complement strand
TGGGATGATGCTTGCGGCCTTGCTCCAGAGTCTCAAGTTCGTGCTCCTCTAAATGAATAAACTTCTTGCGCATTCAGGAAGATAATCATTTTTGCTTACTTTATATTTCTTTTTGTCCTAGTACTTATGTCATCTAAATATTTAATGGACTGAACATCAACAATACCTGAATTTTCATTATAGGTAATAGGTCCTAATGGGGAATTAAACTGTATTTCGTTCGGAACATAACCTTTTATTATTCCTATTACAACTGGTATTGTAGTGTTTCTCTGTATATAAATACACGGTCCCCCGGAAAAGCCTGGATTGTTCATACCATCTAAAAATATTATCTCCACTCCATCAATAACGGAAAAGGATGAAATAATTCCTTTCTTGACATAAGGAATAGGATAGCCACTGTTTACCGGTTGGGCAACATCCATAAATCTACCATAAGGAAACCCCAAAAAGTACACATCCATACTTAAAGCCATCCCAACTGAAGTTAGGATTATAGGGTGTCTTTGAGAAATATCATTTGGTAGAGAGATAATACAAATATCAACTTGGTAGTTAGGATGCATATAAATATGCCCTTCCATTTCTATCCAGTTGTTGTTTCTGTATATTGAATATTGTATCTGCTGCCCATTTGTAACGTAGGGGAAAGTATGACTTGTTGATACTAAATATTGAACACCATCTCTTTCAAAAGTGAACGCTGTACCATTATATCGGTCATATTTTATGAAAAATGTTCTTTGATAAATATTGGAAGTAACCATAGTAAAGTGATACTGCTAATGTAGATTTTAAGCATTCCAATATACTTATTTTGTAAAATAAACGTCCGTTTTCAGCAGTACACTAAAACCTAAAAAAGAGGCCTGCTTTCTAACCAGAAAACAGGCCTCTTTCAACTGTCTTTTTTCTATACACTATTGAAGACTAAGCTTTATTTTATTGGCTGAGTACAAGAAAGATTGTAACTGTACCTGTTCCGCGCCTTACAACCCAATCTCCACCTTCTCACCTCCTTCCCAATCCTTGAACTCCTGGGTGTAGTAGAGGTAGGCGGAGCTGGCCGGGGCCTGGTAGACGCCGGGCACTTCGGCTTTCAGATCCAGCTGTAGTTGGTGTACGGCCCGGGGACCCAGTTCACGGTAGTAAAACACGACGTAATTCTTGCGCACTTCGTAAAAATCCACCAGGCCTTTTTCCTGCATTTCCTTCAACTGCCAGGGCTGCGGACTCAATCCCGAAGGAATGCCGACCAGGGCTACGGTCATGGGCACGCCTTCCGCCGTCTTGTTTCTCAGTCGCGTAGTGAGTCGCACGGTTTGGCCGGCTGCGACGCGGTGGGAGAGCAGTTTGGTCTCCAGATCCACTTTACATTCCGCGTTAGTGGGCGGGGTGTAGGCGTTCCAGGTCACGTCGAGCGAATAGGGTAGCGCTTCCTGGGTGTCTTCGAAGGCCACCCGGAATTGCTGTTTGCCAGGTCGTATGTGCTTCTCCAGGCCGGTGAGGAGAATTTCGCCCTGGGTTCCTTTTTCGTAAAACCGGGAGTCGATGCGCTGCCCGTTCAGGTACACCACCAGCCGGCCGCTTTCCTGGGTGCGCTTCATGAATTGGGCGTACTGGGTGAGGGCCTGTAAGGCCAGAATGGTAGCCTGGGTAGAACCAAAACTCCCGTAGCTGCGGGAACCGACCAGGAACTGCGTGATGCTAGACAACTGAGACACGGAGGGCGTTTCTGACTTCAGGATCGCCAGTGCCAGGAGGGAAGCGGTTTCAACCTGCAGGGATTTGCCGTACGAAATCACGATGGAGTGGTCAGCTTTCAGACCATTCAGACCAAGTTCGTTTACCTGCTTTTGCAAATGGTTCAGCAACGCTTCTCCTTTGGCTTTATCCTTCCGATTGAAAGAAGCCAGCGCCAGCAAGGCCATCCGGTAGGCGTCTTTGCTTTCCACCGCCTCCTGGTACGCGTGTTCGTATTCCTTCCCGATGTCCTTCACGCCTGCTTCCGACAAGGCATAGACCACGTAGGCGTTGTTTACGGTGCGGGAGGCGGCTGAAAAACCGTATTTCCCCCGGTTCTGCCGGAAGTTCCCGTTTCCTTCCCGACGGCTCAGCAGCCATTTGAGTGTCCGGTCGATCAACGCCTGGCTCACATCGGGATATACTTTTTTCATCTCCAGGAATTCCATCAGGCCAAAGGCGGTCAATCCTTCGTGCGGGGGCGTCTGGCCGTACCACTCAAAGCCATCCTGCTTGGTTTCAAACCCGGCCAACCGCTTGTATCCGGCTTTTATGTATTGCAAGGCCCTGGTTTCCAGTTCCGGAAGGGACTTGCCGGTTTCTCTCAGGTATTCCAATGCCAGGATGTTGGGATAAGTGCTGGCAGAAGTCTGTTCAAAACACCCGTGCGGCTCCTGAAGAATGGATTCGATGCCCGCCATCAGGTCACCGATAATGTCCGGAAACGCTTTTAGTTCGGCTTTGAGAGAGCCCGGAATGGGTTCCTTGACGGAAAAGCGGAATGACTTGTCCAGGGCTTTGTCCGAAACGGAAGTAATGGTGGGAAATCCTTTGGGCTGAATTTCCGTCTCCTGGGTGAGCACATCACTGAATTCGGCGCTCTGAAAGACCATTTTCAGCTTTCCCTTTCCTGGAGCCGACAACACCCGGGCGCTTACCTGGCAGGTGCGGGCTTCCCGGGGGCTCAGGGTAATGAGTGAATCGTAGGGTTGCAGGGCCATTCCGTCGGCCTGGGCAATGCGGAGTACGCCTTGGAGCGTAGAAGAAGTGTTGTTCCTGATCAGGACCGGCAGCTGAACGATGTCTTCGAAGGTGAGGTAAGGCGGAATTTTGGCGTCCAGTTGAACGGGCTGCTGGGTGAAATAGGTGTATTCTTCCCGGCCAACCAGCTTGCTTCCCATGCCTTCCACCGTTACCCGGAAAGAGGTGATCTGGTCGGAGTTGTAAAAACTCAGCTTCGCGGTGCCGTGCTGGTCGGTTTGCACGTCCGGTTTCCAGTAGAGGGTGCTTCGGAAGTCTTCTCTTTCGGTGCTGTCGGCCGGGGCCTGGTACTGGGGAGCGTAAAATTCCCGTACCTGGGAAAACGTACGGGGTGCAATAAAGGTGCTGCTCAATGAACGGCTGCTTGGATGGTTTGCACCGTAATTCGAACGGTAGTCATTGTGCTTTTTGGTGTTAATCACAATGACTCCGTTGGCGGCCTCTGAACCCCAGATTGAAATGGCTTCGGGCGATTTGAGCACGGTGATGTGATCAATCTGGTCGGGTGATAAAAAGTCGAGGGCCGAAAATTGGTTGTTCAGCTGGCTATTCAGCGGAAAGCCGTCGATAACGTACAGCGGGCTGTTGGCAGAAACGCTGTTACTGCCGCGGATGCGTACGTTGGAGCCGCTGGACGAAGGATTCGTGGCGGGTTGAACCAACACTCCGGCGGCTCTGCCCTGTAAGGCCTGTTCGGTACTCAACCGGGGTAGGGTGGCGCTGATATCTTTCGGGGATACCGACACGATGGAGCCGGTCAGATCGGAGCGCAGTTGGGTACCGTACCCTACCACTACTACTTCACTCAAAGCTTTCACATCGGCCGACATCGACAGGTCATTGTTGCCCAGCGACAATAGGGCATCTGACTGCACCGGTTCAGCGGCGTTTTTTACGGAGGAAATTACCTTGCCTTTGATCACTTCATTGAGTTGAATCAATTCCGACTTGGTTTCCGGTGCCTGATTGGTTTGCCCCGTAGCTGTTGGGGCAGCCGGATTCTGGTCTAATTGAATGCGAAGATTTTCCTTCTTGGGTCGCGATGCCTGGGCCACCAGCTGAACGGGTGCCGAATGGTCCACGTCCAGGAAGGTAAAGGTGCCGTCGGGATTGGTTTTTAGCTGGGCGCTGCGTTGCTCATTCCCCAGTTCAAAAAGCGTCACCGTGGCCGATTGCGGAATGCCCGCTGGGCCGCTCAGTACCCGGCCGGACACGGTGCCGAATTTTTCGGGGTAATAACTGATGGTGGGCTGGTCTTCCAGTACCTCTTTCCAGGCGAAACGCCGCCAGCCGTGGGTCATCAGTACGTAATCCAGGGCCTGGGCTGCCTTGGGTTCGTCTTTTTTGAAATAGAAACCTGGCTCTTCCACTTTTCCTTTCAGGTCGGAGCTCATCAGCAGATAGGAAAGAATGTGGTCCTGTTTGTCGTCGGCAAAACTGATGAGCTGGTTATCTACGACTGACAGCGCCAGAGAGGCCGCCACGGGCAGGCTGTCTTCGTCCAGCGTGTGGATAGTCAGCTGTACCTTCTCCCGGGGCCGGTATTCTTTCTTGTCGGACGTAATGTGGATCGTAAGTTTTTTGTGGGCATTCACAAACACCATTCGTTCGCAACGTGCCAGCTGGTTGTGGTCGAAAAGGGTAATCTGGGCGACGCCCATGGGGAAATCTTTCAGGGGAATGTTCACCCGGTTCAGGCCGGCTGTAGCGATGATTTTTTGGGCGAAGTAGATCTGACCGCGTACCTGCGCCACCAGATGCACCTCTTTGGCTACCGGAGCGTGAAAAGACACCGACAGGTTTTGCTCATTCACTGCATCAGCAGCCAGCGTGTATCCTTTGGGCACGGCCAGCGGCAGGTCGTACAGGCGGCTGATTCCCTGGGGCTGCGTAAGCCGGGCCCGGTAGCTCTGCTTGCGGCTGGCCTTCAGCTCAAAAGCACCCATTCCGTGGTGGAAACTCCGGAAGGACTGCACGGTATTTCCCTGGGCATCGATGATCACTCCCTCCACGTCGGCGGGCTTGCCAAATTCGTTCAGGGCTTTGAAGGCCAGTTTTCCAGCCACGTTTTCCACCCATTCGCCTCCTTCGGGGAAAAACTGCAGGTCAATCTGGTTCAGGACAATGGGAATGGAGCGGGAAATGGACTCTTTCTGCCCATCCAACTCCAACACCACATTGAGCAGACCATCCGCTGAAGTCAGCGTGTCGGGCAGGTTGAACTGAATGCGGCATTTGCCCTGCTGATCGGTGCTGCCGGATGTCTGCTGCTTCGTTTCTCCGTTCAGTTGCACCGTAAAAACGAAAGGCTGCCGGATCAATGCATCATTCCGTAAGTCCCGGGCTTCAAAGTTGGCCACCACTGCTTCGGAGGACCCGTAGGCTTTCCGGTCAAAGTCCAGCTTAAGCAGGAGGCGGGGCGTGAGTACTTTCTGCACCTGGAGGGTTTTCTCAAAAAAGGAAGCTTCCCCCGCATTTTTCATCCACTGGGAATAAGCCCGGATTTTGTACAAACCGCCGGGAGCGGCTTCCTCCAGCGCAAAATCGCCCAGCGTACGGCCTTTGACCAACGGCAGGCTTAGCTTTTTTTCAATCCCACCCTTCGGATTGATCATCTCTACGTAAATGACCTGGCTGACCGTGGTGGGCTGTTGCGCCGGACCACTCACCACGAAAGCGCTTAGCCAGATGTCTTCGCCGGGCTGGTAGAAAGGTTTGTCAATCTGCAGGTAGATTTTTTCCTGCGGAAAAGTCCGGTTGTACCCAACCAGTTTCTGCCGGAGCTGGCTCAGGAAGCCATCGTCGAAGGGTAGTTGAAAGGAAGCCAGCAACCCCATCAGGAGAAGGAAAAACAGGGCAGATAACCATCGGAAAGGGCGGTTTGATTTCATGGCATTGGAAGGTTAAAGCTTGACAGTAAGGGCGAAACCGTAGCTTCGGGTATTGGGCACGTTGAATAAGTCAAGACCCGTGGCACTTTCGTAGCCAAACAGGCTGGCGTTGGGATCGACTCCCGAATAGGGGGTAATGAGGAACAGATTTTTGCCAATCAGTGACAAATTCGCTTCCGCGTGGGGCAAGGCCTTCGGAAAGAGCCGGGGAATGCGGTAACTGAATTTCAGTTCGTTCAGCCGGATCCAGGAGTCGTCCTGTATGGCTTGTTCGGCTACGCCCGTCAAGCCCGAACGTACCCAGTAATTGCCTTCCAATCCCCTGGCCGGATTGGCCAGCTCTACCGGCTGCCCATTGGGAGTACCATCGGTCCGTACCCCATCAAATACGTAGCTGCGCCCGTTTCGCAGGTCGGCACTCTGTTGCGACACCCCGTAGTAGTTCAGTGCCTGCTGCGTACCGTTCCAGATGTCGCCCCCTTTCCGGATGTCAATGATGAACCCCAGCGTGAATTGCTTCCAGGTCAGGCTGTTGTTCAGTCCGGCCACCCAGTCCGGATTGGGGTTGCCGATGGGGCCATCCAGCGGATTGACCAGCGGAAAACCGTCGTTACCGATCAGCTGCCGGCCGTCTGCGCTGCGCTGGTAGCGCGAACCGTACATCACCCCCACGGGCTGCCCTTCGACCAGATTGGTAGACACGGATTGAAAGCCCGACAGCGGCACCCGTTCGAAAGCAGGGTCCAGCCGTTGCACGACGGGCTTGATATGGGTGAAATGAAGCGCGGTTTTCCAGGAAATAGCGCCTCCGTAGTAAGAGCTATAACTGATTTCTCCCTCAATTCCCCTTTTGCGTACGTCAGCCACGTTGCTCAGCCGGAATTGATTGCCCTGATAGACCGGATAGATGGCCTGCTGGGTCTGGTTGCTGAAGTAATTCAATTCTACTTGAACGCGGTTATTGAAAAAGCCCAGGTTCAGCCCCGTTTCAAACTGACGGATTTGTTCCGGCTGCAAACCCTTTTCGAAAAACAGCTCCGGCAGTTCGTAGTAGCTCAGGTACTGGCTAGGCGCAGAGGTCGTCGTATTGTAATCCCAGCGGGCGTAGATCAGCGGCGCTTCGCGTACGGTTTGGGCGTAGGAAGCCCGGATTTTCCCTTCGGTTAAGAAAGAAGAGTAGTTGAAAGCAGCCAATTCCGAAAATTTGAAGGCCAATCCCAGGTGCGGCAGGAAGGGTTTGCCGGCGGAGTAGGTAGAGGAGAAATAACTTCGGTTGCCTACTGTCAGGTGCAGCGCGTTGGTGTAACGAAGCAGCAGGGAGGCCTTCAGTTCGTGCCCGTTCCGGAACAGGGATCGCCTGGTTGGATTGAGCGAAGTTGCGTGATCGAGTTGGAAAGGCTCGGTGGGTGAAAAGCCTGCGCCGTCCAGTCGGCTCAATTCCCGGCCCGAATGAGTAAAGCTATGCGCCAGGGAGGCGTCGAGCCATAAAACTGTACCGTCTACCCGATTTTGGTAAGAAGCCGCCAAAGAAGAGTGAAGATAACCGGCTTTTTCATCGCGCTGCGTCAGCAAGCCGTTTGGAAACCCGGCCGCCAGGGCTGGTGTACCGAAGGTGTTTTGGCTGGACTGCAGGTCAGCACCCAGCCGATAATTGAGATAGAAATGATCGCGCGTATACTTCAGCCCCAGGGTAGCCAGTGTCTTATTCAACTGCTGCTGATCCGGCATCCGGTTGACCAGCCAGTAAGGATTGTCGGCCTGGGAAGGGCTGTACGTTCGCGGTGTGCCTTGCGGGAGAAGATAAGCGCTTTCCGTGCGGATGGCTTCCCCGGAAGAGAAGCCGTTGGCATTGTCAAACGAAGGAGGCGTGCGGTAAACGGCCGACACAATGCGGGCCAGGTTGGCACCTTTACCCAGCAAATCTCCTTCGTGCTGGGTATAAGACGCAGAAAAGTCCAGGTCCAGCAGGGAGAAAATCCGGGTACTCAATTTCCCCGAGACTGCGTGCCGGATGGATTGTGAACAGGGAATGATGTGCTGCTGGTTCCGGGTCGTATAGCCGACTTGCAGGAAGGTGGAGCGAATCGTTTTCCGGACGCTGATTTCCTGATCGAAGGTCGTCCCTGTGCGGAAAAAACGGGTGGGATCGTACGCCCGGACCGGATTTCCATTGCCGCTTCCCTTTGGCACCAGCTTCCCCTGGTTACCGTAGAGATAAGCCGCTCCGTCGTATTCCAGACCTGATAGTGGCGGTCCCCAACTGAAAACTTCTCCCGTTTCGGGGCCTCTCCAGGTTTCATTTTCGTTCAGCGGTCTTCCCTGCGCATATTGATTTTGCAGCTTCGCAAGTCGGTTTACCTCATCCAGGGTAAAAGAAGTTGTCAGGGTCAACTGGAGGGACGATGAGTAAGACGATTGAACGTTGGGTGGTTTCACAATCAGCATTCCGTGTTGACCGGCTTTCCCGTATTTCCGGGTAGCGGGCCCCGGTTTCATTAAGCGGATGGACCCAACCGCCGGCAGGCGCTGATCGGTCAGAGAAGACCTTATCTGGTTCGGTTCCGAAGATCTTTTCACCACGAATCCGGGAGCGTTCGCGCCCAGGCGGGCCACGCCTCTTGGGGGAAGCAGTGTATCGCTTTCCTGAGAGGGGAAGAATGCTCTTCGGGTAGCTGGTACGGCCGGAGCGGTACGGGAGCCACCGACGGGTTCGGAGTTTTGCTCAGTCACTACTACCTCATAGGTGGTATACCCAATGAAGGAAACGACCAGTACGGCACCCAATGGCGCCCGAAGCGAATAGTACCCATTGGCATCTGAAGCTGTGCCGGTGGTAGTGCCCTTGATAAGTATGCTCACGCCGGCAAGGGGTTCTCCCATTTCATCCCGGAGGGTGCCGCTGACGATCCGGTCCTGGCCCAGAACCGGGAGCGTAAAAAAGAAAGTAAGCAATAAGAAGAGTAAAGTTTTGATCATACGCAGCGGGCATTTGAAGCGTGAAACAAGGATGAAGAAAGGCCAGGCCATTCATTTGTTTCATTGGATGCAGGAAGGGTAGGGATTCCATAAACCAGTTTGCGCGCAAGGGGAAAATAGCGGCTTCCCCTCAATTTTGCCTCCAACGTACAGTTTTAATGAGCAAAGAATAGGAATATGTCAAATTAGGATTACTTTTGAATTTTGATCTAGCTATTTTGATAAATAGTGTCTTTGCTTCAAAATCGTCCCCGCTTTTTATGAAACCATTTTTACTTTTTCTGCTTATCCTGACTCTCTTTGTAAGTAGTAATTTCGCTCACGCCCAGGAGTTGGATACGACGATGTGGCAGCCCAATGGAATGGTAAAAACTGTAGTGCGCAGTGGAAATACAATTTATATTGGTGGAGAATTTAGTTACGTAGGTCCTCAAAATTCTAAAAATGGAGCAGTAATTAGTCTTTCTGAGGCAAAATTGTCAGATAAACCAGCTTTGAAAGTGGATGGTAGCATAAATGTTTCCGTGTCAGATGGAAAAGGGGGATGGTATATAGGAGGTGCTTTTGAGACAGTGCAAGGCCAATCACAAAGGTACCTCGCACATGTGCTGGCAAATGGACAACTCAATTCACTGTGGAAGCCGAACGTAAATGGCAGAATTACCTTTTTGCAAATGAATGACAACACCATTTATATAGGAGGCAACTTTACTCAAGTAGGGGGGCAGTTGCGTAATCAGTTTGCCGCGGTAGATGCAGTAACTGGCCAGGCTACCTCCTGGCATCCAGCAATAAATGGCATGGTATACACAATGGCAATGGCTAATAATAAACTATACGTGGGTGGTAATTTTAGCAGCGTTGCAGGGCAAAACCGAAAAAACCTGGCCGCTTTCGATGCCGCTTCCGGGCAGCTTACTGAATGGAATCCGGGGGCCAGTGGGGCGGTTTGGTCACTGACTGCCAAAGATAACGTTATGTATGCGGGAGGATACTTTTTAACGATTGCCGGAGCAGCCCGAAATGGCCTGGCGGCGCTGGACGCTATTACCGGGCAGGCAACTGCCTGGAATCCTAATCCAAACAATAGCAAGCAAATTACCATTCATTCACTCAGTATTCTCAATAACCTGATCTACGTAAAAGGCAATTTTGAACGATTGGGAGGTCAGGAGAGAAATAGTATGGCAGCGGTTGATCTCAATAGTGCGCTGGTCACTGCCTGGAATCCTGATTTAGGTGCAAGTATAGATTCGTGGACAGTTGCCAAAAATACTATTTACGTAAACAGTCGTACAGGTTTAGCTTCTATTGATGCCATCACCGGTCAAGTAAAACCTTTGAATCTGTCTGTAGATGGTGCAGTATTGACTATGGCCACTTCTGATAGCGAATTGTTTATAGGTGGGCTTTTGAACAGTATTGGAGGGCAATTGAGGAAAAATCTTGCCGCCCTGGATGCAAACAGTGGTAAAGTCATCCCCTGGAACCCTAACCCGGATGGGATTGTCGACCAGTTGGTAGTGGGAGATAAAGTTGTCTACGTAGCAGGTAGCTTTACTGACATTGGCGGTGTAACCCGAAACCTTTTAGTCGCCATTGATGCGTTTACGGGGCAGGTCACTGATTGGGATCCAAAAATGAGCGTCAATGGAAGAGTAAGAGCGCTGGCTGTGCTTAAAAACAAGGTATACGTAAGTGGCAGTTTCTCTAACATCGGAGGCCAGGAAAGTTTTGGTTTGGCTGCCTTGGACGCTTCTACCGGCCTTTCGACTGCTTGGAAGCCAGCTATAAACGGACCTGTCGAAGCGCTATTGGGTACAAATAATCACCTTTACGTGGGAGGACGTTTTACCCAGATCGGAGGCCAACCCAGGAATAGACTGGCTGCTATTGAGGCTACTTCCGGTCAAGTTTCTGACTGGAATCCTAATTCGAATGGTGAAGTTAATCTGCTGGCTTTTGCCGACAATATTGTCTTTGCCGGAGGGGACTTTTCTAACCTGGGTGGGCAAAGCCGAAATCTCCTGGCCGCGATTGATGCTGCAACTGGCCAGATTACTGACTGGAATCCTGTGTTTAATGATAATGCTTGGTTATCAAGTATCTGCACTTCTGGAAAAGAAGTGTTTATAGCAGGTTTTTTCACAAGTGTAAATGGGCAGGAAAGGAAAATATAGCTGCATTGGATATAACAAACGGTAAGGTAACACCCTGGCAGAATACAACAATCAATGACTCATTGAGACTTTTTTCAGTATACGATCGGGTCGCGTACGTGAACCCGTTCTTTTATCATTCTAATGATAACTGGTACGTTTATCCAAGAGACCGGGGTTTTTATGCCATAGGTAAGAGTTTGCCCAAGTCCAACCTTATAAAAGGTATTGTATACGAAGACAAAAATCGGAACTGCGAAAAAAATGAACGGGAAAGAGGTTTGCCAAACAGGATTATTATAGCCCAACCAGGCAACTATTATGCTTTTACGGACTCAACGGGTCATTATACGTTGGCTGTTGACACCGGAAGCTATACGATCAGACAAATTTTTTCGCGGGAAGATGAAAACATAATAGAACAGATATGCCCGAATAATTCGCCTACCTATACTGTACGTTTTACTGAACCAGATCAAGTGAGTACGGGAAAGGATTTTGGAAATCATATCATTCAACCCACTTCTAAATACAGCCAAATCAAAGGAGTGATATTCGAAGATAGAAACGGGAATTGTCGAAAAGATACTGCCGAAAAAGGAATGTTAAACGTAAGTATATTTGCCCAGCCGGGTAACTATTTTGCTTCATCTGATTCATTGGGCTATTATACCATTTCTATCCCTGATACGGGTACTTATACTATTTGGCAAGTAGTACCAGGCAACCAGGTACAATTATTCGAACAAGTATGCCCGATCAACCCATTAACTTACTTAGTGAAAATCACTCAGTTAGGTGACTCGGTACTTGGAATAGACTTTGCCAATCAAATTCGTGTCAGCAAGCCTCATCTCTCTATCAGCCTCTCTTCTGATCGCCGTCGACGCTGTTTTACCTCCAATACCACCGTTTCCTATTCCAATACCGGTACTACCGACGCGCAGGATGTGAAAGTGTACGTCAAACTACCGCCATATGTCAAATTAGTAAAGGCAGATGCCTCATACGCGGTAGATAGGGATAAAAATTACGTTTTCAGTATTGCCAAACTGGCAGCCGGAGGAAAAGGAAGTATTCAATTGCTAGATTCGGTCATCTGCAATGACCCTTCCATTCGCGGGCTTACGCAATGCACCCGGGCATGGATTACCCCTTTCAACGAAAAGACGCCTTCCTCTTACTGGGACCGCTCGGACATTCAACTCAAGGCGGCTTGCGGCGGAGAAGGTAAAGTAAGGATTGCCTTATACAATACCGGAGCCGGTACCATGGCCGATAGCAGCGCCTTTCGCATTTACCTGGATGCCCAACTGGCTTTATTAGGCAACTATAAAATCAATAAAGGCGACAGCTTGATTTTGACCGTGCCCGCTAAAGGACAAATGGTTCATCTGGAGGCCGATCAGCGGCCAGAGCATCCAAGGAAGAAAATGAGCAGCATCAGCGTAGAAGCCTGCGGTACCAAAAGCGATGGTACGGTCAGCAAAGGTTACGTAACTCATTTCCCTCCGGATGATGCAGAAGCAGAGGTAGATGAAGAATGCCTGCCCATTATCGATTCGTACGATCCCAATGACAAGCTGGTCTCTCCCCGGGGAACCACAACGGAGAAATTTACGCCCACGCAGGCTGAACTGGATTACGTAATCCGGTTTCAGAATACGGGTACGGATGTGGCCTACAAGGTGGAGGTGGTCGATACGCTGTCGGAACATCTGGACTTAGCTACGCTGAACGTTCGGGGCGCTTCTCATAACTATATTTACTCCGTGAGCGGGAAAGGACGCCCGGTATTGACCTGGACTTTCAACAATATTTTGCTCCCCGATAGCACGACCAATTTAGCAGGTAGCAATGGTTACGTGCATTTCAGTATCCGTCCCAAGGAAAATCTGTCGGCAAAAACCCGCATCGAAAACTTTGCCGATATTTTCTTTGACTACAATGACCCGGTTCGTACCAATACCACGTTGAATACCCTGTACGATGTACCGCCGGTGGTAGTAGAATCCGTTCGCCTGGATAGGTCAACGGTGATGCCTATTACCGTAACGGGGCGGGAACCGGATCCTGGCAATGGCTTTGTCATCTATCCCAATCCACATTCCGGACATTTTACTGTAGAAGTTCCGGTTTCCGCCGGCAAAGTACTAGAAATGGTGGTACTGGATGCTTTGGGAAGAAAGGTGGTAAGCCAACAGGTGGAAGCGTCCAACCCGGAGAAATGGGGCATAGACGTATCCGATAGCCAGGCGGGGACTTACTTCCTGAAAATTCAAACCGCGAAAGGAGCTTTCGTCAAGCGCATTGTAAAGCACTAAGCAGGCAAATTTTCCCGTTTCTGTTTCGATCCAGGGTTTCTTATTCCGGCTATCTTCGGAGTAAAAAGGTGGCTATTAAAGTTTGCGAAATATTCAAATATAACTTTGTTAAAGCAGGGATTCCTCCTAAATTGGCGCAGCGCATTGTGACCATACCCAGACCGCGAATTTGCCACCGGCTGGCGGCTTACTCCCAGTGCCAATTACCCGATTGGCCTCCGGGTGAAGAAGGCCCCGTACTTGGATTCAAAAACGAATGATTCGACTCTTTACGCTCCTTTTTTGTGTTGCTTCCCTTACGGCAAGCGCCCAATCCAAGTATACGTATACCATCGACCTCACCCAGGTGGTGAAAGATCGGGTGAAAGTGACGCTGAAGTGCCCCCGGCTGAAGGAGTCGGAGGCACTGTTTGTCATGCCCAATGTGATTCCGGGCAGTTACGACTGGAAAGAATACGGCCGGTTTCTGTCGGACGTGAAGGCGTTTGATGAGAAGGGGAATCCGCTGAAAATAACGAACAAGAAGAACCTCTTCTACCTGAAAAAAGACGCTGACCAACTGGACCGTCTGGAATACTGGGTGGACGACACCTGGGACGATACGAATTTCAATCATTTTGTTTTCCAGCCCGGAGGCAGCAACATCGAAGCCGGTAAAAACTTCGTACTCAATTTCCACGCCTTTGCCGGGTACTTTGAGGGTTACAAAAACCTGCCCTTTGAAGTAGAGGTGATCAAGCCGGCAGAGATGTACGCGGCTACCTGGTTGAAGAAGGAACGCCTCACTGATCAGAAAGACCTGATCCGGGCGGATTCTTACAACCAATTGGTGGACAATCCAACGATGTACTGCCAGCCGGATACGACTTCATTTTCCGTCGACCAAACACGCATATCCATTACTTCCTATTCCAGCAACGGCATCATCCGATCGGATAGTTTGAGTAAATGGCTGAAACCGATGGCTTTTGCACTGAAGAATTTCCTGGGCAAACTGCCCGTATCGGAGTACTACTTTGTGTTTTATTTCGCCAGCCCCGATCAGGTGGTGACAACGTCCGAACGAAAAGGTCTGAGCGGATACGGAGCGCTGGAGCACAATCACAGTTCCTTTTATTTCCTGCCCGAACTGAAGAACAGTGAGGAAGTAAGGGAATTGGTGCAGGATGTGGGCTCCCACGAATTTCTGCACATCCTCACGCCCCTCAACCTCCACAGCAAAGAGATTGCTGATTTTGACTTCAAACAACCCACCATGTCGCAGCACCTCTGGCTGTACGAAGGCGTGACCGAATACTTTTCCTGGCTGGTGAGGGTGCAGAACCAACTGGTCACGGAAAAGGAGTTTATGGCTGAAATGACCAGTAAACTGAGGCGGGCGGAGAAGTATCCTTCCTTTTCGTTTACCTACATGAGCAAAAATGTGCTGCAGCCGGCACACCAGGCCCATTACGCCAATGTATACCAGAAAGGGGCCATCCTGGCGATGATGCTGGATCAGTTGCTGATCAGGGAATCGGACGGCAAATACAGCCTCAAACAGCTGGTGATGGATCTGATGAAGAAATACGGTGCCCAACAGCCTTTTGACGACAATCAGCTCTTTTCGGATATCCTGGCCCTTACGTATCCGGCCGTGGGCGATTTTATTGAAGATCACATTAAAAGCGACAAGCCCTTGCCTATGACGCGGCAAATGAGTGCGTTTGGGTATGAATATGAGCAGCAGCAGAAAGTCAACGGCTATTTTATTGGCAATTTTTCCTATAAAATCAATGACAACAGCCAGTTTGAGATCGGAGAAGTCCGGCAGAATTTTATCGGGTTGCGGCCGGGCGACGTGATTCTGGCCGTAAACGGAGTAGCCATTACCCCGAAAAACGTGCACCAGGTTTGGGAAGATTATTTTCAGAACAACATCTCACCCGAAAAAATGACGCTGAATCTGCTACGGGACGGAAAGGAAGTGGTCCGTTCGGGCAAACCGATTCCAGGCTATTTTTTCAAGCGGCACGTCTTCCGGAAGGTGTCCAGGCCTTCTTGGGAAGAATCACGTTACCGTACGATTTGGCTGAGTGGAAAACCGCGTAGCGACGGCCAGCCCGATAGTGTTGGGGATGAATAGTGCCTTTCTAATGAAATTATTAAAGCGTCCCATCCAGACGGACCTGAGGCTCAATTGAAATACAGGTATAGAAGTTATCAAATTCCCCTCCTTTTTTCAAGGAGGGGCGAGGGGTGGTTATTTGGCGTTCAGCAAATTACACCTGTGACCACCCCGCGCGGCGGCCGCCCGGCCCCTCCTAAAACAGGAGGGGAGTAAAATGATTGGTAATTAGATACTTATGAATGTTGTTCCTCATCGTAGGATAACTTTGACGCTTATTTTATTAAACTTCATAAGAGAATCAAATCAGCCGAATTCATTGTGTCCCGGTGGAAAAACCATTTACATCGTTTATCAGAAATTTACTGACGGAAGGCCACGTAGTGGTAAACAGTCAGCTGCAACACCCGGACGAAGCCGATGAGCAGGAAGCAGTGAACCTGCTGCGGAGGTATTATCAGGAAGCCGCATTGGAACTGCCCCTGAACGCACCCGCCTTCGACCCGGAAGCGGCCCTTTGGAGTGCCCGGTACCTGTTTATAGCCAGTCATCTGGTTATGTTGCGGAACGTAGAAGAGGACGCAGTAAAAGCACATCTTTTGGGATATACCGGGAAAATGGATGCTGCCGCCGTATTTTCGGTGGATCTCACGCTCCGGTATTTGCCCGATCTGCTTCAGCTGGCCAAGGGCCTGGCTCCTGACGATGTACTGGTACAATGCCTGCAACACACTTTGCTGGCCTGGCCCTTCTCTTCGGTGGGAACGGGACTGGAAGGCGACGTGGAGATCGGCGTTATTCTGAAGCATCCTTCCCTGAAGTACCATTACCGCGATCGAATCATCCGGCACAGGGACCGGAACCGGATGCGTCATCCAACCATCCGGGCGCTCATTGAGGAAGCATTGGGCGATTATGCGTCGCTCCTGTGGCCGGAATTTCAAGTACTCATTTGACAAAATCATTTATGGAAAATACGTTGACGAAGGAACTGGAAGCGGTGGATACCCTAAACGGGGTACTGCTGCATCTGAAACAGGTTTTTGTGGGAAAAGATGACATCATCGATCTGATGGGCATTTGTCTGGCCGGAGGGGAAAACCTGTTTCTGCTGGGGCCTCCCGGTACTGCCAAAAGCGCCATGGTGCGTGAACTGGCCAAAAGCCTGAAAGGAAAAACGTTTGAGTACCTGCTCACCCGATTTACGGAGCCCAACGAACTGTTCGGGCCATTCGACATCCGGAAACTGCGCGAAGGCGAACTGATTACCAATACCGAAGGCATGCTCCCGGAAGCGAATCTGGTCTTTCTGGATGAACTGCTCAACGCCAACAGCGCCATTCTGAACAGCCTCCTGATGGTTTTGAATGAGAAAGTGTTTCGCCGGGGGCGGGAAACCAGGGACCTGCCGGTGCTGCTGATCGTGGGTGCCAGTAACCACCTGCCGGAGGACGAAGCCCTGCAGGCTTTATTCGACCGTTTCCTCATCCGGGTCCGCTGCGATTACGTTGATCCCAACCTGCTGAATGCGGTGTTGGATGCAGGTTGGAACCTTGAGGGGAAAAGAGCTGACCAACTCCCGGAAATCTCCGCCGAAGCCATTTCGGAATTGCAGGCCATGATTTCACGCATCGACTTGCAGGATGTGCGTCCGGTGTACATCGACCTGATTGGTAAACTTCGCAATGCGGGAATCAAGGTGTCTGACCGTCGGGCGGTGAAGTTGCAGCGCCTGATTGCCGCCAGCGCCCTGTTGTGCAAGCGAACGAAAGCCATACCATCAGATCTGTGGGTGATGCGCTATATCTGGGATACCGAAGAGCAGCGGGAAGTGCTGGCGGGCATCGTCAACGCCGTGGTGGAGGCCGACCCTGAAAAAGACCTGCAACACCCCCGTGCCTCCGTCAATGCCTTACCGGATGCCGATGAAATTTTCAGAGAGGTAAGCCTTCTGACTGAAAAGTGGGAAGCGGCGGACATCTCCATGGCCGAACGCACGGTCATCAAAGACCGGCTGCGGTACCTGAACGGACGGTGCCAGTGGATTACGAATGAGGTCCAACGCAGCTACGTGCTGGATCCCATTGATCAGCTTTGGCAGAAGATATTAGCGGCTGCCTCATGAGAGAGCAAATCCTGATTGTATCGGAAAAGGACCTGGAAACACTGGGCCGCGTTCGGAATGTGTCTTCCCTGCGATTGGCAAAGCACGAAGGGCAGATCTGGGTGAGGGGAGAGGGTTCATCGGAAGAAACCAAATTGCTCCTGGCGGGGCTGCCGGTTTGTCAATCGTTTGAGCTGGATGAAAAAGGCTATCTTTTTCCTCCTGCCGGATTGACGCCGGTGGGTAAAATCAAAAACCTGGATTGGATGTCCATTTCGGATTTTATCCGCCCGGAGTTGCCCGTCTCGGCTTTGCCCGGAAAAGTGGAAACCACCGTTCCTCTCCGGTTGGTGCCGGCTCAGCAAACGGAAGAGGGTTCGGCATTGCTGTGTTCCCTGGTGGTTTGGAAAGCCTATGCCGAAGGGGCTCCGGAAGTGCGCCTGAACCGGTTGAAATTTGCGGTATCTGCCAACAACCAGGCGCTCATCGTAGGCAGGCCCTTGCCATCCATTCCGGGTCAGGAGTATTGGCTTCGGGATCAGGTGCTGCTTCCTTGCGGGCTGGACCTGGAGTTTCCCTTTCTTTCCGGTCGCCTGTCACAAAAACTTCAGGCTCCCAGGGATGCCATGCTGCTGATAGACCCGCAAAATTGTTGGCATCTCATTTCGGCGGACGACCTGAAGCCCGCTACCCGGAGTGCCGTACGTTTAACAAGAGAGTGTGAAAGCAATGGCAACGGATATCAGTAGCCTGTCAATCGCCTATTTCCGGCCCCCCAATAACTACTTCTGGCAATGGGCCGAAAAGGGAGAGGTAATTGAATGGAGGGGAGGGCCTACCATTTGTTATCGGGATGAATTGATGATTTTGCTCAGCGGCCTGGCTTCCCGCGACCTTTCCATTCCGGCACTGGGCACGGTGTTGCTGATGTTGTCGGCCTGCCAGGAGAGCTGGAAGGGGCTTCGGGGTGGGAAGGAAGCCCTGGCTGGGTTTCAGAACCGAATGGAGTTCAAAGTCGGACGTAAAAAAGGAGAGTTATCCGTAGACAGCAGGCTACTTAACCGCGTGATGGATCTGATTCATCAGCTCCCCGCTGATCTTCGAACCGGTACCCGGAAAATACACCTGGCGCACGAAGTTTTTGAAAACGCGGACAATCCCGTTTCGGCTGATTTGGCCCGTCTCCTCATTGCTGAGTTTGGAACGGGTCGCTTGGATTACGCAATCACGACCTCCGGTGACAATGCAGCCGACCGGCAGTTTCAGACCGACAGCGCCAGGCTGATTCTGGCCTTTCGCAAATACCAGCACGCAAACGGTTTGCAATTAAAGCTACAGACAGGGCTGGAGGCCTTGCCCCAACCAGCAGCCGACCTATCCCTGCCTGCTGCCGATGCACCCGAACTGCTGGATCAATTGGCTGAAGATACCCGCACGGCGGGAATCGCCCGGATTACGCGGCGTTTACTGCCGGTTCTCCATTTTCCCATGCACGCCCAAAGTACGAGCGACCTGCCCCTGGGTGGCGTATCCGACATTTCCAATCGGGGAAGTTTTGACCGGCTCTTATTGAGTGAGCTGGCCAACGAAGACCTGGTATTGACCGCCCGCCTGGTCAACGGAGAGGCTTTGTACCTGCGCCGGGAGGAACCGCCGGTGCCTCAGGAGCGGGCGCTTACCGTACTGCTGGACACCACCCTGAAAATGTGGGGCTTACCCCGGGTGTTTGCCCTGTCGGCGGCACTGGCCTGTGCCCGGCAAAAGCAGCGCAAGGGGGCGGTCAAAGTCATGGCACTAGGAGGCGCATCGTACGAAACGGTGGATATAAGTACGCAGGAGGGCGTCGTAGAGGCATTGGGGAAGTTGGATCCTGCGCTGCACGGTGGTCTTGCGCTGAAGAATTATTTGGGTGAAATGACCAACAGGAAAGTCGATGATGTCTTACTGATAGGAGGGGAGGACTGGCTGCTGGATGCCCGGCTGCTCACGATCCTTACCGAATGCCGGGGAAGACTGCGTTTCCTGATTACCGTCAACCGAAAGGGAGAACTGGCTTTTTATGAATTTGTGAAAGGAGGCCGGAAGGAAATCAGCTCTGCCCGACTGGATTTGAATGAGTTGCTTTCCACACCCACCCGGCCCAAACCCGTTCAATACAAGCCAGACAATAAAAGCCTGCCTGCTTTCCTGCGCATGGAGCAGCCGCCCTTGTTTTTTCCTACCGCTCATATGCGGATTTCAAAACATAATACCTTTTATGACAGCAAACTAGGCTTAGTAGGAATAACGGAATTACAAAGGGTATTGTATTGGTCGGACAAGGATACGGGAGCCAAGGAATTACTGGGATGTATTGAAGAAGGAGAGTATTGTTTTGGTTACGATGGTGAAAGTACCGTATTTATTACCGTCAATGATCCAAAAAATCGTGTTTTTAGATTGTACCGGCTGGTTATTCGGGAAAATTTAATCGAAGAGTTGGATTATTCCGAACAAGCAGGTCAGGTAAGAAAAGTAGTCTATCAAGACCTGTCTTTTTACCTGAAGCCCGAAACCGGATTTGCTTCCATTGATTGTACGTCCGGTAGATGGTCCAACCTGCAATATTCCGAAAACCTATCCAAAGTCTTTGGAGGGCAGTTCCAGCCGGAGTTGAATACTGCTCTCGTCAAAAGGCTTATTAATAACGGATATACAGTTTTGCTGCGCGTAGAGAAAATCTGTCTGTCTGGGTTTGGAGAAATCATGCTGGATTTTCACCGGATTGAGTTAATCAATCATAATTTTATCAGACTTTCAGAAGACCGGAAAGAGTTGGAAAGAACCAAATTTGCCAAAGAAACGCAGGATGTTTCCTTATTGAGCAATTCCAGAATCCGGTTTCGCCGGTGGGGCTGGGCTGACGGAAGCGAAGCGGTACTGGATGCCCGGGGCTTTCTTCATTTACGCAGTTCAAATACCAGCATTCCCGAAATTACAATCGTTCTGCTGCTGGGTAAAACTACTTCCGGTTGGGCGGCCGATGGAACCACGTTTGGGTCTCCTTATTTTCTTGGAAAGAAGCCGGTTAAGTGCATATCCGCCCCCGCGTTTTATAAGAATTACATGCAGAAATTCATTGATCATCTCCGGGAATAACATGCAGTTGACTTTACAACTTACTTCCGAATCATCGCATCTTACCCGGGCGGCTTTCATCAGAGGGCGGGAACCCGAAACCTGGCTCCGGGAAATGAATCGCTGGGGTTTGGCTGCCCACGAACTGGCGTGTTACGTCGTGCCGGAGTCTTTGCAATCGCTGCGGCCGGCGGGGTTGTTTGTCATCTTCCTAAACAGAGAAAAGCTTCCTTCCAGCGAATTGCTGGAGCCTTACGGTGTCATCGCTGACCGATTGTACGTGCCTGTTCAAGCCCGGTTGTACCCGGTTGTCTGCGAAGCCGAACTGAAAGAGATGCTCCTTTGGGAACGGCAGCTTTTTCATCCCGCGATCGGTCTGGTTGGTTTCTGCACCCAGGATGCGCTGGACCTGACCGATTTGCTGATGATGCCAGCCCCATCCCATACGCTTTGGAACCTGGCCCATCCGGGTTTGCCCGCCCGACCCAAACTGGAGTCGATTCGTTTGCAACAGCCACCGACGGACGAGTTGACGGAGTTTTTTCAGGAATTAATTCAGACGGAACCCCTGGAAGAAATCCCCGGAAGCAGATTCAGTATGCCTTCGTTGCTCCGCTCAGTCCTGGCCCTCCTGGCCGTGATTCCCATGGCGTTGGTCTGGCTCATACAGCAACTGGTACAGGCGATCAGGGGCAGTAAGCCGGAAGATGCGCCCAGGACTTCGCAGCCCGGAGGTGGGTCACAATCACCCGCCTGGTTGCACTGGTTAGCGTCCTGGATCGCCAGGGGGTTGGAAGATATTCAAAGCAAGCGCAACAGCGAAATCCGGCGTCTGCTGGAGTTGTTTGAAAAGAACCAGGACGAAGCCCTGAAGTATGCCATCCCCCTGGATTCGCCTTACCAGAGCCGGGGTCAGGCGGCTCCGGGTACCAGTCTGTTCCGCCGGCTGACGAATTTTGATTTCAGGAAACTGGGCGGAGGCGGTCTGGCAGACCATTGGAATGTGGATGCTTTCTATCCGGACCTGAGAACTAAGTATTTTCGGGCTGCTCAGAAAGCTTTGGAAACAAAGGACTTCCGAAAAGCCGCCTACATCTACGCGCACCTGCTGGGCGATTTTGTCAACGCAGCCAAAGTACTGGAACAAGGGAAGTATTTCCGGGAGGCTGCCGCTTTGCACAAAAAATACCTGAACAATCTGCCGGCCGCTGCTGAATGCCTGGAACGGGGTGGTTTGCTGACCGAAGCGGCGGGTATATACCTGGAACTCCATCACCATGAGAAGGCGGGCGATCTCTTCAGAAGGATGAATCAGCATGTAAAGGCGGCCTGGCATTACGAACAAAGCTGCGATCGGTCGTTAAGTAACGGGGATTACCTGGAAGCCGCCCGCATTGCCCATGACAAACTGGAGCAAACGGACCGGGCCAACCAGATTTTGTTAAAGGGTTGGGTAAGTTCTAACCAGAGAGAGGCGTGTCTGAAACAATACCTGGAAGGAATGGCATCGGATGAGGATATGATCAGCCAGCAGGTTCAGGAAATCTTTGCGCTGCATACCCCTAAGGCACAACGCGCGGCTTTTCTGCATGTGCTGGTTCACCTCAACGACAAGCACCCGCACGCCAGGTTGCAGGACACCTCCCGCAGCCTGGCGTATGAAATCATCAGCGAAGAAGCGGGAGAGGGCAATCTGTCGAACTTGTACACACTGAAAAAATTTCTGCCCGAAGACCAACTGATTGCGGGGGATTGCAGCCGGTACGCGACAGAGAATCGGAAAAACGTCCCCCGTACGCCTGCAGCTTCTGAATTTTTCCTTGACCAGCGCACCAAATGGGTGTCGGCCGTTTGCTTCCGGAATCAATTTCTGGCTTTGGGCATCCGCGATTCGCATCTGCACCTGGCAAGGGGAAACTGGTACGGCAATTTTGAGTATTATTCCTGGAGCAATCAAATCAAGCCCGAAGATACTTTTGAACTGGTGGCCGATCCCCGTTACAGCCATCAGTTGATTTTGCACGTGGCCAGTGGGCAGGTGCTGGAAGAAAAAAAGCTGCCCAAAAACAAATACTTTGATGAAGCCCTGGAAGTTACCTGCCCCACCTGGTTGGTAAAAGGATTTTCCGGTTTCACCTTCAATTCCGACGGTGGACTATCTACCCTGGTTGCCAATGCCCATCGGATGAGCCTCCACCATTATTCCAGCAAATGGAATCTGGCTCGTTCAGTGAATTGCCAGTTTGAGAGTGAACCTGCTTTTTTAATGTCCCATTCTAGTGCTAGAACCAAAATGTTCTACTCAGAAGATCATTACTACACAGTCAGAGGAAACTTCCTTATCAAAATAGACAAAGATGGCCGGTCGCAAAGGTATCAGTTTCGGACAGCCATCAACCGGTTTGCCATTTCAACGCACTCTCCGACCATCAAGATGGCCCTGGCTTTTCAACGGGAAGTGTTTTTGATCAATGAAAAATTCGAAGAACAGGTAATCAATCCCCGGTTCTGTGTTCAGGAAGAAAAGCCGGTTGTCAATCTTCAGTTCGTGTCTGCGGATAAGCTGGTCGTTACCGGTCAAAACCAGGCCGAAGTGTATGCGATAGAAACCACTTTGCCAACCTTGATCCAAACGATGGAAGCCCGGTCACCCATTGTCGCCATTCTGACGCCCACGCACCGTTTTAAAGTAGCCTTTCTGGAGCAGTCCGGCCGCATTGCCATTTGTGAGCTGGAAAATGAATAACTAGGAAACGATTCGCATCATCCGTAGAATAGGCCTTATGAGTTTTAACATTTAAAGCATCCCATCTGTAAACGGCTAAGCGATTTCAGCTAAGCCCGAAAGGGACCAACTTAACCATAGCTATCATCAATGATATCATTTTGGCAAAATCTTGTTGACCATTACCGTTGTCTTTTGGAATCGAGGCGAGTGATTCCCTTTTCTTCATTGAAAAGACGAGCAGAATAACCTGAATGATAGTGGCTGGCCAGATTTTTCCAAAATGACATAAAGGATTCTTTCAAAAAACCTTTACAACACCAGAAAAGACAGGGTGGGGCGCTTCTTTGATTAAAGTTCATCAGGCCTATACTTCGGATGCCGTTGACGTAAAATATTCTATAACCAAATTGCGTAAGCCTTAACTCTACTTCCATCCCATGATATTCGACTTTCGGCTAAAGGTATTTTACGCGGTAGCGCAGAAGCTCAGTTTCACCAAAGCGGCCCAGGAACTCTTCATTACCCAGCCGGCAGTTACCCGACACATCAACGAACTGGAGCAGCAATTGGGGACGGGGCTGTTCAAACGCCAGGGCAACACCATTGCGCTGACTCCCGCCGGAGAGGTGATGGTCAAGTACGCCAGACAAATTTTCCAGACCTATGCGTTGCTGGAAAATGAACTGGCGCAACTGTCGGAGATGGAGGCGGGAAACATCCGGATCGGGGCCAGCACGACGGTGGGTTTGTACGTGATTCCCGGAACTCTGGCGCTTTTCAGAAAAGCTTATCCTTCCATTCACCTTTCCTTTTGTCAGGGAAACAGCGAATGGATCGAACAACGGCTGATGAGCGAAGAGATTGATATCGGTATAGTGGAAGGCCATTCGCATCACCCGCAGATTGATTATCAGCCATTCGCCAAAGATGAAATCGTGCTGGTGACGCGGTCGGCCGGGAAATGGGCGAAGCGAAATGAGCTCCGGCCGGAAGAGTTGCCCAATATTCCCCTGGTGCTGAGAGAATCCGGCTCCGGCACCCTGGACGTCGTGTACCGGGCCTTGGCAAAAGTACACGTGCATCCCAAAGACCTGCGGGTAGAAATGCAACTGGAAAGTACGGAGAGCATCAAGCAGTACCTGCAACACGCCGACTGCGCGGCTTTCCTTTCCATCCATTCCATCACGAATGAACTGCGCTTGAACCAACTGCGCGTACTTGACATCCGGGAGGTCGCCATCTACCGCACTTTTCAGTTCATTCAGCTTCACGGCCCAACCGCCAGACTTCCCGAATCGTTCAAGCGTTTTTGTCTGAACCATTATAACGTCAGGTAATAAGGCATAACAAAATGTGATTGGCTTTCGAAAGAAAACCCAATGAGCTTTGCAGCTACTACCTGAATAAAAAAGCAGAATTTATGGCTCTGATGATCACCGACGACTGCATTCACTGCGGTGCTTGCGAACCCGAATGCCCCAATACCGCCATCTACGCCGAAGGAGCACCCTGGACCTGGGGTGAAGGAACCAGCCTGCAGCAGATTGAGCTGGAGGATGGTACCGTAGTAGACGGAAAAACGCCACAAACTTCTATTTCTGAAGAATATTTCTATATCGTGTCGGACAAGTGTACCGAATGCATGGGCTTCCACGAAGAGCCCCAGTGCGCGGCGGTCTGCCCGGTTGACTGCTGCGTACCTGATCCCGAATACCAGGAAGCGGAGGAGGAATTACTGGCTAAAAAAGCCTGGCTCCACGCGGAAAACGAATGGGCAGCTTGAGGCGCAGTAGCACTGAGAGATTCCATCTTTTCAAAAGATGGAATCTCTTGCGTAAACGACTTCAGAAGGGAATGTTCCTATTCTCTACTCCTTCGTCGGCGGGTTAATCATAATGTGCGCCCGGTGCGTACCCGGGTCCATAATCCAGGGCATACCGGGAGCTTCGGGCTTCAGGGGCAAACCCGTGCTTTCGGCGGTGGCATACGGAATGTACACGACGTAGCGAAAGTTGCCGTCCTTTACCTCCCCGGTTGCCCGGTCATATTTTTCGTCGGAAGCAGAATAGATAAACATCGTAGAAGGTTGCTTGGGCATTCGCAGTTTGCCGCTTTTTACTTCTTCTTCCCGGATGTCGAAAATCTCCTTGGGAGATTTACCGGCTTTTTTCAGCGCTTGTCCCCGGTCAATAAATGCCGCCAGATCCCGGTGGTAGCAGGAGGCGCTGAATCCGTTCTGAGCCGGATCGTCAGCCAGGCAGATCATTTCATTGCTGCCTTTGCGCAGCAGGACCAATTCCTTGTTTTTATTGTAACCATACACTGCCGCGCCGTCCCGTTTGTCGGCCGGGGCCGCCAGCAGCGCTGACTTGATTTGTGCTTCCAGAGAAGGTACCGGCGCTTGTGCCCGGGCACCGATGGATACAAAAGGAAGAAACAGAAGCAGGATACCTTTTTTCATAGGAGCTGTCATTGAATAAGTGTATAGGAGGTCGGTCTTGGTTTGCAAGGTATGGAAACAAATCCAATGATGCTCAAAACCCGTATGCTGCCAGCCAGCATACGGGCAACTGCTTAAATTATCCCCTCATTGTCATTTCCTCAACGGCTGTCTTTCCCTATATTGCCCGAAAAACAGGGGGCCATTAATAAAAACCGCCCTTTTGTGAATATCACTTGCACCACTTATCTCGACGTATGAAAAAAATGTTGTTGCCGGCACTGTTGGTGCTGCTGTTAGCTGCCTGTGGTAAGCCGAATGGAATCCGGGTAACGAAGGAAGAATATGGCGACCGTTGGCCATTTACCGTGGATGAAGGATACCTGGACTGCGTGGGGTTCAAAGAGGTGATTCTCAGAGTGGGACGTAAGGAATACGGACTAAGTGGTCAGGCAGTAGGTACGGAAAAATACCTGGATGTGGATGCCATCTGGAAGGATGACCCGCAGATGAAAGGCACTAAAATTACCATCAATCCCCTGGTCCAAAAAGGAATGGAAATTTGCAAATAGACACTCTCGGAAGTGGAAGTTTCTGTTTCAGGACTTTTCCTGTTTCTGCATTATATTCAGAAGCACCTGTAGTTTTTCTTCATCCAGGGGCTTCGACAAATAACAGGTCACGCCCAAGTCGTTTGCTCTTTTCTTGTCTTTGGAATGGTCGGAACTGGAAAGGATGCAAAGCACCGTTTTTTGATATATTTCCTGACAGGTACGCTCCAGTTGCTCAATAAACTCAAAGCCATCCATCTCGGGCATGTTGATGTCAATGAACATGATATCCGGCTTTTCATCCTGCTTCCTGGAAGGCACCGTTTCGCGACAAGTCTGCTGTAAAAACTGGAGTGCTTCCTGTGCGCTGGTGAAATCGTATACCTGTTTCGTAAAGCCTGCGTCTTCCAGAATGATTTTGTGGAGGTAGTTTACCGCAAAGTCGTCATCGATTAGTAGGATGTTATACTGTTTGTCACCTGTCATATTTACTTAGGTCTTAAGTGCAAACTATTAGATAGTTTGCTATAGACGTAAAACTATAGGGGGAAGTTATGCCTAGTTAAGGCTAAATTCAAATAAGTAGTTGTGTCTTACGGTGCTACGTAGCTCAATTTTTAATTTAATCATTTTCTCAGCCCGTAATGCGGTATTGGAAGCCAATAATAGGGTTTGAGCAGTGAGAAATTTTTTTAATTAACAATTAGCCAACTTACTCCCTTTGAAGTGACGCATAATCATTCAACCCTTCGATGCAGTCTTTATCCGTTTGTATCGGTTGAAATAAGCCTCAAACAGAGCGGCTGAGCAGGAGTTCGATCACTGATTTCAGCTTTTCATCAGTAAGGGGTTTTTGTATGTAGGTGTTATAACCGGATTCCAGGGCTTTTTTGGCGTCTTCACTGCGCGATGAATTGGTCAGCAGACAGAAATAAGTAACCCGGTACATAGGCGGACAAACCTCTTTTAGCCTCTCCAAAAATTCAAACCCATCCATGGAAGCCATGTTGGCATCTACGAACATCACATCCGGGATGGCTACTTCGGGTTGTTTGTCTTCAACTGGGCTACAGTTTTCCTGTATGAAAAGAAGCGCCTCTAAAGGATCCGCAAAAATGTGGATGGGTTGACTAAAACCTGCTTCCTGCAAGAGTGAATCAGTTAGAAAGTTAGTGATGCCGTCATCGTCCAGAAGCATCACTCGGTATGGAAGTATCACAGAAGGCCTTTTTGGTAAGGTTGTCGTCTATATGCTGAATTGCACCCAAATTAATAGGAAAGTATTGATAATAAGTATGTGTAAAAGCCTCAAAATAGGATTACGTGTAACGGCTTGGTATGAGTTAAGGTATGAAATATATCTGGCTGAAAGATACGTATTGATGTATAAAAAAGCACAGGGCTCTCTTGAACAATAGGTAGTAGCCCCGTGCGATGCCCAAAGGAGAGCTGTAGCCATAAAAAAATAAACGCCCGCTCTGCCTTACTGTTCCGTTCCGTATTAAAAAACGTCCTTACTCCACATCCATCTTTTTCATCGTTTGAAAATGCCTCTTGCGGAGTTTATCAATCAGCTTCCAGTATTTGTCAGGATAATTGTCTGGATTCTCAAACATGCTTTTGGCATCTTCAAAAGTCAAATGTTGCAGTTCCTCCTCTTTGGCACCAAACTGGTCCAGTAAATGAACTTCCAGCATCTTCAGCATTTCACGTGCATCGTCTTCGGTTAAGCGTTGCCCATTTATTTCCATACATCCGTTGATTTGTTTGGAGCTATATACCCTTGGTTTCCAAAAGGTGGTAAGGCAAAATTTGAAAATTTGGATTAACCCGGGTTGGTGATTAGTTAAGGGATTGATAGAAAGGAAATTGCGATTTCGTGAATTGAAACGCGTTTCCCCTGGCTACTCCCGGTCGATTGTTCCTGGCTGATGCCAGTCCAGGGGTGGTACCGGGTTCAATTGAGCCAACAGCGCAGTGCCTGAGACTGCCGCCTGCCTTGCTGTAGTAGCAATATATATCTCGTGGTTTTTACATTCGCTTATTGCGGTGTTCGGCTGGATTTGTAGATTTAACAAAACCTATGATTGAGTCAGATATGAAAAAACACTTATGTAACACCTTTTCCCTGATCCTTGTAATCAGCCTGATCGGAGGCTGTAGCCGAAGTACAAAAACCGATGAGTCTGAAATTCAGCAGGAAGTACAAACTTACCTGGATGGCTACAACCGTACTTTTCAGGAACTGTATACCCGCTCTTCCGAAGCAGAATGGAAGTCGAATACCCGGATTGTAGAAGGAGATACGGCCACCCAGAATGCCACCAAACGCGCCAATGAAGCTTTTGCGGTTTTTACGGGAAGCGCTGAAAACATCGAAAAAGCCCGCAAATACCTGGACCGGAAGAAGGATTTAACTTCCCTGCAGGTAAAGCAGTTGGAAGCCATCCTGTACGCGGCCGGCAGCAATCCGCAAACGGTGGCCTACGTAGTAAAACAACGCATCGATGCCCAGGCCAGGCAAACCGAAAAACTCTACGGGTACAGCTTCAAAATAGACGGCAAAGAAGTAAGTACCAACGATATCGACCGCATCCTGCGCGAATCGACCCAGCCTGCTGAACGCCGGAAAGCCTGGGTAGCCAGCAAAGAGGTAGGGAGGGAGTTGAAAGAAGGGCTGGTCAATCTGCAACGCCTGCGGAATGAAACCGTGAAGGGATTGGGCTTCTCCGATTTCTTCGCTTATCAGGTCTCCGAATACGGAATGAGCAGCGACGAACTGCTGGAAATCACCCGCGGCATGGTACGCGATGTGTGGCCGCTCTATCGCGAACTGCATACGTACGCCCGTTATGAACTGGCCAAAAAATACCGCCAGCCGGTACCTGATCTGCTGCCCGCCGACTGGCTGCCCAACCGCTGGGGCCAGGACTGGTCGTCGATGGTGGAGGTAAAAGGCCTGAACCTGGACGATAGCCTGAAGAAGAAGCCGGCGGAATGGATTGTGAAGGAAGGGGAGAACTTTTACAAAAGCCTGGGTTTTGGAGCCCTGCCCGCTTCTTTTTATGAGAAGTCCAGCCTGTATCCTTTGCCCAAAAACGCGTCTTACAAGAAAAATACCCACGCTTCGGCCTGGCACATGGACCTGAATGAAGACGTGCGCTCCCTGATGAGTGTAGAAGCCAACTCCGAATGGTGGGAAACCACTTTGCACGAATTGGGACATATTTACTACTACCAGACCTACACCAACCCCAACGTGCCAATCATTTTGCGTGCAGGTGCCAACCGGGCTTTTCACGAAGCAATGGGGAGCCAGATGGGCCTGGCTTCGATGCAAAAGCCTTTTCTGGTACAGATGAACCTGGTGGACAAAAATGCCGAGACCGATCAGACCCAAACCCTGCTGAAAGAAGCCCTCAACTATATCGTGGCCATTCCCTGGTCGGCGGGCGTCATGACGGAGTTTGAACACGATCTGTACGCCAAAAACCTGCCCAAAGACCAGTACAATGCGCGCTGGTGGCAGCTGGTAAAGGAAAATCAGGGTATGGTGCCGCCTACCCCGCGGGGGGAGGAATACTGCGATGCCGCCACCAAGACCCACATCAACGACGACCCGGCGCAGTATTACGACTACTCTATGTCCTTTATCCTGCTGTTTCAGTTTCATGATCACGTTGCCCGCAACCTACTCAAGCAGGATCCGCACGCAACCAATTATTTCGGCAGCAAAGAAACCGGTCAGTTTCTGATGGACCTCATGCGACCCGGTGCCACCGCCGACTGGCGTCAGTTGCTGAAGGAAAAATTGGGAACCGACATGTCGGCCAAACCCATGGTCAACTATTTTGAACCGCTGATGTCCTATCTGAAAGAAGCCAACAAAGGCCGTACGTACACCCTGCCGGAGAAAAAATAGGTTGTATGGATACCTGGTTTGGAAGGCGGCCCCTCGGAACAAAGCCGTATGATTGAGTGAAATGAATTGTTCTCATTCTTTGTTAATGGAAACAAAGCTTGTCTGTTGGCTTACAAACGGAATTCAGATGAAATAATACCTTTGCGGCAACAGACCTGAAATCGACTACCTACATAAAGAATTTGCTGATGAACAACAATGAATCCCAAATACGTCTCGATACCATCGAAGAAGCGCTGGAAGAGATTCGCAACGGCCGCGTGATCGTCGTAGTAGACGATGAAGACCGCGAAAATGAAGGCGACCTGGTTTGCGCGGCCGAATGCATCACGCCCGAAATCGTGAACTTCATGCGCAAACAGGCCGGCGGACTGATCTGCGTGCCACTCACAGAAGAGCGTTGCGAACAGCTGGGACTGGAACTGATGGTAGGGCGCAACACCGCCACCCACGAAACGCCCTTTACCGTCTCCGTCGATCTGCTGGGCAACGGCTGTACCACCGGCATTTCCGCGATGGACCGGTCTAAAACCATTCAGGCACTGGTAGATCCGGCCACCAAACCGGAAGATCTGGGCCGTCCGGGACACATTTTCCCGTTGCGGGCGAAGAAAGGCGGCGTGTTGCGCCGTGCCGGGCACACCGAGGCTTCGGTTGATTTTGCCCGATTGGCCGGTTTGCAGCCCGCGGGCGTACTGGTGGAAATTCTGCACGACGACGGCACGATGGCCCGGCTTCCCGAACTGCGCTCCTTTGCCGACCAGTATGGCCTCAAGCTGGTTTCCATCAAAGACCTGATCGAATACCGGCTGAAAAAAGAAAGCCTGATCAAACGCGAAATCGGTGTGAAGATGCCCACCGAATGGGGTGATTTCGACCTCATTGCCTTTCGCCAGATCAATACCGGCGATTTGCATATGGCTCTAGTGAAAGGTACCTGGCAGGAAAACGAAACGGTGCTGGTCCGGGTCCATTCCTCATGCGCTACGGGCGACATCTTCGGTTCCTGCCGTTGCGACTGCGGTCCTCAATTGCACGCAGCCATGCAGATGGTAGAAAAGGCGGGCAAAGGTGTGGTGCTGTATATGAACCAGGAAGGCCGTGGCATCGGCTTGCTCAACAAACTGAAGGCGTATAAGCTGCAGGAAATGGGCCGTGATACCGTACAGGCCAATCTGGAGCTGGGTTTTCAGATGGATGAGCGGGATTACGGCGTGGGCGCTCAAATCCTGCGTGACCTGGGTATCCGGAAGATCAACCTGATCAGCAATAATCCTAAAAAACGGGCAGGTCTGATGGGCTACGGGCTGGAAATTGTGGAAAGTGTGAAGATTGAAATTGAACCCAATCCGCACAACGAAACGTATCTGACCACCAAACGCGATAAAATGGGGCATACGATCCTGGGGCATCATTCGTTCAATGTGAATGTTCCCGATCTCACTGCTACGCCGGCGGAGGTGAAGGGATTGAATGACCTTTCGCAAGGGTAAACGCTTTAGCAACTGGTATGAAATATTTTCTGACAACCATTCTATTTACACTCAGCCTGTTGACCACTCAGGCGCAGACTTTTTCTCAGGAGGTTTGGTACGACGGAAAAGTGGTGCTGGATACGGAAGATACCCTGGTCGGAAACGTGCGGTTTGACCTGGCCGATAACCTGCTCCAACTGGAAACGGCGGGTGGACTGAAGGCTTATACATCCCGCAACGTCATCGCTTTTGAAATCAACGATGAGGTCAATAAAATGATCCGGAAATATTATTCATTGCCTTACGGCATTGCTTCCAATTATAAAGTACCGGTATTTTTTGAATTGCTCACCCAAGGCGATTTAACCCTGCTTTGCCGGGAAAAGCTGGTGACGGAAACCGCGCCCATTTACGGATATAATCCTTATGGATACGGTTATGGTATGGGCCGGCCTAACTATTACGGTACCCGCAACCGGATCGCCTTCGATTTCTACTTCGGGTATCCCAATGGCAACATCAAATCCTTTCTGGGTAACAAGAAGGACTTCTTTTACCTGGTGAAAGATCACCAGCAGGACATCAAGGAATTTGTCAGGGAGCAGAAACTCCGTTACAATGACCGCAATGACCTGACCAAAATCGTGAGCTATTACAATTACCTGAAGGGAAAATAAGGCGAGTCTTATCGTAGTCTATTCTTGTTTCCTTTCAAAAGCAAAGACCTGTCTGGGTATCATGCCGGACAGGTCTTTGTTTTATCATTTTTCTACAAAGAAATTAAAAAGCCGACAACTGAAATTTACTCAATATCGGATTCCCAGTTTCTGATAGACAAAGCTCAGCAGCCAGGCGGGACCAATGAGCAAAAACTGGAGGTCTTTGAAGAAGGAAGGTTTTTTTCCTTCGATTTTATGGCCGATGAACTGACCCACCCAGGCAACAGCAAAAATAAGGAGGGAAGTAGCCCAGAGTGGAGTCGTGGTGGCGTTTCGCAACAGTTGTACGCCCCAGATGATCAGAATGGCAATCAGCAGCATGCCCAGGAACATCACGAAGGATAAGCGAAGGTAGAAAAGCAGGGAAAAAAGCAGGAAAATGGTGCCCCAGTTGATGTAGGGAGCCAGCCATTCGGGAAAAAGCGAAGCCAGGGCTTCGGACGGAATGGAAGAAAGCAGTCCGATCAGGCTAAACATAATGGCAGGTACGCAGATCCAGTGGATCAGCTTGTTGGTGTGGTTTCGGTGACTTTCCCCGTACTCACTCAACCATTGTTCGGTCGTTTTCATTGGATTATCGTTTTGATGAAGTGTGCATGTCAGCTGTCATTCCCGGGCTTGTTGGCATCAGCCAGATCCGATTCGGCTTGACTACTTAAATGTAAAAAGTTTTGCGTTGATTCGCCACCCTGAAAACAGTTAACAGTAAACAGTGAATGAGTACCGCTTAAAGATTCCATCTTCTATGGTCTGTTGGCAGTAAGAGCTGCGTAAGAAGGGAAAGATGGAATCTTTTCAGTGAACAGTAAACAGTTATCAGTAAACACGTTACTCATCAGCACATCACCCCATTAGCACATTAACCCATTGACCTTATGCCTTTTCAAACGCTCAATCCTTATACCGCTCAGTTACTGAAATCATACCCCTGTCATACCTCCGCTGAAGTAGACGCCAAGGTGGAGCGGGCGACCCAGGCGTTTGCGGAATGGAAGAGGACGACTTTTTCTCAACGCAGCGCATGGATGCAGCAGGCGGGACAAATCTTAATAGCGAAGCAGGAAGAATACGCCCGCCTCATCACCCTGGAAATGGGGAAGCCTCTGAAGGAAGCCCTGGCGGAGGTGAAGAAATGCGCTGCCGCCTGCGACTACTACGCCCGGCACGCCGAAGCATTTCTTCGTGATGAAGTGGTAGAGCGGGAGGAGGGGCGTAGCTGGATCGTCTACCAGCCATTGGGTGCGGTGCTGGCCATTATGCCCTGGAACTTTCCTTTCTGGCAGGTATTTCGGTTTGCCTGTCCTACACTGATGGCGGGCAACGTTGGTTTGCTGAAGCATGCCCCCAACGTGCCCCAGTGCGCTTTGGCCATTGAAGGCGTATTCCGGGAAGCGGGATTTCCCGAAGGGGTTTTTACTTCGGTATTTATTGAAACGGAGGAAGTAGAGCGGGTGGTCTCTCATCCATTGGTACAAGCAGTCACCCTGACCGGCAGCGAAATGGCGGGCAGCAAAGTGGCGGAGATCGCCGGGCGTCACCTGCGGAAAACGGTGCTGGAACTGGGCGGGAGTGATCCGTTCATCGTGTTGGACGATGCCGACCTGGCGTATACCGCCCGCATGGCCGTTCAGACCCGGATGCTCAATACGGGACAGAGCTGCATCAGTGCCAAGCGATTCATTGTGCTGGAAGCCGTTGCCGATCGCTTTCTCTCTTTATTCCGGCAGTATCTGCAATCGTTGAAAGGAGGGGACCCATTGGCAGATCGCAGCGATTTCGGACCTCTGGCCCGAAAAGACCTGGTCGAAAACCTGCGTCGACAGGTGGAGAAGAGCCTGGCAAAGGGAGCCAGCTTGTATTACGAAGGAGAAATACCATCGGGGCCGGGCTTTTTTTATCCGCCTACCATTCTGACTGAGGTCAAAAAAGGGAGCCCGGCCTACGAAGAAGAGCTGTTTGGACCGGTGGCTACGGTTTGGGTGGTGAAAGATGAAAATGAAGCCATTGCCCTGGCCAATGATCACCGCTACGGCCTGGGTGCTTCGGTATGGACGCGCAATGAAGAAAGGGGACTGAATGTGGCCCGGCAAATAGAGGCGGGTAGCGTATTCATCAACGAAATTGTGAAGTCCGATCCGCGGCTGCCTTTTGGGGGCATCAAGAAGTCCGGGTACGGAAGGGAATTGTCTTACCTGGGCATCCGGGAGTTCGTGAATATTCAGACCATCGCCATCAAAGCGGAGTAAAAGAAGGCGCGGCGGAAGTCAATGGCTTCACCTCCTGGTAAACCATGAGTATGCTTCATCAGGAAGCGGCAATTCTGGGAACATTGGCAATTAGATGCCGATAATTTCGTTTCTTGCGGGAAAACCCATCGGTGCTAAGCGCGCAGCTACCGTAAAAGCCTGATTTAACATCGGATTCCGATTGATATGAATGGAAAACTTTCCTTTTCAACCAACCCCATACGATTCTTTTACCAAAGCTGCCTTGTACTCTTTATTCTGCCCTTTTCTTATTCTGTTCTGAAGGCCCAGAATGTAGAATGTCCCAACAATTCTTCTTCTACCACCGGTTGCTTTCAGATCAATGCCCTGCAAAACGGGGTCGTTGTTCAGAATGTAACCCGAATCTGTCTGGGCACGCCCATTCAGATTGTACGCTGCAAACCCCTGGTGGGTGATTACATCGACAATGTCAGCTACGATTACGACGACACCATCAGCACCAGTCCTACCAGGGGTCTGCTGCAACCCATATCGGATACCACCTTTACGTATACCCAGCCCGGTAAGTACTCCATCAAGCAAAGCGGCAGCGGAGACGATGCCGCGGGTATCTTTTGCGTAAGCTTGCGCAAGCCCATTGAGGTAATGCCCATTCCGCCGCCCGTTTTTACCCTCACCGCCTGCACCGGACAAAGAGTCGTATTAAACATTCCCGCTGGTGATGCCAGCAATCCGTACGAAGAGTACGTGGTAGATTGGGGAGACGGTTCTGCAGTGCAAACCGTGCCTGCCGGAAGCGTGACCAAGGCCTACGCGACTACCGGAGCCAAAACTGTGACCGTTACCGGACGTTACCAGCCGGGTGGCTGCGGCGCTTCGGCCACTAACACGGTGACGCCCGTCAACGCCCTTAACCTGCCGCGTCTGACGCAATTGACGGTCAAGGATAACAACTCAGTCGAACTGGCATTTTTGCCTACTGCTGATTTCCCTACCTACGAAATTTATCAGCGGGCACTTCCCGCCAACCCTTATGAGCTTATTCAGGTATTGACCAACCCTGCCAACGGAACAATAACGTTAACTGGATTAAACACCCCAACCACCACCTATTGTTTCCGGGTAGACGCGCTGGATGCCTGTGGACAAAAAATTTCTCTGGGCGAAGTGTGTACGGTAACTCTGCAGGCAAGTGCTCAGAACCAACAGAATCGGGTGGACTGGCCGGTCTATCCGCTGGGTGGTTTTTCCCAGTATCGTTTGTACCGCAACAACCAGCCCATCCGAAACTTTACCAACCAGCAGACCCGGCAGTTTACCGACACCGACGTCGCCTGTGCGCGGGAGTACTGCTACGCCCTGGAGGTAAGGGCCGGAAACGTTACGTCGCTTTCGCAAACCACCTGCGTAACGGCCATTTCCGACGAAAAGCCAACGGTGTTAGAGAACCTTACGGCAACCGTGCTTTCCGGACAACTGGTGCTGGCCTGGAAAAAGCCCGAACGTTTTCCGGTCCGGTTTTACCGCATCGAACGATCGGATAATGGTGAGCCTTTTCAACTGATTGGACAATACAGCGGGCAGAACGGTCAGTACGTCGATGCGCAGGTTTCCAACGATTCGGTCAGCTATTGCTATCGGGTGAGCTACACCGACTCCTGTGGGAACCAATCGGATTTTACCGGTACAGCCTGCCCGATGCGATTGAAAAAAGTAGAGAGCCCTGCTCAGCCGCATCCGTATCAGTTGACGTGGAGCGCCTACCAAAACTGGCCGTCCGGAGTGGCTTCGTATACGGTGGAATGGCTGGACGCTGATGGCAATGTGTTGCGAAGTGTCGATGCCGGCACTGCACTGAATTATTCGGAGAGTGAAAGGGATACGATCAACCAGGAGGTCTATTTCCGCATCAAGGCCCAATCCAGAGACCCTTTGCCATTGATAAGCTATTCCAACGTAGTGGAATACGTTCAGGAGCTACGGGTCTATCTACCCGATGCTTTTACACCCAATGAAGACGGGCTCAACGATACCTACGGAGCCAAAGGGCTGTTTATCCGCAGTTTTCGGATGCAGGTATTCAATCGTTGGGGGGAATTGCTTTTCGTCAGTGACAACGTGGACGAAGGTTGGGATGGCACCTTCCAGGGAGCACCTGCACCCGCCGCCACCTACGTATGCCGGATCGAAGCATTTGATTTTCGCGGAAAAAACCTGACAAAAAATAAATTGTTTGTGCTCATTCGTTAATTTTCCGGCTTCTTACTAATCTTACCCGTATCAAATAGCAGTGAAGGCCCTTTTCTTATTCAATAAATACCAGCTCTTGAATGCTTTTAAATCTACGATGCTGAAATGTCTAAGACGCAATAAATTGCGTCTCTACTTTACAAACTCCTAAACTCCTAAACTCCCTATGTTTGATATGATGAATATGCTTGGCAAGGTAAAGGAATTACAAGCCAAGATGAAAGAAGCGCAGGACAACCTGCAACACCTGACCGAAAGTGCCGAATCGGGTGCCGGGATGGTTAAAGTAACCGTTAACGGCAAGAAACAGGTGATTCGCCTGGAGATTGATCCCGACATCATCAAAGCGGAAGACCGCCAGATGCTGCAGGACCTGGTGGTAGCCGCTACCAACATTGCCCTCAATAAAATAGATGAGAAGGTGAAGGAAGAAATGAAGAAAACCACCCAGGGAATCATCCCCAACATTCCGGGCCTTGATCTGAACGGATTGATATAAGCATGGACAAAGTGGCGGTGGTAATCCTCAATTTCAATGGTCAGACCTATCTTCAGAAATTTATTCCACTGGTAGTCCGCCACACCCCAGGATACCGCATCTACGTTGCCGACAATGGTTCGACCGACAATTCGGTTGATTTTTTGCAAAACCATTTTCCCCAAGTCACCGTAATAAGACTTGGAAAAAACGAGGGGTTTTGTAAGGGATACAATCTGGCTTTGCAACAAATTGATTCCCAGTATTATGTCCTTCTCAATTCCGATGTAGAGGTAAGCCCGGGCTGGATTGAGCCGCTTATCGCACTGATGGATGCGCAACCGGACATTGGTGCCTGCCAGCCTAAGATTCGGTCTTATCACCAGCGCGCCCTGTTTGAACACGCCGGAGCCGCCGGTGGTTGGATTGATCAATCGGGTTACCCGTTTTGCCGCGGACGCGTATTTGAGGTGGTGGAACCGGATCGTGGGCAGTACGACGATACGGTCCCCGTCTTCTGGGCTTCGGGAGCTTGTATGGCAGTCAGGGCTTCCGCGTACCACGCATTAGGGGGCTTGGACAATGACTTTTTCGCGCATATGGAGGAGATAGATTTGTGCTGGAGACTGCAATACGCCGGATATCGGGTATTTTCCTGTGGGGAAAGTGTCGTTTATCACGTAGGGGGTGGCACCCTACATAAGTCTAATCCCCGCAAAACCTTCTATAATTTTAGAAATGGCCTGGCCTTGCTGTATAAAAACCTGCCTGCCCGTCATTTTTACGCTACCCTTTTTATACGTTTGGTTTTAGACGGAATTGCAGGTATGAAGTTTCTTCTGGAGGGTAACCCAGCCGATTGTCTGGCAGTAGTGAAGGCACACTTTTCCTTTTACCGGCATTTGCCAGCCTGGCATACTAAACGTAAATCGGTACAGGCACGTATTATAGATGCCCGTGTGGTGGGAGTATATCCCCAAAGCCTGGTTTGGGCGCACTTTATCAAAGGGAAAAAATACTTTGCTCAGCTGGTGAGTTAAATCAAAGTTCCCATACGGTAGGGTGGTGGTTGCGGCGCAGGTGTTTACGCATATTCATAATGAACGCCAGGCTCAGGTAAACGATAATGGGAGAGCCAAAAGTAAGGAAGGAGGAATAGATAAAAAACAAGCGGATGCTACAGGTGGAAATTCTCATTTTTTCACCTAAGCGGGTACAAACGCCGAAGGCCTGCTCTTCAAAGAATGATTGAATCTTTTCCATAGAATGTCTGGTATACGAAAGAGCCAATATGTGACAAATTTTGAAATTTTCAAAAAAATCCAGTCAGAATTGTGATCATAACAATATAACAATAATTTCGCAACGCAATCAAACTTAACAAACTCATGGTTCAAAACAGAAACTTACTTTCAGCACTTGTTCTTTTCAGTACAATAACCTTTTCTGGGTGTACGCTCAGTAAAATGGTTAAACTGGCTAAGCAACAAGAACTTACGGTAACTCCCTCTCCCTTAGAAGTACATGCTGACGAAGTAAAATTCAATATGTCTGCTGTGCTGCCTGTTAAAATGCTGAAGAAGAACACCACCTATACGGCTCAGGTTGCCTATTTATACGGAAACCAGCGGCAGGAAGTAGGAAGTGTGGAATTCAAAGCAGCTGATTATCCGAATGCCAAGAAAGAACAACCCCGTCTTTCCAAAGACATGTCTTTCGGCTATGTCGATGCAATGCAGAGAGGTGAATTGATGGTGAAGGGTATAGCTGGGAAAGGTACCAAGACCAAAGAAACCCCCGAAATGTCGGTTGCATTGGGTATCATCACTACCTCTAAGCTGGTACGTGACGCCAATGTAGTAGCCATGGCCGATCACGGTTATAACAACCAGCCCGAATTCGAGCCTACGACTGTTGAGTTTTACTTCTTGCAAGGTAGTTCCGTACTGAGACCCAGCGAAACCCGTGGTCGTCGGGGTACTTACCTGAACGCCTTCATTGCCGAGAAGAACGTGACCAAGACCGTTTCTCTTACTGGTACGCACTCTCCCGAGGGAGCGGAAACCATCAACGAAAGATTGGCGGATCAACGGGCCAAGGCAATTGAAAAATACTACCGGGGTCAGTTGAAAAAGTACGATTACCGGAAAGCGGCCGATTCGATTGAGTTCGTGACCAAAGCCATCGTACAGGACTGGACGATGTTTAAAGACACCCTGGCCGCCTACAATGGCATTACCCAGGAGCAGAAAGACCAGATCCTGTCTACCATCGACGGCGGAAGCGGTTCCTTCGTAGAGAAAGAGAGAGAGCTGAAGCGTTTCCCCTTCTACAGCAAGCTGATGCGCGACGTGTATCCCAAACTGAGAACTGCCGAAACGGAAATCCTCAGCTTGATGGCTAAAAAGCCCGATGCCGAAATTTCAGCCCTGGCCAGCCAGATTGCAAGCGGTTCTGCCAGCGCGGATACCCTGAACGAAAAAGAGTTGGGTTATGCAGCTACCCTGACTCCTGACCTGAACGAGAAGCTGGCTCTGTACGATGCCCTGATGAAGAAAACTGATTCCTGGCAGTCGCACAACAACTACGCGGCCGTACACCTGGAGCAAGCCAAGAAGGAAATGGATCAGGCCAAAAGAACTCAATTGGTTGATGCTGCCATCGTTCACCTGCAACAGTCGAATAACAAGCAGGAAAACGCCGAAGCCTACAACAACCTGGCGGTAGCCTATACGATGAAGGGACAGAAAGCTGAAGCCGCTGCTGCCATTGAAAAAGCCGCCGGTTTGGGTGGAGGAGAAGAAGTGTCTAAAAGTATCAATGCAGCCCGGGGTGTGATGCAGATCAAAGCCGCTCAATACGCCCAGGCCATCTCTACGCTCACCAATGCCGGCCAGTCTTCTGACGTGCTTTTCAACCGTGGCCTGGCTCAGGTATTGAACAAGGAATACGACAAAGCTTTGGCCACGATGACGGAAGTAACCACTGCCAATCCACAGGATGGTCTGGCTTACTACGTAGCCGCCATTGCCGCCGCCCGACTGAAGCGCGAAGACCAGATGGCCAGCGCCCTAACAAAAGCCGTTTCTATCAACAGCGAACTGCGTGCGAAAGCCCTGCAGGACCTGGAATTCAACGCCTACGCCAACTCTGAGACCTTCAGAAACGCCGTGCGCTAATTAGAAAGATTACTTATTGAAAGCCTGTCCGGGAAACCGGACAGGCTTTTTTATTTGCGGACGGTGTCTATTTGATCTCAGAAGACCGATAAACAGTCGGAGCCGACCGGGGAGGGGCCAAAATAAAACGGATAAGATGAGAACAGTGTGGTGTTTTCAGGCGTAAACAAACGTCGTTTGGTATAAGCAGGAAAACAAAGGATGCCTTCCGGTAGTTTATATGCGCAACGAAAGTTAAAATGGGGCCAGAAGGGGGTATTGGCGGGTTGAAATATTAGAAAAGTTAAATTTTTCAACCCGCCAAATATTCATTATTTTTTATGGATGTCCTGACCTATATAAAACGATCTTCTTAATTTTCCAATATTGTGAAATATACAATATTGAGATTCTAACCCAAATTGTCAATTTTACAGTAAGTCAATTAATAAAAAATTATATTTTATTGGTTATGAATTTGCGCGAAAAAAATTACATTTGGGGTTCTGAATTCATCCTTGCCGATTTGAAACAACTTGAAATTATCATATGTACAATGATTTTTCGAATCGGTTTCTAATATGAGAAAAAACAAGGGTAATTCTTTATGATTTTTTAATAGCCTGACTGTATGCTTGAAAAATTTAATTACTAACTCTAAAACCATTTCATTAATTCAAACCTGTGTTTCCTTTAACTAAACTGATTCAACAATGAAGAAAAACTACTTGTACTTCAGGATAACGTTGCTATTAGCCGTTATTTTGAGCTTTACCGATGCCAGTGCACAGAATTCCGTTTCGGGTAGAGTGACGGCGGCTACGGACAATTCTCCCCTGCCGGGCGTCGCCGTTACTGTAAAAGGTACTACCACCGGCACCGCCACGGATGTAGACGGAAGGTATACCCTGAATAACATTCCTGCCAACGCTACTTTGGCCTTTAGTTTCATCGGGTTTACTACCCAGGAAATTCCAGTGGGCAATCGCACCACTATCGACATACAAATGTCGGAAGATGTGAAGACGTTGTCAGAGGTTCTAGTTGTTGGTTACGGAACCCAACAGAAAAAAGACGTTACCGGTGGTGTTGTGGCGTTGACAACAAAGGATTTCAATAAAGGAGTTATTGCTTCGCCTGAACAGCTTTTACAAGGTCGTGCGGCTGGTGTGCAGATGACTCCTGCTAGCGGAGAGCCGGGTGCTGGTGTAAATATTCGGATTCGTGGCACTACGTCGGTACGCGGTGGAAATAATCCTTTGTATGTAATTGATGGAGTACCGGTCAGTGGCGATAACGTGAGTGAAGGCGGTGCTGACTATGGTGCTGGGGGTGGGGCTCCTAAAAACCCTCTTAATTTTTTGAACCCAGCAGATATTGAAAATATTACGGTGTTGAAAGATGCATCAGCAGCAGCAATTTATGGAGCCAGAGGTGCCAATGGGGTAGTGTTAATTACTACTAAAAGAGGTAAGTCAGGTCAGCAAAGCTTGAATTTTTCAGCTAGCACTAGTGTAAGTTCTACCCTGAAAAGATATGATCTTTTATCAGCAGCCGATTTCTTGAAAGCAGAGCAGAGCGTAGGTGCAGATATTACCAACCCCTTGGTAAATGGAGGCGGTAATACTGACTGGCAAAAAGAAATATTCCGAACCGGAATTACCCAAACCTATAATTTAGACTTTGGAGGAGGAAATGACGATACCCGGTATTATTTTTCTTTAGGTTATACTGATCAACAAGGTATTATCAAGAATTCTTCATTGACTCGTTTAACTGGGCGGATCAACGCAAGTCATGAATTATTCAATGACCGATTGAAATTGGATTTGCAGTTAACTACTTCTGGTATCAAAGATCGCTTTGCTCCAATCAGCAACAATGCCGGTTTCCAGGGTAGCTTGATAGGGGCTGCCTTGCAAGCTAATCCCACGTATCCGATCTATGATAGCCAAGGGCGGTATTATAGCCCCAATCCATATGATGCAAATAATCATCCTACTGGTGACTACCGAAATCCTGTTGCTATGCTGAATGAGATTAGCGATGTAGGGCTTACTAACCGGACTTTGGCTAGTGTAAGCGCCACATTAAAACTTTACAAGAGTTTATCTTATAAAGTAAATTTAGGTATTGATTATGCGAACTCAGAAAGATCACAGAAAATAAATCCTTATCTGATGGGTTATAATGCGGCTACAGCTAGTTATAACGGAGTTAATACGGGTATACAAGTGCAACGAGGACTTAATGGCTTACCTAATCGTTCCGTTTCTTCAGGCCTAATTGAACATACATTGAGCTTAAATGAGAAAGTTGGGATTGGTCAGTTGGATGCAGTAGCGGGTTTCTCTTATCAAAAATTTGAAAACAGAGGCCACGTAATAATGTCAGGCTACTTTCAGGACACTACTGGCACTATTGACAACATTGGTGGGGTGAATAATAAAGACTTCAAGGCTTTCTGGGCTGCTTCGGATAATACTCCTTATGAACTGCAATCTTATTTTGGTCGTCTGAATTATAACATCCAAGATAAATACTTATTGACGGCTACCGTACGGGTAGATGGATCTTCCAAATTTGGAACTAACAACAAATACGGAACTTTCCCTTCACTTGCCGCAGCATGGCGTATTGCCAATGAAAGTTTTATGCCAGAGGGCTTATTTAGTGATTTGAAATTAAGAGCAAGCTGGGGTATTACAGGTAATCAGGAGTTTCCAGCCAACCTGACCAGGCCAACCCGTAATTATGATCCGAATAACAACACATCCAATGCGGATAATGCTGCTAACAATAATTTGAAGTGGGAACAAACTCAGCAATGGTCAGCAGGGATTGACTTTGGCTTTTTAAATGGCCGCTTGAACGGATCAATTGATTATTTTAATAAAGCAACTAAAGACATTCTCTATCGGGATTTTAATCCAGATCCAGTCTCTCCTTCTCCTTTTATCTGGAGAAATATTGATGCACTCATTATAAACCGGGGTGTAGAGTTTGCAGTAAATTATAAAGTGTTGACCGAGAAAACACTGAATTGGGATATTGCTTATAACATGACTTTCCTAAAGAACAACGTGGATAGATTGGCAGGTAGTTTTAGGCCTACAGGTAATATCGATGGACAAGGATTGTCTGGAGCTTATGCCCAACGCATTCAGGCTGGGTATCCACTCTTTGCCTTTTTCGTTCCCCAGTTCAGTGGATTTGACGAGAATGGAAATGCTGTTTACCCAAATGGAGACGTGCCAACCTATCAAGGAAATCCCCAACCAACCTTTAACTTTGGTCTGACTAACAATTTCACTTATAAGAACTGGAATCTAAACGTCTTTATTAATGGTGCTACCGGCTTCTATGTATACAATAACACAGCTAATGCACTTTTCTATAAAGCAGCTTTAAACTTGGCTCGCAACGTAACTTATGAAGTTGCGAACAGCAACGAATTCAATTACAATGCAGGATCCGTGTCCTCGCGATTCTTAGAAAAAGGAGATTTTGTTCGTCTTTCCAACGTAAGCCTCGGATATACGTTTAATTTACCACAAGCAAGCAGCATCAGAAGCTTGCAGCTAACCTTAACTGGGCAAAATCTTCTCTTACTTACTGGCTATTCAGGACTTGATCCTGAAGTGAATACTAATAAAGAAAGAGATGGGGTTCCTTCATTAGGGATTGATTATACGGCTTATCCAAGTGCTAGAGTGTTTACACTGGGTTTGACGGCAGGCTTTTAATGATTTAATACTTTATATTCAAAAGTATCAAATCAATCATAAACGAAAATTTATAAATACAAATGAAAACATATCATCATAAAATAGGATTATTGATTGCCAGTGGATTCTTTGTTATGAGCTTGTCAAATTGTACTGACCTTGATGATGAAGTAATCAGCAAGCCATTGGATAATTCAACGAGTGCTGTAGGAGCAGCTCCTAAAGGAGACCCAGTTCCTGCTTTGTCTAGTGCATATGCTAGATTGAATGATTTAACTGATCAGGCGAACGTATATGCTATGCAAGAACATCCTTCGGATGAAATGATGGGGCCCACCCGAGGGACAGACTGGGATGATTTTGGGACTTGGCGCAAGCTGCATCAGCATTCTTGGGATCCTACCCATAATCAGGTTATAGCTGCTTGGGATATCCTGACTAATGGAGTGTTCCGTGCCACTCAAGCCATATATTTTGCTGACAATAATGCTCAGATTAGAGCAGAAGGTAGTTTCCTGAAAGCTTTCTTCAGCTATCATATTGTTGATTTGTATGGCCAATTGCCATACGCGAATTTGGCAAAACCAGATGAAGCTACCATTTTGACGCGAAGCCAAGCAACCGATACTTTAATTAAAGACTTAAACTATGCTATTGCTAATTTAGCTCCCGGTTCCCCTGTCAATGCTGGAAAAGCTACAAAGGCGGCGGCTGAATTCCTCCTCGCGAAAGTCTACCTAAACAAAGCTGTATTTAAGCAAGACCCTACTCAACCAGCTGGACCTTACACTTTTGCAGCAGCTGATATGGATAAGGTTATTGAAAATTGCAATGCCATTATCAATTCTGGTGCTTACCAGTTGACAACTGATTATTTTGACAACTTCCACTGGGAAAACTCGACAAGATCCAAAGAATTGATATTTGTTATCGCAAATCAATCAGGTAGTCCGGTCGGGAACGTTCAGAATAGGTATCGAATGACCCTGCATTATAGAACCAATCCGGATGGATGGAATGGTTTTACAACGCTGGCAGATTTTTACAATAGTTTTGAACAGCAGGATGATCGCATTGGAGGCCCTTATCCAGGAGTAACCGACAAACTAGGCCTTAACTCTGGTTTTTTAGTAGGACAGCAGTATGATTCAAAAGGCGCTCCATTAACTACTCGGAATGGTAGCCCACTGGTATTTACGCCAACTGTCAATATTGCAGCGGCAGGAGAGCCTCAAGGAATTCGAGTAATCAAGTATTTGCCAGATCCTGCTAATGTTGGGGCTCCAGGTACTGACTATATTTTCTTCCGCTATGCTGATGTCCTTTTAATGAAGGCGGAGGCTATTTTAAGAGGAGGGACTGACCCAATGGGAGCCACTGCATTGAGCTTGGTGAACGAGTTGAGAGCAAACCGGGGAGCCACTGCATTGGCAAGTGTTGATGCTGCTGCCCTACTGGCAGAGCGTGGGCGAGAGCTTTACTGGGAAGGATGGAGAAGAAACGACCAGATTCGGTTTGAAAAATTCCTCGATCCAGTTGATCAGAAACCAAACAGATCACCTGATCATGTAGTGGTATTTCCACTTCCTCAAAAATCAATTGATATCAATCCGGCCTGGAAGCAGAACTTTGGTTATTGATTGTCTCCATATTTTATAACAATAAAAACAGCAACCAGCCCGGTTGCTGTTTTTATTGTAAATTGCTTGCTACTCAGCGCTGAAAGGCTAATTAGTTCATGAACCGTATTGTCTTTTTCTTATCGGTTTTTTTCCTGTTTTCAGCTTGCCAATCAGAAGCTCCTACGCTTTTTGAGTCCCTTCCATCCAGTCAGACCGGCCTTACCTTTGCCAACCGGATCGAAGAAACGGAGGCGCAGAATATCCTGACCTACGAATATTTCTACAATGGAGGCGGGGTAGCCGCGGGTGACCTGAACAATGACGGGCTGGTCGATCTGTTTTTCACCGGCAATCAGGTGGAAAACAAACTCTACCTCAATCGGGGAAGTATGCAATTTGATGATGCATCTGAAAAGGCGGGTATCGGTGGGAGAAAAGGGGGCTGGAAAACGGGTGTCAGCCTGGTGGACATCAACGCCGATGGCTGGCTGGACATCTACGTTTGTTATTCGGGACCTAACCCGCCGGAACAAAGAAAAAACCAACTGTTTATCAACACCACCAGCCAAACCGGATCGCAGCAGAAGGGAGTCACCTTCAGCGAACAGGCCGAAGCCTACGGACTGGCCGATGCGGGCTATTCCACCCAGGCGGTATTTTTCGACTACGATGGCGATGGTGACCTGGATGCTTTCGTGCTTAATCACAACCTGCGCGGCTACCAGCGACAGGAAGCCCACGTGATGCGAACCTCCCGCGATGCCTTTGCCGGCGATAAGCTGTTCCGGAACGATAATGGAAAATTCGCGGAGGTGAGTGCCGAAGCTGGGATCAAGAGCAATCCGCTGGGCTTCGGACTGGGTGTAGTGGTAGCCGACATCAACCTGGATGGCCTGCCCGACCTGTACGTGGGCAACGATTATGTGGAAGACGATTACCTATACCTCAACCAGGGAGACGGCACCTTCCGGGATGTTTTGCGGGAACAAATCGCCCATACCTCCCGCTTTTCGATGGGCCTGGACATAACCGATGTCAACAATGATACCCTTCCCGATATTTTTACACTGGATATGCTGCCGGAAGACAACCTCCGGCAAAAACTGCTTTCCTTCCCCGACAACTGGAACCAGTACCAATCGATGCTAACCAACGGTTTCTGGCATCAGAATATGCGGAACATGCTGCACCTGAACAACGGGGTAGATGAAAAAGGGCGGAGTACTTTCAGCGAAGTGGGTCAACTGGCCGGCGTTTCGAATACCGATTGGAGCTGGTCGGCCACCTTTGCCGACCTGGACAACGATGGCTGGAAAGACCTGTTCGTAACCAACGGAGAGTTGAGGGATCTGACCAATTCGGATTTTATCAAGTATTCGGCCGATGAAGAGATGAAGAAGGCTGCCGGACAACCCGCCGAAGCTTTACTGAACCAAATCAGGAAAATGCCCACTTCCCAAACCAGCAACTACGTTTTTCAGAATGAGCAGGGGCAGGGATTTGTCAACAAACAGCAGGAATGGGGATTCGGCGAACCGACCGTAGCCAATGGCGCGGTGTATGCCGACCTGGACAACGACGGCGATCTGGACATCGTAGCCAATACCAATAACGGACCGGCCAGCATCTACCGGAACAATACCCGGGAGTGGAAGGAAAAAACGGGAAGTGGCGCTGCTTTTCTGAAAGTGAAATTAGCCGGTACCAAGGCCAATCCATTTGGAATCGGAGCGAAGGTGTGGGTATATGGAAAAACCAATCATCAATACCAGGAACTTTCACCGGTGCGGGGCTTTCAGTCCAGTATGCTCGATGCGCTGCACTTCGGCCTGGGAACCGATACTACCCATCTTACACTAAAAGTGGTTTGGCCAGACGGAAAACAGCAGGTATTATCTCACGTAAACGCCAACCAGACGGTCCGGTTTAAATACGAAGAAGCCCGGGAAGTGACTACCAAAAGAGGAAGCCCAGCGACTTTGTTTCGCGAATCAACCGACAGTATCACTTTTGCCCACCGGGAAAACCACATCAACGACTTTAACCGTCAGATTCTGTTGCCCTACCAATATTCCTACACCGGAGCCAGAATGGCCAGCGGCGACGTAAATGGCGATGGGTTGGAAGATTTGTACCTTCCCGGTGCCCGCAACCAGCCGGGAGCCATCTTTCTGGGCGTTAACAAGGGAAACGGAGTGCAATACGTTCAGCAGCCGAACCCGGGTTTGCTGGTAGATTCTACTTACGAAGACAAGGATGCGCTGTTTTTCGATGCCGATGCGGACGGCGACCTGGATCTGTACGTCGTGAGCGGTGATTTTGGTTTGCAGCGCAATGACCAGCGACAGCAGGATCGCTTGTACGTCAACGACGGGAAAGGCCACTTTGCCTGCGACCGTTCAGCCCTGCCCGAAGAATTCATGAATGGCTCCTGCGTGAAAGCCCTGGATGTAGACAAAGACGGCGACCTGGATCTGTTCGTAGGTACCAGCGTAGTGCCGGGCTTTTATCCCGTTTCCGGCCCCAGTTTTTTTCTGATCAATGAAAGCACCGGAGGCAAACCCCGCTTCCGAAAGTCAGCAGACCACTTTCTGGGCATTGTATCCGATGCCGCGGTGCTTGACCTGGACAAAAATGGCTACGACGATTTAGTGGTAGTAGGAGAGTGGATGCAGCCCTTGGTATTATTCAACCAGGGAGGAAAGTGGGCACCCGCGAAACCTTTGGCCGCCAACCGTTCCCTGACAGCCTGGTGGAACCGGATTGCAGTCGACGACCTGGATGGAGATGGCGATCCGGATCTGGTACTGGGCAATCTGGGACTGAATACGCAGATGAAAACATCCGAAAAAGAACCGATCACGCTCACCTACGCCGATTTCGATTCCAAAGGTACTTTCGACCCAGTCATGAGCTATTATATTCAAGGGAGATCTTATCCGGCCGTGGGACGGGACGAAATGCTGGAGCAGATCGTTTCCCTCCGCAAGAAATTTACCGACTACGCTTCCTTCAGTACCGCGACGCTGGAAGACATCTTTACGGAAGATCAATTGAAGAAAGCCCAATCTTTACAGATAAATATGACGGAAACAGTCGTTTTAGAAAATCGGGGTAACAACTTTGCCGTGCATTCTTTGCCGGTACAGGCCCAGTACAGTCCGGTGTACGCCATTTCCACCGCTGATTTTAACGGCGACGGAATCAAGGATATTCTGTTGTGCGGAAATAATTCCACGTACCGGCTGCGCATCGGGAAGATGGACGCGAACCGGGGCATTTTATTGGCTGGCAAAGGCAATAGGGCGTACCAGTACGTGCCTCAGACCCAATCCGGGCTGAATCTGGAAGGAGATGTAAAAGACGTGCAATCCATCGGCAATCAGCTGATCTTTTTCACCAACAACGGTCCGGTGAAAGTGTATAATCGAAAGCCAGTTCAGGAGGTGCTGCCTTAGAAAACCGGGAAAAAAGTATCGGTTTTGGTAGGCAGTCCATTCCGTTTGTCATCCTGAAAGAATATTCTTAGACTTTCGTCTTCGGAGTGGTTGGGATAAGCGCCTGAGAATGGAAGTTCAGTTAATGTTTCTATTTGCTACATACGTTGAGTTTGTTTTTTAACATTGAAAATATGAAGTGCGTAACCAGATGTACAATTGGATTGGTACTGCTACTGGGAAATTGCCAGCAAAAAGCCAAAGAAAGCACCAGCGACCCGCTTTTTCTCCAACTTCCGGCCCAGAGCACAGGCATTCAATTTGTCAACCGGGTGACCGATTCCCAGGAGTTCAACATCTTCAACTACCGCAATTTTTACAACGGAGGCGGCGTAGCGATCGGCGATCTCAACAACGATGGCTGGCCGGACGTTTTTTTTACCTCCAATATGGGCGACAACACGCTCTACCTGAACAAAGGAAAGAAGGACGGAGCCGCCCTGGCGTTTGAAGACATCACCGCCCACGCGGGCGTAGCCGGCAAACGGGCCTGGAGCACGGGCGTGACTTTCGCCGATGTCAACGGCGACGGCTGGCTGGATATTTACGTCTGCAACGCGGGCATCCGGAAGGGCGATGACCGCAGCAACGAACTGTTTATTAACAATGGAACGGATGCCAACGGGAAAATTACCTTTACCGAAAAAGCCGCTCAGTACGGACTGAACGACACGGGCTTCTCTACCCACGCCGCCTTTTTCGACTACGACCGCGATGGTGACCTGGATGTGTACCTGCTCAACAATAGCTTCGTGCCCGTCAACCGGCTCCAGGACATCAACATTCGCGGCGGCCGCGATTACGAGGGAGGCGACAAGTTGTTTCGCAACGATGGCGAAAAATTTACCGACGTAAGTGAAGCCGCGGGCATTTACGGCAGCATGATCGGCTTCGGGTTGGGCATCACCATCGGCGATGTCAACAACGACAACTGGCTGGACATTTACATCTCCAACGACTTTTACGAAAGAGATTACCTGTACATCAACCGGCACGACGGCACCTTTGCCGAAGCCAGCAAGGATTGGATGGAACACGAAAGCCTGGCGTCGATGGGAGCGGACGTGGCCGATGTCAACAACGATGGCAACCTGGACATCTTCGTGACCGACATGCTTCCCGGCGACGACATCCGCCTGAAAAACACCACCTCCTTCGAAGACTACAACCGGCAGCGCCTGCTGCTCTCCCGCGATTTTCACTACCAGTTCAGCCGCAATATGCTGCACCTCAACAATGGCACCGATGCGCAGGGGAGGGGCACCTTTAGCGAAATCGGCGCTTTTGCCAATGTACATGCCACCGATTGGAGTTGGGGTGCCCTGCTTTTCGACATGGACAACGACGGGCTCAAGGACATTTTCGTTGCCAATGGCATCAACCGCGACCTGACCAACCAGGACTTTCTCAATTTTTATTCTTCGGAAGAAAAGGTAAGGGAGTTTCGGGAAACCAAAGGTGGCAACTATAAGCAGCTGGTCGATGCCATGGACTCCACCCGGATTCCCAACTACGCCTTCCAGAATACCGGCAACCTGAAGTTTGTTAACAAAGCCAAGGATTGGGGATTGGGCGAACCCAGTTTCTCCAACGGATCGGCCTACGGCGACCTGGACAACGACGGCGACCTGGATCTGATTGTGAACAACGTCAACATGCCGGTGTTTGTGTACCTCAATCAGTCCAGCGAAAAGTCGGGGAATCACTTCCTGCGCGTGAAACTCAAGGGCAAGGAGAAAAATGGCAGCGGCATCGGAGCGAAAGTCTACGTGCACCAGCCGGAACGCACCCTGCTCCTGCAACAGATGCCCAATCGCGGCTTCCAGTCTTCGGTTGACCTGACGCTGGTGTTTGGGTTGGGTAAAACGGCGAACATCGACTCCGTTTCCGTCATCTGGCCGGACGATACCCGGCAGGTGCTGAAGGGCCTGAAGGCAGATACGGAACTGACGTTGGATCAGCAAAATGCCCTGCCGTACTCCCCATCCATCCAAAAGACGCCGGAGCCCGCATTCGCTGACGTGACGCAGCAGGTGAAGCTGAACTTTACGCACGAAGAGAGCAACTTCGTGGATTACAACCGCGACGGCTTGTTGAAGCAAATGTTTTCCACCCAGGGTCCGGCCCTGGCTACCGGCGACGTAAATGGCGACGGACTGGATGACGTGTATCTGGGAGGTGCGGCGGGCAATGCCAAAAAGCTCTTTCTACAACAAAAAAACGGCACCTTTACGGAACACACTCCCGGAACTTTTGCCGATGCGCGCTCTTCCGAAGACGTGGCCGCCCTGTTTTTCGATGCTGATAAAGATGGTGACCTGGATCTGTACGTCGTGACGGGCAGCAATGAGTTTCTCTCCAATGCCCCTGAACTGGTGGATCGGATGTACCTCAACGATGGAAAAGGCAATTTTACCCCCGATACCCGTTTGCCCAACATTGCCGAAAATGGCTCCTGCGTGGCCGCTGCCGATTTCGACCGCGATGGCGACCTGGACCTCTTTGTCGGGGGCCGGATGATTTGCGGACAGTACGGCTACGATCCGCCCAGCTATCTGTACATCAACGACGGCACCGGCAATTTCAAGAACTACACCAAGCGCTATTTGCCCAAAAATGAACTGGGAATGGTCACCGACGCCGTTTGGCAGGACCTGGACGGTGACCAGTTTCCCGAACTCATCCTGGTGGGCGACTGGATGCCCATTACCATTTTCAAAAACGAAGGCGGCCGTTCATTCACCCAATCCGCTATTCCCGGCATTGCGCTGTCCAATGGCTGGTGGAATGCCATCAAAGCTGCGGATGTGGATGGCGATGGCGACGTGGATTTCATTGTGGGCAACTGGGGACAGAACAGCCGTATCCAGGCCAGCGCTGAGCAACCGGCTGAACTGTACGTGAACGATTTTGAAAAGAACGGTACCGTAGAACAGATCATTTCGTGTTACACCGAAGACGGGAAAGCCTATCCGATGGTGCTCAAGCACGACTTACAGAAGCAGGTGCCCAGCATAAGAAAACGGTTTGTGAAGTACAAGGAATACGCCGGCAAGCAGATGAGTGATATTTTCTCTCCCGAAGACCTGAAATCGGCAGTGGTAAAGAAGGTAACCAATCCGAATACATCGGTACTGATCAACGAAGGTGGCATGCGTTTTACCCTGCGCGAATTGCCTCTGGAAGTACAATTTTCTCCGGTCTTTGGCATCGAAACGCTGGACTACAACGGAGATGGGCACCTGGATCTGTTGCTGACCGGAAACTTCTTCGACGTGGCACCCGAAATGGGACGTTACGACGCCAACCACGGCCTGGTTTTGCGCGGAGACGGCAAGGGCGGGTTTGCCGTATTGCAACCCAGAGAAACTGGTTTCTTTGTAAAGGGGCAGGTAAGACACATGCAAAAGATCCGGGGAGCCAACAACCAGACCTGGATCGTCATCGCAAAAAACAACGAACCAGCCCAGGTCTACAAAGCCAACGTCAGCGATTCCAGTTTGCTCAGCTCAAAGTCTGTTCATCCTTAGGAGAAATAAATGCCTGTTTTACGGATAAACTGACTTAATGCAGAACAATTCTATATAAAATCGCCTCTATTCGTGAGGTGGGTTGGCCTCTTTGCCCAGCGAGGTGCGCGCAAGCTTTGAGCGTTGAAGCATTGGGCAAAGTGCCCTTTTTGGTTACTTTTTGGGCAAGCAAAAAGTGACAAATCGTTCGTGAATAGTCTAAAAACCGAATGGGATTCCTCAATTCATTAGAACTAACTTATTTAATATTGCATTCAATTCCTCTATGAGAATTAAAATAAAGTTGCTTTACATCTTTTTCCTATCCATTCCTTTCTTTCTCTCCTGTAACCGGGAAAAGAGCAACGAAAACGCCCTTTTTCACCAATTGGATTCCGGTCAAACCCGCATTGCTTTTGTCAATACCCTGAAAGACACCGCCGGCTTCAACATCCTGGATTATCTGTATTTCTACAACGGCGCCGGAGTGGCCGCGGGAGACATTAACAACGATGGGTTGACGGACCTGTTTTTCGTTTCCAACCAGGGAAAAAACAAGCTGTACCTCAACAAAGGCAACTTTCAGTTTGAAGACATATCCGCCAAAGCGGGAATTGAAGGCTTTGCCGACTGGCAAACCGGCGTGACAATGGCCGACGTCAACGGCGACGGACTGCTGGACATTTACGTGTGCGCGGTTGGCAATTTCAAAGGGCTGGAAGGCTCCAACGAACTGTACATCAACAACGGAAACCTCACCTTCACCGAAAAAGGAGCTGACTACGGACTGGACTTTACCGGATTTGCCACCCAGGCCGCCTTTTTCGACTACGACAAGGACGGCGACCTGGACGTGTACCTGCTCAACCACGCCGTGCACACATCGCGCAGCTACGATCGGGTTTCGGCCCGTAACCTGCGCAACAACGAAGCGGGCGATTATCTGTTTCAGAATCAGCTGATTTCCAACGGCAAGGCCGATACTTCAGGGCGGGCAGTTCGTTTTGTCGATGTGAGTCAAAAGGCGGGCATTTACCAGGCGGCGATGGGCTACGGTTTGGGTATTGTGGTGGCCGACCTGAACAACGACGGCTGGGAGGATATTTACGCCAGCAATGACTTTCACGAAGACGACTATTACTACCTCAACAACGGCGACGGCACATTTACCGAAAGTGTGAAAAACCATTTCCGTCACCTGAGCCGCTTTTCGATGGGCTGCGATGCCGCCGACGTCAACAACGACGGCTACACCGACCTGATCACGCTGGATATGTTTCCGGAAGACGAAACTGTTGAAAAGTCGTCGGCGGGCGAAGATCCCTTCGATATTTATATGTATAAGCTGCAGTTTGGGTATTTCAACCAGTTTAGTCGCAACTGTCTGCAAATCAGTCTGGACGGACAGAAGTTTTCCGACGTGGGAGCCATGGCCGGCGTGGCCGCTACCGACTGGAGCTGGAGCGCCCTTCTGGCCGACTACGACAACGATGGCATCAAGGACCTGTTCGTGACCAATGGCATCGTTCGCCGGCCCAATAACCTGGATTACATCAAGTTTGCTTCGGATGATTCCCTGCGCTACGCCATGGAAACTTCCAAGAGTCTGGACGAAAGGGCCATTGGGATGATGCCCGAAGGCAAAATGCACAATTATATTTTTCAAGGAACCAAAAACCTGCGCTTTGCCGATAAATCTGGGGAATGGGGCTTCGAACAGCCGACCATATCGAACGGAGCCGCTTACGCCGACCTGGACAACGACGGCGACCTGGATCTGATCACCAACGATATCAATGAAGCAGCGGGCATCTACCGAAATAACAGCAACAAGGTTTACGGAAATAATTACCTGAAAATCAATCTGGAAGGCAGTGGTTTCAACCGGTTTGGAGTAGGAGCGAAGGTGATGATCCGCCACAACGGTGAAACCCAGGTGCTGCAACTGGCACTTACCCGGGGCTTTCTGTCGTCGGTGGAGCCGGTACTGCTCTTTGGATTGGGAAAAGCCTTGCGGGTAGATACGTTGGTGGTGACCTGGCCGGACCAGAAAACCGAAATCCGGACGGCGCTGAGCCCCAATCAGGTGCTTACGCTGAAGTACGCCGATGCAAAGGAAAAGACCAAACCGGAGCTTACGCCCGTTTATGCGGGCACCTATTTCGAGCCGGTCAAAGAGGCCCTTCCTTTCTCTTACAAACACGAAGAAAATGCCTTTTTCGATTTCAACCGCGAAGCGTTGATCCCCTTCAAGGTTTCTACCGAAGGCCCCCGACTGGCCGTGGGCGACGTAAATGGCGACGGAGTAGATGATGTTTACCTGGGAGGAGCCAAGTGGCAACCCGGTAAGTTGATGCTCTCATCGGCCGGAAAATACCTGTCGGGCAGCGAAGCGGTGTTCCAGGCCGATTCTACTTACGAAGACGTAGGTTGCGCGTTTTTCGATGCCGATGGAGACAGCGACCTGGACCTGTACGTGGTCAGCGGAGGCAATGAGTTTTACGGAAAGATGGAACAACTTTTCGACCGACTCTACCTCAACGACGGCAAAGGCAACTTTAGCCGTTCTACTACCAGTCTGCCAGCCATGTACGACAACAAAAGTTGCGTCCGGCCTTTCGACTTCGACGGCGACGGCGACCTGGATTTGTTCGTGGGTGGCCGGGTAGTGAGTTATCAGTACGGCCAGATACCCAATTCGTACCTGCTGGTCAATGATGGAAAGGGGCAGTTTACCGACCAGACGGACAAACTGGCTCCTGCGCTTCGGAAAGCCGGCATGGTGACCGATGCCGTCTGGATGGACTACGACCAGGACGGCGACGCGGACCTGATCGTGGTGGGCGACTGGATGCCGGTGAAGGTATTTGAAAATCAGCAGGGAAAATTGACCGATGCCAGTCAGGGAACCGGGCTGGAAGAGAGCAACGGCTTGTGGGCTTGCGTACGGGCGGCTGATTTTGACAAAGACGGCGACCTGGATCTGATCGTGGGCAATCTGGGCACCAATACCAAGCTTCGGAAAAGGGAGGATTCACGGCTGAAAATGTACGTCAAAGACATCGATGGCAACCAGACCACCGACCAGATTCTGACTTACAATGTGGGCAAGCAGTGGTTTCCGGTGGCGAGTAAAGATGAGTTGGGTAAGCAGTTGCCGCTCATTAACAAAAAGTTTACTTCTTACGGAAAGTACGCTGGCAAGCCGGTCAATGAATTGTTTACGGCCAACGAATTGAAGGAGGCGGCGGAACTGGACGTCAATCTCTTTGAGTCGGTCTACCTGGAAAACCTGGGAAACAAGCAATTTGCCGTTAAAATATTGCCACTGGAAGCGCAGGTTTCCAAGATTTACGCCTTTCACGTGGAAGACCTGGATGGGGATGGCAACCTGGATGTGCTGCTGGGAGGAAACCTGTACGGCGTGAGCACCTACCAGGGCCGCTACGATGCCAGTTACGGTCTGATGTTGAAGGGCGACGGCAAAGGCAACTTCCAATCGGTGCGACCGACCCAGTGTGGCTTTTTGCTGGAAGGGGAGATTCGGGATATTCAAGCCATCAAAACCGATAAGGGAAAGTACTGGCTGGTTGCCGGGAGTGGCTTACCGCTGCAAATTTTCAAAACTTCCGGGCAAAAGCTGCCCTGAGGCTCATCCGGAACTAAACCCTGATTTGCTGGCATTTAAAAAAGGAATTCACGATTTTTGTGAAATGGAATTCAGGACGGTTTTCGCTTCCAAAGCGGCTGTTCGGAAAAGCAAGTGATGATTATTCATCAACAAACCTGATGTAAAATGAAAATATCTTTTCTCAATCGAATCGGTTTACTCTTCTTCCTGGCTGGGGCTGCCCTGGGGTGCCAGCGGGAAGGGAAGGATTATAAAAAGGAAGCGGCCAATCCGGAATTCCTGCACGCATCGGTGAAGCAACTCACCGACGTGATTGTGCACGATATCTTTTCGCCCCCGGTAGCCAGCCGCGTGTACGCGTATCCGCACATTGCCGCCTACGAAATCCTGCTCCACGATTATCCCGATTATCAGTCGCTGGCCGGGCAGCTGAATGGTTTTGAAGGCGTTCCCCAACCCGCCAAAGATTCGACGTATTGTTTTCCGCTGGCCAGTTTACACGCCTTTATTTCCCTGAGCCGCAGCCTTACTTTTTCCGGTGAAATGTTCGATAAACACGAGCAGGAGCTCTACGCGAAATTCAAAAAAATGGGCGTGCCCGATGAGGTGTACGAACGTTCCATGCGGTACGGAGATGTGGTAGCCCGCAGTGTCATGGCTTACGCAGCCAAAGATGGATACAAGGAAACGCGCGGCTTCCGGCATACCGTTTCCAGGGAGCCCGGGCATTGGGTGCCTACGCCTCCGGCCTATATGGATGCCATCGAACCCAACTGGTACAAAATCCGACCCTTTGTCATAGACTCCTGCAATCAGTTTGCCCCAGCGGCTCCCTGCAAATATGACCTGAAAAAAGGCAGCGATTTTGATAAGGAAGTGATGGAGGTGTATCAAACGACCACGAACCTGACGGAAGAACAAAAGGCGATAGCCAGCTTCTGGGACTGCAATCCATTCGTGCAGCATATTACGGGACACGTGATGTACGCTACCAAAAAGATCACGCCCGGCGGCCATTGGTTGGGCATTACCGGCATTGCCACCCGAAAGGCAGGTGCCGATCTGATGCAGACGCTGGAAGCCTACACCCGCGTTACCCTCTCCCTGGCCGATGGCTTCATCAGTTGCTGGGACGAAAAATACCGCAGCGACCGCATTCGCCCCGAAACGGCCATCAATGCCAGCATCGATAAGGATTGGATTCCGCTTTTGCAGACCCCGCCTTTTCCCGAATACCCCAGCGGACACAGTGTCATTTCCAACGCCGCTGCCGTGGCCCTGACCCAGCTCTACGGCGACTCCTTCGCCTACACCGATTCGACGGAAATTTCTTACGGCCTGCCCGCCCGTAACTTTCAATCTTTCGAGCAGGCCGCCCAGGAAGCCGCCATCAGCCGCCTGTATGGGGGAATTCACTTTATGTCGGCCATTGTCAACGGTTCGGAAGAGGGAAGGAAAGTAGGCCAGTACATTGCTGGTAAACTGAAAACCCGTAAACAAGCCACTGCTGCCACAACGCCGATGGCGGTGAAATAGCGGATGTATACTCCAATCCAGACTTGTCATTTTGAAAAAATCTTGTCGGCCACTACCCTTATCGGTTGGAATAATGGCCGACAAGGGAACGTCGCCCGAATTTTTTCAAAATGACATTTCAGCATCTCTTCTCTGGTGTGTTGAACTGCCCGACCACCCACCTGTATTCCTACATTTCATTAGGCGATTCAGGAGTAAAACATTTCCTTACACACCAACCTACCAATATGAAAAAAAACCTTCTGCACTTCCTCTTTACCTGCATTTCCTTTTCCACGTTCGCTCAAAACACCAACAACGCTTCCTGGCAGATTCAGGCCACCAACATCGACCCTAATAATTATTACGGTGTCACGGTGGCCAACGGGATGATTGGCATTGTTTCTTCGGCCCAGCCCCTGAAGGTAAAGGATGTAGTACTCAACGGCGCTTTCGATACCTACGGCCGGGGTCGGGTCTCCAACATGCTGAAGACCTTCGATTTTGTCAATATGGACCTGGATGTGGATGGCCGTCGGCTGGAAAGCCGGGACATTACCAAGTACGCCCAGACGCTGGATATGCGGCAGGCCAGCCTCACGACCACCTTCGACCACGCGGATAAGGTGAGCGTGAAGTACACCGTGCTGGCCCTGCGTCACCTGCCCCACACCGCCCTGATCGATGTGGAAATTACTGCCCGCAAGGACCTGGAATTTACCGCCCACAGTGTGATGTCGGCTCCGGAAGTGCTGCGCGACGTGAAGAACTTCTACCACCTGATCGACCGGCCGCATTCCCTGATTCCGCTGCTGACTTCTGTAGCCAAAAGCCCGACCGGTAAACATACCGTGGCCGCCTCCAATAGCTTTATTTTTGAAGAGGAAAGAGGAAAAGAGCCCCGGCTCATTCACGAAGAGTGGGACTATAACCTGCACCGGCTGAAGTTTACGCACGCATTGAAAGCCGGACAAACCTACCGTTTCAGCGTCGTGGGGTCCTCTACTTCCACGGAGCATGTGTCCGATCCGCAGAATGAAGCCGAACGCCTGACGATTTTTGCGGCCCTGGAAAAAAGAGAACGACTGCTGAAACGCCACCGGGAAGCCTGGGACAAACTCTGGGCCAGCGACATCACCATCGAAGGCGACCAGGAAGCACAACGGGCAGCGCACTTTTCCCTCTATCATCTGTATTCGTTCGCCCGCGAAGGCACTGCCTACAGCCTGTCACCGATGGGCTTGTCGGGTCTGGGATACAACGGCCACGTGTTCTGGGATACTGAACTCTGGATGTACCCACCCTTGCTGATGCTGCATCCCGAAATGGCGAAGTCGTTGCTGGAGTACCGTTTTCAACGTTTGGAGCAAGCCAAAAACAATGCCTTCAGTCACGGATACGCTGGGGCTATGTTTCCCTGGGAATCGGATGACGTGGGGCAGGAAGCCACGCCCGTCTGGGCGCTGACCGGACCCTTTCAGCACCACATCACCGGTTGCGTGGGCTTTGCTTTCTGGAAGTACTTTCAGGTGACCAAAGACAAAACCTGGCTGCGTGACCGTGGCTACCCGGTGCTGAAGGAAGTAGCCGACTTCTGGGCCAGCCGGGCGGAAAAGGGAAGCGATAACAAGTACCACGTTATCAATGTGGTGGCAGCCGACGAATACGCCGAAAACGTGGATGACAATGCCTTCACCAACGGGATGGCCAAGGAAGTACTGGGCTACGCCGTCGAAGCCGCCCGCACGCTGGGCCTGAATCCCGATCCCAAATGGACGGAAGTAGCCAACGGACTGGTCATTCTGCGCTTTCCCGATGGCGTGACCCGCGAACACGCCACCTATAACGGAGAAACGATCAAGCAGGGCGATGTGAACCTGCTGGCTTATCCACTCAAAGTAGTGACCGATCCCGCCGCCATCCGCCGTGACCTGGACTACTACGAACCCCGGATGGACAAAAACGGTCCGGCCATGGGCAATGCCGTGCTTTCGCTGCTCTACGCCCGGCTGGGAGATACGAAGCGGGCGCAGGATCTGTTCGTTAAATCTTATAAGCCCAACGAAGTGCCACCCTTTGGCGTGCTGGCCGAAACGGCGGGTGGTACCAACCCGTACTTTGCTACCGGCGCAGGCGGCTTTTTGCAAGCCATCATCAATGGATTCGGAGGGCTGGACATTACCAAAAACGGGATTATTCAGTTGAAAACCCAGTTGCCCGCCGGATGGAAATCGTTGATCATTACCGGCGTAGGCACGGAGAAGAAAACCTATTCCGTGAAGTAGGCCAACTTTTCTTTTTCTGAAATGAATGAATGGATAAAGCTTCCATCTTTCCAAAAGATGGAAGCTTTATGTTTACTGAAGGGCCGTCTTCCCGAACCGGCGATTGAGCGTGTACAGAATAATCAGGTAATAAACCGTTCCCAACGTCAGGAACAGCAGGAAGTTCCCGCCTGAGTCGGCCGCTTCCAGGCTACGGAAAGACCAGTAGCTGGGAAAAACCGCCGTGAGGTGCAGCCAGGGAGAGGGCAAAAAGTAGATAAGAGCCGGAAGGTTCAGACAGATGTTCACAATTTTCATCTGAGCCAGCCCTTCTACCTTGATTCTGGAAAAGGTTCCTAGCAGCAACGCAATCAAGGGAGCCAGCAGACTGAATTGCAGCACCAGCAGTACTTCCTCCCAAACCTTGAAATGACCGATGCCGCCGGTATGCAACAACAAGAAGTTAGTAAAAGAAGAGACGGAAAAGCCCACCAGCAGGCGGGAAGAAAGCAACTGAAAGGTGGAAATGGGTACGATGCGCAACACCTGAAACAGGTTCTCTTCTTTCTCATCCAGGAACAAAAAGCCGTAGATAAACCCGAACATGGTGGCCGACTGCATACAGGCCCACATCAGAATGACAGTCTGGTAGGGGAGGATGATCGGAAATCGCTCGATGATCAAGGGAAGTAGCCAGCGGATAAACACAAAGGCCAATAGTGGAAAAAAGAGCAGTCCTTTGAAGATGGGATCGCGGAAGGTGGTACGCAGATCCTGATGGCTCAGGAGAAAAAGGAGTTTCATAGGGGGCTTTTTTTGACGGCGAGCAGTGCCATAAACCAGCTGAGAATGACCCAGATTGATAAGTACCCGTACCCATAAAGCAGTTGTCCGGTGGGCAATTCTTCCAGCGAAGCCTGTAGCAGCCGAATGCCGGCGTAACTGGGAAAAGGAAGGTAGTAGGCCGGATAACCTACGTCGAAAAGGGACAGGAATGGAATGCCCATCAGTACCAGAAAGCCAATGGTGAAGAGGAGAAAGTGATTGAAAGTACGCGAATAAACGCCGATGTAAAAACCCCACAAAGAGAAAAAAAGCGCCGACAGGAATACGCCACCCAGTAGATGAACCCAGCGGAAATTGATGCCGTGGGCCGCCAGCACCATACAGACGGCAGTGAAGGTTGACAGAATGGCCAGTGCCAGACTCTTGGAGAACAGGAAATGCGCCAGGGGCTGGGGGGCGATCCGGATGGCCTGCAGGGTATTCTGGTTCTTTTCCATCAGATACAGCACACCAGCAAAGAGAAAACCTGTGACGACCGGATCGTTGAAAAGTAGCACGACCAGCAACGTATTGAGGTTGCCCAGTGGTTTGAGCAGATAGAACAAGCCCACGTACAGCCCCGCTATGACTGCAGATAGCACAATGAGCTGATTTCGGTGCAGCAGAATCAGGTCCCAGCCCAGCAGGCGGATCAGGTGGCGGGTTTTCATAGCAGTGGACGACCCGTGATTTTGATGAAGACTTCTTCCAGGCTGGCTTCCTGCGAATGAATGGTTTGCAGCGCCTTTTGTTGGAGCAGGGAGAGAAATTCCGGATTTTCTCCCAATGCATCCAGGGCATAGCTTGTTTCGCCTCCCGCTTTGAGCGTGATGTTGACCCGGGCCTGACCATAACGCAGTTTTAGGGCTGCCGGGCTATCCAGCGCTTTGATTTCGCCCTCGTGTACCAGTGCCACCTGGTCGCAGAGCTGGTCGGCATCGAACATGTTGTGGGTAGTCAGAAAAATGGTTTTACCGGCTCCCTTCAATTTCCGAATGGTATCTTTTATAATATTGGCATTGATGGGATCCAGGCCGGAGGTAGGTTCGTCCAGAAAGAGCACTCCCGGGTCGTGCAACAGGGCCCGTATGAAGTTGAGGCGCATTTTCATCCCCTTGGAATAATCGCTGACCCGTTTGTGGGCGTCTGGCAGCAAGCCGACCATTTCCAAAAGCTGACTGATTCTGGCCTCCGTAGCCTGATTCCGATAGAAGGAAGCGAAGAATCGGAGGTTTTCGTGGGCGGTCAGTTTGAGGTAATGTTTGGGCAGTTCAAAGCTCACGCCGATCCGTTCGTAAAAATCAAGCCCCCAGTTGGTAAGCAGCTTATTGTCAAACGTTACTTTTCCTCCGTAGCCGTTCAGCAGCTTATAAAGGATTTTCTGCGTGGTACTTTTGCCACTACCGCTGGGTCCCAGAAAGCCCAGTATTTCACCTTGCCCCAAAGCGAAGGAGAGTTGTCGCAGGGTAGGTTGATCATTTCCAGGATAAGTAAAGGACAACTTTTCTATGTTCAACATGGCAGGGTTGACTTAAGTCGGCACGTAACGGAACGTTCACTACTCTTGCGAATAACGGTTTACCTTCCGGAAGCCTCAACAAGGTACATATTTCTTGGTATCCAGTGTTAGCAGAAGGCGCTCACCGTCGAAGATGAGCACATCGGGCAATTCATTAAAATTAATTCAATACTTCTTTGTATAAACCCCAAATCAGTATTAATATTGAAGAATGTCTATTTTCCTTTGGGAAACCAAGCGCTTGTGTCTTCTCGGATGATTTTCCTGCCGTATTCACTCTTTAGTCACCATCCTACATTCATCCTATGTTCGGTTTTTACTCTCCTTTATTAATTCTGCAGGCCTTTTGCCTCTACCACGCTTATCGGAACAACGCGGAACAACGCTGGTACTGGCTTATTTTTTTTATTCCGGGTATTGGTTGCCTGCTCTATCTGTACCATGCCTTCTACAGCCGCAACCAGGTACAGAACCTGACGCAGGGAATGAAAGGGATGATCAATAAAAACTATCGCGTTGAGCAGTTGGAACGGACACTGCGTTTTGCCGACAACGTAACCAACAAAATCAACCTGGCCGATGCCTACGTAGGGGTCGCACGTTATGATGAAGCCATTCCTTTGTACAACGCTTGCTTGCAAAGCATTATGGCGGGCGACATAAACCTGCGGATGAAGTTACTGCAGGTGCATTATCTGAAAGGCGATTATGATACGGCCATCCAATACGGTGTACAACTGGAAGCTGAAAAGCAGAAAGTGTACAGAAGTTCCGAAGCCCGGGTGGCCTACGCCTGGGCCTTATACCACTCGGATCAGGTGTCTCAGGCTCAGGAAATATTCAAGGACCTGGACCGGCCTTACACCCATTACTGGCACCGGCTGGAGTATGCCAAGTTTCTGAAGGAAACTGGTCAGACGGAAGAAATGAACGAACGACTGACACAATTGCTGGAGGAGTTTGAGTACATCAAAGGGCCGGAGCGGAAACTGTATCGCCAGATTATGTCCGAAGCCCGCAGCCTCTACCGCAACCAGACGGCTAAAGTGAAGGCATAAAAAACAATGGCTACTGACAACCGGGAACTTAATTGGCTTGTCCATGCAATTGAGAAAATATATATTCGCGTGTCTTCGTGTTTATCAGCTATGAAAAAAAAGTTAGTGTTATTACCCTTCGGCCTTATCTTGTTTGTTGCTCTTTCCTTTACTCAGGCACAAGTAAGTCTGGGAGTCAAAGCAGGAGTGAACTTCAATAGTTCCCAATTGAAAGGGCCGGCTTTTGATTATAAATCTTCTTCTATTGGTTTCAATGCCGGGCTATTGGCAGAAGTCAATCTCAGTCATAAATGGTATATAAGACCAGAACTTCTTTACGTACGGAAAGGCTGGACAGAAACATCTTTGACGGTGCCTACATTTTACCGAAAGATGGAAATGCATTACCTGACTCTTCCAATGTTGGCCGCTTTTCGGGTTATACCGAAATTCTCGGTGATGGCTGGCCCGGAAATAGGGTATTTGCTGAAGACGACCACCAGTCCGCAAAGTAGTATCAGCTTCGGTGATTTTTATAATAAGTGGGACTTGGGCATTGCACTGGGGGCGGCGTACCAACTCACTTCTCAATTAGGGCTGGAGGCCCGTTATGTATATGGACTTTCTCCCATATATACCCTTGAGTTGACAGACCAAAACGGGAGTATAACCGGGACAATATCAAATGGCTACAATCGCGTATTGCAGGCTGGCCTGTTTTACCGGTTTGGTCAAAAGCAGTAGTTATGGTCTTTCAGGGCATTTTTCTCATATTACCGGCGCAAATACATCCGCCCGGGACCATTTGACTGCTGCCTATGTACGAAGTGTTGAAGCAGGTGTTGCTCCGTTACGAACCGCTTACCGATGAGGAATGGGAAGTAATCAGTGACCGTTTTGCCTACCGACAGATCTACAAATCTGATTTCTACCTGCGACAAGGGCAGACCTGCCGCAAAATCGGGTTGGTAGTGAAGGGCTTTTTGCGGACTTACCACCTGGATGAGTCAGGCAATGAACTCACTACACATTTTGCCCACGATCATTCCTTCATGCTCTCTTTTTACAGCTTCAGAAACCAGGCTCCGTCTTTTGAATCCATTCAGGCCACGGAAGACAGTCACGTGCTGGAAATGGATTTCCTGGACCTGCAACACTTGTTTGAGGTACTCCCCAAGTGGAACACCCTCTATCGAAAGATCATTGAGGAAGCGTACGCTTGCATGGAGCAAAGAAACTACGTCCTGCAAAGCCTGTCGGCCAGCAAAAGGTACCAACTGCTGATTGAGCAGGCACATCCCCAACTGCTTTACAAAGCGCAACTGGGACACATCGCCTCTTACCTGGGAATTACCCAGGAAACGTTGAGCCGGATCCGAAAGAAAAGCAGTGCCTCCCTTATTTGATAATAGTCAAAAAAAGGACGCGTTTGGCTGAATAGTTTTGTCTTCATTTTTTTACTCATACAAACATGAAGACACTGATTATCAACGGCCATCCCGATCCCCGCAGTTATTGTACCCAACTGGCGCAAGCCTACCTGAAGGGGGCGCAGACGACCCCAGGCGAAACGCAGCTACTGCACCTGTACGACCTATCTTTTGATCTTAACCTGGTGGGAGGCTACCGGAACAATCATCCGGAGCCCGATCTGGTCAGGGCGCAGCAACTCATCACCTGGGCCGATCACCTGGTCTTTGTGTATCCTACCTGGTGGTGGACCATGCCCGCCTTGCTCAAAGGCTTCATCGATCGGGTCTTTGTTCCCGGCTTTGCTTTTCGCTACGAAAAAAACCAATCCCTGCCCGAAAAACTGCTGAAAGACAAATCCGCTACCCTGATCGTGACCATGGACAGCCCCGCCTGGTATTTCCGGTGGTGGATGAACAACGCCGGCCATCTGGTGATGAAAAGAGGCATACTGGCCTTTTGCGGCATCGGCAAAACGAAAATCGTGACCATTGACAACCACCGGAAACTCTCAGAAACGCAACGTCAGCAGTGGCTCCGAAAGGTGGAAAACCTGGCCGGGAAAAAAGCAAAACACAGCTATAGGGAAATGGTGCATTAAGAAAAAGCAGGTTCGTTGCTGGCTGATAAAAGTAAAGAACTGTATTTCAATAAAGAGTGAAAAAATAAGATCCGATTCGTACAATGAATGATGGACTGAATCGTATCAGTGGTTCCGGGCTCTTATTGTAAACTAAAGCATCCTAACTGATGATTCGAATTACCCTTGGCTTTCTGCTCCTGTTCGAATTCCTGACTGCGTTTGGACAGCAAGAGGATAAAATCGCAACGCAAAAGATCGAGCTATCTCTTCACTTGAACAGTGGGTTTTTTTCTTTTAAGGGGGCATTTCCCACTTCAACCACTTATATCCATCATTACGATCCTTACTATTACGCTGAAAATTCTTATGGTTTTCAAAGTGCCCCTTCTTACGGTCTGGCTGCCCAGATTCAGGCAATTACGGTCAAAAGATTTGTCTGTGGAGTACAAGCCGGTTGGGAGTCGCTGGCCAGCCAAAAGAAAGTAGTGGCCATTTACCGCAACCCACAGATGCTGCCAGCCGATGGTCGCGTCGTATACCGAAGTCAGTTTCTTAACTTTTATCCCTATTTTGGATACCGGGTCAGTCCCGCCAAATGGAATATTGATTTTACGGGAGGTATCGATATCGGCTTTAGGGTGGGGGGATATGAAAAAGGAGAAGTATTGGTTGCTTCCTCCGATAAGGTATTTTATGATGATCGACTCATTGGCGGATTTACAGATCACAGAATTCGGGTTGGCGTCTCAGCTTATTACCTGCGCTGGGGCCTCACGGCTGGGTACGCCTACGGATTCACCAAATACCTCAATACAATCTTCGGCCAGGATTATGACGTGACTTCCCAAATGTGGCGTCTGGGTGCGGCTTACCGGCTCAATTAACCACTTTAAGAAAAGAATACCCAGCAGTTCGGTTTTTTTACCGGTTCTGCTGGGTAGTTCGACTTCATTGGGCAGCGTTTCCTGGTTGGTTTAGTACTCCCGGTCGTGTTTACTTCTGCTGGAGAAGATCGCGATGAACGCAGTAACAATGACTGCCCCTACCAGTACATTCTTAATCACCTCCCCCTTGTTGTGTTTCCACTGGGCTTTTCCGCCCCGTTCGGCGAAGATGTTGGGAATGCGTCCGTGCTTCAGGTCATCAATGATCCCTTCCACTACTCCAACCCGGTCGGCCAGCAGCAGGGGCAGCCAGTGACCGTAGCTGGATTCACTGAATTGAAAAGCATACCGGCGGATCTGACCGCTCAGCCCGGAAGGTGGGGTTGAAGTGCCAAATACGGCCGATACATTAGGCCGTTCGTTGGAATGCAGTACTTCAATGTTAACCGGTTGCTGGGATGGCCTTTCCCAACTGTATCCTTCCTGTTCGGCGTCGGTACGGTGCTTCATGGGATAGGTGGGATCGTTTTCCGGATTGGCGTCTATGCCCCAGCCTTTGATGTGCGAATAGTCTTTAGCTAAATTTTCCATAATTTATTCTTCTTTACATTCTGGCGGTGGATGGAATAAGTACGGGTTTGATGCAATTGTCCAACTTGTCAGAAAATATGCGATAAGCGTCGGCAATGTCTTCCAGCGGTACGCGGTGCGTAATCAGGGCCTTGGGATTCAATACCCCGTTCTGGATGTGATCGATCAGCCGGGGCAGCAGGCGTTTGACCGAAGCCTGGTTGGCCCGGATGGTGAGCCCTTTGTTGACCACGTTTCCGATGGGTACCAGATTATCGGTAGGGCCGTACACACCCACGATAGAAACGATGCCCCCTTTCTTCACGGAGTTAATGGCCCAGTGCAGGGCAGTGGCTGAACCCGCCTGCAAGAGCATTTTTCGTCCGGTAATGGTTTGCATGGCATTACCGGCTGCTTCTGCACCTACCGCGTCGATGACTACGTCGGCTCCCATCCAATCGGTGGTTTTCTTGATAAATACTACCGGGTCGTCCATTTCCCTGAAGTTATACGCTTCACAACTGGCGTAGTTCCGGACGAACTCCAGCCGGTATTCGATGTGGTCGATGACAATCACGCGGCCGGCTCCGAACAGCCAGGAACACCGGGCTGCCATAATGCCGATGGGACCGGCTCCAAAAATCACCACGGTATCGCCGGGTTGGATGCCTCCCATTTCGGCGGCCTGGTAGCCCGTGGGTACCACGTCGGTGAGCAGCACGGCATCGTCGGGGTCCATGCCGGGTGGAATCACGGTTGGTCCTACGTTGGCATAGGGAACCCGCACGTATTCGGCCTGCCCGCCATCGTAGCCGCCCGCCGTGTGTGAATAGCCGAAAATACCGCCTACTGCCGTCGCCTGGGAGTTGGATTCGTGACAGTTTCCGAACAATCCCTGCTTACAGAAGTGGCATTTGCCGCAGGCAATGTTGAATGGTACAATCACGTGATCACCCACCTTGACCTTATGCACCTCCGGACCAATCTCTTCTATTACCCCAATAAATTCGTGACCAAAAGTCATTCCGACCCGGGTGTCCGGCACGTTGCCGTTGTACAAATGCAGGTCCGACCCGCAGATACATGAGCGGGTAACCCGAACAATCGCATCTTCGGGATGCAGGATTTCGGGCATGGGTTTGTGATCGACTCGAACCCGTTGGGGTCCGCGGTAATTCATAGCTAGCATATAATTTCTCCTTTCTGATTTTGACATTAGGTAATTAGGTCTAATACGTGCGGCGAAAGGTTTGGATGGTTTTATTACTAAAAAACTATCCTGAAATGTAAATTACATGCTCCTCAACAACCCGGTAGCACTTCCGGGTCTTTGTTTATCAGACTTGTTGCAAGTGGTCAATCAGAAAGTTATTTTCTTTGAATGCGCCTCACATCCCGCTGGCCAAACCGTCGAACCGGTCATTAAGGGAGCCGAGCCAAAGGAAACGTTTTCACAGTCTATTTTAGGGGATGTAGGGGTCGTCGGGCGGGGATGTGGTGCGAAAGTCCTGTTTGTAGCATCAATGAACGCTGGTTTACCCAATTCGTCGGAAGGCGGTTTTTTTCCAAACAAAAAAACCGCCTCTCTCCGCGAATGAGAAAGAGGCGGTTTCAGTTCGGCGCAGGTCAGCAACGCGACTTCAACATGGCGACCCGGGTATTATTTTACACTGGCTTTGTCCGGCTCCGGTATCAGATCTGAATTGCTGACGAAAGCGATTTTCTTGCTGTCGGGCGACCAGGAGGGGACGTTGATGGTGCCTTGGCCTCCGTACAGGTAGGCGATCACTTTGGGCTTACCACCGCTTACCGGCATCAGGCGCAGGTACACGTGCTTGTAGAATGGATGCTGGTCGGGTGCTACGTCTTTCAGAAACGACACCATCACGATCCACTTCCCGTCGGGCGATACGTGAGGGAACCAGTTGTTGAATTCATCGTCGGTGAGTTGCTCCGGGTTGCTGCCGTCGGCATTCATCCGCCATATTTGCATGAGGCCGCTGCGGGTGGAGTTGAAGTAGATGTGTTTTCCATCGGGGCTGTATTCTGAGCCGTCGTCCAGCCCTTTGGCAGTGGTCAGTTGCTTTTCCTCTCCTCCGTTAGCCGAAATCCGGTAGATGTCAAAATCGCCGTTTCGTTCGGCTGTATAAATCAGGTACTTCCCGTCGGGCGACCAGCCGTGCAGGTAGGAGGGGCTTTTTTCGGTGATTCTTTTCGGTTTGCCGCCCTTCACCGACACGGTGTAAACCACCGATTTGCCGCCGTCTTCTTTGGGTTGATGGCTGATCCCGATCATTTTGCCATCGAAAGAGAGAACGTGGTCGTTGTTGTTGTTATTGGCAAAGTCGGTATTGAGCACCGTTGACTTGCGGGTAGCCAGGTCGAAATTATAGAGCAGGCCTTTGCTGTTGTAGATCAGGGTTTTGCCATCGGGTGTCCAGTTAGGAGCCTGAATGGAGTAGGGGACAGAGTAGAGAATTTTCCGGTTGCCGCTTGCTACTTCCATCACTTCCAGGTGACTGCCGATGTATTCCTTATACTGCACCAGGTTGTCTCTGGCCGGAACCGAAATGCGGACGTTGCGGAAGAGCGCGGTCTCCGACACGTTCTTGTTGTGCGAACACACGAAGAGGCCCACGTATACCTCATCGCCCAGCGACAAGTCCGTTACCTGTTCGGTCACGAAGGTTTCCCCGTTTTTGGCTACCCACATAGTGTAGGTATTGCCCTTGCGCTCCAGTTGCACCACGTTGGCCCCGGTGAGCGAAGATTTTACCTCTTCGGTATTGGCTCCTTTTGTGCGGCGAAACTGCAGGGAAGTGAGACCGTCACCGTGCACTACGGCATTGATGTGGGCAGAGTTGGAGTCCAGGCTGCTGCGTACCATCCAACCCAGTTTGCGGTGCGGATCCACGCCCTTTCCCTGGAGTTCTCCGTTGGTTGTCAGGATAAAGTCGCCTTTCATCTTTTTCCAGACATAATGAAACTCATCGCGGTCGAACCAGATGTTGGTTCCCGAACCGGAAATCAGGTATTCTCCTTTATCGGCGTTGTACGTGACAGTGCCAGGTATTTTCACTTTGCCCACGTCGCTGTGGTTCTCAAAAATGCCCAGCGATTTTTTCTGGGCAAAGGCGTTATGGCAGGAAAAGGCGGTTAGGGTGAACAGACCGGTAAAAAGAAAGAGCCACTTTCCGCATGACTTCTTCAAAAGATTTTTTAAGGTTTTCAAGGCTTTTTGGTTTGATGTTGATTTTGAACCGACAAATTAGAAAGCTTTCGTCATAAAGGGATACATCCATTCGTGTTCGATTAAATTTTATTTTCCGCTCTCTGTAGCTTCGACACCAGTTTTGAAAGTATAGCTTCCACTTATCTGGCATCCATTCGGATTCCCTCCTCAGCCGGGTTCAGTTCAAATGCTTCGGCCAGCAGTTCATAGGAGCGGATTCGGTCGGCAAAGTCATAGGTGATGGTAACGGCCACGATTTCATCCACGCCGTACTGCTCTGCCAGTTCAGTCATTTTTTGCTTCACCTGCTCCGGTGTACCGCTGATCATCCGCTGCCGGTTGTGTTCGATGCGGGCCTGTTCTTGTGCCGAATAAGAATAGGCCCGTATTTCTTCGTACGGACCGAAGCCTTCGATAATGCCCTGTTCCAGCCGGAGCATGCGGTGTTCCATGAGCGCTTGCATCTGCCGGGCTTTTGCTTCGGTTTCACTGCAGAACACAAAAATGGCTACACTGGCCTGGGGTTTTGGCCATTGATCCGAAGGCTTGAAATACTGGCAGTAGGCCTTCACCGACTCAGTTCCTCCCTTGGGGTTGATGAAATGGGCAAAGGAGAAGGCCATGCCAAAATGGGCCGCAAACAGCGCGCTTTGTCCGCTTGAGCTGAGCAGCCACAGTTCGGGCACGGTATCGGTGATCGGGATGGCTTTGACCCTGGCCTGCAAAGAACCCGGATCCGATTCATCGTTCAGGTAACCCTGCAGATCGTACAGTTGCTGCATAAAGTCCTTGTCACTGAAAGTGTTGGTAGGGTTGAGTAGGGAAGCGGTAATCCGGTCGCCGCCGGGGGCACGTCCCATGCCCAGGTCGATGCGGCCGGGAAACAGGGTTTCCAGCATGCGGAAGTTTTCGGCTACTTTCAGGGCGCTGTGGTTGGGAAGCATAATGCCACCCGAACCGATCCGTATGCGACGGGTAACGCTGCCAATGCGAGCCAGCAGCACTTCCGGGGTAGAGCCGGCCAGGCTGGAAATGTTGTGGTGTTCGGAAACCCAAAACCGGGTATAACCCAGGCGTTCGGCCAACTGAGCCAGTTGCAGGGTTTCTTCAATGGCTTGCCGCGCAGTACCTCCTTTGCGGATGGGCGACTGGTCCAATATGCTCAGTTTGATCTTCCTTTCCATTGGGTGAGATGAGAGTTGAATGCAAAAGAAACCCGAGTATACAACGGAAAGTTCTCAGGGTAAACGGCTGGTAAAATCCGGATGTCAAGAAAGCATCAATGATGACTCAAATATTGAGTCTGGCAAATGCCCCTACCTATCTTATGCTCCAATTAAATTAGTGCAAAAGTACTTGCTCCGGAGGAGCTTCCTGTTTATAGCATTGAAGTCAAGCCTAATCTTTGCTCCAGAGGAGCAGACAAGAAGTGGGTAACAAGATGTGCCATAATCCTAAGGCCAAGAAAGAGGCTATAAATCAAGCAGCAGGTGGCTCCGGTCATGGATCTGGAAGCCCAGTTGCTGGTACAACTTAAGTGCTCTGGTGTTGTAGGGTAATACTTCCAGCTTGAGGGCCACGCATTCGCAGGGACGGTTGTCTTTCAAATATTGAATGAAATGCCTCCCGAAGCCCTGGCTGCGAAAAGAAGGAACGATGTATAATTCATCGATGTAGAGAATGATGCCGCCGTATTCGTTGCTCCAGAAGTTGATCAGAATGGCGTACCCGATGATTTCCTTCCCTTTTTCTATCACCACTACCTTTCCGTAGTCCGGATGCTTCTGAAGTTGCCGGAAAGTCTGGTCTATCTTCGCATTGGTCATGAAGGGTTCGGCTTCGTCAGCGTGGTACAGGTCCTTGATCATTTCTCTGACCGGTCCTTCTTCTCCCGCAGCCATCGGCCGGTAAATGATTTCCGCTGATTCCGTTTCCATGGCTTATTCCGGAATGAGATGGTGCGTGTAGCCTTTTCTGATCAGGGTTTGGTACGCTTCCCATACTTCCATCGGAATCACCTGATCGATCTGGTAGCCTTTGCGCGGATACAGATGAATGCGCTGCAGATCGCCAATCATGATGTGAATTACTTCTTCGGTAGCAATGGAGCCCCGGGTGTATTCCTGAAAACTCAACTGGGGAGAGGTGACTGCAATTCCAACCGGATCGCCCGGCCATTGTTTCATAAAAGTAGCGTAAGTCCGGCGCTCCATGTACGGTTTCTGCACCAGAATCAGCTGATTTACCTTAACGCCGTTTTTGAGTAACAATTCGTACGCCAAGGCAATGTTTTCGCCGGTATTGGTGGAGCGGTTTTCTACTAATATCTGGTGCTCAGCAACGCCCATCTGCCGGGCAATGGCCGCAAAGCGGTCGGCTTCGGGTTCCGTCCACAAACCTTCGGTCAGTCGGCCCAGCCCGCCTGAAAACAGAATCAACGGGGCGTAACCGTCCAGCAGCAGTTGGGCACCCCGTTCGGCCACGCGAGTATCGTGGCTTCCCAGTACCAGGATGCAGTCGGCGGGTTGCAATGGGTGATGCATGTGGTGGTAATCCCAGATGATTTGAGCCAGCTCAAGGGTTTGCTGATCCGGTTTCATGATAAGTATTTAAAGTGAGTTACACTGATCCAGTTTTTGGAGCAGTTCCAGTCCAAAGGGCCAATCACCCAAACCCGATGCGGCATTGATGTGCCCTGCTTCCCCGATATCTATCCGTTCGCTACCCCAGCGTTGGGCAAAATACCGGGCTCTTTCGGGGCTTACGTAAAAGTCGTTGCTGCTGGCCACCACGATGGAGGGGAAGGGCAGCCTCTGAACCGGCATCGGGGCAAATCCCGACGTGCCGGGCGGGTACGTTTCTGCTTCGGTATCGCTGGGAGCCACCAGCAATGCGCCCTTGATGACGCGTTGGAAGCGTTGCGCCCAGTACCCAACGGTTGCACAGGCCAGGCTATGCGCCACCAGCATCACCTGATCCGGCGGGTATTCCATTACCTTCCGGTCCAGGGTTTCAATCCAATCCTGGCAATGAGGGGTGTCCCAGTCCCGTTGCTGCACCCGGATGAAGTCGGGGTAGCGCTTCTCCCAACGGGTTTGCCAGTGTTGTTCACCCGAATTGCCTAAGCCGGGAAGAATCAGTACGGTGGAGCTGAATGTCATCAATCAGTGATTCAGTTATTTGAGGGAGCCGGGGCGTACAAAAGGTTTTTTCCAAAAATTCCTGCCAAAGATAGAAGCCCGATCCATTTCACAAAAGCCGGAACCATTCTTTATCTTCTGATGTAAAGGCCATTCAAATGACATTCTTTCACCCTAATTGTTATTAATGCATGGCTTTGCTATTTAAACCACTGAAGATTAAAAGTATAGAACTGAAAAACCGCATTGTGGTATCACCGATGTGCCAGTACTCAAGTACGGACGGTTTTTCTACCGACTGGCACCTGGTGCACCTGGGAAGCCGGGCCGTAGGGGGAGCCGGATTGGTCATTACCGAAGCCACGGCCGTATCGGCAGAAGGGCGCATCAGTCCCGACGACCTGGGCATCTGGAAAGAGGAGCACATCGAAGGATTGAAACGGATTACGGCATTCATTGAATCGCAGGGCGCTGTAGCCGGTATTCAACTGGCCCACGCCGGGCGCAAGGCCAGTCACCGTTCGCCCTGGAAAGGAGGCACGGCCATTGCTCCGCACGAAGAAGGCGGCTGGCAGACCGTGGCGCCCAGCGCCATTCCCTTCGCCGAAGGCGGTCCAACTCCGCTGGCGCTGGACGAAGCGGGTATCCGAAAAGTGATTGGTGACTTCCGGGCGGCGGCCGAAAGGGCGCTCAGCGCCGGATTCAAGGTGGCTGAAATTCACGCGGCGCACGGGTATCTGCTCCACGAATTTCTTTCTCCCCTGAGCAATCAACGGAGCGATGCTTACGGAGGATCTTTTGAAAATCGGGTACGGCTGCTGCTGGAAGTTTTGGAGAGTGTACAAGGGGTTTGGCCAAAGGACTTTCCGCTTTGGGTGCGCCTCTCCGCCACCGACTGGACCGAAGGCGGCTGGACTCCCGAAGATTCGGTCAAACTAGCGGGTATCCTGAAATCGAAAGGCGTGGACCTGATCGATTGTTCTACGGGTGGGAACGTGCCAAAAGCTTCCATTCCGGTGGGGCCAGGTTATCAGGTACCTTTTGCGGAACAGATCCGAAAAAAAACCGGTATCCTGACGGGTGCCGTAGGGATGATCACTTCGGCATCCCAGGCCGAATCGATTCTGAAAAACGAACAAGCCGATGTGGTGATTTTAGCCCGGGAATTTTTGCGCGATCCTTATTTTCCTTTGCACGCGGCCCACGAACTCCGGGAAGAAAATACCTGGCCATTGCAGTACGAACGGGCCAAGCCCAGGTAAGGCGCCGTATCGGTTCGATAGCTGGAAAGTGTCGATTGTTGGCCGCAACTGGGGTGAAAAAGCCAAAAAAATATTTTTTGGCTTGTGCGTAAGCGTAAAAAGTACGTTCTTTAGATAAATCTACTTTTTCTAACCGCTTTGCATAACTTCATCTGCACGTCATGAAACGTTTACTGGCTATCTATCGCACCAATAACCAAACCCGATTTAAGGAGTTTGACGCCTTGCTGGAGGCAAGGGTATATCTGGAAGTTCACAGTGAAGAGGGAAACCTGCTTCCCATCTGTGTATATGACCATAAGGGTATGAAAATGGTTTGGTCCAACGAAGATGTGGAAGAAGAAAGGCAGTACCTGCGGCTAAATGAAGTATTGCAAGTGCTTGCTTCCGCTTAAATGTAACTCAAGACGCGATTACTTTTACCTCATTCCATCAGTCAATTCTACTCAACCCGGATTGGCTGATGGAATTTTTGATTGGTAAGAAATGGAAAATCAAGTTTTATTGGCACAAGTAAGTCAAAGGCTTTCCCCATCTTCAAAACTTGGAAAGTCTGGTTTTGCGTTCAATTAGCTTTTCACCTAACCGGTTTTCTTGAACTTCGACTTGAACCAGTTTTTTACTTTCGCTATGAATTTGTTTTCCGAACCTTCGTTATTACCCAGCAATTCTCCGTAAGGCTGTAGAGCAGGCACGTGGTCAAATACGATTTTGGCCATGGCCAGCATGGGAATAAAAAGAATCATGCCGGCGACGCCCCAGATTAATTCACCTACCACTACGGCCACAATGCTGGCCAGCGGACTCAGGTTGACTTTCCCGCCCACGATGAAAGGTTCCAGAAAGTATTCATCGATCAACTGAATAAAGAGCACTACGCCCAGGGCCGCCACCGGGTTGGCCCCCGAATTGGAGAAAATAGCAGCCATCATGGGAAAAATACCGCCCAAGACCGTTCCTGCGAAGGGGACAATGGTGAGGAGCGCCGCCAATCCTCCGTAAAGTACGGCGTGCTTCAAGCCAATGATCGTCAAGCCAATGGTATATAAAATGGCTAAGCTGAGAATAGACAGAAACCGGCCGGCCAGGTATTGCTGACTGACCTGGCTAACTTCACCGAGCACTTTCCGGACTTCGCGGTGATTGTTTTCTTCGTTGAGTTGAATGACAAAGTTTTCGAACTTTTCCCGACTTTGCAGAAAGAAGAGCACGTACACCAGCACCAGGATGGCATCTACCGAAAAACTCAGGAGTCCGGAAAGGAAACCGGCCAGGGCTTTGCCACCGGTCTGAAGGGGAGAAGAACCCTGGCTCTTGACCTGGTTTTGTTTTTCAATCGGGATGTTGAATTTTTGGGCAATGAACTCCTGTACCTGGTGCATTTTTTCTTCAAAGGAAGATTGAAGCTGAGGCAGGTCCTGATTGAAACTGGCCACCGGGGCCGCCAACACAGTCAGTAAACCGGCAAAGCCACCGATAATAATCAGCAGGCAGACCAAAATGGCCCATCCCCGATGCCAGCCCCAGCCTTCCAGTTTTTTGCAAATGGGAAGGACCAGCATCGATAGAATGATACCAAAAGTCAATGGAATGAGAAAATGCCGGGCAAAATAGAGGGCCGCTACCAATGCGATCCCAAACAAAAGTATTACGGTAGTCCTGTTCAGAGGAGGTGTCTTCATTGGCTTTCGTTGTCCCGGTACCAATCGGCTCCGAATGGGTTTTCCGGGGATTAAAAAAATGCTTGAATCGGTTAATGGAATCCAGTGGCTCGTATAACCATAGGTCCATATGAATGATTCAAACGAAAGTGGAGCACCGGGGTTGTTGCCTGGCAAAATTAGCCATAGGAACAAAAATCCAGTTGCCTCTAATCTGTTCCGGATACCGGAGGTTGGAAGCCCAACGACACAATCCAGGGTTATTTTACGGCACTCATTGTACGGGCTCTCTCAGGATGGTTTTCAAACGTTCGGGCGGTGTTCGGTTGAAGTCAGTCAGGTAAATTTCGTGGTGCAGCCCCGCTTTTTTTAGTCCTCGTGAGTCCATAAATTCCTTCATTTGTTTTAAAGTGATAAGCTCATTGGAAAAAGGTCCCACGTGCAACATCTGGACTACTTTTCCTTCGGACAAGGTAAACCACTGCACTTCGGTGGCCGTGGCCAGCTTTTTCTTATTTACCGCGGCGGCTATTGCGTCGCTGACCATTTCTTCGCTTACTGTTTCGGGCATTCGGATGAGTAACTTCCAGTGCCAGGCATCCCGGGAAACGGCAGTGGGCGCTTCATCCATTGACACGTGCTGGTACTGGTCTTCATCGTACCACCACAATCCCTCCAGCTTGGGTACCACAAAGTCCTGTTGGGCCAGTTTACAGATTTGTTTTACGCTGTAAGCAACCGTATACAGCGCTTTTACTTTTTCCGCGTAGGTGGCCGAAGAAGGATCGCCCTGGCCCAGAATGGATAGAAACGGAGCGGCAGTTACTTCAATGAGTTCGGGTTGGGTTTTGGCGCTGTAATAGGAGCGATGGAGTTGGGTCAAATCCAGTTTTTTCATGGTGGTTACGTTTCTTGGCAAGAAAATCGTGCCCGGTGACAATCCTATGTCAGTAGCAAATAAACGTCTTCCTTTATACAACTTACCCAACAAGAAAGCGGCTGCCTCAGACAGGCAGCCGCTTTGGTGGCATTCAATCAGTACGTGAATCCATCCATCATTTCACCACCTTCATGGTACCTTGCATCGAATAGAAGTGGCCGGGAACGGAGCATTCGTAGGGATAGTCGCCGGGCTTTTCCGGAGCGGTGAAATAAATGCTCTCCGTTACGTTGGGTTGCAGCAGATTGGTGTGGTAGAGCACTTTGTCCGTAGCCGGAATGTAGTTTTTCTGCTGCCCTTCCAGGCCCAGCTTCATCGCCATTTCTCCCACCTGGATGGCCGTACCGGGCAACACGACCACGAAATTGTGCAGCATATCATCATCGTTCTGAAAAACGACCCTTACTTTACTGCCCGCCCGGACCTGGAACTGTTCCGGACTGAATTTGAGCCCGGGCTTGGTACCCATGGTGATGGTATAATCCGGATCTCCCCATGATTCGGGCTTCTCCGTGACGCGCTTGGCTTGCTTTTTGTCAGTGGGGGCGGCGGTTGAAGCCTTGTTGGCCGTTTTGGCACCGGTTCCCGAAGCCGAAGCCATCGCCTGCGCGTTGTGGTCGTGCTTGGGAGAAGTAGCGGCAATTTTTAGTTTTTCTCCTTCCGGAAGGTTGTTCAGCGTGTAGTAAGCCACCGGGTGAAGCAGGGATTTTCCGTTCTGAGCACGAACGCCTTCCGTCGTGATTTCGTGAATGTAGCCTTCCCGCAACTGATCTACCACCAGCCGGGCTTTCATACCATCTTCCGACACCACAATGCCCCGGATCGGGCATTCGGCATTGTTGATGACCGGACTGCCATAGGCCGCCTGGTATTTATAATTGAAACCCGTGACTTTGTAAGAAGCCGGATCTTCAGCCAGTTCGCGGTTGACGGGCATGGTAAATTCAATTTCAAAACCATCGGGCATGGCACGCACCGTTTTCATTTCAAAGGGCATTTTGCCGGTCCAAACCAGGCGCTGCAAACTGTACAATTGTTTGCCGGTAGAAGACCAACCCCGGCTGGTCATCCCCACGAACATCGACGCGTCGTTGCCCCAGACCATCCGCAGAATACCGGAAGCAAATCCATCCCGGAAGGGGAAGACCACGCCCTGGTACTTGCCTTTGACCTTTTCAAAATCCACCCGCATAATCTTGCTCTGGCCCTGGTCGCCCACGAATAACTGATTGGCAAACGGACCGAATTTGCCCTGGGTATTGTCGTTGATGATGCCGGAGGTAGAAATACCCAGTATGCCGTGCGGAAGCCATACGGCCGGTGGTTTCAGTCCCGGAACCCGCTTGGCTACGTCGTACAAAGGCTCGCCGATGTTGGGCACATCTTCGGGCTTGAGCTTGACCGGAGAGCCGGGAAGCCCCGACCATTTGAGGCTTTCCGCATTTCCCAGAAAATCGCCCTTCTCCACGTGCGAAATGCGTCCGGAGCCCACCCAGTCGCCCTGGTTTTCGGAATAGAAAAAGTCACCGGCGGAATTGGTACCGTAGCCGGCCGGCGAACGCATACCGGCAGCGAAGGGAATCATCTGACCGTCCGGGGTGATTTCCAGGCTCCATCCCCGCCAGGGTACCAGGCTGACGCCGTGGCCCAGGCTGTTGCTCCAGCCCACATTGAGCGTCACCAGCATGTTGCCGTTGGGCAGAAAAAGCGGACCGTAGGAATATTCGTGGTAATTGCCCGACAGCGGCCAGGAGTAGATTTTGTCGTAAGAGTCGGCTCGTCCGTCGCCGTTAGCGTCGCGGAGGCGCGTCAGTTCGCTGCGCTGTGTTACGTAGATATCCCCGTCTTTGTAATTGATACCCAGTGGTTCGTGCAGACCATACGCAAAACGCCGGTAAGTGGGTCTGGACAAGCCGGTTACGTACGGGTTGTTCACAATCCAGACTTCGCCCCGGCGGGTACAGATGGCCAGGCTGCCGTCTGGCAAAGTGACCATACCGCCTACTTCCAGGATGATGTCTTCGGGTACTGACAGGGAAATGAGTTTGTAAAAGTCGCTTTCTTTTTCCGGCTCAGCTTCTACCTTGGTCAGTCCTTTAGGTGACGGGGCGGGTTGTTTGCTGCTGGTGCTAACTGGTTTGCCGCTTTTGGTCTTTATCTGGGAAAGGCCGGGAGAAACGTTGGAGAACAGAAGGCCGGAAGCAACGAGGGCTGCCCATACCGCCCGATTGATTTTATGTGATGAGTTCATTTGAAAGAGATTCCAATTCATTGAAGAAAATAATTAAACGGATCAATGCCTGGCATTTACCAGATGATCGAATACATCAGGGTAGCGGCGTTACTGGCTTTCAGCGGCAGGAGCAGTTCCTGGGTTTTTTGCCCCGTACTGCGCACTACCGGCTTTTCTTTGCCCGTCCACTCAATATAGTATTGCTTGTCATTAATGGCGTACAATCCGTTCGGCAACTGTTCAATCGTGTTGCCTTCGGCTAGGCGGCACCACACTTCTCCCGTTTCACCGTTGGGGGTCACGTTCAGCGTATGCGAAAGTTTTTTGCCCCCGTCTTCCGATGCAATGAATTCCCGCACGTCGGCTTTGCCCAGTTTGTATTTGAAAACTGGTCGTCCCACTGGGTCAATGTCGTAGCCCAGGTAGTTATAGGTGCTGTTCGAATCGGGCCATACGGCGTTTTTGTCCGATAGAAAGGCAACAGATGGTGTGCCCGGAAGCTCCACTACGCTGCCCATGGGAAGGGCCAGTTGGGTTTCGCCGCGTCCATCCCACATCGGAGTTGTCTCCATAAACCGGCCTCTCCAGAATTGGAGAAAACGTCCCTGACGAAGGTCTACCGAATAGTTGGCAGCACCGGTTTCGCCTACCGAAATCACGTGGGTATGTTTCTTTCCGTGGTGGTTGACGAAGCTCCTCAGCATCACCGGTTCGTTTTTAGCCTCAACGGTAATGCTGTTTACGGGGTCCACTTCGGGTATCACCGCGTTCAGTTCGGTATAAGGTACGCCGGGTCCTTCTACGGCCAGTATGATGTCATTGCCGCGGGCGTACCACAGGCCAAAATTCTTGTAGTAGTTCAGTTGGATCGGAAAGTCACCGGCTTCCATCTGCACGGTGGTGGCGGCAGTGCCTCCGTTTCTGCCATCCATCGACACAATCTTTTTGCCACCAATCAGCAGTTCGCCGGCTCCGTTGGGGTTTTGGGGATTGGTTTCGGCGGGTATCCACTTCAGGTTCAGGTAGAAATAATACTGACCCGAACGGGGAATGTGGATGCTGCCGGTGATTTTACCGCCAAAATTGTCTTTGCTGCCCGGAGCCAGGTGGGCCAGCACATCCAGGTCCATCTCACTCTTGGGGCTCAAGGATTGAAAGTCGCCAGTCGACTTGAATTTTCCGTCGTAGGCGCTCAGTTTGATTTGTTTCAGGCTCACCGGCTCAATTCCGTACGATTTGTAACGGATGTTGCGGATGGCCAAGGGGCCACCATCGCCCTGGATCACCAGTGGACCGACGGGTTTTTCGTCGGTCAGAGGAGCACCCTGGGTGGGTCCCGTCACCTCCGTGCGTTCGTGAATGATTACGCCGTTTTGCACTACTTTGACAAACTGGGCATTTTCAATTTTTTCTCCCTTCTTATTGAACCGCGGTGCCCTGAACCGGATTTGCAGGCGCTGCCATAAACCCGGGGCTTTGCTCAGGTTCTGCGCGGGAGCGTGTCCTTCGAAGGTTTGCCGGCTGGCTGTTCCGGATGCAGACTGGCGGGGAGCAATGGCACCGCAGTCTGCTGAAGTGGGCACTTGCACTCCCCAGCTGTCGGCCAGTTGGATTTCGTACCGGCCTTGCAGTAAAATTCCACCCTGGCTGCCTTTATCCAGCATAAACTCCAGATCCAGATCCAGATCACCGTGTTCAATGGAGGTGGACAAGTTGTCTTTTCCTTTGCCTGACAAATCGTTGATCAGAACCCCACTACCGGCTTTCGTGCTGGCGTTGCCTGTTTTCCTGAAATCAAACTGTACATCATTGACTACTTTCCAGCCTGAACCCGGGGCTTTGAATTCGCTCAGGTTCTGAAGGGAAAGGGTAGAATAGGGTAAATCGGTGGTTTGAGCCGATAATGAGTTAGCTTCTATCAAAAGGCAGAAGAAACCAAATCGAAAGAGACGTTTCATGCAAAGTGATTTTGTTAGAATGAAAGGTACGGTTAAGTAGAGTGAAATTGATCAATTGAAGGGGCTGGATTTAGAAAGCAACGCTCATTCAAGCTTTTCGTATTCAAATAAAAAATGTTATTCCCTCAATGTACCCAAAAAAGTACAAAGTGTTTTGGTACAGACTGCTAATATCCAATGCAATCGCTGATGGCTGATCGTCAAAGCAGTTGACGGCTTGCCAGGCAGTTTTGATTGATTCTAATTCTTAATGGGGAGAACCAGGTTTTTTTCGCAGGTGAAAACCCAACTTTGGCTCCCAAGTTATTATTTTCCCTTGAGTTCATCAACAATAAATGTAAGTAATACACTCATCCTGGATTGATAGCTTCGGCTGACTTTCCAGATTTTTCTTTTGCCCCATGTAATCCAACCAAACGATATTTTTTCCGCTTTCCCTTTTTACCGGCTTTTTCAGTAACCATACCGACAGGAATACGTAGACTTTTTTAATTCATCCTTACACATCGTCAGGTAGTTAAAATGCTGTTTGTCAGCTACATTTATGAAAAAATATACGTTGCTTTTTATGGTTATTCTTCTCTCCGTTCAGACTGAGAAGCTATGGGCCCAGCCCATCTGGCGTTTTAAGTTCCAAACCAATCCGGCCTTCTCCATTTTTAATTACAAGCAGGCAGATCGGGCGGCCCTGGCCAAAAAATACCGCTTGCAGAAAGAGTCGGTATTGCAGTACGAAGAGAAGAAAAATGGCAGTTGTTTATTCGATAGAAACTACAAGAAGCAGATCTCATCCAGAAATGCGTCTTCAGCCAATCTGGCTTCCCTTCAGCGCACCGATTCCATCGGAAAGGGTTGGGCATTGAACAATACCAATTATAAAAGACAAAACCTGACTATGTAAAAGCCTGCCTTTTGCGCGCCCTGATGACATTTAAAGATTGCCAGCTCTTCCTGGTGGAATTTTTATGGTCCTATCAGAGTCGCTTGGCAAACCCTTCGTGGGCCGTTGTTTGTGAGAATAACCCTGGTTCTCCTTTTCACGTAAGCTTCCCAGGTGTAAACCCATTTCCACCGAAAAGGGGTTTATACGGTTCATTTATTCATTTTATAACCTCATCTGGTATGAAAACAAGCGCAATTCGACAAACAATGTGGGCAGTGCTCTGCCTGGCAATTCTGAGTTTGGGTGGCTGTAAAAGCAAGCCCAAGGATTCGGATCTGACTACCAACGTACAATCGAAAGTTGGCACCATCGATCCGGGCATTTCCGTGGATACCAAGGAAGGAGTTGTTACTTTATCCGGTATGGTTGCTTCTCAGGAAGCCATCAGCGAAGCCGAGCAGGCCGCTCAGGGAGTTGAAGGCGTAAAATCGGTACAGAATAACCTCACCGTAAAACCAGCTGCCCCAGAAGAAAGCACTGCCAGTACGGCCAACGCTGATGCTTCGCTGAAAAGCGCCGTGGAGTCGAACCTGACCAAGTACGGGGTGACCGGCGTTACCGTGGCAGTGAATAACGGGGAAGTAACGCTAACCGGCGACATCAAGCGCAATAAATTGCAGGACGCCATGAAAGCCGCCAACGAAGCGCAGCCTACCAAAGTAAATAACCAAATGAGTATTAAGTAATTTCATCCGCTAAACTGACAAACCTATGTCCATACAAGCCAAATACCAAGCATTGATCAACCAGGCACAGGCTGCCGGAATAAGCGATCTGGCGGTTTCTGAGCGGGGAAACGTACTCTATATCAATGGGACGGCGTCCAGCGAAGACGTGAAGCAACGTTTGTGGGATACCTACAACTCCATCGACCCCGATATGCGGGCCGGTGACCTGGTGCTGAACATTGAAGTGGATGGTAGCGGAGGAGAAGCGTATTACGTGGTGCAGAAAGGCGATTCGCTGAGCAAAATCGCGCAAAGCTACCCGGGTACCAGCTGGAAGCAAATCTTCGAAGCCAACAAAGACCAGATCAAAGACCCCAACATGATCCATCCCGGTCAGAAGCTGAGGATTCCCCGCTGATTTGATTTTGGTCTGATCATTTCAGAGCCCCGGATTCATCCGGGGCTTTTCTTTTTCTACTTTTGTTCACAAAAGATAACTATGAAGCCCGATGAACTTTGAAGCCTTTATTGATTCACTTTTTTCCCCTGAGCCACCCCTTGGCATGGGTGAATTGCTGAAAGCCTTGTGGTACGAAGGCAAGGGCGATTGGGAGAAAGCCCACGAAATTACCCAGGAAGCCAATACGCCAGATCATTGCCTGATTCACGCCTATCTGCACCGGAAAGAAGGCGACAATTGGAACGCCAATTACTGGTACAACCGGGCTAAAAAAGAAATGCCCCAGCTTTCGCTTCGGCAGGAGTGGGAGCTACTGGTCAAAACGTATCTGGCAAGGGAAACAGCGTGATCTAATGTTCGGGAGCATGTTTTCTTTGTTTTGTAGGTAAATTGTAAAAAAGAAAGAAATAGACAACTTGTGTTTTAAAGGGATTTCCTGGCAGGAGATTTCTGTAATAGGCTTTTTTTAGTGATATTTGAGTATTTGTGCCTTTTTGTAGTCTTTCTTGTCTGATTTTTCCGCCAATGTGTCAGGGCTGTTGGTGCGGTATTGTATTTGTATAATACCTGGAATGGAAAAAGAGCTGATGCAACGTAGCCCACTCGAGGTAACTGATACCCGGTCGGCAAAAGTCTGGCTTCCCAAGCGGGTTTTGTTCACACCCGACGCTTTGAAGGAGCCCTGGGGGCAGCAAATTTATGAGCGAATTAAAGGCTTAGGTCTGCCCATCGAAGAGCTCAAAAGCAATCGCGTCACCGGATTGCGGGGAAAGGATGAGCGCGAAACCTATGCCATTGCCAAACGCACCCTGGCGGTGGTTACAGCACCTCCCAGTGCCTTTCGGTTGCAACCTATTCCCCCTTCGGCCGACTGGCAGTTTCACCTGGCAGAGGGATGTCCGGCCCACTGTCAGTACTGTTACCTTGCCGGAAGTCTTCAGGGGCCACCCGTTATCCGAACCTTTGCCAATTTGCCGGCTATTCTTAATAACCTCTCTCATTACGAAAAGCCCGGGCAACTCACTACCTTCGAAGCCAGTTGTTACACCGATCCATTGGGGATTGAGCACTTGACCGGCAGCCTGGCCGAAACCATCCGTTACTTCGGCACGCGCGAACACGCTCAGTTGCGCTGGGTTACCAAATACAACCAAGTGGAAAGCTTGCTGGCGCTACCGCATAACGGGGCTACGCGCTGTCGCATCAGTCTGAATGCGGAGCCAATAGCCCGGCGGCTTGAAGGAGGGACGGCATCAGTACATTCCCGCTTACAAGCCCTTCGACAGTTGGCTTTGCCGGTTGAGGCGGGCGGTGGGGGCTACCGCGTCGGTGCCGTATTGGCCCCGATCATGCCCATACCCGACTGGAAAGAGCACTATGTACAGTTACTGGATCGACTGGGACAGGCGTTGGATTTTCCCTGCGATCTCACTTTTGAACTCATCAGCCACCGTTTTACGCCCGGTTCCAAAGATGTGCTGCTGAATTGGTATCCCAACACCCACCTGGAGATGGACGAAGAGCGCCGTGCAATGAAAACCAATAAATTCGGGGGAACGAAGTATGTCTACCCCAATGGAATGATGAAGGAACTGCGGGCTTTTTTTGAGCAGGAAATCAAAAGGCGTTTTCCGCACGCGGCCATCCTTTACTGGACCTGATTATTTAAAGCGCCAGCGGTTTTCATTTCCTCTGGTGCTTTCACAATAAATGCAAAGGTTTTGTTGACAATGGTTAATGGCTTTTTTACCTTCATGTAAGGAATTGGCTTTTAAACCATTTGACTATGAAACCTTTAAGCCTTCTGCTGCTGGCCTTGCCGGCTATCAGCATCCATTCCGGTTATTACCAGCCCGTTTTCGGTCCGGGGATTGCATTTTCCGGGAAAACAACCACAGCACCCGTCAACCTTTCCCCTCCCTCAGCCGACAATGCAGTTCTTTGTCGTAACTACGCTCCGGTGGCATTTGCTTTCACCGATACCGTGGCACAGCCGGCCCCCCTGTTTCAAAACTTAGGCATCCTCCGGCATCCCGTTTCTACCCGTTCCGCTCCGGCTCAGGACTATTTCAATCAGGGACTCCGCTTGGTGTACGGGTTTAATCACCACGAAGCGTACCGCTCCTTTGTGGAAGCCGCCCGGCTCGATCCCGATTGTGCCATGGCTTACTGGGGACAGGCGCTGGCTTTGGCACCGAACATCAATCTGCCCATCGACAAAGAGCGGAGTCAGCAGGGCTACGTGGCCATTCAAAAGGCGATGAACCTGAGAAAGAAAACATCGGCGGCAGAAAAGGATTACATTGAGGCCATGGCCAGGCGATTTGCGCCCGAAGAGGGAGCCAACCGTCCCCAACTGGATTCCATTTATGCAGTCGCCATGGGCAAACTGGCCGACAAGTACCCCAACGACCCGGATGCCGGTGCGCTTTATGCCGATGCCCTGATGAACCGCCGACCCTGGGACTACTGGACCCGGGAAGGAAAGCCAAGGCCAGGAATTGAGAAGGCGGTGAGTCAACTGGAAAGGGTCATCAAACGGTTTCCGGACCATCCGGGTGCGCATCACCTGTACATCCACGTGGTAGAGGCCTCCAACGACCCTCACCGGGGAGTTCCCAGCGCGGAACGCCTGGCCGCGTTGATGCCGGGCTCCGGCCACCTGGTGCACATGCCCGCCCACATTTACCTGAGAGTAGGGCGTTATTCGGAAGCCATCCAGACCAATTTGAAGGCAGTGGAAGTAGATGAGGCCTACATTACCCAGTGTCAGGTCCAGGGCGTATACCCGATGGCCTACTATCCCCACAATATCCATTTCATCTGGGCTGCTGCCGCAATGGAAGGAAAGAGCCAACTGGCGATTGAGATGGCCCGGAAAACGGCTTCCAAGGTAGAACGGGCGGCCATGGCCGAAGTCGCCCCCTTGCAGGGATTTTATGTATTGCCGATGCTGGCCTACCTGCGTTTCGGAAAGTGGAATGAAATTCTTACCGAACCTTATCCTGGAAAAGCAATGCACCACGCGAATGCCATGTGGCACTACACCCGGGGAATTGCCTACACGGCAAAGGGACAGTTGGATCGGGCTGGGCAAGAGTTGCGGATATTGGATTCATTGGGTCGTGATACCACCTATACTACCGTTTACGCCTCCCAAAATCCTACTTCCAGCTTATTGGTGATGGCACAGAAAAACCTGGCGGCGGAAATGGCTGTCCGGAAAAAGAACTTTCCGGAAGCCATCCGGTTGCTTCGGGAGGGTGTTTTGCTGGAAGACGAACTCCGGTACGATGAGCCGCGTTCCTGGCCTCAGCCGATGCGACACACGCTGTGAGCCGTCCTGTTGGAGGCAGGTATGCCAGCCGAAGCAGAAACTGTTTACCGTGACGACCTGAAGATTCATCCGGAAAATGGCTGGTCACTGTTTGGTCTGCAGCAAAGTCTGACCGCACAAGGCAAATCGGAAGAAGCCAGTCAGGTGGGAAACCGTTTTGCCAAAGCCTGGGCGGATGCCGACGTTTCACTCAAAAGCTCAAGGTTTTGAGTTTCCGGTAAAAGAGGAGAGGTTTGTTTTGATTATTAACCTTTTATCAACTTTGGTTGGAAAATTTTGCGTGAATTTGAATCCCTGATTCAACTTTGCCGTATAACCAGGCATAATCAATCCACAATGATCACTTAAAACGCGGTCATTTTTGATTTGAAATAAAGCATTACAGTCGATCGGAAAGGAGTAAGATTCTGAAGGTGACTGTAATGCTTTTTTATGCCCTTCTATCAAGACCGTTTAGCATCCCTTACTTTAGAAAGAATGTCTTTTCCGTTCCGAAACCTTATTGCCTGAACGCAGTACTCATGCTTACCCAAACCAATTGGAGAATTTGCCTTTGGTATAAATGATTTGTTATGCGTACACTCCGCGTATTGTTTACCTTGTTCTGGGTAGGTCTGCTGCTGGCAGGAATCCATTCCTGCGGCGCATCCTCATCCCCAACCTCCGATGCCGCATCCGGAAAAGTCAGAAAAATACGGGTCAGATTGGGGGAAGTGAAGGAAATTGACTTTCCGAATCCCAAAGACACCACGCTGCTGCTGATTGGCTCTTCCGAAAACCACGAAATTGTGGACGTAACCCGGCGCCAACTGAAGGAAGAAGACAATACGTACGCGGCGGCTGAAACCAAAGAACCCGCCGTTTTTCTGATCAAAGGGGTCACCAATGGCACGGCGAAGGTGATTTTTTCGGAAAAGAGGCCCGATGAAGAAGGCCCCGGCCGTATCCTGCGAACGTATCAGGTGGAAGTCATCACCCGGAAGTAAGTTGATAGGGTGATGTGCTGATGGGTTAATGTGCTGGTTATAAATTATATTGTTAACTGTTAACTGATCACTTATGAGCGGTTGATTTGGTAGATGAAATAATTTTTGACAATAGTTTTTGTAATGGAAGTAGTAAGGCCAACTGCCCTGAACAATTTGGGTAACTAGATGATTGCTGACACAACAGAAGCCAATATTCCGTTTCATTGGCCTCTTTGGCTGCTATTTTCAATTTGTGAATGAAGTCAGACTTACTTTCGGCGCTTTGCGATTCTCTCACGTTGGCACCAATTGATGTTCCTGATTTCAAAAGCTGATTGGCAATCACAAATTTGCGCTGCTCTTCCAGTAGTTCTACTTACTTAATAATCTCCAAAGCAAACTCAAAGCTGAGTTGTACTATCGCATTATCTTTTCTAATTTCCATGTGATCCATTGATTAACAGATCAGCAAATTAGAATATTTACTCCTCAGCCATTTAAAAATTTCTATTCAATCTGTTCAACCAATTGGCACATCAGCACATCAGCACATTAACCCATCAGCACATCCTTGACTACTTTACCACGGCCACTTTCGTAACGAAGGTTTCGGTACCGTCATTGTTGGAACTGAAAATGAGGTAAACGCCCGTTTCCGCCCGATTCCCGTTGTAATCGCGTACATTCCAGGTGGCAGTTCCTCCGTTGGCCTGGGTTTCGTACACCAGCCTGCCGGCCACATCGGTAATTTTCACTTTTGCGTTGGCTGCTAAACCCGTAATCCCGACCAAACCCTGAAAGCTGGGCCTCACCGGATTGGGAAATACTTTCACGTTGCTGTGTTCCGGTCCTGCTTCGGTAGCGGTTCCCCAATAGGAAAGCATTCCCTGGTCGGTGGCAACGAATACTTGTCCGGTGATTGGTTCTACGCGGATGTCGGTGATGTAATTGGATACTAAAGGACTGTTTTGAGTAGTGAAATGAGCAACCAGTTCGCTTCCGTCAGCATTGAACAACCATAAGCCATTCCGGGTCCCGATCCACTTCCGGTTGCCTCCGTCCACTTCCAGGCTGGTGATGAATTCATCGTTGAGCAGGCGCTGGGAATTGTATATGGGTGTATAGGCACCGTAATTTCCCTCAAATACACTTTCGGTGTTATAGAAAAAGGCAACCCCATCATCGGTTCCCACCCACATTTGCCCCTCTTTGTCCAGGGCCATGCAACGGACATTCCGGTTGGGCAATTCTCCATTTCCCGATGCAGTAGACAGATAGCGCTCCTGTCGGGTCTTGTCATCGTACACTAACAGGCCCCCACCGGCCTGGGGATCTAGACGCAGCCATTTGTATCCATTGCCGTCAATCAGAATTCCCAACGGAAAATTGGCTCCCTGCTGGCTGAAGGTGACTGATTCCCACTGATCGTTGGGTTGCAGCACGTGCAGCGATGGACGTCCGAAGGGAACCGAATGATTGGTGACCCACAGGCTGCCGTCCGCATCCGTAGCCATTCCACTCACCCTAACGGCGGAATTCGTTCCAATCAAAGGACTGTTGGATACGCTTTCAATGCTTCCGTCCGACTTTTTCTTCAACAGTCCATTCCCAAACGAACCCAGGTACAAACTCTGGTCTGCCGGACGAAAAGCAGCGGCGGCCAAGTCTTTCATCGGGGGCAAAGTCGGGTTGAGCAAGCGGGTATGGCTGGTCCACGAATCGCCGTCGTAGGTATGAAGGCTGCCTTCCCGGTTGTAGGGCTGGGTATTTTCATTCCATCCACCCGACAGAACAGCCAACTGGTTATCGTATGAATACATTTTCCAGGCCTGGTTATTGGCCGGTCCATTGGGAATGAACGCCCGGAATGCACCTTCCCGGTTACTGACCAACCCCGATTGCGCATCGGCTACCCATAATTTACCCTGGGCATCGTAATCTGCTTCCATTGGAGCTTGGATGGCAGGATTGTTAATTGGACTACCCATGTCGTTTTCATCCAAAGTGTACAGTCGGGTAGGGGCGCTGATCAGGATTTGGGTCGCCGCCAATTGAATGTTGAGAATGGGTTCGGTGAGCGGATACAAGTTCGTCCAGGTGCCATTTTCGTAGGTGTACAGGCCAGTTCCCGAAACGGCGGCGTACACTTTGCCGTTCCGGTGCACTATTCCGCTCAAGTTGTTCTGCGGTATGCCCTGAGAAAGGCCGAATGTGTACCAGTTGTGATAATCCTGCAGGTTGACGTTGGGAGACAAGGGAGCCACCATGACGCCTTGCGAAGTGGCCAGAAAAATGCTGTCACGGGCGAAAGTGCAGCCATATACCGCGACTGCAGTGCCGTTGGTACCAATGTTCTGAGCCGTTTCCCTGATCTCCGCCTTCACCACATCCAGTACGACCAGGCCAAAGTCGCAGGAGAGGTAGGCAAACTGATCCGTGAAGACGATGTAACGAATGGTTTTGCTACCCGGGATGCTGGCATTTCTGATGGCGTTGATGGGCACAATCTGATCCGCTTCTCCCGGTTTTTGAGACAAACGCAGTAAGTCAATCATGCCAGTCTGATAAGCGATCAGTAGGGTTTTATGGCTGGGCAGGTACTTCAGACGGCTGATGTTGACCTCACTGAATCCGTCAATCCGCGACAATCTGGTGATTTCATTTGCCGATTGATCATAATAAAAAAAGCTGCCGGCAGCCCCGGCATATACTTTCTGGTCAGCAATGGCCAGGGTGCTGATGGATTGGTAACTCAGGTGCGTTTTCCAGGTTCCCAGAGGTAGCCTTTGGCCGTATGCATTCGTTGACAAACAGAAATATACGATCAATGAGCTTAGGAAATACTTTAGGTAAAGCATACCTTCTTTTTATAATTTACAAAGGTCGGGCAGCGGGTCCCAGTTTGAAACATCTTCGGCAGCGGGCTTCGTAACTTTCCGTTTCACCCAGCAAGACTTTGTCTTTTGAGGGCACCAGCCGGTAAGAGTAGGAGGCGATGTTGCCACAGACCATGCACACGGCGTGGAGCTTGGTAATGTATTCGGCTACGGCCATCAGTTGAGGTAGGGGACCAAAAGGTCTGCCCTGAAAATCCATGTCCAGACCGGCTACGATGACTCTTTTTCCCTGGTCGGCTAGTTTAACGCAGACGTCAGTAATGGCCTCATCGAAAAACTGCGCTTCATCAATTCCCACTACGTCACAGTTGCCTGTAAAGAGCAGCATTTCTTCGGAAGAATGCAGGGGAGTAGACCGGATGGCCGAAGCGTTGTGAGAGACAACGTCTTCTTCGTGGTAACGCTTATCGATGGAGGGCTTGAATATTTCTACTTTCTGCCGGGCTATTTTCGCCCGGTTCAGCCGGCGAATCAATTCTTCGGTTTTGCCGGAAAACATGGAGCCGCATACAATTTCAATCCAGCCCATATGCCGGCGTTCGCTCCGATGGTACTTTTCTAAATTGGGTTCAATAAACATAATTATCAGTACGCTTTCTCTTCACTATTCCTCCATTGGCTCACAACCCGAATAGGTCAGATGAGGCAGTTTATACGGATCGGGAATGCAGACAATGACTTCTCCGCTGAGCACCCGGCTTTGGCAGGCCAGCCTTTGATTCTCCTTCAAACGGCCTTCGTTGCGGTATTTTAATTCGTGCAAGGTAGGTGAATTCAGGAGATCCATGCCCCTGATTACCGTCATCTGGCAGGTAGTACACCGGCCTTTTCCTCCGCAGGCGTACATCCAGTCAACGCCATGTTCCTGAACCTGAAGCAACACCGATCGGCTTTCTGACGTTATCTCGACTTCCTGGTTATGTAGATTTTGTATAATTAATTTGGGCATATTCTTAACTTTACAAAAGAAACGAATTCCTTCATGATGGACAAATTAAATATCCCGGCTGTCGAAGCCTACAGTGAATCTTACGCAAAACGCCTCACTACTTATTTCTTCATTGATAATGAGATAGTTGACGGAAAGCAGATGCTCAAGTTCAGTGATGTCCAGCAGGTGAACCTTTTTACCGTCAGTGAACTGTTTGAGGCCTGGCAGCAGGAGACCACCCGGTTACGCAGCCCGTATTTCAATTTTGAGGCCGAAGAAGTGAAGGAAGCCCTGAAGATTTTTATGGATACCGTTTCCCGTTTCATTGCCGTCCGGAAAGAGCATTTCGAACCGATGCTGGTGAGCGCAGTTCGAAATACCCTGCTGCTCCTGCTCAATCCTTCTCAGTATTTTGAGCAATGGCAACATTCTTTCGGTGATGCAGTGACATTGGACCGGTTGAAAGAGAAAGTGAAGTATTTTCAGGTCAATAAGTTTATCATAAAAGACCTGATTACCCGCATGGACGAAATAGGGCAAACTTCGGTTTCTACTGAGTTGGCCATCCGGTGGATCAACGAAATCATCCAGAGCAAATCCGAGCAGTTGGAAAAGCCAGAAGTGATATTGGATACTTTTTCCAGAAAGCTGCCGATTGAGATAGAATCACTTAAAGAAGCCAATAGCGCCAGGCAGGGAAGTTTTTTTGATGCTGCGTTCTCCGATGAAGCAGTCAATGAAGTAACCCCACTCCCTCAGATCAAAGAAGAAATAGTATCCGAGCCGGAAGCATCCGCCCCGGTGCGTGATACAATTGCGGAGCCAGTGGCTGAACCAGCCAATAATAAGTTCCCGGAAGCCAAAGCTGAGCCCGTGGTTCCGAAAGGAACGCCCATTGAACTGAGGTTGAACGAACGATTGGGAAAGGATCAAAAAACGCTGAATGATGCTTTCAGGCAGATAGCTACCAAAGAGCCTACTTTAGAAAGGCATTTGAAAACCCGAATTGAAAACATTAAAAGTGCGATTCCGCTGAATCAGAAGTTTGTCTTTATTAATGAGCTCTTTAAAGGCGATACCGCTGCTTATCATCAGGCACTCAATGAATTGGAGCAATGCAGTAACTATCAGGCAGCAACAGAGCTTCTGATGCAGAACTATGCCAAGAACTATGGCTGGAATATGGAAGGAGAAGAAGTAGAGGCCTTTTTTGAAATCATTGAACGGAAATTTTATTAATTTTTTTCACTTCGGAATCAGCCACTTGCACCCATAGACTGTAAATTCTTTTTATAAGGTTTGGCTTCTTCAAAAGCTTCTGCTAGTTTTGCACGCCCTTTACGAGCGAGATGGGGAGAAGGTTTCGACAGCCCAGCCCATCTGCTCTTTTTTCGGGTCAAAGCTGAAAAAAAGATTGCAAAAAGTGAGGCGGAGATTTGGTGAAGAAAAGGGAAGTGCTTATCTTTGCAACCCCTTCGAAAATCAAGCCCGCTTGAGGCCGAAAAGCAGCAGGAAAGCAGCTTGATTAGTAAAGTAAGCAGACAGTGAAAACGGAGTAAAAAGACCTCACAAGCCTCTCCGGTCGGGAGGGGTGCCATTCCGGAAAGACTTCTATTCGAAGGAGTCGAGAAGGAAAACGTTCTTTGACATATTGGCAGAAAGACTTTAGAATAAAGCAGCATTATTTTAGCCATTCTACGCAGAAGACACGCTGACCGGCTTTTAGCTGGTTCAGCAAACGAATGAACCTGTTGGTTCGATAGAATTACAATGGAGAGTTTGATCCTGGCTCAGGATGAACGCTAGCGGCAGGCCTAATACATGCAAGTCGAACGGGTGTCGGCAGCAATGTCGGCATTAGTGGCGCACGGGTGCGTAACGCGTATGCAAC
>Ga0209902_100211_pt1 | contig 93936 bp, 99 predicted proteins | sample FECB27metaG_FD_188304 | JGI IMG/M metagenome (GOLD analysis project Ga0209902, IMG submission 188304) | Cyanobacterial communities from the Joint Genome Institute, California, USA - FECB-27 (SPAdes) (version 2) | ecosystem: Environmental > Aquatic > Thermal springs > Hot (42-90C) > Microbial mats... | reverse complement strand
GGAGCGCCGACGCGCTCCGACCCTCCCCCTCAAGGGGAGGGTAACAAGCGTTTCACCCTGCTCGAACTGCGCCCCATCACAGGGCGCACCCATCAGCTGCGCGTCCATTGCCAAGCCTCGGGCTTTCCGATCCTGGGCGATCCGATCTACGGCACGGCGCCACGGTTCGGCGGGCCGGGCCTGCACCTGCACGCCAGAAGCGTGACCGTGCCGCTCTATCCGAAGAAGCCGCCGATCCTCGTGGAGGCGCCGGTGCCGGCCCATATGCGCGAGCGCTTGGAGGCGTGCGGCGCGCTTTAAGCCGCCAGCAGCTCCTTACCGTCGTGTCCGGCAATGGTGACCGACATGATCTCGCCCCGCGTCACCGGCTTGGTGAAACGCACGGGCGTAAACCCTTCCGTGCGGCCGAGCTGGTTCAACTCGATCAGCACGTTGCGGCGCGCGCCGACTTCTTGGCTGAGATGCTTGAGCAAAGCCGCCTCACCCTTCTCACGCAGGCGGCGGGCGCGGTCCTTCACGATATTGCGCGCCACTTGGGGCATGCGGGCAGCGGGCGTGCCGGGGCGGGGCGAGAAGGGGAAGACGTGGAGATGCGTCAGCTCGCATTCCTCGACGATTGCGAGGGAGCGGGCGAACATCTCTTCGGTTTCCGTTGGAAAGCCCGCGATGATGTCGGCGCCAAAAATCATCTCGGGGCGAAGCCGCTTCACCTGCTCGCAGAACGCGATGGCGTCGGCCCGCAGGTGTCGGCGCTTCATGCGCTTGAGGATCATGTCGTCGCCGGCCTGCAAGGAGAGATGCAGGTGCGGCATCAGCCGGCTCTCATTGGCGATCACATCCAAAAGGTCGTCGTCGGCTTCGACCGAATCGATGGACGAGATGCGCAGGCGCTCCAATTCCGGCACGTGCCGGAGGATGCCCTTCACCAGGGTGCCGAGCTTGGGCTCGCCCGGCAGGTCCTTGCCGTAGCTCGTGATGTCGACGCCGGTGAGCACCACCTCGCGGGAGCCGTGCTCCACCAATGTCCGCACCTGATCCACCACCGCGCCCATGGGCACGGAGCGGGAATTGCCGCGGCCATAGGGAATGATGCAGAAGGTGCAGCGGTGGTCGCAGCCGTTCTGCACCTGCACGAAGGCGCGGGTGTGTCCGCGCAGGCCATCGATGAGGTGCATGGCGGTTTCCTTCACCGCCATGATGTCATTGACCAGAACTCTTTCCGACGTGCCGACGCCGAAATCGCGTAGGCCAGCCCAGGTTTCGGCCTTCATCTTCTCGTGGTTGCCGACGACCTGAGACACCTCCGGCATGGCGGCAAAGGTTTCAGGCTCCACCTGCGCGGCGCAGCCCGTCACGACGATGCGCGCATCGGGCTTCTCGCGGGCAATCCTGCGAATCGCCTGGCGCGCCTGACGCGACGCCTCCCCCGTGACCGCGCAGGTGTTGACGATCACCACCTCGCCGAGGCCCGCGTCCTGAGCGTGGCGCTGCATCGCCTCCGACTCGTAGATGTTGAGCCGGCAGCCGAAGGTGACGACCTCGACCGCCATCAGGCCACCTCTGAAAAGAGCGCAGCCGGAAGGGTGCCCTCGTGCTCCAGTTCGGTCGGACCGGTCATGAGCACATGGTCGTCGCTCTCACGCCATTCGATCATGAGGTCGCCACCGGGCAGGGCCACCACGGCCTTGCGGCCGGTGAGCCCCTTGCGGGCAGCGGCCACAAGCGTGGCACAGGCGGCCGAGCCGCAGGCACGGGTCGCACCGGCGCCGCGCTCCCAGACCTGCAGGATGATGTGCTCGGGACCGGTGACCTGGGCGAATGAGATGTTGGCCCGTTCCGGCAGGGCCGGATCGTGCTCGAAGATCGGGCCGATGGCGGCAAGGTCATAGCCTTCCGCATTCCCGACCCAGAAGATCACATGCGGATTGCCCATGCTCACCGCCGACGGCCCCTGCAGCTCGGGAGCGTCGGGGAGCCGGGTGTCGAGCGCAATGGTGCGGGTGTCCGGATAGGGATCGCGCAGGGGAATGTCGTTCCAGGCCAGCCGCGGCGGGCCCATATCGACGGTGAAGACCCGGTCCGAGACCCGTTCCACGGGCAGGAGCCCGGCTTTGGTCTCCAGGACAAGGTCGCGCTCCACGGGACGGCTCATGATGGGATCGACGGTCATCGCCCAGGCGACGCACCGGGTGCCGTTGCCGCAGGCGCCGGATTCCGACCCGTCCGTGTTGTAGATGCGCATGTAGGCATCGGTGCCCGGCGTCACAGGATCGTGCAGCACCATCAGCTGGTCGAAGCGGGAGCGCGGGTCGGCCGCGATGGCGCGCGCCTCTGCAGCGCTCACGCGATGGGGGGAGCCGCGCAGGTCCAGCACGGTGATCTCGTTGCCGAGACCGTTCATCTTCAGGAAACGGCTGTTCGAAAGAGCACTCATGCGGCCGTATATGGCTGAAAATGCCGGAAATCGCGAGAGGGGGTGAAAAGCCCTGCGGCATTATCGTTTAAAATGCTGCGAGGATCCGCGGAACGCTGGTGGCGATGATGATGAGGCCGACGCCGATCATCAGCGGCCGGGTCGGCAGGCGGCTGACCACCAGCCCGCCCAGCGGGGCAGCCAGGACGCCGCCGACGATGAGTCCCGCGGCCGAGCTCAGCTCCGACCAGCCCAGCGTGACGATGAAGGTGGCAGAGATCACGGTGGTGACGAGGAACTCGGTCAGGTTGGTCGAGCCGATCACCTGCCGGGGTGCATGGCCCCGGCCGATCAGGGAACTGGTGACGATGGGTCCCCATCCGCCGCCGCCCATGGCATCGAGCAGGCCGCCGCCCGCCCCGATCCAGGGCACCATCCAGTCGCGCACCTCCCTGGGCCAGAGGGGCTGGAAAGCCTTGAACAGGATGTAGAGGCCGATCGCCAGGAGATAGGCCGACACCACCGGCTGGATAGTCTTGGCGTCGATATTGGCCAGGATGAAGGCGCCGATGCCGCCGCCGATCATCCCGGCCGGCGCTAGACGAGCCACAAGGCGCCAGTTCACGTTGCGATGGAGCACGTGTGAGGTGCCGGAGGCGGCCGTGGTGAAGATCTCCGTCACATGGGTGACGGCACTGGCGGTGGCCGGCGGCACCCCGAAGGCGAGCAGGCTCGTGGTGGAAAGCACCCCGAAGGCCATGCCGAGCGCTCCGTCGACGAGCTGGGCCCCGAAGCCGATCAGCGCAAAGATCAGAAACTCTTCCGTCATGGATGAGCCCACGGGTAAGGACACGAAGCACGAGCATATGGCATCGGCTCCGGCTTCTGGGAGAGCATCATGCTGTCAATCAGACCAATTGTTGTGCAGCCCTGCTGCCATCCGTCTCTCCACAGCGGCTTGGGGATCCTCTCGCAGCCTTATGCAAACCCCCTTATGGTGCAGCAAGGTATCCCTTCTTGATTCGCGGGTAAGGCGTTCTTCATCATGCGGCTGCGCTTCTCTCTTCCTGTTCTGGTCCTGGCCCTCTGCTCCGGCGTGGCGCTGGCGCAGACACCCCCGCCGGCAAGCCCGCCACCGGCCGCAATCGAGACGCCTGTAACCCCATCGGCACCCGCAGCACTTCCTTCGGCAACGCCCCAGCCTGCACCGCAGGCTCAGACTGCTCCTGCACCGTCGGACACACCGGCTCAGGCTCCCGCGACGGCCCAGCCTGCGCCTACTACCCCGACGTCTCCAGCTCCCGCCAGCCCAGCCCCTGTGCAGGAGGCCGGCCGTGCGACCCTGTTCCCGAACCCGAGCGATCCGACCGGAGTGGAGGAGGGCGTGCTCGTGTCCAAGGACACGGTGATGCTCGCCGGCATCAGCACCTGGGACGAGGCTTACGACAACCTGAAAAACGCCTTCGCCAAGATCGACGGTGAGATGAAGAAGGCCGGGATCGCGCCCGCGGGTCGGCCGCTCACGATCTTCGTCGACACCGACGACAACGGCTTCAAGTACGAGGCGATGGTGCCGGTTGCGAAGGTGCCGGAGGGCAAGACCGAGCTCACCCCCGAGATCAAGTTCGGCCGCACGCCGGAGGGCAAGTCCTTCCGCTTCGTGCACAAGGATGCCTATGACGAGATCGACGGCACCTACGAGACGATCACGGCCTATCTCGACATCAAGGAGATCGTGGCCAAGGATGCATTCATCGAGGAATACGTGAGCGACTTCACGGATTCGCAGGACACCAATTTCGAGGTGAACATCTACGTTCAGCCGAAAGAATGATCGCACTCTTCGACCTCGACGGAACCCTGACCAATCCGAAAACAGGCATTACCCGCTCGATCCAGTATGCCCTGGACAAATTGGGGCGTCCTGTTCCGGAAGCAGACGAACTCACCTGGATGATCGGACCGCCGATATTCGCGGGCTTCACGGAGCTTCTGGGCGGAGCGGACGAGGTTCCGGAGGCCGTGCGCCTCTACCGCGAGCGCTACGGCACTATTGGCCTGTTCGAGAACGAGGTCTATGCGGGCATCCCGGCCCTGCTTCAGCATCTGCAGGAGAAGGATGTCCGCCTTTATGTGGCGACGTCAAAGCTCCAGGTCTTCGCGCGGCGGATTCTCGATCATTTCGAGTTGTCGCGGTTCTTCATCGAGATCTACGGCTCGGAGCCCGATAATCGCAACGCGGACAAACGCGACCTCATCCGACACATCCTCGAGCAGGAGCGCTTCGACCCAGCGGGTGCCGTTATGATCGGCGACCGGAAGCACGACGCCATCGGAGCAAAGGCCAACGGGCTTGCAAGCATCGGCGTGACCTGGGGCTACGGCTCCCGGCAGGAGCTGCTGGATGCCGGCGTCGCCTGCCTCGTGGATGCTCCGCAGGATCTTGCGGAGCCGGTCCTCACACGGACGGCGACCATGCCTCGCCGGGCCGCAACGCCCTGAATCGTTCCCCGGGGATCTCGGCCGTCTGCAAAGCGACGGCCAGCTCCTGCAGCGGTTCCTCGACGCCCTCGTCGGTGAGCCGGAACGTACCCCAATGGTGGCCGAGTGCCTGCTCGGCCTCGATGATGCGCAGCACCTTCACGGCATCGTCCGGGTTCATGTGCTGCGGCTCCATGAACCAGCGCGGCTCGTAGGCACCGATGGGCAGATGCGCGAGGCGCGGCTTGCCGAAACGCTCGCGCACGGCATGGAAGATCTTGCCGTCGCCGAAGCCCGTATCGCCGATGTGGTAGATCACGCCCGCCGGCGTCGTCAGCACGAAGGCGCACCAGAGCGCCATACGCCGGTCGTTGATGCCGCGCGCCGACCAGTGATAGGCGGGCTCGAGATGCGCCGTGACGCCGTTGCCAAGATCGACCGAGCCGCCCCAGTCGCGCGTCTCGACCGGGATCTCCGGATGCTCGGCCCGGATCACCGCATCGTTGCCGAGCGGCGCCACGAATTTCGGCCGAAAACGCTGCCAGAGCCGGCCCAGAGTCTCGGTGTCGAGATGGTCGTAATGGTTGTGGGTGATCAGCACCACGTGGATGGGCGGCAGGTCCTCGAAGGCGATGCCGGGCGGGTTGACCCGCGTGGGGCCGGCAAAGGAGACCGGGCTTGCCCGCTCGGAAAAGACCGGATCGGTGAGAATGTTGAGGCCGGCCACCTGGATCAGGAACGACGCGTGGCCGATGAGCGCCGAGCGCAGGCCCGCCACCTCGGCTGGGGGCTTGTCCTGGAAGGGGCTTGGGAAGCTCTCCGGCCAGTCCTTACGTCCACCGCCGAGGCGCCAGCGGGCCAGCTCCATCAGTCCCTTGTCCTGCGGTTGGCCCGGGGTGAAGAAGCGCACCCCGTCGAAATGGTCGCTGACCGGACCGTCGTAATAACGGTTCTTCGAGCGCGCGGCGGTCACCCAGCCCAGCGCCCCGGTGGCGGCAATGACGGGAAGGCCTAGCGCTTTGAGCAGGGTGCGGCGGTTCATCGGAGCAGGGATCCTCGGCGAAGCTTTAAGCGTGGGGATGCGGGAGCGGATCGGCAAGGGTTCAAACGCAATCCAGTAGAACGTCATCCCGGACGCCAAAGGCGATCCGGGATCGTAAGACGAGAATAGTGCTTTCTCCTGAACACGATCCCGGATCTTCGCTGCGCTTCGTCCGGGATGACGGGGTCTCGGGCCTCAGGACTCTCAATCTTCGGCCTTTTTCTTGACTCCGGCGCCTTTTCCCCTTATCGGCTGACCGCAAATCTGTAGAGCGAGCCCATTTGAGCCGCCGCCCAGCCCGAGAGGCTGGAGGTCAACGTCCGACAGCGCGATGCGCCCTCGGGCGCGCTTTCATTTGGGTTTCGCATTGGGATGGTAGCGGATGTCGGACAAAGCCTTGCGCCTTGAAGACGCGATCAACGAGACCTGCCCGTGGTCGGGAAAGCCGATCGCGGCGGATTCGCTCACCCTCTATCGCGGCGAGGTGGTCGGCTTCTGCAATCCCGGTTGCCGCGACAAGTTCGAGGCGGCCATAAGCCACTTTGAAAAAGCCCTTGAGGATCGCGATGTACCTCTCATCGCAAGAGGAATTGAGTGATCATGTTCGAAGGCCTGTCCGATAAGCTTTCCAATATCCTCAACGGGCTGACGCGCCGCGGCGCGCTCACCGAGGAAGATGTCAACGCCGCCCTGCGCGAGGTCCGCCGCGCCCTGCTCGAGGCCGACGTCGCCCTCGAAGTGGTGCGCTCGTTCACCGACAAGGTGCGTGCCCGCGCGGTCGGCGCCGAGGTGGTCAAGTCCGTCTCCCCCGGCCAGCAGGTGGTCAAGATCGTTCACGATCAGCTCGTGGAGATGCTGGGTGCGGACGCGGAGGTGATCAGCCTCAACGCGGTGCCGCCGGTGGGCATCCTCATGGTTGGTCTCCAGGGCTCGGGTAAGACGACGACTACGGCCAAGATCGCCCGGCGCCTGAAGGATCGCGAGAACCGCAAGGTGCTCATGGCCTCCCTCGACACCCGCCGCCCGGCCGCCATGGAACAGCTCGCGGTGCTCGGCAAGCAGGTGGGCGTCGACACGCTGCCGATCGTGGCCGGCCAGTCGGCGGTGCAGATCGCCCGGCGCGCCATGGAGGCAGCCCGCCTCGGCGGCTACGACGTGGTCATGCTCGACACCGCCGGCCGCGTCACGGTCGATGAAGCCTTGATGGTGGAAGCGGCCGAAGTGCGTGCCGCCACGGGCCCGCACGAGGTTCTGCTCGTCGCCGATGCGCTCACCGGTCAGGACGCGGTCAACACCGCGCGCGCCTTCGACCAGCGCCTCGGCGTCACCGGCATCGTGCTGACCCGTATGGACGGCGACGCCCGCGGCGGTGCTGCCCTGTCGATGCGCGCCGTGACCGGCAAGCCGATCAAGCTCATCGGTACGGGCGAGAAGGTTGATGCGCTGGAGGAGTTTCATCCCTCGCGCGTCGCCAACCGCATTCTCGGCATGGGCGACATCGTCTCGCTTGTCGAAAAGGCCGCCGAGAATTTCGACGCCGAAAAAGCCCAGCGCATGGCCGACAAGATGCGCAAGGGCAAGTTCGACCTCGAAGACCTGCGCGATCAGCTCGCCCAGATGGAGAAGATCGGCGGCATCGGCGGTATGCTCGGCATGCTGCCCGGCATAGCCAAGATGAAGTCGCAGCTCGAGAACGCCAACCTCGACGACCGGGTCATCAAGCGCCAGCGCGCCATCATTGATTCCATGACACCGGCCGAGCGCCGCAACCCCGACATCCTCAAGGCCTCGCGCAAGAAGCGCATCGCAGCGGGCGCCGGCATGAAGGTTGAGGACATCAACAAGCTGCTCAAGATGCACCGCCAGATGGCCGACATGATGAAGATGATGGGCGGCGGCAAGGGCAAGGGCATGGCCGGCCAGCTCGGCAAGATGTTCGGCCTCGGTGGCGGCATGGGCGGCATGCCCCAGCCGACCCCGGAGCAGATCGAAGCCCTGCAGAAGCAGATGGGCGGCAAGCTGCCCGACTTCCCCAGCGGCGCCGGCGGTCTTCCGTCGATGCCGAAGGGCATGCCGGGCTTGCCCGGTCTGGGCGGCGGCAAGATCCCGGGGCTCCCGGGCATTGGCGGCTTCCCATTCGGGAAGAAGAAATAAGGTTTTGTCGTTCTGGACTGATCCGGAACGGCACAAGGTTTGATCACAGGACACCAAAAGGAGTATCCCATGTCCCTGAAGATCCGTCTCACCCGTGGTGGTGCGAAGAAGCGTCCCTACTACCGCATCGTTGTCGCCGACTCGCGCTCCCCGCGCGATGGCCGCTTCATCGAGAAGGTCGGCACCTACGACCCGATGAAGCCGAAGGACGACGCCGGCCGCGTCGTTCTCGAGACCGAGAAGATCCAGGCCTGGCTCGCCAAGGGTGCTCAGCCGACCGACCGCGTTCTGCGCTTCCTCGACGCTGCCGGCCTCCTGAAGCGTCCGGCCCGCAACAACCCGCAGAAGGCCGTTCCGGGCAAGAAGTCCCAGGAGCGCGCCGACGCCAAGGCCGCTGCGGCTGCCGCTCCCGCCGGTGAAGGCGAGGCTGCGTAAGCATCCCGATGAAGCGGGGGCGTTCAGACAAGCAAAACCCTCGCCCTCTCCCCTCTGCGGGAGAGGGTGGCCCTCGCGTCGGCGAGGGTCGGGAGAGGGGCCGTGCTCAGTCGAAGAACGCCCCCTCTCCCGGCTCACTCCGCTCGCCACCCTCTCCCGCAGAGGGGAGAGGGAAGGGGCCGCTGCCTATCAAAAGCGACCTCGTCCTCGTCGGCGAGTTCGGTCGCGCCCATGGCCTTAAGGGCGAGGTGCGGCTGAAATCCCATACAGGCGATCCGCAGGCGATCGCCGATTACCGGCCGCTCATCGCTAGCAACGGCCGAACCTATTCTTTGAAAAACGTGCGGACCGCCCCCGGCGGCGCCCCCGATATGCTCATTGCCGTCGTCGACGGAGTCACCACGCGCGAGGCCGCGGAAGCGCTCAACCGCGTGCAGCTTCACGTCGCGCGCGACAAGCTTCCGCCGCCCGACGAGGACGACGAGTTTCTGTTGGCCGACCTGATCGGCTTACCTGTTCAGACGGAAGCCGGGGACATTATCGGCACTGTTGTGGCCGTGCCCAATTATGGCGGCGGCGACCTTCTTGAGATCGCCCCAGTGCAAAAAGGACCGACCGCGCTCCTGCCCTTCACCAAGGCTTTCGTGCCCGTGGTGAATGTCGCGGCAAAGCGCATCGTGGCGGCAGCACCCGACGATCTGTTCGAGCCGGCGAAACCCGCCCCCGATTCCGAGGACGAGGCGTGAGCTTTTCCGCCACCATCCTCACGCTCTATCCCGACATGTTCCCAGGCCCGCTTGGGATGTCGCTCTCCGGCGATGCGCTCGCACGCGGCGTGTGGTCGTTGGACGCGAAGAACATTCGCGACCACGGCCTCGGCCGTCACCGCACCGTCGACGACACGCCGGCGGGCGGCGGCCCCGGCATGGTGATCCGCTGCGATGTGCTGGCCGCTGCCATCGACGCCAATGTGCCTGCGGATGATCCGCGCCCGAAGCTCCTCATGAGCCCGCGCGGAAAACCGCTCACGCAAACCATTGTGCGCGAGTTGGCCGCCGGTCCCGGCGTTATCATCGTCTGCGGTCGGTTCGAGGGCGTGGATGAGCGCGTGATCGAAGCGCGCGGCCTGCAAGAGGTTTCGATCGGCGACTATGTGCTCTCCGGCGGCGAGATGGCCGCCATGATCGTGCTCGATTCCTGCGTACGCCTGCTCCCCGGCGTCATGGGCAAGGAGGCATCGGGCACCGAGGAAAGTTTCGAGTCGAACCGCCTCGAATACCCGCACTACACGCGTCCCCGCGAGTGGGAGGGACGGCCCATCCCCGACGTGCTGCTCTCCGGCAACCACGCCATGATCGAACGCTGGCGCCGTGAGGAATCCGAGCGCATCACCCGCGAGCGGCGGCCGGATTTGCTGGAGCGCTGAAGCGACTCTGTCTGCGGAACGTCGCATGGAGCCCGTGGATTAACGAGCCGGGGCACCCGATCACGGGAGATCGACATGGTCAGCCGCATCATTCTTGGGACAATCCTTGCCCTCGTTTCCGTCAGCCCCGGCTTGGCCGGACCCTGCACGCAACGGCTCGCCGAACTGGAGAAATCCATCTCGGCGCGGCAGGAAGGAGCCGGCCCGGCGCTCGATGCACCCGCGACCACAGGCTCTGCAACTTCGGGCTCGTCCTCAGGGCAGGGCGTGAATGTCACGGCTCAGAGCCAGGGCCACAACCAGGCCATGCAGATGATCCAGCAGGCGAAGCAGCTCGACCAGCAGGGCAAGGAAGCCGAGTGCATGGACATGGCCGGCAAGGCTCAGGCCATGGCACCGCCGGCCATCAAGTAAGCAGAAGAGTTTTCTCGTCATCAATGCCGCCGTGGACCGATGGAGCACGGCGGCATCGAGCACCCTCACGTCTTGGCGGGCCGCGCGTGCTGCCCCACGCCGGGGCGGCTCATGCCAAGGCGCCACTTCAGGTTCACCCCGGCACTGCCGAGCAGGATGAGCCCAATGCCGCTCCACTGGCCGAGAGACAGGTCGCGGCCATAGGCCAAGTAGTCCACCAGAATGGCAACGGCCGGATAGGTGAACGACAGCACGGCGATCACCGGCGTCGGCAGCTTCTGGAGCGCCGCGTAGAGCAGGATGTACATGATGCCGGTGTGCACGACGCCCAGCACTGCAAGGTATCCCCATTGCAGGGATGCCGTCGGCAGGCTGGAGACGTCGGCCAGCGGCAGGAGAATCACGGTGCCGAGCATGGCTTGCACAAGCGCGATCACGTGCGGCGGGATGCCTTTGAGCTGCTTCACGATGACGGACGCCACCGCATAGAGAAAGGCTGCGCCCAAGGCCTGCAAAAGCCCGATCCCGTAGCCGCTGCTCCAGGAGAGAGTACCGGCCTCGACCTGGGTGACCATCAGAAGGCCCAGGAACGCGAGGGCGATGAAGCCGAACGCGTCTCCGGTCGGCCGCTCGCCGAACAGGACCATCCCGAGCAGGATCAGGAAGAAGGGCTGGGTGTTGTAGACCGCCGTCGCGATCGAAATCGACGCATGCCCATAGGACGAGAACAGCAGAACCCAATTGAGCACGATGGCTGCGCCGCTTAACATAGCGAGCATCAGAGTGCGGGCTGAGAACGGCCATGGCGCGAGAAGCCCCTTCGCCCAGCAATAGGCAAACAGGCTCAAGGCCCCGAACAGGCAGCGGAAGAACACCACGTTCCAGACGCTCTGGCCGGATTCAACCACGAAGTACCCGATGGTGCCCGAGAGGGCCATCGCGGCGATCATCTCCAACCGTCCCGACAATTCACTTTGCGATCTCATGGCTGCGCCTCCTGTGATGAGGGCAGAACTTTATCTTTCGCCGGGATCGGCGTACTTTCATGATCGAAAGCAGCTTGAACAATCGGCCTTCGAAGCAATGGCAGTTTCAGCAAGAAACCTTAAAAGCAGAAACTCGGTTTTTGACGAGATCGATCAGGCGCTGATTGGGCTCCTGAGCGACAATGCCAGGCTCTCTCATGCCGAACTCGCCCGGAGCGTAGGCCTCTCGCCCCCGAGCGTCGCCGAGCGGCTGCGGCGGCTGGAGGAGGACGGCGTGGTCAGCGCCTATACGGTCGAACTCGACCCGAAGGCCCTAGGCTACACCCTCACGGCTATCGTGCGCATCCGGCCTCTGCCGGGACAGCTGCATCACGTTGAGAAGCTTCTGATCGAGAGCCCCGAAGTCATCGAATGCGATAAGGTGACCGGGGACGATTGCTTCGTGGCGCGCTATCTCCTGCGCTCCATCGACGAGCTCGACCCGATCCTGGAGCGGATCGCGCAGCGCGCCCAGACCAGCACCTCCATCGTCAAGGCATCTCCGGTCAAACGCCGGCTGCCGCCCATTCGCTGAGCGGCGCTTTAGCGTTACGACTGCACGTTCGCTGAGAGCCTTGTTCCAAAGGTCTTCAGGTATTTCATGCCCGTGTCGCACATCACCGTGACGATGGTGGCACCGGGCCCCAGCCGTTCGGCGAGCCTCAAAGCTGCGAGCACATTGGCGCCCGTAGACGTGCCAGCGAACAGCCCTTCCTCGCGGGTAAGCCGGAATGCCATCGACATGGCTTCCTCTGTCGAGACGCGCTCGATGCCATCGGCGATGCTCTCCTGCCAGAGTGGTACCACATAGCCTGCGCCGATGCCGTCGATCTTGTGCGCGCCGGATGGGCCGCCGGACAGCACCGCGGACTCGGCGGGCTCCACGGCCACAATCCTGATGTCGTCATGATGGCGACGCAACCGCTCGGCGATGCCGCGAAGAGAGGCAGCCGTTCCGACACTCTGGACGAAGCCGTCGACCCGGCCGCCCGTCTGCTCCCAGACCTCGTCCGCCATTCGGTGATAGGCGGCGAGCTGGTCCCGGTTCTTCATCTGGTCGGTCCAGAAGGAGCCCTTGGCCTCCGCGATGATGCGGGCCTGCTCGATCATGTCCTTGGTGAGCTTTTCCGTCATGCGCCCGCTGTCGCTCTCCACGATATGAAGCGCCGCGCCGAGCAGCCGCATGTGGTCGAGCTTTTCGCGTGAAAAGGCGTCTGAGGTCACCATGTCGAGCGGGTAGCCTTTCACGGCACAGACGAGCGCCAGCGACACCCCGGTGCTGCCGCCGGTGTACTCGACCACCGTACCGCCGGGTTTGAGCCGTCCATCGGCTTCTGCCGCCTCGATCATGGCGAGCGCCATACGGTCCTTCATGCTGCCGGTGGGGTTCTCATTCTCCAGTTTGAGCAGAATGCGTGCGCCGTTGCTCGGCAAGATGCGGCGCAGGGCAATCAGCGGGGTGTTGCCGATGTGGTCGAGAATGGTGCGTGGCTGTGCGGTCATGGGTGCTGTCCGAAAAGGTACCTCTCGATAGCCTTGGGCGAACATCCCGTCAGGTCCGGAATCCGGACTTCTCGACCCTTGGCCATCATGGTAGCGCTTGGTCCATGGCAGATTACGGTCAGTTCTGTTCCGTGGCCCGCGCCCATGAGGTGATCGGCGGGCGCTGGACCCTTCTCGTGGTGCGCGAGCTCTTATGCGGCAGCCGCCGCTTCAACGACATCCGTCGCGGCATCCCCCGCATCTCCCGCACCATGCTGTCCGAGCGCCTGCAGGCCCTGGTGCAGGCAGGCGTCGTGCTGCGGATCGAGGGTGATCATGGTCCCGAATACGCCCTCACAGAAGCCGGCCAGGAGCTGATGGACATCGTCAGCGCGCTCGGCACCTGGGGGCAGCGCTGGCTGCCGCGGCAGGCTGCGGATGAGGATCTCGACCTCGAGCCGCTCCTCGTCGATATGCAGCGGCGGGTGCGCGTGGAGGCCCTACCGACAGAGCCTCTTGTCGTCCGCTTCGAGGTCGAGGGGCAGCGCCAGCCGCGCTTCCTGCTGCTGAAGGAGGCCGAAATCTCGCTCTGCACCCAGAACCCCGGCTTCCCTGAGCCGCTCCGCATCCGCACCAGCCTGCCGGCGCTGGTCGCCTGGTGGCGGGGCGACGTGAGCTTTGCCGAGGCGCAAAGGATGGGGCTGACTGTGGAAGGGCCGCGAGCGCTCGCAAAGGCATTTCCCGGCTGGTTCGAGCGGTACCTGTTCGCCTCGGTCGAGCCTGCCGCACGGCGCTAGGCTCGACAACCCCCCCGAACTCCTGTATAGGCGCGGCCTCAACTTAAAACAGGACGCCGAAATCCAGCGGGTCCGGGGCTTGCCCTGAGGCCACGCAACGGCAGGAGTTAAGACCATGAACCTCATTCAGCAGCTCGAGCAAGAGCAGATCGCCAAGCTCGCCAAGACCATTCCCGATTTCCAGCCCGGCGACACCGTCATCGTCAATGTGAAGGTGAAGGAAGGCGAGCGTTCGCGTATCCAGGCCTATGAAGGCGTCTGCATCGCCCGTTCGGGTGGCGGCCTCCAGGAGAGCTTCACGGTCCGCAAGATTTCCTACGGCGAAGGCGTCGAGCGCGTGTTCCCGATCTACTCGCCGAACGTCGACTCGATCAAGGTCGTGCGCCGCGGTGCCGTCCGCCGCGCCAAGCTGTACTACCTGCGCGATCGTCGCGGTAAGTCGGCCCGTATCACCGAGCGCGCCGAGAAGAAGACCCAGGCCGCAGCCGAGTAAGGCCTTCAGCCCAAGGCAAAGTTTTCAAAAGCGCGGTCCTAGAGCCGCGCTTTTTTGCATCAGGACCTGAGACGGATGCAAAACGAAGAGCTCACTCCGCATGATAAAGGCACTCTCAGGAAGATCCGCGGGAAGTCTCGGGAATCAATCATCCTGATGTTTCTTGAGTGGCTGATTCCTTGGCGATGGCTCAGGATTGTCGCCAAAGGTATTTTCATCCTGCTCATAACTGGCATGATCCTCCTTTGGTTGATCAGAATTTCAGAGCCTCTCACAGACTTGGTGGACAAGGTCCATCGCGTCTTGTGAAGAGACCTTAGAAAAACCCGTCCGCAGAGGCGAACTGACACCTTCCCCCTAGCGATAAGTCGGGTTAAAGACCGTTTCGAACAATATTCAACACTTGGACGTAACAAATGGCTAAGCCCCGCACCCTCTATGACAAGATCTGGGACGATCACGTCGTCGATCAGCAGGATGACGGGACGTGCCTTCTCTATATCGACCGCCACCTCGTCCATGAGGTGACGAGCCCCCAGGCCTTCGAGGGCCTGCGCATGACCGGCCGACAGGTGCGCCAGCCGCATAAAACCCTGGCCGTGGTCGACCATAACGTGCCGACCTCCGACCGCTCGCATGGGATCGAAGATCCTGAAGCCGCCACCCAGGTGGCGGCCCTTGCCCAGAACGCCAAGGATTTCGGCGTCGAGTATTATAACGAGCTCGATACCCGTCAGGGCATCGTTCACGTGGTCGGCCCTGAGCAGGGCTTCACGCTGCCGGGCATGACCATCGTGTGCGGCGACAGCCACACCTCGACCCACGGCGCCTTCGGCTCGCTCGCCCATGGCATCGGCACGTCGGAGGTGGAGCATGTGCTCGCCACGCAGACGCTGATCCAGAAGAAGGCCAAGAACATGCGCGTGACCGTGGACGGGCAGCTGCCCGCCGGTGTCACCGCCAAGGATATCATCCTTGCCATCATCGGCGAGATCGGCACCGCCGGCGGCACCGGCCATGTGATCGAGTACGCGGGCGAGGCCATCCGGTCCCTGTCGACGGAAGGCCGCATGACGATCTGCAACATGTCGATTGAGGGCGGTGCCCGCGCCGGCATGGTGGCGCCCGACGAGAAGACCTATGCCTACTTAAAGGGCAAGCCCAAGGCGCCCAAGGGCGAGGCCTGGGACGCGGCCGTGCGCTATTGGGACAGCTTACGTACCGACGAGGGCGCATTCTTCGACACCGAGATCCGCCTCGATGCCGCAAACCTGCCCCCCATTGTCACCTGGGGCACGTCTCCCGAGGACGTGATCTCGGTCACCGGCGTAGTGCCGAACCCGGACGACATCCAGGACGAGAACAAGCGCCGCTCCAAGTGGCGCGCCCTGGAATATATGGGCCTGACCCCCGGCACGAGGATCACCGACATCACGCTCGACCGCGTGTTCATCGGCTCCTGCACCAACGGCCGCATCGAGGACCTGCGAGAGGTAGCCAAGGTGGTCGAGGGCAAGCGCGTGGCGGAGAGCGTCAGTGCCATGATCGTGCCCGGCTCCGGCATCGTGAAAATGCAGGCCGAGGCGGAAGGCCTCGACAGGATCTTCAAGGCCGCCGGCTTCGATTGGCGCGAGCCCGGCTGCTCCATGTGCTTGGCCATGAACGCCGACCGGCTGGCGCCGGGCGAGCGCTGCGCCTCCACGTCGAACCGCAATTTCGAGGGCCGCCAGGGCTTCAAGGGCCGCACCCACCTCGTCTCGCCCGCCATGGCGGCGGCGGCGGCGATTGCAGGCCGCTTCGTGGACATCCGCACATTTTGATATAGTATTCGGCCATGACCTACCGCTCATGGCCGATTTTTCTCTTTGTTCTGCTGCTGCCCATTTCTGGTGGGGACGCCATCGCTCAAAAGCGCGATGATGACGCGCGAAAACACGCCTGGGAGTGCTCGAAAAAGCAGAGTGAGTTCGAGCGGACGCTCGGCGCGTTGCGGCAATATCCTGATGCCGAAATCCGGTTTTATCTCGCTAACAAGTCGGGGACAAAGCCCGATTTTCCCGTGTGCTACAACAGGCGTGAAAGACTGAAGAGAGAGATCGAGATCGCTCAGTGACGACAGTCGAACTTCCCTGAATGCCGGGCTGTGTTCCGCGAACGGGAAGCCAAGTTGGACAGGGACGCGAAAGACCGCGGCAGACCGCGAAAACCGCTTCAACAGCAGATCGCCGATTACAACGAGGCCTGCTCGCACACGATGGCGGGCACCCTCTGACGAACAAACGGAAAAGCCGTGGCTCGAGTGAGCCACGGCCGTTTTTTACAAAGGAAGCTTTAGAGCTTAGTCGACATAAACCCGGCGACCGGCCACCACTTGGCGGCAGCGCTCCACGGGACGACGGACGACCACGCCGTTCCGGCGCACACGCTCCTCTACCACCGTGCGGCACACCGTGCGGGTGCGGGCAGGACGCACGACGCGGCGCTCGATGATGCGCTCGCGATAGGCCGGGCGGTTCTGCTCCAGGCGAACGCCGTTCGGGCCGATCCGCACATCGACGCCTTGGGCCGACGCCGTTCCAGCGCCGAGGAAAGTCAACCCGGCTACAGCCAGGACACCGAGAATCGTACGCATTGTTGCCTCTTCAAGAATTGGTTATTCGAGGCTGTTAACGGCTGAGCCTCCGAGGCGTTCCGTTGCGAAGCCGCCGTTCAGGCGCCATGGTGAAGCCAATGTTAAGCCGGGAGGGAACCGATGAACGACCGGGAGCGCGAGACCCGCGAAGCCGCCGAGGCCCGCGAGGCGCTGGAGCGCGTGCAGCGGGATACGGAAACCCTTGGCTCCTCCGCGCTTGCCCGCATGGGCCGGCGGGCGGGTGATCATTTCGGCGCCAAGGATGCCATGGATCCGGAGGGCGGCACGGACCCAATCGAACTCTGGGGCCGGCGCATCGGGCGCATCCTGTCCCTGATCGGTGTTGTGATCCTCGGGTTCTGGCTCCTCGTTCAACTTGATATCCTTTAGCCCATGACCGATCTCGCCGCTCTCCAGGCACCCTCCCTCGACGACATGGAAGCCCTGGCGCAAGGCGCTTATGCCCGCCTGCCGGCGGAATTCCGCGCCCTGTGCGAAGGTGTGGTGATCCGGGTCGAGGACTTTCCCGATGACGAGACCCTGCGGGAAATGGGCTGCGAAACACCCTTCGATCTCTTGGGCCTCTTCCGCGGCATCGGCCTCGCCCAGGGCGGCGCCATGATGCAGACGGGCCAGTTCCCCAATATGGTCTGGCTCTACCGCCGCCCGATCCTCGATTATTGGGCCGAGCACGAGGAAAGCCTAGGCCACATCGTCACCCACGTGCTGGTCCATGAGATAGGTCACCATTTCGGCCTCTCCGACGAGGATATGGAAGCCATCGAGGCGGCCGCTGGTTAATCTCCTGCCGCAACCTTCTACCTGTGAAGCTTTCGCATGGATCAGCACGCCTTTCGGCTCACTCCGCAGAGTGTAGCGGCCCTCAACGAAGTGGCTGCCTTCCTGGCCTTGGACGATTTCGGTCCTAATGGGTCTGACGGCTTGCCGGAGGATTTGGCAACTGGATCTGTCGATTGCGTCATCCTGGCAGGCAATTGCGTTCTTGAGACAGCCGAGGGTGCATTTCGAGCCGTGAAGGGCGGCGTCGGCCCAAACCTCCTGATCACGGGCGGCATCGGTCACGCCACGGAGGTTCTGCGCCGGAAAGTTGCAATGCATCCGGCCTATCGAGCCGTGGCCACGGAGGCACGAACTGAGGCCCACATTCTTACGGACATCGCCGAGCGGTTCTGGGGCATTGACCGCTCAAGCATTCTCATCGAGCCGAATTCCACCAACAGCGGCGAGAACGCCCGGTTCTCGCTTAAGATTCTGGAGAATGCCGGTCTACCTGTGAGGACGACTCTGCTCATCCAAGACCCGACGATGCAGAGGCGGGCCGACGCCACATTCCGGCATGTCTGGAGCGATCGCCCTGACCTGACGGTTCTCAACTGGCCCACATTTACCCCTCGGGTTCGCCTTGTGGAGGAAGAGCTTCAGTTCGACTTGAATGGGATTGCCGGATTGTGGTCGATGGACCGCTTCCTGACCCTTGTCATGGGAGAGATCCCCCGGTTGCGCGACGACCCCCATGGCTATGGGCCCAAGGGCAAGGGCTTCATCGCGCATGTGGACATTCCTGAACAGATCGAAGCCGCCTATGCGCAATTAAAGAACAGCTTGGCCAGCCATTTTGTAAGACACTAATTGATCATGCGGCTATCGTTGCCCTAGCCGACCTTGGAACCCTTTGGTATGAGGCACCTGAAAAGCGGCTCAGGCGCCGCCCGAAGGATTGAGGACCATGGACAAGTTCACCGTGCTGGAAAGCGTCGCGGCGCCGCTGCGGATCATCAATATCGACACCGATATGATCATCCCCAAGCAGTACCTGAAGACGATCAAGCGCACGGGGCTCGGCACCGGTCTCTTCTCGGAAATGCGCTACCGCGAGGACGGCTCGGAGAACCCGGATTTCGTCCTCAACCAGCCGGCCTACCGCAATGCCAAGATTCTGGTGGCAGGCGACAATTTCGGCTGCGGCTCGTCCCGCGAGCATGCCCCCTGGGCGCTGCTCGATTTCGGCATCCGTTGCGTGATCTCCACGAGCTTTGCCGACATCTTTTATAACAACTGCTTCCAGAACGGCATTCTGCCGATCAAGGTGTCGCCGGAAGACCTGGAAAAGCTCTTCGATGATGCCAGCCGCGGCGCCAACGCCACGCTGACAATCGACCTGGAGAACCAGGAGATCCGCGGTCCCGACGGCGGCTCGATCACCTTCGACATCGATCCATTCAAGAAGCATTGCATGCTCAACGGCCTCGACGGCATCGGCCTGACCATGGAAAAGGCCTCCGCGATCGACAGCTTCGAGAAGAAGCTCTCGGAACGCGCCTGGGCTTAAGCTATCATCCTCAGGGATATGAGGATGAGCGATGACGAAAGCCAAACCGCGGGTTCTTGACCGCGCCGATTGGGCGACCCATCCCAGCCTTTTCTGGAAGGGCCATGTGGAGGGCCATACCCTCGGCACCGGTGCGACCGTGCTCTTCTATTCAACGGAAGAGGTCGGCGGCGGGCCGAAGTGGCACGTTCACCCTTACGACGAGATCTTCATCATCCGCGAGGGGCGGGCGCTCTTCACCGTGGGGGACGAGCGATTCGAATGCGAAAAGGGTCAGGTCGTGTTCGGCCCAGCCCATGTTCCGCACAAGTTCGTCAATATCGGCCCCGGGCGGCTGGAGACCACCGACGTTCATGTGAGCGACCGCTGGATCCAAACCAATCTGCCCGATCCGGAGATCGAGGCCGGCTGACGAGGCCCCGCTCATGACGAAAGCGTGAGGTGCGGCTCCGTTTTCACAAGATTAACCAAATTCCCTGCAATCTGCCCGGCATGAAAAAGCTTCTTGCCCCCGCTCTCCTCGTTCTTTCGGGCTTTGCCGCCGCCAATCCGGCCGCTGCCCAGGCTGATTTCGGCTCCTGCCTTGCCGGCCTGAAATCCCAAGCCGCCGCCAAAGGCATCTCCGGTCAGGCTTTCGATGCCGCGACCCGCGGCGTCACCCCGGATCTGACCATCCTCGACCTCATGAGCAACCAGCCGGAGTTCAAGACGCCGATCTGGGACTACCTCGCGGCCCTCGTGGACGACGAGCGCGTGCAGGACGGCCGCACCGCCATGCGGCAATGGGGACAGGCTCTTGCTGCGGCCGAAGCGCGCTTCGGCGTCGACCGCCACGCGATTGCCGGCGTCTGGGGCGTGGAGTCGAATTTCGGCAAGGACATCGGCGGCCGGCCCCTAGTGCAGTCGCTCTCGACGCTGGTCTGCTATGCGCCCCGCCGCAACGAGTATTTCAAGGGCGAGCTGATGGCGACGCTCAAGATCGTGCAGGACGGGGACATCAACCCGGCTAATCTGCGCGGCTCATGGGCTGGCGCCTTCGGCCACACCCAGTTCATGCCCTCCACCTTCCAGCGCCTCGCCGTCGACGGCGACGGCGACGGGCGCCGCGACATCATGAACTCCGTGCCGGATGCGGTGCATTCTACCGCGAACTTCCTCAAGAAAGCCGGCTGGGTGAACGGGCTGCCTTGGGGCTACGAGGTGCGCCTGCCGTCAAACTTCAATTCCGGCCTCGCCGGGCGCAAGAACAAGAAGCCGCTCAGCACTTGGGCCGCCATGGGCGTGCGCCGCGTCGACGGGCGGCCGTTGGAGGGCAGCTACGCGGCCGGCATCATCATCCCGGCGGGCGCGAACGGCCCGGCCTTTATCGTCACCAGGAACTTCGACGCGGTCTATTCCTACAACGCCGCCGAATCCTATGGACTCGCCATTGCGCTGCTTGGCGACCGGCTGAAGGGCTTGTCCGGCATTCAGACCGCCTGGCCCACGGACGATCCGCCGCTGTCCCGTGCCCAGCGCCGCGAGCTGCAGACCCTGCTCACCGCCCGCGGCTACGATGTGGGCGAGCCGGACGGCAAGATCGGCTCAAAGACCCGCGAGGCCATCAAGGACGTGGAGCGCCGCATCGGCCTCGAACCGCGCGGCCGGCCCGGTGGCAAGGTGCTGCAGGCGCTGCGGGGATAGTTCTCCGCCATCCATTAGCTGGTTGCGATGGCGATGCGTTTGGAGTTGAACTGCTCCCATGCTCATCGCCATCCTCACCGACATCCACGGCAACCGCGAGGCGCTCTCGGCCTGCCTCGCCCATGCGCGCCTGCTCAAGGTCGACCGCTTCGTCTTTCTCGGGGATTATGTCGGCTACGGGGCCGACCCAGCCTGGGTGGTCGACACGATCAGGACCCTGGTGGACCAGGGCGCGGTCGCGCTGCTGGGCAACCACGATGCGGCCATCGACGGCTCGGACGAGAACATGAACAGCACGGCCCGGCAGGCGATCCAGTGGACTCGCGGCCAGCTCGGGCCCGAGCAGCGCCGGTTCCTGGCTGATCTTCCGCTGATCCACGAGGACGGTAACGTGCTCTATGTCCATGCCAACGGCTATGCCCCGCGCAACTGGGACTACATGGACGAGCCCATGGCGGCGATCCGCCATTTTTCGCGCGTCGAATCCCACATCACCTTCTGCGGCCATGTGCATGTGCCCATGCTCTACCACATGAGCACCACCGCCAAGGTGGGCTCCTTCTCGCCGGTAGCCGACAATGACATTCCGCTGCTGCCGACCCGCACTTGGCTTGCCGTCATCGGCGCCGTCGGACAACCGCGGGACGGGGTGGCGGCGGCGAACTACGCGATCTTCGACACGGCCCGCCAGAACCTGCGTTACTTGCGCGTGCCCTATGACACGGCGACAGCCGCGCAAAAGGTGCGGGAGGCGGGCCTGCCTGAAAAGCTGGCGCTGCGTCTCGAACAGGGCCGCTGACGCATGCGCTGGCGCCTCGAACCGGGCCTAGTGATCGATGGTTTCACGCTGCAGGAGCACATCAGCACCGGCGGCATGGCGCTGCTCTGGACCGTAACCCGCGAGGACGACCCGACGCCGCTGGTCATGAAGATCCCGCTTCTCCTCGACAGCGACGATCCTCTACCCATCGTCTGTTTCGAGACCGAGCAGATGATCATGCCGCGCCTCACCGGACCGCATGTGCCACGTTTCGTGGCAACCGGACCCCTCGATCCCATGCCCTACATCGTCATGGAGCAGATTCCGGGCGAGTCCCTCAAAAGCCGCCTCGACGAGGTGCCGCTGCCCTGGCCGGAGGTGGTCACTATGGGGGCAAAAGTGGCCAAGGCGCTGCACGACCTGCATCTGCAGAAGGTCATCCATCTCGACATCAAGCCGAGCAACGTGATGATCCGCGAGACGGGCGAGATCGTGCTCATCGATTACGGGTTCGCCCGGCACGAGCAATTGCCCGATCTTTTGGCCGAGGAGTTCCGCGAGCCCTTCGGCACCACGCCCTACATGGCGCCCGAGCAGGTGCTGCAGGACCGGGCCGATCCGCGCAGCGACCTCTTCGCGCTCGGCGTGATGCTGTATTTCTTCGTCACCGGCGAGCGCCCCTTCGGCAACCCACGCGGCGGCCAGATCCGCAAGCGCCTGTGGCGCGATCCGGTGCCGCCGCGGGCGCTCAACCCCGAGTGTCCGCCCTGGCTGCAGGAGATCATCCTGCGCTGCCTTGAGGTCGACCCGCAGGATCGCTACGCGACGGCCGCACAACTCGCCCTCGACCTGGACAATTCCGACCAGGTGAAGCTCACCGAGCGGGCCGAGCGGTTGGCCCGGGACAGCGGGATGAAGACGTTCCGGCGTTGGCTCAAGGCGCGGAAGGCGCAACCGCTGGAAACGCCCAACATCGCCGGACATCTCTCCCGCGCGCCCATCGTGCTCGCTGCCGTCGATCTCTCGCCCGGCAGCGAGGATCTGGCCGAAGCCTTACGCCTGATGGTGCAGCGCATCCTGTCGCTTGAAACCGAGGCGCGCATCGCCTGCGTCAACATCCTGAAAACCTCGCGCATCGCCGTCGACATCCTGGAGGATGCGGAGGGCAACAGCCTCCACGTTCAGCGCCTCGTCCAGCTCAAGCATTGGGCCTCATCCCTGGATATCCCCAAGGAGCGGATCTCCTACAGCGTGCTGGAGGCCCCCGATCCGGCGGCGGCGCTGGTCGATTACGCCCGGCACAACAATGTCGACCACATCGTGATCGGCGCGCGCGCCTCCTCGGCGCTCAGGCGCTACCTGGGCAGCGTCTCGTCCCAGGTGGTGGCTGAGGCTCCATGCTCGGTGACGGTGGTGCGCACGCCCAAGGACCGCAGAGAGGCGAACGGCTAACCGGCTTTCGCTTCAATGAATCCAAGTTTCACGATGTGTCGACGGTGCTGCGTCTTGTAGATCCCACATGCCCATTGCTACGCTTGCCTCGACATCAGGAAAACTCTCATGACACGCAAGCTTCTTTCCTCCGGCTCTCCCATGGAGAAGACTTTCGGGTACTCGCGCGCCGTCGTGCAGGATCCCTGGGTCTTCATGGCCGGCACGACCGGTTATGATTATGAGACCATGCAGATCCCGGACGATGTGGTGCAGCAGACGCGCAATTGTTGGCGGACGATCGAGCGCTTCCTCAAGGAGGCGGGATCCGGCCTCAAGGATATCGTGCGCGTGACCTATTATGCGACCGATACAGACGATGCCGAGGCCATTCTCGCAATCTGCGGAGAGATTCTCCGAGATATCCGTCCGGCCTCGACCTTTCTGGTCGTCAAAGCGCTTTTCCTCCCCGAAATGAAAATCGAGATCGAGGTCACGGCTTTGAAAGGCTCCGCCTAACGACCAACGCGATGAAAGCTTGCCAAGCGGCCTGTTCGGCTTTTTAAGAACCCTGCATTCTCCACGAAAGAATAGGGGTCTTCCCATGGCAACGCACAAGCTTCTCCTTCTCCCCGGCGACGGCATCGGCCCGGAGGTCATGCGCGAGGTCGAGAAGATTGTGGGCTGGTTCCGCAAGCGCGGCGTCGGCTTTGAGACCGAGACCGACCTCGTCGGCGGCTCGGCCTATGACGCCCACGGGGCAGCGATCTCGGAAGATGCCATGACCTTGGCTCAACAGGCCGATGCGGTGCTCTTCGGCGCGGTCGGCGGCGCAAAATGGGACAGCGTGCCTTACGCGGTGCGCCCCGAGGCGGGCCTGTTGCGCCTGCGCAAGGATCTCGGCCTCTTTGCGAATCTTCGCCCGGCGATCTGCTACCCGGCGCTGGCCGATGCCTCCTCGCTCAAGCGTGAGGTGGTGGAAGGCCTCGACATCATGATCGTGCGCGAGCTTACCGGCGGCGTCTATTTCGGCGAGCCGAAGGAGATCGTGACCCTGGAGGACGGTTCCCAGCGCGCCGTCGACACGCAGATCTACCACACCCATGAGGTCGAGCGCATCGCGCGCGTCGCCTTTGATCTTGCCAAGAAGCGCCGCAACAAGGTCTCGTCGGCGGAAAAATTCAACGTGATGAAGACCGGTGTGTTCTGGCGCCAGGTGGTCACGCGCATTCACAAGGCGGAGTTCTCCGACGTCGAACTCGAGCATGTGCTCGCCGACAACTGTGCCATGCAGCTGGTGCGCTATCCGAAGCAGTTCGACGTGATCGTTACCGACAACCTGTTTGGTGACATCCTGTCGGACATCGCCGCCATGCTCACAGGCTCGCTCGGCATGCTGCCCTCGGCATCGCTCGGTGCGGAGGATCCGGCCACTGGCAAGCGCAAGGCCCTCTACGAGCCGGTCCACGGCTCCGCGCCGGACATTGCCGGCAAGGGATTGGCCAACCCGATTGCCATGATCGGCTCCTTCGGCATGGCGCTGCGCTATTCCTTCGGGCTTCTCGATGAGGCGGACCGTCTCGACAAGGCCATCGCCAATGTGCTGGCCTCCGGCACCCGCACGAAGGACATTGCCGGCCCCGGCATGAACGCGGTGGGCACGCAGGATGTGGGCGACGCCATCGTCAAGGAACTGGAAGCACTGGCTTAATGCGCAAACGAAAAGCCCCGGATTGCTCCGGGGCTTTTTTACTCAAAGGCCTTAGCGAATCGACCCAGTCGAATCGATATCCGAGAACGGGTTGCGCGCACCCACGAACGGCCCGCCGATCGGATCGGGCAGGGAGCCCTCGCCGAAGCGGTCGCGCTGATGACTCCAGGGCGGGTTCGCCACGGAGGAGATCATCGGCGCCGTGACGTAGCGGTTGAGCGTGCCCGGCTGGGCCACAGGGCCGGGATCGAGGTAGCTGCGGGGCTGCACGCGAAGAACGAGGGGACGGTCCTGAGCCTGCGCGTCCGCCACCATCGAGACGGTCGTGAGCGCAGCCAGGGAAGCCAGACCCAGAAGGGCGAAGCGGCGCATGATGGAACCTCCAGAAAGGGCGCACCGATCTCGCCATCGATGTGCCGGCGTTGTTACGCTTGAGTACTGTCAGAACAAGCCGACCATCGTTAAAATGGTTCCGTTCAGTCATAGCGTTCACTGCAAGGTGAGAAGGACAGCGTGCGATGCAGCACAAGCGCGAAGGGCGGGAAGGCCTCGAAGGCAAGGATGGCTTAAGCCTGCTGGGCGACATGCCCCTCGTGGCCGAAACGCCCGAGGAGCTTCTCGACGACGAGACGACGCCGATTGCGCGCTTCTTCGTACGCAACAACGGCCTTCTGCCTGAGCCGGTAACGGATGCGGACAACTGGACCTTCACAATAGATGGCGAAGTCGAGCGCCCGCTGAGTCTTTCGCTCGCGGATCTCAGGAGCCGCTTCCCGCACAAAACCTTCCGCATGGTGCTTGAATGCGGTGGCAATGGCCGCTCGTTCTTCGAGCCGAAGGCTGAGGGCAATCCCTGGACCAATGGCGGCGTCGGCTGCGCGGAATGGACGGGCGTGTCCTTGGGCGACGTGCTGCGCGAGGCAGGCCTGAAGGAGAGCGCTGTCTTCACGGGCCATTATGGCGCCGATCCCGACAAGCATGGAAGCCACGAGCATCAAGCCATGTCCCGCGGCGTGCCGATCGCCAAGGCGATGGAAGAGCATACGCTTCTCGTCTGGGCGATGAACGGCGAGCCGCTGCCCTTCATCCATGGCGGTCCTCTGCGCCTCGTCGTGCCGGGCTGGCCTGGGTCCTTAAGTCAGAAATGGCTCAAGCGCATCTGGGTCCGCGACCGGGAGCATGACGGGCCGGGCATGACGGGCTTGTCCTATCGCCTGCCGGTCCGCCCCCTGGCGCCGGGGGCCGACAGCAGGGACGTGGAGAACCGTATTATCGAATCGATGCCGGTGCGCAGCATCGTCACGGCGCCAGCCGATGGCAGCCGTTATCCGGCGGGCACGCGCACCCTCGCCATTCGCGGCGCGGCCTGGGCGGGAGACCATGCGGTGGCGCGGGTCGAGGTGACCCTCGACGGCGGCGCCACTTGGACCGAGGCCGCGATGACGCCGCCGCGCAACCGCTACGACTGGACGCGTTGGCAGGTGTCTCTCACCCTGCCTGAGGATGGCTTTTACGAGATTTTCGCCCGCGCGACCGACTCACAGGGACGGGCGCAGCCTTTCCGCGCCGCGAACTGGAATCCGAACGGCTACGGCTGCAACGTCATGCACCGGGTAGCGGTTAGGGTCGGGCCGGAGGCTTGACGGCAACGGAAGCGGTGCGGGCAACAGGTCCGCAAGCCTCGGTCCGGCTGCGTTCGGCCTTGGCGAAGACAGCCTTGAGGGAGGGGCTGGAGCCGCCGGCGAGCGTCATCCCGTCGATGAAGCAGGCCAGCTGCGCATCGTCGGGCGCGGAGGATCCGCAGAGCCAGCCCTGGAAGCTGAATTCCGTCTCCGCATCTGCGAACCGGAAGGCCTGACAGGCCTGCTCGCGCTTGGCCGCAAGGGTGAGGGGAGCGGCCTCGAGGGTACCGAACTTCGTCACCACCGACCGGCCCTGGCCCTGATGCGCCACGGCCAGGCCCGCGCGGGCGGCTCGGCGCACGATGTCGATGTAGAAGCTGCCCGCCGTCTCCGGCGCGCCCTGCACGATAGCGACCTGAGCATAGCGAAAATCGCCGAAGCGGCCGAGGACCAGGGTGTCCTCCCGCGCGCCGTTCGTGTGCTGGCGCGCCTCTTGAGCGACAGGACCCGGAGCGCCGGCGAGAGCATAGGGAGCCGGGGAGGCAGGGATGGGCTTCCAGGCCGGTGCGGGGGCAACCAAAACGGAGGAGGGTACCGCCTTCGCGCGCTCGGCCGGGCGGCGTGCCGGCTCCAGCTGCAGGGCCAGATAGGCCAGACCTGCGATGCTGCAGACGGACATCAGGATCACCCGCAGCCAGGAGGAGCGCCTGCGCCTCAGGCGACGGGCCGGGCGCTCGTCGACCCAGTCGGCGAGATCATCCTCGTCCCATTCGGCATAGCCTGCCCTTGGCATCGCGCCACCACTCACGTCCACGGATCACGTCATCCCCATGTTCTACCGTGACACTGGCCAGGGTTCGAAAGGTTTTGCTAAGCAAGGTAAACCAAAGCTTAAAATACTGTGCCCCGATGCCCGAGACTGTCGTCCGCCTTGCCACTGTCGAAGATGTTGCCGATGTCGCGGTGTTGGTCCGCGCGGTGGACCTGCACTATGTTGGCCCGGAGGTGGCGCAGCCCCTTGAGCCCACGCAAGCCATGGTCGAGCGCTCGATGCGCGAACAGGAGGGCACCCGTTATGTCCTTGCCTATCGGGACGGGCGCCCGGTGGGACTCGCCTGCTTTGCCGTGCTCCGGCCAGGCTTCAAGTTGTCTGGACTTCTCTTCGTCAAGGAACTCTTCGTCGCGACCGAAGCCCGGGGCCAAGCGGTGGGAGTGGTGCTGATGCACTGGCTGGCGGACTACGCTCGCACGCAAGGCGTCACCCGCATCGACCTCACCACGGATGGCACCAACACGGGCGCTCAGGCGTTCTACGAGCGCCTCGGGGCCGAGCGAATGAACAAGGTCTTCTACCGCTTCAATCTCTCGACCGACGTGCTGACGGGCGAATGAACGCGCCAAGCCCAAGGAAACGCTTGACGAAAGCGTGTCTTTGGTGTGTTTCTGGCGCGATCAAAGCCGCAACCAGGCTTTGGATGGACGATGGCAATGGCGCTGCTCAATCAGACGACGAGCAAAACGAAAACCGCCACGACGGCTGTGAAAACAGCCGAATAAGCCTTGTCGTCCCCGGTCCTCTCTCCCACGGGGCGAGAGGCAGCACCCGAGCAGGGTTTTCAAGATCTCCGGGGAGAGCCACAACAGGAGAAGTCATATGGGTTTCAAGATCGCCGTCGTCGGTGCGACCGGCAATGTGGGCCGCGAGATGCTGAGCATCCTTGCCGAGCGGGCCTTCCCGGCCGATGAGGTGGTAGCGCTGGCCTCCCGCCGCAGCCAGGGGTCGGAAGTCTCCTTCGGCGACCGGACGCTCAAGACCAAGACCCTCGACACCTATGATTTCTCCGACGTCGATATCTGCCTCATGTCCGCCGGCGGCGAGGTCTCCAAGGAATGGTCGCCGAAGATCGCCGCTCAAGGCGCCGTCGTGATCGACAACTCCTCGGCCTGGCGCTACGACGCCGACGTGCCGCTGGTGGTGCCGGAGGTGAATGCCGAGGCCCTGCGCGACATGAAGAAGGGCATCATCGCCAACCCGAACTGCTCCACGGCGCAGCTCGTCGTGGCCCTCAAGCCGCTCCATGACCGCGCCACCATCAAGCGCGTGGTGGTCGCCACCTACCAGTCGGTCTCCGGCGCCGGCAAGGACGGCATGGATGAGCTCGACCGCCAGACCAAGGCGCTCTACTCGTTGCAGGACGTGCAGGAGAAGAAGTTCCCCAAGCGCATCGCCTTCAACCTGATCCCGCACATCGACACGTTCATGGAGGACGGGTACACGAAGGAAGAGTGGAAGATGATGGTCGAGACCAAGAAGATCCTCGACCCGAAGATCAAGCTCACCGCCACCTGCGTGCGCGTGCCGGTCTTCATCAGCCACTCGGAAGCCGTGAACGTGGAGTTCGAGAATCCTCTCTCGGCCGACGAGGCCCGCGATATCCTGCGGTCGTCGCCCGGCATCATGGTGGTCGATAAGCGCGAGCCCGGCGGCTACATCACCCCGCACGAGGCTGCTGGCGAAGACGCCACCTACATCTCCCGAATCCGCGAGGACATCACGGTGGAGAACGGCCTGTCGTTCTGGTGCGTGTCCGACAACCTGCGCAAGGGCGCGGCGCTCAACGCGATCCAGATTGCGGAATCCATGGTCAATCGTGGCCTGTTGAAGCCGAAGAAGCAGGCCGCGTAAGCAGCTCATTCATCGCAATGAAAAGGCCGCCACTGGCGGCCTTTTTGTTTCCGGCATCAGGGGCGGTCAAGCGGTCTCGGACGTGTCCTCACGATAGCGGAAAAAGTCGAAATCCGCCGGGAATGCGCGCCCGGTCATGTCATGCGCGGCCATGCCCACGAAGGCTCCCGTGAACGACCCGTGGGCGCCCGGTCCCGCCTCGTCGGACAGGATGCTCGCATCCAGCACCGGACCGACCGGCGTCCAGGTCACGCCGTCCTTGGACCAGCGGAATTGCAGCTCCGCCAGACGCACATCGACGCCGAGATGAATCGGACCCTCCGGCAGGGGCAGGTCGTTTTCCAGCGCATAGGTCATCAGCGCGTCGGGATGATCCCCAAGGCATGAGATGACCTGCAGCACGCGCCGTCCGTCGTCATCGGCGGAGACGGCGAGATAGTGGAAGCGGGCGCGGTCGTAGTAGCAGATCAGGCCTGCCAGCTGCTGGTAGGTTTCAGGCTGGAACTCCACGGATGTTTCGGCCGAGTAGACCCAGGAGGTCTGGCGGCGGGCGACCAGGGCCTGTTCGAACCAGCTGCCGATCGATTCGCGCCCATAGAGGCGCAAAAAGCTGGGGCGCGCCGAGAGCGAGAAGATCCGCTCCGGCTCCGGCGTCCTCAGCCACTGGAATGGGGAGGGCAGTTCGGCCTCGTCGAAATCGTGGCGCTCGGGCTCGGGCGGGAACGGATGCGGCGGAAGATCCGGCCCTTCGACCTCAAGCGCTGGCACCGGCCCGCCATGGGCCAGGTGGAGCCATCCATCCTCGCCCCAGACCACCCGCTGGATGGCCGTCTCGCGTCCCAGAGGCGAGCGCCGCGTTCCGGGCAGCGGGCGGCTGCACAGATGGGTGTGGAACACCTCGCCTGTGGACGTCTCCACATAGAAGCCGTGGCCCGCGCGCTGGAGCGGCGCGTCCGGCGCGTCCTTGCTCGTGATGAGATGGGTGTCGGGGTGAAGCTCGTACGGGCCGTCGATGGTTTTCGAGCGCGCCATCGTGACCGCATGATTGTAGGCGGTGCCGCCTTCGGCCACGGTCAGGTAGTACCAGCCGTTGCGCTTCCACAGATGCGGCCCTTCGACGAGGCCGAGCGGAGAGCCCTTGAAAATGTTCTGGATAGGGCCGACGAGGCGCTGCTCGGCGGTTGAGTATTCCTGCAGCAGGATGCCGTCGAACGAAGAGCGACGGCGGCGGTGATCCCACACCATGTTGACGAACCATTTGCGGCCATCATCGTCGTGGAACAGGGAAGGGTCGAAGCCCGAGGAGTTCATGTAAACGGGATCGGACCACGGGCCTTCGATGGACGGCGCGGTCACGAGATAGTTGTGCGTATCCTTGAAGTTGCCGAGGCGCCGCTTCACGTCGGTGTAGATCAGCCAGAACAGGCCATCCGCGTAAGTCAGCGCCGGCGCCCAGACGCCGCAGCTGTCCGGGTTGCCGCGCATGTCGAGCTGAGACTGGCGGTTCAGCGGACGTCCCGCCAGCCGCCAGTTCACCAGATCGCGCGAGTGGTGGATCTGCACGCCCGGATACCACTCGAAGGTGGAGGTCGCGATGTAGTAATCGTCGCCGACCCGGCAGAAGGCCGGATCCGGGTTGAAGCCCGGCAGGATGGGATTGCGGATGATGGCCATGGATCTGTCCGGTGAACCGACGGAAGGGCGAGAAACCGTGTGAGCGGCCGAGAGATCCTAGCCTTTGACCTCGCGGGCGGAAAACATCGACACCCGCTCCGGCATGTCCTGCACCGCCGGCTTGAACTCCCCGGTTTCGGGATCGCGCACCAGCAGCACGCCGGTGGCCACGCCGAAATAGGCGCCGTGGAGCTGCAGCTTGCCACGTTCCACCAGGATGCGCACGCAGGGGAACGTCATCAGGTTCTTGAGGCTGTTCTCGATGGCGGCGAGTTCGAGCCGCGGCAGGTATTCGTCCAGGTTGCCGTTGTGCGGCCCGAGCCGTTCGCCCGCCGGCTTGATCAGGGTCATCCAGCGGCCGATGAAATCGCCCGGCGAGAGCGGCGCCGTCTCGTCGGCAAAGGCCCGCACGCCGCCGCAGCGGGCGTGCCCCAGCACGACGATGTGCTTGACCTTCAGCGCCTGCACGGCAAATTCGAGCGCCGCGGACGTGCCGTGATACTCACCGCCCGTCTCAAAGGGCGGCACGAGATTGGCCACATTGCGCACCACGAAGAGTTCGCCCGGACTTGCGTCGAAGATCACCTCCGGCGACACGCGGCTGTCGCAGCAGCCGATCACCATCACCTCCGGCGACTGGCCCTTCTCGGCCAATGTTTCGAAACGGTTCTTCTCGCGCGGGAAGCGGTCATCGAGAAAGGCGCGGTAGCCTTCAGTCAGGCGGGTCGGGAACATGGGTCGTCCTTGCAATTACGGATGCACGAGTTCAGCGAGCTTCTGGAGTTCGACATTGGCTCCGCACAGGAGCACGCCGATTCTTTCACCTGGGCTTGGCATATAGGCGCCGGATATGAGCGCGGCCAGAGCCGCCGCGCCGCCGGGTTCGGAGGCAATGCGATAGTCGCGCCAGAGCAGCCTTTGCGCGTCGCGGATCGCCGCATCGGTGACGAGCGCCACGTGATCGACGCTCTCGCGGCAGACCTCGTAGACCAGATCGCCGGTGTTCTTGGCGCCGAGCGAATCGGCCGCGACCGAGTCGATCTCCACATCGACCGGGCCGCCGGCGGCAAGCGCCGCATGGAGCGCCCGCGAGCCTTCCGGCTCCACGCCCACCACCTTCACCCGGCCGGCCCACCAGCTCGCGACGCCGCTGATGAGGCCACCGCCGCCGACCGCCACGAGGACGGTGTCGAGGGCAGGAGCATCCTGCTCCCATTCCAGCGCCGCCGTGCCCTGGCCGATCATGGTGCTTGCCGCCGCGAAGGGATGGATGCGCAGGGCGCCGGATTCCGCAATGAAGCGGTCGCAAGCCTCTTGGGCGTCGGCGTAGCGTGCGCCGCCGATCACCACCTCGGCGCCGTGCGAGCGGATAACGGCGATCTTGGCAGGGCTCGAGATCTCCGGCACGAAGATGCGGGCCTTTACGCCGAGCTGGCTTGCCGCATAGGCCACCGCCGCCCCGTGATTGCCGCCGGAGGCTGCCGCCACACCGGCGGACGGCACCTCCTGCGACAGGAGGGCATTGAACGCGCCGCGCGTCTTGAACGAGCCGGCATGCTGCAGGAATTCGAGCTTCAGGCTCACCGGCCCGTCATGACCGAAGGCGCTGTTCTGGTGCAGCACCGGGGTGCGGCGCACGTGCGGGGCGATGCGGGCATGGGCGGCTTCGATCTCGGCGCGGGTGATGGTCATGAGCTGCGCAGCGTCCAGATGGCGACCGGCAGGCCGTGGGCGTCGCGGCCGGGCGGGTCGGGAAAGGGTTGTCCTCCACCTCTCGCGATATCCAGCGCTACGGTCAACCCCGCGAGCGCATCGAGAAGATCGTCCTGGGCTGCGCCGCGCGGCGGCGATGCATGGATCAAGCCCTCGGGCAGAAGGCCGGATCCGCTGAGAAGCTCGCGCCGCAGGGCCATGCCTGGTCCATAGGGCGTGCCCTTCACCTTCTTCGGATGGTCAAGCGCGTTTTGGCCGTTAAGGGCCCAGAAGGCGAGTTCCGGATGCACTTCGTGCACGCGCATCATCAGATCGGGCCGGGCGCGCAGCAGGGCGTCGATCTCGCGAATTTTGGGAAAGATGGCAAAGCCCTGCCGCGAGACCTTTCGCGGCGGCTCGGAGGTGGCGGCGGCAATCGTGCAGGCGTCCCCGTAATCCTCGGCCTCCACGGCGCGGCGCGAGGGAATGGCGAAGACGGAGGATTGCCTTTGCCCAAGCAGCGGACGGATCAGCTGCTCCGGCAACCGCCCCGAGCCTTGCGTGCGTTCCGGCAGGCCGATGGGCATGTCGACAGCAACGACAGCAGGCTGCTCCGGTGCGTCCGCGATGGCGGCGAGCGTCGGCGCCGTCACGATGCGGTGGGCGTGCGGATCGTCCACCCGCATCAGCACCGCAATCCACCCGGCCCGGCAGCCATCGACGCCTGCAACCCACATTCTTTTTGCTCCGCCTTTTGTCCTTGGGCTCAGCCCGGAGAGCACTGATTTCACACACTGACCTCATCCTGAGGAGCAGACGCAGTCTGCGTCTCGAAGGATCTTCCAGAGAACACTGGACCCTCCTTCGAGACGGTCACTGTGTGACCTCCTCAGGATGAGGGCTGAGGCAGACAGGCCGGGAATGACACTGTTCTTCACCTTCAGCCACGATTAAAACCGATCCGCATCGTGAGGAAGACACCATGACCGCCATCCGCCCGCGCCGCAGCGCGCTCTACATGCCGGGCTCCAACGCCAGGGCCATCGAGAAGGCGAAGACGCTTCCCACGGATGTGGTGATCTTCGATCTCGAGGATGCCGTGGCGCCGGACGTGAAGGCTGTGGCGCGCGAGCGGGTCTGCGCAGCGGTGCGGGCCGGCGGCTATGGCAGGCGCGAGCTGGTGATTCGCATAAACGCCCTCGAAACGTCCTGGGGCGAGGCCGATCTCGCGGCCGCTGTTGCAGCGACGCCCGACGCGATCCTCGTGCCGAAGGTGTCGTCGGCAGAGACGCTCGCGGCGGTGGGCCTGCGCCTGCGCCGCTTAGGCGCCGCGGAGCGCACCCGCGTCTGGGCGATGATCGAGACGCCGCTTGCGATCTTGCATGCGGAATCGATTGCCAGTGCAGCCCGCGACGTGGACACGCGTCTCGACTGCCTCGTCATGGGCACGAACGATCTCGCCAAGGACACCCGCGCGCGCCTGCTGCCGGGCCGCACCGCGATGCTGCCCTGGCTCATGACGGCACTCGCCGCCGCACGCGCCCACGGCATCGACATTCTCGATGGAGTCTACAACAACCTGTCGGACCTGAACGGCTTCCGCGCCGAGTGCGAACAGGGCCGCGATGGCGGCTTCGACGGCAAGACGCTGATCCATCCAGATCAGATCGCGGTTGCTAACGAAATCTTTGCGCCGTCAACGGAGGAGGTGGAGAGCGCCCGCGCCATCGTGGCGGCCTTCGACCAGCCGGAGAATGCAGGCAAAGGCGCTATCAACCTCAACGGCCGCATGGTCGAACGTCTGCATGCCGAGATGGCAAGGCGCGTGCTGGCGCTGGCGGAGGCGATTGCGGAAAGAGACGTCTGAACGTCATCCCGGACGAAGCGAAGCGGAGATCCGGGATGACGTTCAGACGAGCGTGGCGCCGGTTCACCTCTCCCTCAGGAGGTTCAGTGCCACATCCTGCACGCGATCCCGGATCGGCTGACGCCGTCCGGGATGACACCGAGGAAGGCTCAATCCGCCAGCGGCCTTGCCTCTTCCGGTAGCATGATCGGGATGCCGTCGCGGATCGGATAGGCGAGCTTAGCGCGGCGGCTGATGAGCTCCTGGCGGGCTGCGTCGTATTCCAGCGTTTCCTTGGTGAGCGGGCAGACGAGCAGCTCCAGGAGCTTGGGGTCGATCCGTGTCGCCTCCACCGCTTGGGGAGTCTCGGGTGTGTCGGGAACCATCGTGGGAATTCCTATTGCAGGGTCGAGTCGGAGCCGGCGCTGCTGCGGGCGAGCTCGATCTCAGTGAGCGCGATGAGCACCTCCGCCCGCGACTTGAGATCGGGCGCTTCCAGCAGCGCCTGCTTCTCGCGGGTCCCGAACGGGCTCATCATGCAGAGCGCGTTCACGAGGGCCTCGTTCGGCGCCTCCTCGATGCCGCGCCAGTCGACCTTCACGTGCACCGCGTCGACGAAGTCGCGCAGAGCCTTCACCACGCCGGCCCGGTCGACCTCGGTCTCGCCGGCCCGGGCCGTGAAGTCGGACGCGAAGGGCGCGAAACTCACTCGGCAGCGGCGGAAGAGATCGATCGGCGGCAATTCTTCCTCGATGCGAAAACGCGCGACGCCGATGAGTGTGATCAGATAGCGCCCGTCGCCGGACTCGGCGAATTGGGTGATGCGGCCGGCGCAGCCCACCTTGTAGAGCTTCGGCGCCGTCGCGTTGGGATCGTTGTCGGCGTCGGGCTGCACCATGCCGATGACGCGGTCGGTCTTGAGCGCCTCATCCACCATCGCGACATAGCGCGGCTCGAAGATGTTGAGCGGCATCTGCCCGCGCGGAAGGAGAAGCGCGCCGGGAAGGGGAAAGACCGGGATGACCGACGGGCAATCCTCCGGCCCTCGGTATACCGCGTTCATTCCCATTCCGATCTCCTCAACCTTCAAGACGCGTCAGGAGAACAGGAGCGAGGAGAGCCTCCGCCGCCCTGCCAGCGTCATCTCGTCCATCGGGCCCCAGGCCTCGAAGAACTGAACGAGCTGCTTGCGCGCGCCATCATCGTTCCAATTGCGGTCGCGCCGGACGATTTCAAGGAGGTGGTCGACAGCTTCTCCACGCCGCCCGCGGGCATTCAACCCGATGGCGAGATCGAACCGCGCCTGATGGTCGCTGGGATCCGTCTCGACCTGGCGCTGGAGATCCGCGAGATCGCCCAGCGAGCCCGCCTGCTCGGCGAGTTCGATGGCCGCGCGGGCGCCGGCGATGGCCGGATCGTTGGCTTTGGCCTGAGGCGCCATGGCGAGAAAGCGCTTGGCGCCTTCGAGATCGCCCACCTCCACGTGGAGCTTCACGAGGGCGGCGAGCGCCGCAACGTTCTCGGGATCCTGCGACAGGACGGCAGCGTAGAGTTCTGCGGCTCCGCCCATGTCACCGGCGGCCGCCAGCTGGTCGGCCTCGGCCAGGATCTCCTCGACAGCGCTGGGGCCGAGCGGGCCGACCAAACGCTCGATGAAGCCCTTGATCTGGCTTTCCGGCAGGGCGCCCATGAAGCCGTCCACAGGCTGGCCGCGCTGGAAGGCGAAGACCGCGGGGATCGACTGCACCCCAAGCTGGCCGGCGATCTGCGGATGCTCGTCGATGTTCATCTTCACGAGCTTCACCTTGCCGCCGGCCGCGCGCACGGCCTTTTCCAGAATCGGTGTGAGCTGCTTGCAGGGGCCGCACCAGGGCGCCCAGAAATCCACCAGCACCGGCTGCTGCATGGACTCGGCCAGCACATCCTGGCGGAATGCCGCCGTGGTGGTGTCCTTCACCAGATCGTCGGAGGGGGCGGGGTTGTCGGAGAGCATGCGATCCTCGAAAGGTGGAGGCGGGAGACGAACCTCCCTTAGATGGGAGCTTAAGCGTTGTCTGGCAATTCCGCCGGTGGCTCCGGCAGGCGCAGGATCAGCGGATCATGTCCTGTGGCGCGCAGGAATGCGACCAAATCCTCCCGCGACACGCCGGTGGTCATGGAATTGACCAGCGGATGAAAGTTCACCCGCTCGTGCTCCATGAGGTTGGCGTCGAGCACCATGGTAACCTTGCCGTCCGTATCGTTCACCACAGCGAAGGCCGTGACCGACCCGGGCTCGACACCGAGCAGGGCACGCAGCTGCTCGGCGGAGCCGAAGGACAAGCGGCCGGAGGCGCCGAGGACCTCGTGCATGCGCTTGAGGTCGATGGCCGTGTCGTGCTTGGCGGAAATCAGGAAGAACCGCCCCTTCTTGTCCTTCACGAACAGGTTCTTGGAATGAGCCCCCGGAATGCGTTCCTTGACGGATGCCGACTCGGCCACAGTGAACACGGGTTCGTGCTCCACGGTTTCGGCCTGGATGCCGAGGGCCGAGAGGCGCTCCAAGAATTCTTGAGGGGAGAGATGGGCCAAGGCAGTTCTCCAAAAACCTGCTGCGCTTCTAGCGACCGGATGAAGCAGGCTCAAGGCTTCCTTCGAAAAGATCGCCAGGACCCTCTTGCAATGCGAGCCGTTTTGGGGCACATCAACGGCCTCGCAACGATGCCTTACGCATCGCGGAGCGCGGGTGTAGCTCAGGGGTAGAGCACAACCTTGCCAAGGTTGGGGTCGAGGGTTCGAATCCCTTCGCCCGCTCCAATTTCCGGAAACCCACCGGAACCACAAGAACCGCCTTCGGGCGGTTTTTTGTTGCCCGATCAAGGCTTCTTAATCCGTCCGTTTCGACAAAGGCAGGGAAATCGGCAGGGCATGGGACCGCTTCACCTGTCCCAGGGCAAAACTCGATTCGATCGACGCCACGCCATCGAGGCGCGTCAGCTTGTCCTTGAGAAAGCGCTCGTAGGACTCGAGATCGCTCACCACGATCCGCAGCAGGTAATCCCGCTGCCCAGTCATCAGATAGCAATCCACCACCTCGGGCCAGCGGGCGACCGCCTGCGAGAAGCGGTCGAGATCGTCCTCCCGCTGCCGCTCCAGCTTCACCGAGGCGAAGACGCTGATCGGCAGCCCGACCTTGGCCTGGTCGATCACCGCCACATAACCCTTCACGACCCCCGCTTCCTCCAGAAGGCGCACGCGCCGCGCGCAGGGAGAGGGCGAAAGGCCAACCCGGTCTGCGATCTCCTGGGCAGTCATGCGGCCGTCGGCCTGAAGCGCCGCGAGGATGCGGCGGTCGATATCGTCTAGCTTGCGCTCTGCCATGATTCACCAAGAAACGGGACATGATTGGTGAATCGAGTTAAAACATTCATCGCCACAGTGCCAATTTGATCTCGCCAGCCAAACAGACCGCATTAGACTTGTCCCAAGAATAACAGGAGGGACCCCATGGCTGACGCACGGCACCTGAGCATCTTGAAGGAACTCGAGCGCAAGGTGCTCTGGCTCTCCACCTGGACGATCCACAACGCCAATCACCTGCGTCCGAACGAGGACGGGATGAAGATCGGCGGGCACCAGGCCTCCTCCGCGTCCCTCTCGACCATCCTGGCGGCGCTCTACTTCTCGGTGCTGCGTCCCGAAGACCGGGTGGCGGTGAAGCCCCATGCCAGCCCAATCTACCACGCGATCCAGTACCTCTTCGGCCGCCAGACCCGCGAGAAGCTCGAAAACTTCCGCGGCTACAAGGGCGCGCAATCCTATCCCTCCCGCACCAAGGATATCGACGACGTCGATTTCTCCACCGGCTCGGTGGGGTTAGGGGTCGCCCAGACGCTGTTTGCCAGCCTCGTGCAGGATTACGTGAAGGCGCACGGCTGGGCGAAGGACAACCCAGAAGGCCGCATGATCTCACTCGTGGGCGATGCGGAGATGGACGAGGGCAACATCTTCGAGGCCCTGCTCGAGGGCTGGAAGCACGGGATCCGCAACACGTGGTGGATCATCGACTACAACCGCCAGAGCCTGGACGCGGTGATTCGCGAGGGCCTGTGGCAGCGATTCGAGGCGCTGTTCCGCAATTTCGGTTGGGACGTGGTGGTGCTCAAGCACGGCTCGCTCATGCAGGCAGCCTTCAAGGAGCCCGGCGGCGAGAAACTGCGCGACTGGATCGATTCCTGCCCCAACCAGCTCTATTCGGCCCTGACGTATCAAGGCGGCGCCGCGTGGCGCAAGCGCCTGCTCGACGACCTCGGTGACCAGGGACCGGTCACCCGCCTCATCGAAAAGCGCTCGGACGAGGAGCTCGCCGAGCTTATGGCCAATCTCGGCGGCCATGACCTGCCGAGCCTGCTCGACGCCTTCGAGAAGGCGCGGGAGCACGACCGGCCGGTCTGCTTCCTGGCCTATACCATCAAGGGCTTCGGCCTGCCGCTCGCCGGCCACAAGGACAACCATTCCGGCATGCTGACGCCCTCCCAGATGGAGGCCTGGCAGAAGACGCAAGGGGTGCGCCCGGGCCATGAATGGGACAAGTTCGAGGGCGTGACGATCCCGCAGGCCGAGGTCGAGCGCTTCCTGAACGCAGTCCCGTTCATCCAGAAAGGCACCCGCCGCTATACGGCGCCCCAGGTGCCGGTGCCGGACAAGCTCGCCTTCCCGGCCAACCCGGCCATGTCGACCCAGCAGGGCTTCGGGTTCATCCTCAACGAGCTGGCACGCTCCGACAACCCGCTCGCCTCGCGCATCGTCACCACGGCGCCGGACGTGACGGTCTCGACCAATCTCGGAGCTTGGGTGAATCGGCGCGGGCTCTATGCCCGCGAGAGCCTGGTCGATACCTTCAAGAAGGAGCGGATTCCCTCCACCTATAACTGGGAATTCTCGCCGTCGGGCCAGCATATCGAGCTCGGCATCGCCGAGATGAACCTGTTTATCGTGCTCTCGGCCTTGGGCCTCTCGCACTCCCTCTTCGGCGAGCGCATCCTGCCCATCGGCACCCTCTACGACCCGTTCATTTATCGCGGCGCCGACGCCCTCAATTATGCCTGTTACCAGGATGCCCGCTTCATGATCGTCGCCACGCCGTCCGGCGTGACGCTGGCCCCGGAGGGCGGCGCGCACCAATCTATCGGCACGCCGCTGGTCGGCATGGCGCAGGATGGCTTGGCCTCCTTCGAGCCGGCCTTCGTGGACGAGTTGGCCGTCATCATGCGCTGGGCCTTCGACTACATGCAGCGCGAGGGCGGCGAGCCCGACGAGCGGACTTGGCTGCGCGACGAGACCGGCGGCTCGGTCTATCTGCGCCTGTCCACCCGCACCCTGGAACAGCCGCAGCGCGAAATGACGCCGGATCTGGCCGACGACATTATGGCGGGCGCCTACTGGCTCAGAAAGCCCGGGCCGAACGCTCAAGTTGTCGTGGCCTATACGGGCGCGGTGGCCCCAGAGGCGATTGAAGCAGTGGGCCTCATGGCCGAAGACCGGCGCGACATCGGGCTGCTCGCCATCACCTCGGCCGACCGGCTGAATGCCGGCTGGACGGCGGCGCAGCGTGCCCGCGAGCGCGGCCTTGTTCATGCCCGCTCCCATGTGGAGCGCCTGCTCGGCGACGTCCCAGCCCATTGCGGGCTGGTGACGGTGATCGACGGCCACCCGGCGACGCTCGCCTGGATGGGCTCGGTCATGGGCCACCGCACCCGCTCGCTCGGCGTGGAGCATTTTGGCCAGACCGGCACGGTCAAGGATCTCTACCGCCATTTCGGCATCGACGCGCAGGGCATCATTGCGGCCGCCGAGATGATCGCCCCGGGCCGGCCCATGCGCCACCTGCGGGCGGTGTAGCGGGAGCGGAGGTCAGGACGGATCGGCTCTCGCGGATCGGCAACTTGTGCCGGTCGCGAACCGCTTGCGCGCTCTCGGGTGCGCAGGGGAGGCAGGCCTGCAAGCGGCAAAGCAGCGCTGAGGCCCTGTAAGCATTTCGAAAGATTTGCGGCAGAACGGTTCACATGCTAACCGCGAGCCTCCAAAACAGGAATTTCACAGAGTCCATGGCGTCCAAGAGCCTCCTTCGGGGCGACACCCTTCCCTTGATCAGCCGTCTGTGGCGGGACTGGATGCGCCCGCACCGGAAGACGCTGGCCGTGGTGCTCGTGCTCGTCGCATTGGTGTCGGGCGCGACGGGACTCTACCCGGTGCTGATCAAGGCGGCTTTCGACGCCTTCGACATGAAGGATGCCCGGGCCATCATGCTGGCCCCGCTCTTCGTGATCGCCGTGACCTCCGTCAAAGGCTTCTCGCTGCTTGCGCTTACCGTGCTCACCAACAAGGTGGTGACCCGGATCGAGGCTGACATGCAGACGGCGCTCTACGGCCACATGATCGAGGCTGACCTCTCCCAGATCGATCGGGAGAGCCCGGCCGCCCTCACCCAGCGTTTCACCACGGATTTTTCCTTCATCCGGGAGGCGCTGACCCGCCTGTCGACGGTGTTCCTGCGCGAGACGACAACCCTTATCGCGTTGATCGCCGCCATGCTCTGGATCGACCCGGTTCTGACCATCGTGGCGGCCGTGATCGCGCCTTTCTTCGCCTACCCGGTCAACAAGATCGGCCGCAGGCTGCGCCAGGTGGCCGCCTCGACCCAGGAGCAGACCGGCGTGATGGCGAGCCTCATCACCGAGAGCCTTGCCGGCACCCGCATCGCCAAGACCTATGGGCTCGAGCGCTACCTGAAGGCCAAGGCCGCCAAGACCTTCGACGACGTCCGCAGCCTCAAGATGAAGGCGGCCAATGCCCGCGGGCGAATGGATCCGGTGCTGGAGACCGGCGGCGGCCTTGCCGTGGCCATCGTGTTGATGCTGATCGGCCAGCGCATTCTTTCCGGCGCCAGCACCGTGGGCGATTTCACCGGCTTCGTCAGCGCCCTCGTCATGGCCGCGCACCCGGTCCGGGCGCTCGGAAATCTCAATGCCATCGTCCAGGAGGCGGCGGCCGCCCTGCACCGCACCTTCGACGTGATGGATCAGGCGCCCCGGATCCAGGACAAGCCGGGGGCCGAGCCGTTGCGGCTGGCGGGCGGCGAGATCCGGCTTGCAGACCTGTCCTTCTCCTATGACGGAGAGGCGGCGGCCCTCGACCACGTCAACCTCGTCGCCGAGGCCGGCCAGACGACGGCCTTGGTGGGCCGCTCCGGCTCGGGCAAGTCGACGCTCTTGTCCCTCGTGCCGCGTCTCTACGATGCGACCCGGGGTGCCGTCCTGATCGACGGGCAGGACGTGCGCGACGTCTCCCTGGCAAGCCTCCGGCAGGCTGTTGCGGTGGTGAGCCAGGACGTGATCCTCTTCGACGACACGATCCGGGCCAACATTGCCTTCGGGCGGCCCGGCGCCTCCGACGAGGAGATCGTGAATGCCGCCAAGGCGGCGGCCGCCCATGACTTCATCATGAGAATGCCGGAGGGCTACGACACGGTGGTCGGGCCAGGCGGCGGCCGCATGTCGGGCGGCGAGCGCCAGCGCATTTCGTTGGCCCGCGCCTTCCTGAAGGACGCGCCGATTCTGCTCCTCGACGAGGCGACCAGCGCGCTGGATTCCGAATCGGAGCGGCTGGTGCAGGATGCCATTCGCAAGCTCATGAAAGGCCGCACCACCTTGGTGATCGCCCACCGCCTCTCGACGGTCCGCAATGCGGAGAAGATCGTCGTGATGGAAAAGGGGCGGGTTGCGGAAACGGGGTCGCACGAGGTTCTCATCGCCAAGGCGGGAGCCTATGCCCGCCTGCACCGCCTGCAGCTGTCCGACGATAGCGAAACCAGCCTGGCGGTCTCCTGACCTCTGCGCAACATAAACTACAACGAAGCCTCATCGTGAGAGGCTGGCTCATAAAGGGCTGGCAGCCCTCCTGACGTCATCACCGGCCTTGTGCCGGTGATCCCGACAACATGGGACGCCGGAGCCCCACAGCATCGGGATGGCCGGCACAAGGCCGGCCATGACGAAAACCGAGGCGTGTTCCTGTTTATGAACCAGCCTGTGAGGATGAGGACTGAAGGGAGCTGGCTAAGGCAACGAGGCTACCGCGTGAGCCCTACTCGCGCCGCATGATCCTGTCGACGAGGAGATGGGACCAGAAGCCGTAGCGGAAATTCCGTTCCAGATCGTCCGCATCGTACCGGGTCTCGATCCAGGTGAGGAACGGAATGCCCTTGGCTTCGCCGTCGCGACGGTAGAGGTCGAAGAATTCGTCCAGGATGCCGGTCTTCGAGAAGCGGAAATGCCCGTAGCGCATGGACAATTGCCGCTGGGCTTCGTCGATGGACTTGCCTTCATAGACCACGAGGTAGAGGGCGGCCACGAATCCGGCCCGGTCCGCCCCCGACTTGCAGTGCAGAACCGCCGGGTATTCGATCGTGTCGAAGAATTCCTTGGCGGAGAGCAGGGTCTCCCGATCCGGTGCGCCGCGGGAGCGCACCACGAACTCCACCAGGTGAATGCCGAGCCGATCGCAGGCTTCCTTCTGGAGCTGCCACGAGCCGTGCTCCCGGCCGCCGCGCAGGTTGATGATGGTCTTGATGCCTTCGGCTTTCAGGGCGGCGATCTGGTGCGGGGCCGGCTGGGCCGAGCGCCAGAGCCGGTCCGTGACCGGGTGCTTGTTCAGGTAGAAGAGGCGGAACACGCCGTGATCGGCGATGAGCATATGGGCCCAGGCGCGCAGGCGCCCGGACACGCCCTCGACGGGTCTGTCCCATCGGGCGATGCGGGCCATGCGGCGGGCATAGCGGACTTCAGGCTTGAGGAACCTGTTGAGCACGTTGATCCAGTATTCTGTCTTTATGTAAGATCATTCGGTTCAAGCCCGAAGGCGGCCCTTATCGACGATGGACGCCGAATAATCAATCGGTTGCTTCCTATGCCGTTGCCGCAGGGAAAGTTCCCGCTCTTCCGGCCGGGCCACTTCGACCCGATGTAACCAAGCGGTTGCCGGTCCGGCGCCTGTCGTGTAAGGGGAGCGCTTCGAGACAACCCTCGTCAACGACAAGAGCGTCTGGACCCCGGCCTTCCCAAGCTTGCCGGCGCCGCATCGTTGAGACCAACACGCATTTTCAGGAGAGCGGCGTCATGGCGTCCACCTTCGAGACCGTCGCCGGCATCATTTCAGAGACCGCCGATATCCCGCGCGAGCAGATCACGCCCGAGAGCCACGCCATCGAGGATCTGGGCATCGACTCGCTCGCCTTCCTCGACATCGCGTTCGCGATCGACAAGGCGTTCGGCATCAAGCTGCCCCTGGAGCAGTGGACCCAGGAAGTGAACGAGGGCAAGGCTCCGGCCGAAGAATACTTCGTGCTGAAGAACCTTGTGGCGCGCATCGACGCGCTGGTGGCCGCCAAGCAGGCCTAATCGACCGATAATTCCCGGCGGGCCGCTCAATCGAGCCGGTCCGAAGAGGCGATCCATCAAGCGGCCCCGCCTCATGGATTCTCTTCCCATTGAATTCGCCGGGGGCGATAGGGTAGGGGATCCGGATGCGCCTCGAATATTTTGAAATGATCGACCAGGTAAAGGCCCTCGACCGCGAGACCAAGCGGATCGAGGTGACCTCCACGGTCCCCCAGGAAAGCCCTGTCTTCGAAGGGCATTTCCCCGGCCACCCCCTCGTGCCCGGCGTTCTCCTCACCGAGACAATGGCCCAGGCCTCCGGCTACCTCGTGCTCGGCCTCATGGGTTTCACCCACATGCCGTTCCTGATGGGCGTCGACAAGGCACGCTTTCGCACCTTCGTCGGACCGGGTACGGTGCTCACCGTCACGGCGCAGCTGGAGCATGAGGGCTCGGGCTATGCGGTGACCAAGGCCAGGATCACGGCCGAGGGCAAGCCGATCTGCGATGCGGAGCTGCGCTTCCGGATCATGCCCTTCCCCGAAGGCATGGACGGCCTGATGCGCGCGCAAGCCAGGCGCATCGGCCTCCTGGAGGAGAGTGTGTGATGCGCGACGTCGTCATTACGGGAGTGGGCCTTGTCTCCTCGGCCGGTGAAGGCCTGGAGGCGCACCTCACGGCGCTGGCCGGCGGCGCTCCGAACACGGATGCAGCCACCTTCGAGCCCTTCCCGGTCCACCCGGCGGTTCCCCTCGAGTGGGACCGGCAGATCCCGAAGAAATCCGACCAGCGCCAGATGGAGCCGTGGCAGAAGCTCGGCTGCTATGCGGCGGGCCTTGCCCTCGACGCGGCCGGCGCTAAGGATGACGCGGCTCTCAAGGGCCGCATGCAGCTCATCGTCTCGGCCGGCGGCGGCGAGCGGGATTATGCCGTCGACGGGCAGATCCTCACCGGGTTGCGCCAAGCGGACAATCCCGGCGTGTTCCTCAACGAGCGCCTGATGGGCGACCTGCGCCCGACCCTCTTTCTCGCGCAGCTCTCCAACCTGCTCGCCGGCAATATCTCCATCGTCCATGGGGTGACCGGCGCCTCCCGCACCTTCATGGGTGAGGAATCGAGCGGCGTCGATGCCATCCGCATCGCCCGCGAGCGCATCGCCTCGGGCCAGGACGACATCTTCCTGGTCGGCGGCTCGTACAATGCCGAGCGGCCCGACGTGCTGCTCATCTACGAAATGGGCGGCTTCCTCTGGAAGAAGCCCTATGCCCCCGTCTGGGAGCGCCCTGCCGATGGCGGCGGCATGATCCTGGGCAGCGGGGGCTGCTTCCTGGTTCTCGAATCCCGCGAGCACGCTGCCGCGCGCGGCGCAAAGCCGCTTGCTGCCATCGCGGGCGTCGCCTCCGACCGCAGCCGCCGCCAGCCGGGCAGCGTCGAGACTACGCTTCACGGCCTGTCGCGGCAGCTCGGGGCCAAGCCTGACGTCGTGATCTCCGGCGCCACCGGCATCAAGGGCATCACGGACGAGGAGCAGGCGGCGCTCAAGGACATCGCGCCCGGCGCGGCCATCCACGCGACCGGCGATCTCGTCGGCCACACCATGGAAGCCCAGGCGCCCATCGGCGTCGCGCTGGCCGCCGGCCTCATTGCCGGAGGCGAGCTGAGCGAGGCGCTCGTCACCTCCATCGGACATTGGCGCGGCGAAGGCGCCATCCGGCTCACCAAGGCTTGAGGAGAAGGCTATGGCGCTTCGCGACAAACAGGGCCGTCCGCTCGTTGCCGTCACCGGCATGGGCGTGGTCACGTCCCTCGGCCAGGGCAAGGACGACACCTGGGCTGCGCTGACGGCCGGCCAGTCCGGCATCCACCGCATCGAGCGCTTCCCCACCGAGGGCCTGCGCACCACAATCGCCGGCACCATCGATTCGGTCGATGTGGAGCCCTTCTGCGCCCCCATGCTGTCCGAGCGGCTCGCCATGCTGGCGGCCGAGGAGGCGGTGGGACAGTCCGGACTGGCCTCCAGCGATTTCCCGGGTGCGCTGTTCATCGCTGTGCCGCCCGTGGAAATGGAATGGCCCCAGCGCGAGGCTTTGGCCGAGGCTTCAGGCCAAGGCGATGAGGTGACTTACAAGGATCTTCTCAAGGCCGCGGCCACTGGCCGCTTCAAGCCGTGGCATGATCTCTTCATCTTCGGCACGGTGGCCGACCGGGTGGCTGATCGCTTCGGCACCAGGGGTTCGCCGATCTCGCTCTCGACCGCCTGCTCGTCCGGCGCCACCGCGATCCAGCTCGGCGTCGAGGCGATCCGCCGCGGCGAGACCGATGCCGCGCTCTGCATCGGCACCGACGGGTCGGTGAACCCGGAATCGCTCATCCGCTTCTCGCTGCTCTCGGCACTCTCGACCCAGAACGACAACCCGGAAGGCGCCTCAAAGCCCTTCTCCAAGAACCGCGACGGCTTCGTCATGGGCGAGGGCGGCGCGGCGCTCGTGCTGGAGGACGCCGAGAAGGCGAGGGCGCGCGGTGCCAAGATCCTCGGCTACGTGCTCGGCTGCGGCGAGAAGGGCGATGGTTTCCATCGCACCCGCTCCTCGCCGGACGGCATGCCGGCGATCACCGCCATCCGCCAGGCGCTGGAGGATGCGGGCCTCGCACCCGACGACATCGACTATGTCAACGCCCACGGCACCTCGACGCCGGAGAACGACAAGATGGAGGCCATGAGCTGCACCGCCGTGTTCGGCGAGCGCATGGCAAGCGTTCCGATCTCCTCAAACAAGTCGATGATCGGTCACACGCTCACGGCGGCTGGTGCCGTCGAGGCGGTGATGTCGCTCATGACCATCGGCACCGGCCGCATCGCGCCGACCATCAACTATCAGGTGCCGGATCCCGCGATTCCCCTCGACGTGGTGCCCAACGTCGCCCGCGACGCGCAGGTGAATTACGTGCTTTCGAACTCCTTCGGCTTCGGCGGCCAGAACACCTGCCTCGTCTTCGGGGCCGAGCCGAAAGGGGCTTGATCATGACACGGGTTCTGGTGACGGGAGGCGGCAAGGGCGTCGGTGCCGCCATCGTGCGGGCGCTCGTGGCGGCCGGCCACGATGTCGACTTCACCTATCGCTCATCCGGCGACGCCGCGAAAGCTCTTAGTCAGGAGCTGATGCAGGCGAATCCTGGCCGCACCATCACGGCCCACGAGGTCGATCTCGCCGACAAGGCGGCGCTTGAGACGTTCTGCGAGATGCTGGAGGGCGAGAGCTTCTTCGGGCTCATCCACAACGCCGGCCAGCCCTACGACGCGCTCGCCGCCATGATGCAGCAGGACAAGGCCGAAGCCGCCATGCAGGTGAACTTCTGGTCGCTGACCCGCATCGCAAAGGCGCTCATGCGCGGCATGATCCGTGCCAAGCAGGGCCGCATCGTCGCCATCGGGTCGGTGGCGGCGCTCCAGGGCAATCCCGGCAATGCAGCTTATGCGGCGTCCAAGGGCGCGTTGATCTCTTACTGCCGCACGCTGTCCGTCGAGACCGCCAAACGCGGCGTCACCGTGAACGTGATCGCGCCCGGCTTCATCGACACCGACATGATGGCGCCCTACGCCGCCTATCGCGACAACATGGAAAAGCAGATCCCGGCCGGGCGCTTCGCCAAGCCCGAGGAGATCGCAGGCCTCGCGGCTTTCCTCCTGAGCGAGCCCGCTGCCTACATCACCGGCGCGGTGCTGCCCATCGACGGCGGGCTTACCTCGATGCTCGGCGTGCATCGGTAACAATGGCGGTCATTCCGGACGAGCGACGCGAGATCCGGGATTGTGCAAACCAGTCCAGCACCATCATTCTTGCCCGCATCGGGATGATAGCATCGAGGTTTAGGCACTCTTCTCGTCATGCGATCCCGGATCGCCTGCGGCGTCTGGGACGACGGCAGAGGCGGCAAGAACTTGCCATCCGCTCCCCCGCCCTTTAAGCCGCCGCAAACAGTTTCTCCGCGTCATAGCCGGGCTTATCCCGGCTATCCACGTCTTCAACCAACCGCTGCAGAGACATGGATCCCCGGAACACGTCCGGGAATGACGACCAAAAGGATGTAATGAATGCGCTCCCTCCAGCTCTTCGGCGACCGTGACCTTCGCATCACCGAGATCGATGCGCCGCCGCCGCCCGCGCCCGGCGAGGTGCAGGTGCGGGTGAAGGCGCTCGCGCTGAACTTCCTCGATGTCTGGGGCTTTCGCGGGATGGCCTTTGCCAAGCGCAAGATGCCCCAGGCCGTGGGCGTCGAGGCCTCGGGCGAGATCGCCGCGGTGGGCGAGGGCGTGACGCGCTTCAAAGCGGGCGATCCGGTGACCATGTACGGGGCCGAGACCTGCGGCCATTGCAGCGCCTGCCGGAAAGGCTGGGACAATCTGTGCGAGAACGTCGCCGGCATCATGGGCTTCCATATCGACGGCTTCGCCCGCGAGCTGATCAACCGGCCGGAGCGGCTGGTGATCCCGGTGCCGAAGGGCGTCTCCTTCGAGCAGGCGGCCTGCGCTCCCATCGGCTTCGGCACCGTGCAGCACATGCTGTTCGACAACGCCAAGCTGGAACCCGGCGAGTCGATCCTCGTCCATGCGGGCGGCTCCGGCATCGGCACGGCGGCGATCAAGATGGCGAAGGCCATCGGCTGCACCGTCTACACGACCGTGGGCGACGACGAGAAAGGCGAGAAGGCGAAGGCGCTGGGCGCCGATTACGTGGTCAACTACCGCACCGAGCGCTTCGAGGGCGAGGTCCGCCGGCTGACCAAGCGCAAGGGCGTCGACGTGGTGTTCGAGCATGTGGGCGCCGAGACCTGGAACGGCTCGCTTCTGTGCCTCAAGCGCGGCGGGCGCCTTGTCACCTGCGGCTCGACCTCGGGTGTGTCCACCACCATGAACCTGATGCAGCTCTTCCAGCAGCAATACCGGATTTTTGGGTCCTTCGGCTGCCGGATCGAGAACATTGCCCAGTCGCTGGACAAGATGGCTCGAGGCATGACACCCGTGATTGACGCGGTTTTCCCGCTGGACGAGTTCCAGAAGGGTCTGGAGCGGCTCGAAGGCCGTAAGGTCTTCGGTAAGGTGCTCGTGACGTTCTGAGCCGGAAGTCGGTCGCTGGAACAATGAGCCGCGACCGCAGACCTTGACGAAACCGTCTCCCCGCGGAAAGACCCGGGGAGCTTCTTTTCAGGCCAGGATTTCGACAACGTGCAGCAACCCCACCGCCCCCGCAGCCTCGTCTCGCGCCTCACCGAGACGGTCATGGTCGGCGTCGTGCGCGGCGTCTTCGGCCTGGCACGGGCGCTCGGACCCGAACGCTCCGGTGCAGTGGGGGCAGCCCTCACCCGTACCTTCGGTCCCCTGCTTCGCGCCCACAAGACGGCTCTGAACAACATCCGTGCTGTGTATCCCGATAAGCCAGAAGCCGAAGTGAAGGCGCTCGCGATGGCCGCCTGGGACAATCTCGGCCGCACGGCTGGCGAATACCCGCATCTTGGCCGCCTGTTCGACTTCGATCCCGAGAGCGACGTTCCCGGCCGCACCGAGGTCGACGGGATCGACCACTTCCTCAGCATGAGGGACGACGGCAAGCCCGGCCTGATCTTCTCGGCCCACCTCGCCAATTGGGAATTGCCTGCCATCTGCGCGGCCCGCTTCGGGCTGGACACCACGGCGGTGTTCCGTGCGCCCAACGATCCGGCCATCGCCCGTGTTCTGCACGAGATCCGCAGCGAGACCATGGGCAATCTCGAAGCGGCCCGCCAGGGCGCGGCCTTCGCCATGCAGGGCGCGCTGGAGAAGGGCGGGCATCTCGGCATGCTCATCGACCAGCATTTCACCCGCGGGGTGGTCGTGAACTTCATGGGCCGCCCGGCCCTGGTGAACCCGATCCTCGGCAAGTTCGCCCGCCGCTTCGACTGCCCCGTCCATGGGGTGCGGGTGATCCGGCTTCCCAACCACCGCTTCCGCCTGCAACTCACGCCGCCTCTCGATTTGCCGCGCGATCCGGACGGTCAGGTCAACGTGCAGGGCGCCATGCAGGCCATGACCACCGTGGTGGAGGAATGGGTGCGGGACTATCCCGAGCAATGGCTGTGGATGCATCGCCGCTGGCGTGTGCCTGCAACCGCTCAAGGTAACGTGAGTTCACCTTGAGGCGGAGTTCATGTTCCATGGCTTACATCATGGTATCTCGATTGAAAGCGACCCTGGCGGCCCTTGCATTTGCCGCGTTCCTGCAGCCCGCGTGGGCAGAGCCGCCGCGCGCAGTGGTCGAGCTCTTCACCAGCCAGGGCTGCTCCTCCTGCCCGCCGGCGGATGAGCTTCTGGTGGAATTTTCCCGCCAGCCGGACATCGTGGCGCTGTCGCTGCCGGTCAACTACTGGGATTATCTCGGCTGGAAGGACACGCTCGCCCATGTGGCCTTCACCGAGCGTCAGAAGGCCTATGCCCATTCCCGCAGCGACCGGCAGGTCTTCACGCCGCAGATGATCGTCAACGGCAAGAAGTCCTCCATCGGGTCCGACCGGACGCAGGTCGAGAAGGCGATTCAGTACACCACCAAAGGGCGCAAGACCCTGCCGGTGAATGTCGTCGTCCATGAGCACAACGATACGGTCACCATCACCGTCGAGGAGACGCCCGACACCACCCAGCGCGAGGCCGAGATCTGGATCCTGCCGGTGCTGAGATCGCAGACTGTGCCGATCGAGCGCGGCGAGAACCGCGGCAAGACCATCACCTACGCCAATGTTGTGCGCAGCCTGAACCGGGTGGGCGAATGGCGCGGCGGCTCCGCCCGCTTCGAGGTGCCGCTCGACATGGCGCGCAAGGGCGGCGACGCCTATGTGGTGCTCCTGCAGGGCACCGATGCGGCCCGGCCCGGCCTCATTCTCGGCGCAGCAAAAGGCCCTGGCCTTTAATCCAGCAGGATCACCTTGTTGGGCAGCTCGTCCACGTCGTCGAGGCGGGGAGGAGCGTGCTGGGCCAAGATCGCGCCTGTGCGCCGGATCGCCTGCTCCAATCCCTCGATCATCCGGCCGGCGCGGATTGCCGCCGTCAGGTCCGCGACGATGCCGGCCCATATGCCTGGGTCGACCCGATCCGCGACCCCTGTATCGGCCAGGATCTCGGCATGGTGCTCGGCCAGCGCCAGATAGATCAGCACGCCTGTCTTCTCCCGCGTCCGGGTCATCCCCCGTCGCAGGAACTCGCGCGAGGCCGCTTCATGGGCCTGATTGTGCTTAATCGAGCGCGGCACCAGGGCAAAACGGAGCTTCGGCCAGGAGAGCACGAGGCTCAATGCCAGCGCCACCGCGAGCTGGATCAGGGCAATGCGCGAGGTGCTGATGTCTGTGAGCCAGATCAGCGGCCAGGGCGTGACGAGCGCCGCGAGCATCGCCCAGAGCACCGGGACGGCGCGGTAATGCCCGGCCTGCTCGGCGATCACGAGAACGATCTCGCCGGAGGTTGCATCCTCCACGTCGCTGATCACGCCGGCCAGTCGGGCCTGCTCGTCGGTTGAGATCATCTACCAGCTCCCCGAAGCACCGCCGCCACCCGATGAGCCGCCTCCTCCTGAGAAGCCACCGCTGCCGCCGGACCATCCACCCCCGCTGCCTCCCCACCCGCCGGTGGTGACGATCCACGGACCATGGCGACTGCCCCGAATGCCGCGCCTGCGGCCCGCGCCCATCAGGCGCGAGATGAGGAAGAACAGGATCAGCAGGATGATGAAGGCAATGACGGGATCGATGGCGGTGGTGCTGTCCTCACGTACTTCAGCGCGGCGCTGCCACTCCTCCGCATCACCTGTGAGAATCGACAGCATGGCATCGGCGCCCGCATCCATGCCGCCCGCAAAATTGCCCTTCTGGAACTGAGGCGCGATGGCTGTGCTGATGATGACCTTCGACAGGGCGTCGGTGAGGGCGCCTTCCAGCCCGTAGCCCACCTCGATGCGCACCTTCCGCTCCTGCGGTGCCACTAGGAGCAGGGCGCCGTTGTCCTTGTCCTTCTGGCCGAGCTGCCAGTGCCGGAACAGGCGGTTGGCGTAATCCTCGATCTCGAAGCCTTCCAGCGAACGCAGGGTCGCGACCACCACCTGATCGGTAGTCTTGTCCTCATGGGCTTTCAATTTGGCTTCGAGCGCTGCCCGCTCCTCGGGCTTGAGGAGATTGGCTGCATCGACCACGCGACCGGTGAGCGGTGGGAAGGTCTGAGCAAGCGCAGGGAGAGAGAAGAAGAGGACGAGGAGGGCGATGAGGAGCGCCGCCCAACCCTCTCCCCCACCCAACTCAGGCTTGCCTGAGTTGGGCATCCTCTTGCGCAAGTTGGGAGCACCCGACTTGCGGTGAGGGAGAGCTGGAGAGGGGGGTGCTGGCTCCAAGCTGGTTCCAGTTCTGCGCCAGCACCCCCACCCTAACCCTCCCCACAAGGGGGAGGGGACTCGCGGCATATCTCCCATCCTGTCAGAACTTTACCGGCGGCGGGCGGTCCGATCCGGCCGTTGCGGTGAACGTCTCCATGGGCTTGGCCTCCGGATAGAGAATGCCGGCGATCCAGCGTCCGGGGATCGTGCGCAGCTCTGTGTTGTAGGCCTGAACGGTGGAGATGTAGTCGCGTCGGGCAACCGCGATGCGGTTCTCGGTGCCCTCGAGCTGCGATTGCAGGGCCAGGAAGTTGGCGTTGGACTTCAGTTCCGGGTAGCGCTCGACGGTGGCGAGCAGCCGGCCCAGAGCCCCGGAGAGCTGGTTCTGCGCCTCCTGGAATTGCCTGAACTTTTCCGGGTCGGTCACGGTTGAGGCGTCTACCTGCACCTGCGTGGCGCGGGCGCGGGCTTCCGTGACCTGGGTCAGCACCTCGCGCTCTTGCTGGGCGAAGCCCTTTACGGTCTCGACGAGGTTCGGGATGAGATCGGCCCGGCGCTGGTACTGGTTCTGCACCTCGCTCCAGGCGGCCTTGGCCTGCTCCTCAAGGGTCGGGACGTTATTGATGCCGCAGGCCGACAATCCGAACGCCAGGATCAGGCCCATCAGGCCTACGCGGATTCGGGCCGTTGAAAGCAATGCGGTCATGTCTGTCCTTTTCACGGTTCTTGGTTCTTCTTACCCCGCCAAGGTCAACACATGGAGCAGGGGCGGTGTTTCAACAAGCGGCTTTCGGGTGGCCGTGCACACGCGATTGAGGCATGATCCCGCCGTATTCACCGGATTCGCGCCATGACCTTCCTGCCCGACGTCAGCACCCTGCTCACCTACACCCTGGCCGCCATCCTGCTCTTCATCACGCCAGGCCCGGACATGAGCCTGTTCCTGGCCAAAACCATGTCAGGCGGGCGCAAGGCCGGCATGGCTTCGATGCTCGGCGCGACGGCGGGGTGCTGCGTCCATACGCTGCTCGCGGCCCTCGGCCTCTCGGCGCTGCTCGCCGCTTCCGTTACCGCCTTCACGGTGCTGAAGATCGTCGGCGCGCTCTACCTGCTCTGGATGGCATTCGATGCGGTGCGCCACGGCTCGGCCCTGAGTGTGAAAGAGGAGGGTCGGGCGGAGGTCTCGTTCTGGAAGACCTTCTTCATGGGCGTCGGGATCAATCTCACCAATCCCAAGGTGGTGCTGTTCTTCGTGACCTTCCTGCCGCAATTCGTGGACGCGAGCGATCCGCATGCGGCCGACAAGCTATTGTTCCTCGGCTTCTACTTTGTCGCGCTGAACACGCCGATGGGCGTGCTGATGATCCTGGGAGCCGACAAGCTGGTCTCGCTCCTGCGCGGCCATCCCAAGCTCATGCGGGGGATCGATTATTCCTTCGCTGGCCTGTTCTCGGTCTTCGCCATCAAGATCCTGACGACATCGACCCGGTAGGCTCCTTTCGCCGCGGCTCGCGCCCGCCGATAATCGCCCAATAAACGAGACCGGCCACGGCGCCGGTCAGTCCCAGCACAAAGCTCACGTGCAGTTCCTCGGGGCTGGCGATCCGCGCCTGCCCGCGCAGGATCCACGGCACCGCTGCCGTGAGCACGCCCGTGGCGAGGATATGCCAGAGAAGGCTGCGCATCCCCAGCACCTCGCTGACGATGGCGACCAGCAGGGGCGGGAAGATCAGCAGCGTGAACATGATCCGGCCGATCGCCAGGAACGCGTCCTCCACGATGGGGCCGGGGTCCTCGGCCGCAAACACCGCATCGATCAGCGACCAGAAGCCGACGAACAGCGTATCGCCGGTCAGCAGCGCCATCACCGGATCGACCATGGACGCGACGAGAAAGAACGTGCCGCTCGCGCCGATGGCGATGAGGAGCGCGAAGGGGATGAGGATGAGCCAGCGGATCATGCTGAGTCTATAGCATGGCCATTGTTGAGTGTCCGCCCGATCGCGATGCGCCAGTAGATCCAGCCACATATCGCACCGGACAGGGCACCTATGACGGCACTGGTGAGGAGTTCAGACCAAAACTCATTCTCGAGACGCAGTAGGGCAAGGACCAGCCCAATGAGTGCACCTGCACAAATGGCAGATCGCTGGGTGTAGAGCCTCATCTTCCAGGCAATACCGAGTGCAGCGAGACCAAGGAGCAGAGCAGGGAAGGCGAGCAGGACAAATCCCAATGCTCCCATGAACATCAGCATGGGGAAGATCACGATGGCGGTGCTGAGTTTCGGGATTTCGGGATTGAAAGCGAAACCTAACAGTCCAGATAAAATCACGTAGGTGTATGGCCCGGCTAAGATCGCTGCCAGCAAAGCGCCAATCACGCGAAGCATAGATCACCCTCAGCGGTATTCAGCTTCGCAACGATAGATTATCAACCAGATGTATGAGGTGCCGCGTCACACATGGTAACGCGGCATCGGAAGATCTACTCCCCGTTCCCCACCGCATAGACGCCTTCAGCCCCGATGCCCTGTTCGGCCATCATGCGGGCACGGGCGCGCAGCTTCTCGGTCTCGCTCTTGAGCTGGCCGCAGGCGGCCAGGATATCTCGACCGCGCGGGGTGCGCACGGGTGAGGCGTAGCCGGCGCGGTAGACGATCTCGGAGAAGCGCTCGATCCGCTCCCAGTCCGAGCACTCGTATTTCGAGCCGGGCCAGGGGTTGAACGGGATCAGGTTGATCTTCGCCGGAATACCTTTCAGGAGGCGCACCAGCTCGCGCGCATCGGCGTCCGAGTCGTTCACGCCCTTGAGCATCACGTATTCGAACGTGATGCGGCGGGCGTTCGACAGGCCGGGATAGGCGCGGCAGGCATCGAGCAGCTGCTTGATGTCGTATTTGCGGTTGATCGGCACCAGCTCGTCGCGAAGTTCGTCGCGCACGGCATGGAGCGAGATCGCCAGCATGGTGTTGGCCTCCGCTCCGAGGCGCTCCATCTGCGGCACGACGCCGGAGGTGGAGACGGTGATGCGACGGCGCGACAGGGTCAGGCCTTCGCCGTCCGACATCACCTCGATGGCGGCCACCACGTTGTCGGTGTTGTAGAGCGGCTCGCCCATGCCCATGAACACGATGTTGGACACGAAGCGCCCGCCGTCATTCGGCACGAAGGCGCCTTCCGGCGGGGTCGCGCCCGGCCAGTCGCCGATGCAGTCGCGGGCGACGATCAGCTGCGCCACGATCTCGGCCGAGGTCAGGTTGCGCACGAGGCGCTGGGTGCCCGTGTGGCAGAAGGAGCAGGTGAGCGTGCAGCCCACCTGGCTCGACACGCAGAGCGTGCCGCGATCAGTCTCGGGGATGTAGACGCACTCGATCTCCGCGCCCTTGTCGAGCGGGCCGGTGGAAGCCATGCGGATCAGCCACTTGCGGGTGCCGTCCTTCGAGACCTGCTCGGAGACCACCTGCGGTCGGGCAAGGGTATAGGCGGCTGCCAGCTTGGCGCGCAGCTCCTTGCCCATGTTGGTCATCTCGGCAAATTCCTTGGCGCCCCGGAAATAAATCCAGTGCCAAAGCTGGGCCACGCGCATCTTGAGCTCGCGCTCGGGCACCCCGATGGCCGCCAGCGAGTCCTTCAGCTGATCGCGGGTGAGGCCGACGAGCGACGCGCCGCCGGGGGCAGCGCCTGCGACCACGTTCAGCTCCGCGGTCTTTTCGATGAACCCGGCCGCGCGCGCGGCATCGCTAACGGCAATAGGAGCCGCATTGGGGTTGCGCTTGGCGATGTCGAGCACCGTCGCCATGGGAGATCATGCCTTCGTTGTTGGGATTTCGGCGGTCTTATAACACGATTGCGCCGGAAAAGTGAGCGTCTAAACGCAAAATCCGGGCCTCAGGCCCGGAAGATGCTTATCGGTGCGCTGGTTTTCAACCGTTCAGGGGCTCTAGGACGCGCATTCCTTGCGGGCGTGCTCCAGGGCCTTGTTGAAGCCGTTCAGGGAATAGCGGTCGGTGAGGTTCGAGCCTCGGGCCGACTGCGTCTTCACCGTCATGGTGCCGCTCTTTGCCATGGTGGCGATGGCTTGGCCTTCCTCGGCCGGGTTCTTCAGCCACGCATTGCTGGCCTTGGCCAGGAGAGCATAGGACGTGTTGCCCACGGAGACCTCGGCGGGAGCGTTCTCCTTGGCCGTGAAGCCGAATTCGAACGCCACCTCGTTCTTCACGTTCTCCGCCGGGCGGAAGGAGACGAAGAGATAGGCCGGGTCACGGCTGGCCGTCTTGGGCGACGTATCCTTCGGGCGGCTGAGCGCATAGCAAATCTTCGAGCGACCGCTCTGGGCCATGTAGACCTCCCAGTCGCCATAGGAGGTGACAAGGGAGCCGCCGGGACTCGCGGCCCGGGCTGGCTTGGCCGCGGTGGCAGCGGCCGCCGCTCCGGCAGCTGCGCCCGCTGCTGCTGCGGGCTTGGCCGGTGTGGTCTTGGCCGGTGTGGTCTTGGCCGTTGACGGCTTCGCTGCGGCAGCCGGCTTGGCCGGCGTTGAGCGCGTGGATGGCTGCGTCGACCGCTGGGCCTGAGCCAGGGCTGCAGGTCCGGTTCCGATGACGACGAGGGCGGAAAGGATGCCCGCGGCGATGCCGCGCTGGAAAGATGCAGGAATCATGGGCGGGACGATACAAGCCGATGGTTAAGAACTTTTCACCACCTCCGTTAAGGCCGCGCCGGGAGATTGGCGATGCGTCGAAACGTGGCGGTTGCTTCAAGGATGCCGCATCCGGCTGAACGGCAGCCCAATAAAAAGGGCCGCTTGCGCGACCCGTTCAGTATCCTTCAAAGCTTGTTCGTTTTTGAAAAAGTCGGAGGAGTTAAAATCACTTCGTTTCTAACAGAATCACTTATAGCGACAAGAAATAACATTTCAATAAGTACATATTCTCATTAGATGCGGCTAAGCTCAACTATTGCCGAGCTTCGCCTTGTGTCTCTGCCAAGGTCTTGCGGGCCTTTTCCCGATGATCTTCGGTGATGGACCCGGCCACCTGGGTGATGGCTGCTGCGAGCACGGCTGCGTCGTCGGCGAATCCAATGAGCGGTAGGAGGTCGGCAATCGCATCGGTCGGGAACACGAAATATGCGATGGCCCCGATGAGAATCAGCTTTACGCGGCTTGGGGTCGAGGGGTCGGTGGCGCAGAAATAGGCGGCCACCAGATCCTCGGCGAACGGGATCTTGCCGGCCACACGCTTGAGCTTCTCCCAGAAGCGGCGCTTGAGGCCTTCCTCGTCTCGGGTCGCTTGGCGCATGGCCTCCATCTCGGCCTTGGTAAAAGGCTTTACGAAGGGTTCGCTCATCCGGTCTGTTCCTTCCATGGTCTGCGTTCCCGTTCCGTCGGGGATACCGTAAGAGGTGTCCCGACTCAGGGGAGAAAAGCGATGAAGCTCGACAAATTGATGGCAGCCGTCGTCACCGGAGGCGCTTCGGGCCTCGGCGAGGCCACGGCGCGCATGCTCGCAGCCAGCGGTGCGAAGGTGGCCATTCTCGATATGAACGCGGATCGCGGCGAGCAGGTTGCCCAGGACATCGGCGCCGTCTTCTGCCGGACCGACGTGACGGACGAGGCCTCCATCGATTCGGCGCTAGCCGCGGTACGGGCGGCAAACGGCATCGAACGCATTCTCGTGAACTGCGCCGGCATCGCGCCGGGCAAGCGCACGGTGTCGAAGAAGCGCGACACCGGCGAACTGATCCCTCACGATCTGGCGAGCTTCCGCCGCGCGGTGGAGATCAACCTCATCGGCACCTACGCGATGATCTCGAAATGCGCGGCCGCCATGGCGGGCCTGGATCCGGTGACGCCGGACGGCGGGCGCGGCGTCATCGTCAACACCTCGTCGGTGGCAGCCCAGGACGGGCAGATCGGCCAGGCGGCCTATGCTGCCTCCAAGGGCGGCGTGCTGGGCCTGACGCTTCCCGTCGCGCGCGATCTTTCGGGCTTCGGCATCCGGGTGATGACCATCATGCCGGGTCTGTTCCACACGCCGCTCTTCGAGGGCATCGCCGAGGATTACCGCAAGGCGCTGGAAGCCAACGTGCCGTTCCCATCGCGTCTCGGGCGGCCCGAGGAATACGCGAATCTCGTCAAGGCCATCATCGAGAACGACATGCTCAACGGCGAAGGCATCCGCCTCGACGGCGCGCTGCGCATGCAGCCGAAGTAAAAGCCCTTAAGGAACGTCACCCCGGTTCTCGGGAAAGCCCTTGAGATCCGGGGTGCAGAGCCAAGTCTCGCGACGCTTGGTCCAGGCCTCGTAGGTGGGCGTAAAGAGGTTCGGCTCGTCGAAGGCGCCGAGCTTGATTTCGATCTCGTCGCCTGCATCCCGGTCGAACGCCTGCGAGCCGCAGACGGGACAGAAGCAGCGCTCGGATTCCGGCGTGGCGGACCAGGTTCGGATCTGTCCTGTAATCGTCACCTGATCAGCAGGGTAGATCACGAAGGCATTGAACGCCGCGCCGCTGATCTTGCGGCAGGTCATGCAATGGCACAGGCCCACGCGCTTCGGTTCGCCCGTGGTCTTGAACGTCAGCTGGCCGCAGGCGCAGCCGCCTGTCAGAGTACGGAGTTCAGCCATGGTTTATCTCTTCGTCAGTCCGGCAGCCATCTGGTCCATGCGCTGCGCCAGCTCGACATCGCGGCGTGTGAGGCCCTTGGCATCGTGGGTCGCCAGCGTGACCTCGACCCGGTTGTAGGTGTTGGACCATTCGGGATGGTGGTTCATGGCCTCAGCGGCGAGCGCCACGCGGGTCATCCAGCCGAAAGCCTGGCTGAAATCATCGAAGACAAAACGCTTGGTGATCGCGTCGCGGCCTTCGACCATCGCCCAGCCGTCGAGGGCGGGGAGGAGTTCCTGGCGTTCGGTCTCGGACAATCGGGGCATGAGCGGCCTTCACCTTGAGAAACGATGTCTCCTAGTGATGAAGCGGCAGAGCGCGGTTTCAAGGGGCTCACGGAAGGGCGAGCAGCCGGATGAGCCCCAGGCTGATCGCAATCAGCACGAGAAGCGATAGCGTCACGGCGAGCGTCACCCGCCCCCCGACCTTGCTCAGCACCTTGAGGTCAACACCGAGTCCGAGTGCCGCCATCGAGATCACCGTCAGAAACGTTGCGGTCGGCATCACGATCTGCAGGAGCGCTTCGGGAATGGCGCCGAGGGAACGCAGTAGGGCGAGGCCTAAGAAGCCGACGATGAACCAGGGCACGAGGCGGCTGACGGCGAGCCTCGGTTTCGGCTCTTCCACCTGCTGGCCCGTCAGGACCGAAAGCCCGATCACCACCGGTCCCAACATCAGCACGCGCACGAGCTTCACAAGGGTGCCGAGCTGTGTGCTCACGAGACCAACCGGCATAGTGGCGGCCAACACCTGCGGCACCGCGTAGACAGTGAGGCCCGCCAGCACGCCGTACTGCGTCATGGACAGGCCGATGAGCGGCACCAGCAAGGGCAGGACGAGCACGACGATCACGCCAAGAATGGCCGTGAACGCGATGGAGGAGGCGACATCCGCAGGTCTCGCGCCGATCACCGGGGCAACCGCCGCGATCGCCGAGTTGCCGCAAATCGCGTTGCCGCAGGCGACCAGCACGGCCATGCGCTTCGGCAGGCCGAGCATCCGGCCGAGGGCGTAGCTTGCACCGAGCGCCAGGGCCACCACCACGGCGATGCCAATAATGAGAGCAAGGCCCGCATCCAGCACCGCCTGGAAGCTGATCGATGCGCCGAGCAGCATCACGGCAATTTCGAGCAGGGTCTTGGCGGAGAACCCAATGCCGGGAGCCCAGCGCCGCCCGGGCGTCCAAAACGTGCGCAGAATGGTGCCGAGCAGAATTGCGATGACGATGGCTTCGAGCCAAGGCCGGCCTGTCCAATGCTCCTCGATCCGCTGCAGCCCGATCGCCGCAAGCGCAATCGCCCCGCAAAGGGCAATGCCCGGCGCCAGTCGCGCGAAAGGAATGCGGATCATGGGAGTGGTTCAGTCCTGCGTGTCGTGAATGGGCTAGTCGCAAGCCCAACAAGATACAAGCTTGAAACTTGCCACTGTCATTCCGGGGCGCCACAGGCGAGCCCGGAATCCATAGCCGCTAACATTTCAGAATGAGGTGAAACGCTACCCACCTTTTCTTGGGACGCTGTGTTTATGGATTCCGGGCTCCGCTACGCGGCCCCGGAATGACAGGGACTGGGTGAATGCTAATCCGCAAACCCATCTTCAATCGCGCGCCAGTTCTGCGTCAGCGTAAACGTGTCCCGATCAATCACGATGAAGCAGCCGCCGCCCGGATGCTGCGGGCGGTTTTCCCGGCCGATCTCCACATCCTGCAGATGAGCCGTCAGCAGGCAGCCGACGGCGCCGTGGGACACGATGACGATGTCGCCGGAAGTCCGGTCTTCACGCAGGATGCGACTGACCGCCTTCACGATGCGCGTCTGCGCGTCGATGGCGCGCTCCCAGCCGCGGATGCTCTCATGCGGGCGGGCGAAGAAGTCGCGCACCACCTCCCAGAATTCCGGCGGGGCGATGAAGCCCGTGGACAAGCGGTCATTCTCGCCGAGATTCTCATGTTTTGCGTAAGGCAGATTGAGACGTTCCGCCACGATGGCGGCTCCGTCCGTGGCCTTGCGTTCCGTGCTGGCATAAACGGCCGTGACGTCGCGATCTGCAAGCAGATCGACAAACCGCTCCATGCGGGCGCGCCCGATGGAGTTCAGGGGCCAGTCGGTGATCGGCTGGGCCGGGTCGATGACCACTTCGGGATGGGTGAGAAAGATGAGCGAAGCCATGACCGTGGCTGTAACAGTCCTCCTTAAGAGCGTCGAGGCTCAACTCAAGGGATAGGCTGCCTCAATCACGTAGGGACCGCCACCCACGGAGGCGCGTGATGAGTAGAGCACGAAGCGGTGCGCCGAGAAGGTGAGCTTCGGGAAATGGCCGTGGGTCGAAATGTAATGCGCGACGTCGACCGGGGAGACCTGTTTCAGGCGCGCCAGGGTGATGTGCGGGGTGAACTTGCGAGTCTCGGGCGGCAGACCCACCTGGCGCAGGAGACGCTCCTGCTCTGCCTGCAACTCGTTCAGTTCGCCATTGCCTGAAGTGCGGGCGAAAACCGCCCGGGGCTTTGAGCCGCCAAAGCTGTCGAGCCCGTCGATGGTGATATTGAGCGGAGCGCGCTGGCGCCTCTCGCCGAGAACGGAGCACACGTCATCGGCCATGCGCTCGTCGATGTCGCCGATGAACCGCAGGGTGATGTGGTAATTCTCAGGCTCGACCCAGCGCGCGCCGGGAAGTCCACCGCGAAAACCCGACAGCGCCAGGGCGACCTCGGCTGGGATCTCGATGCCGGTGAACAGGCGTGGCATGCGGCACCTCCCTGGGCTTGCTGATGCCAACTCAGACGATTGGTGGCCGGGTTTGTTCCGGATCGGAAACGAGTGAAGCGTGGGTTATCCCTCCCTCCTTGTGGGGGAGGGTGGCCGCGGCAGCGGCCGGGAGGGGGGTGCTGGCGCCATCCTGGTTTCAGTCCAACGCTGCACCCCCCTCTCCAACTCTCCCCCACAAGGGAGAGAGGGCCTCTAGCGCCTCATTCTACATCCGAACCCCAGATCGACTTGCGCCGTCCGGGATGACGCTTTCATCATTATGGGCAGGGATTGCAGTGCTCGACGTGGATGGCGTCGATGCGCTTCTCAAGCTCCGGCGTGATCGTCACGTTGACCGAGGCGATGTCCGTCTTCAGCTGCTCCATGGACGTGGCGCCGATGATGTTGGACGTCACGAAGGGGCGCGAATTGACGAAGGCCAACGCCATCTGGGCCGGATCGAGGCCGAACTCCTTAGCCAACGCCACGTATTTGCGGATCGCCGCCTCGGCGGTGGCGTTCTCGTAGCGCTGGCCGCGCTCGAACAGGGTCGTGCGCGCACCGGCCGGGCGGGCGCCATTAAGGTATTTGCCCGTGAGATAGCCTTGCGCCAGCGGCGAATAGGCCAGCAGGCTCACGGTCTCCTGCATGGTCACCTCGGCCAGCGCCACTTCGTAGGTGCGGTTGAGGAGGTTGTAGGCGTTCTGGATCGACTGCACCCGCGCCAGGCCTTTGGCGTCCGCATGCTTGAGGAACGTCATGGTACCCCAGGCGCTCTCGTTGGAGAGGCCGAAATGGCGGATCTTTCCAGCCTTCACCAGGTCGGTCATGATCTCGACGGTCTCGGCAATCGGATGGGACTGGCCCTCCTGATGACGGAAGATCGTCGGGTTCGAGCCCCAGGGCATCGGGCGGTCGGGCCAGTGGATCTGGTAGAGGTCGATGTAATCGGTCCCGAGCCGCTTCAGGCTCTTGTTCACCGCCTCCTCGATCTGCTTGCGGGAGAGCTCACCCTTGGAGCCGTCATCCCGATACCAGGTGCTGTCGGAGCGGCCGATCACTTTCGACGCCAGGATCACCTTGTCGCGGCTCCCGCGGGACTTGAACCAGGAGCCGATGATCCGCTCCGTGGAGCCTTGCGTCTCGGGCTTCGGCGGGATCGAGTAAAGCTCGGCGGTGTCGAAAAAGTTGACGCCCTTGTCGAGGGCATAATCCATCTGCTCGTGGCCCTCGGCCTCCGTGTTCTGCTGGCCCCAGGTCATAGTGCCGAGGCAGATGAGGCTGACATTGAGGTCCGTGCGGCCGAGGCGGCGATATTCCATAGGTTCAGGCTCCTCGCGGCGATAGGATCCGCCGCGTTCAGGGCAGGAAAGGGGCGCCGAGAACTATCAGCGCTGGGCGATGCGGGCGAGAAAGCTCTCGACGGTGGGCAGGATGCGCGCGACGATGATCTCCACACCCTTGGCCGTCGGGTGCAGGCCGTCGGGCAGGTTGAGGGACCGCTCGCCGGCGACTCCGTCCAGGAAGAAGGGATAGAGCACAAGGTCGTGCTTCTTCGCAATGTCCTGATGGATCGGATCGAATTTCGCAATGTAATCCGGCCCAAGATTGCGCGAGGCATACATGCCGGCGAGCATCACCGGGATGTTGCGGGCTTTCAGCTGCTCGACGATGGTCTCGAGGTTCTTTCGGGTGAGCGCCGGGTCGAGCCCGCGCAGCATGTCGTTGGCCCCGAGCTCCAGGATTACCCCGTCGGTGCCGTCGGGCACCGACCAGTCGAGCCGGTCGAGTCCGCCGGAGGAAGTGTCGCCGGAGACGCCCGCATTGGTGATCTCCACCTTGTAGCCTTTGGCCTTGAGCGCCCGCTCCAGCACCGCCGGAAAGGCGGCCTCCTGCGACAGGCCGTAGCCTGCGCTGAGGCTGTCGCCGAGCGCCACGAGGCGGATCGGCTGGCCTTGCGCCTGGGCCTCCGGGAGAGGGGCGATCATGGCGGCAAGGGCCGCCGCACACGCAAATATGATCGTCATGAATGGGCCGGATTGGCGCTTCATCGATAGGCTTCCCATATAGGCCGGACTAGAACCGGGGTCGTTTGAAGTTTCCAACAGATCGGGTGAATGGGCATGCAGGACAAGGCCATCGCGCTGCACGATGTTGATTTGAGCCTCGGGCGCGGGGCCGCACGGGTGCATATCCTCAAGGGAATTTCCCTCGATATCCCCAAAGGCGAGGCGGTGGGGCTCGTCGGTCCCTCGGGCTCCGGCAAGTCGACCCTGCTCATGACCATGGCCGGGCTTGAGCGCCCAGATTCGGGAAAAGTCATCGTCGACGGCACAGACCTGTCGGGTCTCGACGAGGATGCGCTGGCGCGCTTTCGCGGCCGCCGCATCGGCATCGTGTTCCAGTCCTTCCATCTCGTGCCCACCATGACGGCGCTGGAGAACGTCGCGCTCCCCCTGGAGCTTGCCGGCGAGGACGATGCCTTCGAGCGGGCCGAGGCCGAATTGCAGGCTGTGGGCCTCGGCCACCGTCTGCACCATTACCCGGCGCAGCTCTCGGGCGGCGAGCAGCAGCGCGTGGCCATCGCCCGCGCCATCGTGCCCAATCCGGCGATCCTTGTGGCCGACGAGCCCACCGGCAACCTCGACGAGAACACGGGCGGGTCCATCATCGACCTGCTCTTCGCCTTGAAGCGAGACCGGGGCGCGACCCTGGTGCTCGTGACCCACGATCTCAACCTCGCCCGCCTCTGCGACCGCATGGTGCGCCTGCGCTCGGGCCAGCTGGAGGCCGATGCCGCCTCCGCTGTGGCCTAAGGACAAAGCCCATGCACGGTACCCTTCCGGCCACGCCACCGAAGCGCTCTTCCTCCACGTCCCGCCTGCCGCTCCTGCTGCGCCTCGCTTTCCGCGAGCTGCGCGCGGGGCTCAAGGGCTTCGGCATCTTCCTCGCATGCATCGCGCTCGGCGTTGCAGCGATCGCCAGCGTCTCGTCCCTGTCGCGTTCGCTCACGGAGGGCATTTCCCGCGAGGGGCGGCGGATCCTCGGCGGCGACATGGCCTTTTCCCTGATCCAGCGCGAGGCAGCGGGACCTGAGCGGGCGTTCCTGGAATCGCACGGCCGGGTCAACGTGATCGCCTCCATGCGGGCCATGGCCATTGCCGGCGATAAGGGCTCCGGCCTCGTTGAGATGAAGGCGGTCGATGGGGGCTATCCCACCGTTGGCGCCCTCGAAACCGACCCGCAGCTGCCCCCCGCCGAGCTCTTTGCCGAGCGCGATGGTGCTTTCGGAGCAGCGGTCGATTCGGCGCTGCTCGCGCGGCTCGACCTCAAGGTGGGCGACCGGGTGACGGTGGGTGCCGCCAATGTGGAATTGCGGGCGCGCCTCGTGTCCGAGCCCGACAAGATCGCCGACGGCATCGGCTTCGGGCCACGGCTGCTGCTCTCACGGGAGGCCTTGGATGCCACCGGCCTCGTGCAGCCCGGCAGCCTCGTGCGCTGGACTTACCGGCTCACCCTGCCGCCGGAGGTCTCCACCGAAGAAGGCCTGACCCGGATCGAGGCGGAGGCGGGCCGGGTGCTGCCGGAGGCGGGCTGGAACATCCGCACCCGGCTCAATGCTGATCCGCGCTTTGCCCGCAACATCGAGCGCTTCACCCAGTTCCTCACGCTGGTCGGCCTCACGGCGTTGCTCGTGGGCGGCGTCGGCGTTGCCAATGCGGTGCGCGGCTTCGTCGACCGCAAGCGCGCCTCCATCGCCACCCTGAAGAGCCTGGGCGCGCCGGGCGGCCAGGTGGTGATGCTCTACCTCACCCAGGTGATGCTGATCGCCATTGTGGGCATCGGCATTGGCCTCGCCTTTGGGGCGGCCCTGCCGTTCGTGATCACGGCGCTGTTCGGCCATCTCCTGCCGATCCCGATCCAGCCGACGCTCGCCTGGAGCGAACTTGGCATCGCGCTGCTCTACGGGGCGCTCACCGCCCTGGTCTTCGCCATCGCGCCGTTGGGCCGCGCTCATGACGTGCCGGTGTCGGGTCTGTTCCGCGACCAGATCGACCCGGAGCGGCGCTGGCCGCGCAAGCGCTATGTGACGGCGCTGGCGCTGTCCGTCGTGGCGCTCGTGGGGCTGTCGCTGCTGGCGGCCTATGACCGGCGGGTGGCCCTGATGTTCGTGGCTGCCGCTGCAGGCTCCTTCGCGCTGCTGCGTGTCGTCGCTTTCGGGATCATGGCGCTGGCCCGCCGCCTGCCGCGCCCGCGCAGCACCTCGCCACGGCTTGCGCTCGCCAACATCCACCGACCCGGCGCGCTCACGCCCTCGCTCGTGCTCTCATTGGGCCTCGGCATCACGCTCCTGGTCACGCTCGCGGTGATCGATTCCAACTTCACCCGGCAGCTGACGCAGAGCCTGCCGCAGCGGGCCCCGAGCTTCTTCTTCCTCGACATCCCGAATCAGCAGGCGGATGCCTTCGAGGGTTTCCTGAAGCAACAGGCCTCCGATGCGCAGATCGAGCGCGTGCCCATGATGCGCGGCCGTCTCGTCACCCTGGGCGGCCGGCCCGTGGCGGAGATCAAGGCCAGCGAGGACATCGCCTGGGTGCTCTCGGGCGACCGCGGCATCACCTATGCCAAGGTGCCGCCGGAGGGCTCGAAGATCGTTCAGGGCGAGTGGTGGCCGGAGGATTACCGCGGAAAGCCCCTGGTCTCCTTCGACCAGAAGATCGCCGAGGGCCTAGGCTTGAAGATCGGCGACGAGATCACCGTCAACGTGCTCGGGCGCAACATCAGCGCCACCATTTCCAACCTGCGCGAGGTGGAATGGCGCTCCATGGGCATCAACTTCGTCATGGTGTTCTCGCCCAACGCCTTTGCCGGCGCGCCGCACACGCATCTGGCCACGGTCACCTTCCCGAACGGCTCCGACGAGGCGCTCGACGCCCGCATCCTGCGCAGCTCGGCCCAGACCTATCCCATGGTTACGAGCGTGCGGGTGAAGGATGCCCTCGAGGCGGTCAACGATGTGGTCTCGCAGCTCGTCATGGCGATTCGCGGCGCCAGCTCCATCGCGCTGATCGCGAGCCTTCTGGTGCTGGCAGGCGCCCTGGCAGCCGGCCACCGGGCGCGGCTCTACGATGCGGTGGTTCTCAAGACCCTCGGCGCCACGCGTGCCCGGCTGCTCTCGGCCTATGCGCTCGAATACGGGCTCTTAGGGCTGGCGACGGCAGTTTTCGGGCTGCTCGCAGGCTCGCTCGCCGCCTATTTCATCGTCGAGCGCGTCATGAACCTAAGCTTTGCCTTAGACTTGTCGGGCGCCATTCTGGCTTCAGCCTTGGCCGTTCTGGTGAGCGTCGGATTAGGGCTGGCAGGAACCTGGCGGATCCTCAGTCAAAAACCGGCGCAGTATTTAAGAAATCTTTAAGCTGCACGGACGCCCGCGCGTTATAAAGGAGCGCGAAAAGCTTTATGGGGAGCAGCATCGCCTCTGCTCTTCATTTTTCTTGCTTCACGAAGAATTGAAGCTTGACCTTACCCCTTGCAGAAAAGGGGCCGACCTCTCATATTTTGTGTGTCGCCGGAAACCGGCGGCCGAGGGCTGATGTTCAGCCTTTCGAGGGAACAACGGGACACCGCGAGAAAGGACTCCGATGCAACCGTATGAGCAAAACCAAAACGCCTATGGCACCGGCTTTGCCCGGACGGCGGCTCAGGTCGATCAGGGCCTGCGCGCCTTCATGCTCGGCGTCTACAACAACATGGTCCTGGGCCTTGCCATCTCGGCCCTGGTCGCGCTTGGCATCAACATGCTGGCCACCACGAGCGATCCGTCGCAAGCGGTTGTCCGGATGGGTGGTGTCGGCCTGACCCAGTTCGGTGCGACGCTGTATGGCTCGCCCCTGATGTGGGTTGTGGCACTGGCGCCTCTGGCCTTCATCTTCTTCTTCTCGTTCCGGATGGACCGGATGACGGCGGCCGCAGCCCGCGGCACCTTTTTCGCCTTCGCGGCGGTCATGGGTGCTTCGCTCTCGACGCTTCTCATCCGCTACACCGGTGCGAGCGTCGTGCAGGTGTTCTTCATCACGGCCGCGGCCTTCGGCTCGCTGTCGCTCTGGGGCTACACCACGAACCGTAGCCTGTCCGGTATGGGCTCGTTCCTGATCATGGGCCTCGTCGGTCTGATCCTGGCCTCGATCGTGAACATCTTCGTTGCGTCGAGCGCCCTGCAGTTCGGCATCTCGGTGATCGGCGTTCTGATCTTCGCAGGCCTCACCGCCTACGACACGCAGAAGCTGAAGGAGATGTACCTGTACGGCAACTTCGACCAGGAAGCCGCCGCCAAGGTCTCCGTGTTCGGCGCCCTGACGCTGTACCTGGACTTCATCAACATGTTCCAGTTCCTCCTGGCTCTCGTGGGCAACCGCAACGAGTAAGGTTGAGCGGATCGCTTGATCGCGAAGCCCCGGCTGAAAAGCCGGGGCTTTTGTTTTGGGGTCACGTCTGCGCCGACCGATGACCGAACCAGGCGCTCGCAGCCGCCGCTGCCGCGCAGATCAGGGTCACAAGGCCGAACCCGCCGACCATGGCCGTGGCGTAGGTCTTCCGCACAGCGTCGGTTCTGGCTTCCGACGGCAGGGGAGTGCCGAACGTCGCCTGCCCGAAGAGGTCCGCGGCTTCCGGGCTCGCCCATGCGGCGGCGTATTGGAATCCCAAGGTGGCGATCACACCGAGGCCGGCAACGGCGACCAAGCCCGCAACGCGGGAGATCGCGTTGTTGATGCCCGAGGCCACGCCGATCCGGTCGTCGGGCGCGGCATTCATCACCGTGGTCGACAGGGGCGCCACCGTGATGCCCATCCCCAAACCCATCACGGCCATGACCGGCAAGACCGCCAGCCAATAGCCTCCGTGAAAGACGGCAGGGGCCAGAAGTGCGAAGCTTACAGCCGTCATGAGCGGTCCCATTGTGAGGAGCATGCGGGTACCGAACCGGTCCGCCAAGACACCACCGAGCCGGGAGAGCACGGCCATGACGAGCGTGAACGGCAGGAACACGGACCCTGCCTTGGCGGCCGAATAGCCATGGGCTTCGATCAACGCCGTGGGGAGGAAGAAGAGAGCCCCGCTCAGCGCGAAGTACAGCAGCAGAGTCAGCGCGTTGACGTTGGCGAAGGCCGGGATGCGAAACAGGTCGAGGGGCATCATCGGAGCGGCGCTGCGCCTCTCGTGCAAGACGAAGAGGACGAGGATCACCGCACCAACTATAGTCAGCAGGAGAGCGATGCTCCGTTGGCTGTTCCGTTCGCCGAGCGCCGTTAGACCATAGGCGAGAAGACCGAGCCCTAAGACGGCGAGGATGGCTCCAAGCCAGTCCATCGTGGCGTCGTCCAACGCCGGGCTTTCCGGCACATGCGTCCAGCAGAGCCAGAGCGCTAGCGCGGCAACCGGAAGGTTGATCCAGAAGATCGCCTGCCACGGGCCGATATCGATGAGCCATCCGCCGAGGATCGGCCCGAACGCTGCCGCGATGGCGGAGGCGGCCGCCCAGGTGCCGATGGCCTTGCCCCGTGCCTCCGGCGGGAAATGGGCGCTGATGAGCGCCAAGGATCCCGGCACCAGCAAGGCGCCGCTGACACCCTGAAAGGCTCGGGCCACGATCAGCATCTCGGCCGATTGGGACAGGCCGCACCACAGGGAGGTGAGGCCGAAACAGGCAATGCCGATCATGAAGATCCGGCGCAGGCCATAAGCATCGCCTGACGCGCCGCCGAGGAGCAGGAAGGCGGATAGTGTCAGCGCATAGGCATTGGTGACCCACTGCATCTCGGACAGCGAAGCCTGCAGGCTCTCGCGCATCTGTGGAATCGCAACGGTCACGATGGCGCCGTCGGCAAACACCATGCTGGAGCCCAGGATCGCACTCCAGACGACAGCGTTCTGCGCACGGGATGTGACGGCCGGCGTCGCGCCTGGGCTGAGCTGGTTCACCCGCAACCCTTTCTCATGACGCGTCATGCTAATCCTGACGCAGGAATAAAGACAGTGCTGGCGAACTGGCGCCTATTTCGCAGCAACCTCAAAATGGTCTAGAGAACCCGCATGAGCCTTGTGATCCGCCCCTCTCGCGAAACCGACCTTCCCGCCATCACGGCGATCTATGCCCACGCGGTCACGCACGGCACCGCATCCTTCGAGCTCGAGCCGCCGCCAGAGGCCGAGATGGCGCGCCGTCGCGATGACATCGTGAAAGGCGGCTATCCTTATCTCGTCGCAGAGACGAATGGCGACGTCCTGGGCTATGCCTATGCGGGCGCCTATCGCGCGCGACCCGCTTATCGTTCGACGGTGGAAGACTCGATTTACATTGCTCCATCGGCACAGGGACAGGGCGTGGGGCGCGCGCTCCTCGTGGCGCTGATCGAGCAATGCGAGGCGCTGGATTTCCGGCTCATGGTCGCCGTCATCGGCGATGAGGATTCGCACGGCTCCATCGGCCTGCACAGAAGCCTCGGCTTCGAGCCTGCAGGCATTCTCAAGGGCATCGGCTACAAGCACGGGCGCTGGCTTTCCACCGTGTTGATGCAGCGTCCTCTCGGGCGCGGCACGGCCGCGCCGCCAACCCGACCTGTGACCTGAGACGCGCCGATGCTCACCGCCATGATCCGCAGACCGAAGGACGGTCTGTGGCAGAACCCGGATTTCATGCGTCTGTGGGGCGCCCAGACCCTGTCGGCCATCGGCACGCGCTTCACCCGCGAAGGGCTGCCGATCATCGCGGCTCTGACTCTCGACGCCTCGGCGACGGATCTCGGGATCCTCGTGGGCTTGAGCCTCCTGCCGGGCGTGCTTCTGAGCCCCTTCGTGGGTGCATGGATCGACCGCACGCGGCGTCGGCGCGTGCTCATCATGGCCGATCTGCTGCGAGCCGCGGTGCTGCTCACCCTGCCGGTCATGGCGTGGTTCGATGCCATCACCATCGGTCAGGTGATCGGCGTCGCGACCGCCGTGGCCCTGTTCTCCATGTTCTTCCAGACCGCCGACAATGCCTATCTGCCAACCGTGGTGGAGAAGGACCAGCTTCTGGAGGGCAACGCGAAGCTCGCCACCACCGATGCGCTGGCGGAGATCGCGGGACCGGCTCTCGCAGGTGTTGCGATCCAGACGCTGACGGCGCCGTTCGCCATCCTGTTCGATGCCCTGTCCTATCTCTGGTCGGCCGTGCTGCTGGCTTCGATCAAGCGACCCGAGCCGCCGCTCGTTACAGGCGAGCATGCGCCGGACCTGTGGCGTGAGACACGGGAGGGCCTGCGCTTCGTCTTCGGGCATCCGGTGCTCAGGCCGCTCACCTTATGCCTTGCGACGCTCGCCTTCTTCCTGAGCTTTTTCGCGCCGCTTTACGTGCTGTATGCAGTCCGCGATCTCGGCATTCAGCCGGGCGTTCTCGGGTTCATCGTGGCGCTCGGCGGCATCAGCGGCTTGGTTGGGGCGCGGCTGGCCGCCTGGGCCGGACGGCGCTTTCCCGTCCGCCGGGTCCTCATCGGCGCGCTGCTGGCTTACGGCCTCGTGACCTGCTTCATTCCCCTGGCCCAGGGTCCGCTCTGGATCGCCGCCGGAGCGTTGTGCATCAGCCAGCTGTTCGGCGATGGTCTCTGGGTGGCCTTCTCCACCAACGCCACCGTCCTGCGCCAGACGGTCACGCCGGATTCCTTACGCGGACGTGAGGCCGGCACGGTGCATCTTCTGACCGGCGGGCTCGGATTGGTTGCCGCTCTCACGGCCGGGTTCGTGGCGGATCGGATCGGCATCCGCGCCGTGCTCTGGACGGGCTCCTTGGGCATCCTCGCGTCGAGCCTGTGGCTCCTCGCCTTGCCTCGGCACATCGAGACGTAAAGCAGCAGACCCGCGATCAGCGCCGCGCCCGCGCGGCGGCTTTCGTTCCGACAAGCAGGGCAAGGCCCGCCAGGGCTACGATCCCGACGGCGCTGCTGGTCTGGCGCGCCGAGAACGGCAGGTTCTTCCGGTCACGCCAGCCGCCGCTCACGCCCCGGCCCGTGGTGACCGGCTCGATGAGCGCCCCTTGCGTGCGCGGCGCCGGTGAGGCCCGCTCAAGGGAGCGGCGCATGAAGGCGCCCATCAGGTGCTCCGTCGGTCCGGGCGCCAGGGCATAGGCCACCTGCGCCGCGCGGGCCGGCCAGCCGACGGCCACCTCGTCCCGCGGCCAGCGCACGAGGGACACGAAGGTTTCGGCCACGTCCTCCGGCGCGTAGATCAGCGGTCCGGGATTGATCTGCCGCCCTGAGACATTCGCCCCATGGTCGAGCCCCGGCGTGTCGATGATGGCCGGAAACACACCGCACACATGAATGTGAGGTTGAGCGCCGAGTTCCTGCCGCAGGCTCGCGGAAAAGCCGCGTAGCGCGAACTTCGACGCTGTGTAGGCAGCGGCAAACGGCGTCGGCGCCCAGCCGCCGAGAGAGATGTTGTTGATGAGGATGCCGTGTCCCTGGTCGAGGAAAACCGGCAGGGCCGCATAGGCGCCGTGCATCGCGCCCATCAGGTTCACCTCGATGGTGCGCCGATGGAGCGCGATGTCCGCATCCAGATAGGGGCCGAACACGCCCGTGCCGGCATTGTTGATCCACACATCGATGCCGCCGAAGGCGCGCTCGGCTGCACGGGCGAGGACGGCCACGGCTCCGGCATCGGTCACGTCGGTGGTCACCGCGATGGCGCCGCCGCCCAGATCCCGGCATTCGCGGGCCACCTCCTCGATCAGCTCCGTCCGGCGGGCTGCCAGCGCCACACGGGCTCCGCGACGCGCGAACGCGAGTGCCGCCGCGCGGCCGATGCCGCTCGATGCGCCTGTGATCACAACGGAAAGGCCGGCGATATCGCGTGGCATGGCGTCCTCATGGTTGCAGCACCTGTCCTGCAACGCCATGCGCTCTGGGGTGTTCCGGCCTGTGGGGCTAGTTCGCCACCACCTTCGGCTTGTCGAGAACGCGAAGCACGCGATCGAGTTCGTGCCCGCGCTTGAGGATCAGGCCGGTCGAGACGATAACCGAAAACGCGCCCTGTTTCTTGGCGAGCTTCGGGTCTTTCTCGATGCGGTAGAGGGGCATTTCCGACGTGCGGCGGAAGATGGAGAACACGGCCTTGTCCGGCATGAAATCGATGGCGTAATCGCGCCACTCGCCGGCGGCCACCATGCGGCCATAGAGGTTGAGAATGGCCTGCAACTCGGATCGGTCGAAGGATACCTGTTTCGGCGCGGCGGGGAAGGGCACGATATGGGCCGAGCCCTGGCTCGAGCCGCCGCGCAGCGGCTCCGCGATGTCACCTTCGCTCATGACGCCTCCCATGGCTGTTAACATGACCTGATGATGGGCTTAGGCGGCTACCGGATCAACCCGTCACGACACAATGAATCACCGCTTCCTTTGCAAATCTTATTCCTGCCTCATTCGTGCCGAAATGGAGCCGCACTGAACCCCGTAAATGCTTAAGTTGCCTCGACGGCCCGGCTCATCGAATGGCTTGGACACGTCAGCCCCCCAGCCCTCCGGGTCGTTTGGAGAGCCGGGCCACGTCGAGACACAAGGCTGCCTTACGGGGCAGCCTTTTTCTTTTTGACGTCAGCGAGTGACGCAAGAGTTCTTGCTCCCCCACGTCATGGCCGTCCCCGGACTTGATCCGGGCATCAGTCCCGGCCATCCCGATTATGTGAGGTCATGCGCTCTTTCAATCGAGATCACCGGCACAAGGCCGGTGATGACGGATGAGGTTGAAAGATCTTCAAAACCCTGACAGCACGATCTTGCCCCGCGTGCGGCCGCTCTCGATGAGCGCGTGCGCCCGCTTGAGATTGGCCGCATTGATCGGCCCGATCACATCCGACAGTGTCGTCCTGATCGTTCCCGCATCCACTAAGCGCGAGGTCTCATTCAGGATTTCGTGCTGGCGCTCCATGTCGGCGGTCTGGAAGGTCGAGCGGGTGAACATGGATTCCCAGTGAATCGACACGCTCTTGCCCTTCAACAGGCTGATGTCGAGGGGCGCCTTCGGGTCGTCGATGAGCGCGAAGCGGCCCTGAGGCGCAATGGCCTTGGCGATTTCCGGAAAATGCGTCTCCGTTTGGGTGATCGAGAACACGAAGGCCGGTGCGCCGATCCCCAGGGCTTCGACCTGGGCGGCGAGGGGCTTGCTGTGATCGATCACATGATGGGCCCCGAGCGTCCTGGCCCATTCCTGCGTTTCGGGCCGTGAGGCGGTGGCGATCACGGTGAGGTCCGTCAGGTGGCGCGCCAGCTGAAGGGCCACAGAACCCACGCCGCCGGCCGCGCCCACGATCAGAAGGGCATTGGCCGCACCCTTGACCGGGCGCTTCACGTCGAGCCGGTCGAACAAGGTTTCCCAGGCGGTCAGCGTGGTGAGCGGCAGGGCGGCCGCTTCCTCGAAGCTGAGGGATTGGGGCTTTCTCCCCACCAGCCGCTCGTCGACCGCATGGTATTCCGCATTGGTGCCGGGCCGGGTAATGGCGCCGGCATAGAACACCTCGTCGCCCTCCTTGAAGAGCGAGACCTCCGCGCCGACCCCGCGCACGATGCCGGCGGCATCAAAGCCCAGCACCTTCACGCCGCCCGCCTCGGGTTGGGCCCGCATGCGGACCTTGGTGTCGACCGGGTTCAGGGACACAGCCTTGATCTCGACGAGCAGATCGCGTGGGCCCGGCTCCGGGCGGGGCAATTCGACGTCGATGAGGGAGGCATCCTGGTCGATGGGAAGGGATTGCTGATAGCCGACGGCGCGCATGACTTGTCTCCTGTTGACGAAGTCATAGTTGAGCATAGTGTCTGAGGGCGCAAGAACGCACAAAAACAGCCCATAGTGTCAAAAAGGATACCGTGATGCCGAGGGTGTCTTCGAAAAATCCGGGGGTTCAGGGATGCGCCGTCGAGCGCACGCTGAGCCTCATTGAGGGCAAGTGGAAGGTCATCGTCCTCTACAAGCTTTTGAAGGGGACTTTACGCTTCAACGAGCTGCGGCGGCTCATGCCGCTGGTCACCCAGCGCATGCTCACGCATCAGCTGCGCGAGCTGGAGGCCGATGGGCTCATCATCCGCACGGTCTATGCCCAGGTGCCGCCCCGAGTCGAATATTCCCTATCGGCCCTCGGGCGGAGTCTTGAGCCGGTGCTCATGGCCATGAAGGAATGGGGTGATACGAATCTTTCGTCTGAGGAGGCTCAGGCAGCATGAAGTGTTCGTGCGCTGCAATAACTTAACCCTACGCAGCGCGCTTCTGCAGGCTGTTCTTGCGCCGCCTGCCGCTCTGTGGCAACGCTCCCGCAACAACGACAATCAGAGGATGCGCGCATGAAGCTGGATACACCGACCAGCGGAAGCGAGTTGACGGCAGAAGCCGTCGCCGTGCTGGAAGCCGGACACAAGGCCACCCCTCCGACATTCGTGCGCGATCTCTACGGGCGGGTGCCGTCCGAGGATCTCGCGTTCTACTCGCCCAAATCCCTGGCGGATCTCGCAGCGGAAGCCTTCGAGCATCTCAAGGCCTCCCGCACCGCCGAGGGCGCGGATGTCCGCCTCCTCGACGTGGAGGTCGAGCGCGACGGTCGGCGCCAGGACGTGACTGTGCTCGAGATCGTCAACGACAACATGCCCTTCCTGCTCGACTCGACCCTGGCCGAGATCGTCGACCAGGGCTACGACCCGCTGCTCGTGGCCCATCCGATCCTGGCTGTGGAGCGCGACGCGAGCGGTGCGCTGGTCCGCCTCGTGGGCGAGGCTACGGCGGCCCTGCGGCTTGGCGTAAAGCGCGAGAGCTTCATTCATATTCACCTGCCCCGCATCGACGACGTGGAAACCCGCACCGGAATCATCGAAGCCATCCGGCGGGTTCACGGCGATGTGTCGCTGGCTGTGCACGACTGGCCGGGCATGCGCGCCCGCGTCACCGAGATCGTGCACAATTACCGCCTCAATCCTCCGCCGCTGCCGGACGACGAGGTGAAGGAGGCGATTGCCTTCCTCGACTGGATCGCACGGGACAATTTCACCTTCCTGGGCCTTCGAGAATATCGCCTGCCGTCCGGCGACACCGCGGCTGATCCGGTGGAAGGCTCAGGGCTCGGCCTCCTGCGCGACCCAAGCGTGCGTGTGCTGCGCCGCGGCCGCGATCTCGTTTCCATGTCGCCGGAAATCCGCGCCTTCCTAGCGCGCCCGCAGGCGCTCATCATTACGAAAGCTAACGTGAAGTCCCGCGTCCATCGCCGGGCGCATCTCGACTATATCGGCGTGAAGCTCTTCGACGGCAGTGGCCACCTGCAGGGGGAACTGCGCATCGTCGGCCTGTTCACCGCGAGCGCCTACACCAACACCACCGGCGAGGTGCCGTATCTGCGCCACAAGGTGGCGAAGGTCACGTCCCGCGCAGGCTTCGATCCGTCGAGCTATGCCGGCCGCGCGCTTCTCAACGTGCTTGAGAATTATCCGCGCGACGAGCTGTTCCAGATCGACGAGGACACGCTCTACCACTTCGCCATCGACATCATGAACCTGTCGGAGCGCCCTAGAGTGCGCGTGCTGGCGCGCGCCGACGAGTTCGACCGCTTCGTGTCGGTGCTCGTCTTCGTGCCCAAGGACCGATACGATACGCAAGCCCGCCTGCGCATCGGCCAGTTCCTCGCCGGCATCTACGAGGGCCGTGTATCCGCGTCCTATCCGTCCTATCCGGAAGGCCCGCTCGCGCGCACCCATTACATCATCGGGCGGGACGAGGGGCAGACCCCGCAGGTCGCCCGCGAGATCCTGGAAAAGGGCATCTCCGCGATCGTGCGCACTTGGAGCGATGCGCTGCGCGACGCACTCGACGCCTCTGTCGGCGGCGCAAAGGCGCGCGCGCTTGCGTCCCGCTACGGCGAGGCGTTCAGTGCCGCCTATCGCGAGGCCTTCGGGGCCGAGCAGGTGATCCAGGACATCAGCCTGCTGGAGCAGCTCTCCGAGGCACGCCCCCGTGCCGTTGACCTTTACCGTCGCGAGGGCGACGGCGACACCCGCGTGAACCTGAAGGTCTTCTCGCTCAACGTCGCGCTGCCTCTGTCGGATCGCGTGCCGCTCCTGGAAAATCTCGGCTTCCGGGTGGTGAACGAGCGAACCTATCGCGTGGCGTTCACAGGCTCCGACCGGGTGTGGCTCCACGACATGACCCTGGAGCGCGCCGCAGGCGGCACGATCAACATCGACGAGATCCAAGCGCTGATCGAGGCGGCGCTGCTCGCCCTGTTCCGGGGCCTTGCGGAGTCCGATGGTTTCAATCGACTCGTGCTCGAAGCCGGTCTCGGCTGGCGCGATGTCGCAATGATCCGGGCCTTCGGCCGCTACCTGCGCCAGATCCAGGTTACCTATTCGCAGGATTACATCGCCGGAACGCTCGCGCGCCACGGCACCATCGTGGCCGATCTCGTAAAACTCTTCTACGCGCGCTTCGACCCGCGCCATGAGAAGGGCCGCGAGGCTGCCGAGGCGGTGATTCGCGAGCGGATCGAGGAACAGCTGAAGCAGGTCACGAGCCTCGACGATGACCGCATCCTGCGCCGCTTCATCAACCTGATCGATGCGGCGACCCGCACCAATTTCTTCCAGCTCGAAGGCAACGGCCTGCCGCGCCAGACCATCGCGTTCAAGTTCGAATGCGCCAAGGTGGAAGGCCTGCCGCTGCCAAGGCCGCTCTATGAGATCTTCGTCTATTCGCCGCGGGTCGAGGGCGTGCACCTGCGCTTCGGCAAGGTGGCGCGCGGAGGATTGCGCTGGTCCGACCGCCCGCAGGATTTCCGCACAGAGGTGCTGGGCCTCGTGAAGGCGCAGCAGGTCAAGAACGCCGTGATCGTGCCGGTGGGCGCCAAGGGCGGCTTTGTGCCCAAGCTCCTGCCGCCCGCAAGCGACCGGCAGGCCTGGCTCAATGAGGGCACCGAGAGCTACCGCATCTTCGTGCGCACCATGCTGCAGCTCACCGACAACATTGTCGGCGACAGCATTGTCCCGCCGCCGGATACGGTGCGTCACGACGGCGACGATCCCTATCTCGTGGTTGCCGCCGACAAGGGCACGGCCACCTTCTCCGACACGGCGAACGCGCTCTCCATCGAGAAGGGCCACTGGCTCGGCGATGCCTTCGCGTCCGGCGGCAGCCAGGGCTACGACCACAAGAAGATGGGCATCACGGCCCGCGGCGCGTGGGAGGCGGTGAAGCGCCACTTCCGCGAAATCGACATCGACATCCAGACCACGCCGGTGACGGTGGCGGGTGTGGGCGACATGTCGGGCGACGTGTTCGGCAACGGCATGCTGTTGTCGCGCGCCCTCAAGCTCGTGGCGGCCTTCGACCATCGCGACATCTTCCTCGATCCCAACCCCGATCCGGAAGCGACTTATCGGGAACGCGAGCGCCTGTTCAATCTGCCCCGTTCCAGCTGGCAGGATTACGACAAGGCACTGATCTCGGCCGGCGGCGGCATCTTCTCGCGCAACGCGAAGTCGATCCCGCTCTCGGCCGAGGTGCGGGCATTGCTCGACCTCGACAAGCCGGAGGCCACGCCGGCCGAGGTGATGAACGCGATCCTTAAAAGCCGCGTCGACCTGCTGTGGTTCGGCGGCATCGGCACCTATGTCCGCGCATCAAGCGAGACGGACGAGCAGGTGGGCGACCGCGCCAACGATGCGATCCGCATTACCGGCCCGGACGTGCGCGCCAAGGTGATCGGCGAGGGCGCCAATCTGGGCATGACCCAGCGCGGGCGCATCGAGGCGGCCCAGAAGGGCGTGCGCCTCAACACCGATGCCATCGACAACTCGGCGGGCGTGAACACCTCCGACGTGGAGGTGAACATCAAGATCGCGCTCACCACCCCGGAGCGTGACGGACGCCTTTCGGAGGAGCAGCGCAATGTGCTGCTCGCGGATATGACCGAGGATGTTGCCGCCCTCGTGCTGCGCAACAACTACCTGCAGACCCTGGCGCTGTCGCTCTCCGAGCAACGGGGCCTTGCGGATCTCGGCTTCGCGCGCCGGCTCATGCACATGCTGGAGGCGCAGGGCCGCCTCAACCGCGCGGTGGAATACCTGCCCGACGACTCGACGCTCACCGAGCGCGCCCGCCGTGGCGAAGCTTTGACGCGGCCGGAACTTGCGGTGCTCTTGGCGTATGCCAAGCTCTCCCTGCACGATGAGCTGCTGGAGAGTCCCGTGCCGGACGATCCGTATCTCGGCAAGGAGCTCGACCGCTACTTCCCGGCCGAGATGCGTGAGCGCTTCCCCGATGCAATTGCAAGTCATCGCCTGCGTCGCGAGATCATTGCGACGCAGCTCGCCAACGCGATCATCAACCGCGGCGGCCCGACCATGGTGGCCCGTCTCGTGGACCAGACCGGCGCGGATGCGCCGACGATTGCGGCTGCTTACGCGGCCACCCGCGATTCCTTCAATCTCACCGAGATGAACGTCGCCATCGATGCTCTCGACGGCATCGTGCCGGGCCGGGTGCAGCTGCGCCTCTATGGTGAATTGCAGGACCTGCTCATGAACCGGATCGTCTGGTTCATCCGCAACGTGGATTTCGCCAACCACTCCCTCGACCAGATCATCGGCACCTACCAGGCCGGCATCGCAGAGGTCGAGCAGAGCCTTCAGGACGCGCTCTCGCCCGAAGCCAAGGCGGTGTGGGAATCACGCGCGAAAGCCCTGGTGGACGAGGGCGTGCCCGAGGACCTGGCGCGGCGCATCGCATCACTGCCCGATCTCGTGGCGGCGCCCGACATCGTGCAGACGGCACAGAAGACGGGCAAGCCCGTGGCCGACATCGCCTGCACGCACTTCGCGCTGGAAGCCTCCTTCCGCCTCGGCGCGCTTATCGGCGCCGCGCAGGAAATCAGCGTAAGCGATTACTTCGACCGCCTCGCGCTGGACCGCGCCATCGACAGCATCGCCTATGCCCATCGTGGGCTCACCGCCGAGGTATCCTCCCATGATGCCTCCGGGGTCGAAGCGGTGCGCGCCTGGGGCGAGAGGCGCGGCGCGGACGTCAACCGCATCCGGAGCGCGGTCGACGGCATCGTGTCGTCGGGCCTGACCCTGTCGAAGATCACCGTGGCGGCGAGCCTGCTTGGTGATCTGGCGCGCACGACCTGAGGCGCCAAGAGCCCTCTCCCCCCTTGTGGGGGAGAGATTGGAGAGGGGGGTAGCCACGGATCGACCGGATTCACCGCTCAATCTGATGGCGCTGTACCCCCTCCCGGCCGCTGCCGCGGCCACCCTCCCCCACAAGGAGGGAGGGGAAAAGAGGCGCTTCATCAATGTCGAGGGGCAACACTCCCGTGAGAGACAACAACACCCTCGCTCCCTCACAAGAAGCCTCGCGTCCGGCGATCCTGGGCTGGCTGTTGTTCGATTGGGCGTGCCAGCCCTTCTTCACGCTCGTCACCACCTTCGTATTCGCACCGTACTTCGCCTCGGCGCTGGCATCCGACCCTGTGAGCGGGCAGAGCCTCTGGGGCTATGCGACGGCGGCGGCCGGGCTTGTGCTCGCCGTTCTGTCGCCGGTGCTCGGCTCCATCGCCGATGCCACGGGGCCGAAGAAGCCGTGGATCGCATCTTGCGGCCTCGTGCTGGTCATCGCATCTGTCGCCCTGTGGTACGCCGCGCCGGGGCAATCCTACGCCATTCCCATCGCGCTGATCGGTTTCGCGCTTAGCACCGTCGCCGTGGAGGTGGCTGCGGTGTTCAACAACGCCATGATCCCGCATCTCGTGCCGCCGGAACGCTATGGCCGTCTTTCGGGCTCCGGCTGGGCGATGGGATATTTCGGCGGGCTCGTGTCGCTGGTGATCGTACTTGGCTTCCTCGCCGCCGATCCTGTGTCGATGAAGACCGTCTTCGGCCTGGATCCGCTCTTCGGTCTCGACCCGGCCACACGCGAGGGCGACCGGGTCACGGGACCGTTCTCCGCCCTCTGGTTCCTGGTCTTCGTGCTGCCGCTCTTTCTCGTCACACCCGACGTTCCGCGCTCAGGCATGAGCCTGAAGGCAGCGGCGCGAAAGGGTCTCGCGCAGGTCAAGAACACTATCGCCGACGCACGGCGCCACCCGAGCGTCGGACGGTTTCTCCTCGCTAACATGGTCTACCAGGATGCCCTGGTGGCTTTGTTCGCATTCGGCGGGATCTACGGCGCCGGCGTGTTCGGTTGGCAGGCTATCGAGCTCGGGCTCTTCGGCATCATGCTCACGATCACCGGCACCATCGGGGCGCTGATCGGCGGGCGGCTCGACGACCGCCTCGGCGCCAAGCCCGTGATCCTCGGCGCCATCGTCATCCTGGCGCTCGTCTGCGTCGGCGTGTTGTCGCTGGGCCGCGACCACATCTTCTTCGTGGTGCCAACCGCGCCACCGACGCCCGATGACGGTCTCTACGGCTCCGCGCCCGAAAAAGTGTTCGTTCTGCTCGGCCTCGTCATCGGCTCCGTGGCAGGGCCAATGCAAGCGTCCTCGCGCAGCCTGCTCGCGCGCTTGGTTCCAGCGCAGGAGGCCGGCCGCTATTTCGGCCTGCTGGCGCTCTCAGGCAAAGTCACGTCCTTCCTCGCGCCGCTTGCGGTCGCCGTCGCAACCGCGATCTTTCAAACGCAAGCGGCAGGACCGGCGGTGCTGATCCTGTTCCTGCTTGCGGGCTTCTGGCTGCTCAGCGGCGTGAAGCGCGTTTAAGCGACGGCTACTCCAGCGTCACCGCCGTGCCGCTCACGGTGACCATCATCATGCCCTCGTTCTTGCCGATGGCGCCGTAATCCATATGAACGCCCACGATGGCATGGGCACCAAGGCGCTGAGCCTCGTCGATCATCTCCTGCAGGGCCGTGTCGCGCCCGTCGCGCAGCACGCGCTCGTAGGAGCCCGAGCGCCCGCCCACCACGTCGCGGATGGAGGCGAAGAAATCGCGGAACACGTTGGCGCCGAGGATCGCCTCACCCGAGACGATGCCGCGATACGCGGCGATTCGGCGGCCTTCGATACTGGGCGTGGTGGTGACAATCATGGGTTTCTCCTTCTGCTCCGCTTCATATGGGAAGGCCGAGGAGAAACGTCATCCCGGACGAAGCGCAGCGGAGATCCGGGATCGGGTGCAGGATGGGACAGCTCCCTTTCCGTCATCCCCGGACTTGTTCCGGGGATTCACGTCTTTGATGCATCGCGGCTCTTAAGACGTGGATGGCCGGGACGAGCCCGGCCATGACGAGGAGGATTTGGATAACTATCCCGGGTTCCGCTTTGCGGCCCCGGGATGACGCGCATTTCAGGTTCAGTGCCTGAAATGCCGGTGTCCCGTGAACACCATCGCAAGCCCCGCCTCGTCGGCGGCCTTGATCACCTCGTCGTCGCGCATGGAGCCGCCGGGCTGGATCACCGCGGTTGCGCCGGCTTCGGCCGCGGCAAGCAGGCCGTCCGCGAAGGGGAAGAAGGCGTCGGAGGCCACCACCGAGCCCTTGGCGAGGGACTCAGGCAGGTTCGCGGCCTTTGCGGCTTCTGCAGCCTTCCAGGCGGCGATGCGGGAGGAATCGACGCGGCTCATCTGGCCAGCGCCGATGCCCACCGTGGCGAGGTCCTTCGCATAGACGATGGCGTTCGACTTCACGTGCTTGGCGACCCGGAACGCGAAGCGCAGGTCGGCGAGCTCCTGCTCCGTCGGCGCGCGCTTCGTCACGACCTTCAGGTCCATGGCATCGACCACGGCGTTGTCCCGGTTCTGCGCCAGAAAGCCGCCCGCCACCGTGCGGAGCGTCAGGCCCGGTGCGCGCGGGTCGGGCAGGGAGCCGGCAAGCAGCAGGCGCAGGTTCTTCTTGGCGGCCACGATGGCGATCGCCTCCTCGCTCGCATCGGGGGCGATGATCACCTCGGTGAAGATTTCCGTGATGGCTTTCGCGGCCTCCGCGTCGAGCGTGCGGTTCATGGCCACGATGCCGCCGAAGGCCGAGACGGGATCGCAGCGCAGGGCCTTCTCGTAGGCCTCGCGAAGGCTCGCGCCCTCCGCCACGCCGCAGGGGTTGGCGTGCTTGACGATCACGATGGCGGCGGAGCGGTTCGGGTTGAATTCCGCCACGGCCTCATAGGCCGCATCCGTGTCGTTGATGTTGTTGTAGGAAAGCTGTTTGCCCTGCACCTGGCGGGCCGTGGCGACGCCGGGGCGGTTTTCCGGCGTGCGGTAGAAGGCGGCAGACTGGTGCGGGTTCTCGCCGTAGCGCATCACCTCGGCAATCGAGCCGCCGAGCGCCCGGAACGGCGGGGTGGCATCACCCAACTCGTTCGCGAACCAATTGGAGATCGCGGCATCGTAGGCGGCCGTGCGGGAATAGGCTTTCTGGGCCAGACGGCGGCGCAGGGTGAGCGTCACCGAGCCGTCGTATTGCGCCAGATCGTCGAGAACGGCCGCATAATCGGCACTGTCCACCACCACGGCCACGTCGCCGTGGTTCTTGGCGGCCGCGCGAATCATCGCCGGGCCGCCGATGTCGATATTCTCGATGCAATCATCGTAGGGCTTGCCGGCCGCGACCGTCGCCTCAAACGGATAGAGGTTCACCACCAGCAGGTCGATCGCCTGGATGCCGTGCGCCAGCATCGCCGCCTGATGCTCCGGATTGGCCCGGATGCCGAGAAGGGCGCCATGAACGGCCGGGTGCAGCGTCTTCACGCGCCCGTCCATCATCTCCGGAAAGCCCGTGACCTCGCTCACGTCCTTCACGGGCAGCCCTGCCTCGCTCAAGGTCTTATGCGTGCCGCCGGTGGAGACCAGCTCGATGCCGCGCTCATGAAGCGCCCGGGCGAAGTCCACGAGACCCGTCTTGTCGGATACGGAAAGCAGAGCACGGGACACGCGCTTCAGGTCGCTCGGCATGACGGCCGCTCCATTGAAGGAAAAAGATGCGGGCGCGATAGCATGGGAGGCTAAGGATGGGAACCAGGGTGAGGGTAGGTTTCGGTCTGCTAAGAACTACGGACTAGCTGGTTTGCAGGCTACCTTTTTGGGCTATCACTGGATCCGAGGTGGAAACCACGTCGACCACATGGTCGAGGCAGTTCAGCTCCCAATGACGTAAAAGCCCTGGAAATTCATCGGTTGCGATAGTGGTCTTCCTGACGAAATCCAGAAAAGCTGAATTCCTGCGCTCGACCAACTGTGATGCAGGAGAGGACCAAGTCGCTCCATCATCGGTCCTCGCATAGCTTTCATTACGTACCGCGTAGGCGATGTAGTGCTCCCAGACGAGTTCCAGCGGAACAGCGTCTGGCAATGGCAGGATTGGAACCGCCTCACCAACAGGCGTGGACTGAGCTGGACCTTGAGCACCAGCTTCAATGACCACCATCCGAAGCACGTTGTCGGATGGCTCACCGATCTCCTCGAGATAGAAACGACGGTGACCCTCTGGAAATTTCGACATGGGGGCGCAGAACCTCAAGCGCGGTATCAAGGTCCAATAGACTGCGTGTAGGCAGTCCATGCAAGAACGATATAGCTTGCCCTCAAATCAGCTCAGCCTGCTCCTGTGGCTGTCCCGGCTCGAACGTGCGCGCCAGGCGTTCGAAGCGCCAGCGCACCGTCGTCGTTTCGCTGGGCCGCACGGTCAGGACGATCTGCTCCGTGCGGCGCAGGCCGTCGGCGGTGGCCAGGAACACGCTGTCCTCGATCTGCGCCTCGATGGGGACGGCCGAGAACTGCCAGGCCTCGCGGTTGGGCAGTACCAGCATCACAACGCGGCCGCCCTGGGCGAGGCTTGCCTTGATGCCGGGCGCGAGATGGAAGCGGATGATCGCCTGCGCGCTGCCGGAATGTCCGCTCTGGCCGCCTTCGCTCCAGAAATTGTCCTCGCCTTCGAGCACATTACCCTTGGGCGCGAGCTGCCAGCGGCGCTCGTGGGTGAGGCCGAAGCGCGCCTTGTAGCCGTCGTGACTGGCGGTGAGAAGCTGGGCGTGCTCACGCTCGCTGCGCTCCGCCGTCACCCGCTCCGGGCCGCTGAGAATGACCGGACCGACCCGGCGCAGGAGCCAGGCCGACATTCGGCGCTGCAGCCAGCCGCCCTTCTTGTCGACGATCTGGCAGGACGAGATGTCGTTGATGGACGCGGTGGAATGCGCGGCCGTCGAGCGCGAGGCCTGGATGATCGGATCTGTTGCGATCTGCGGCATGCCGCAATTCACCACGATGCGCTGCGCGGCGCTTGAGAACTCGAAGGATAGGCAGCTTGCAGATGCCTCCTGCGACAAGGGCCGCGGCGGCGGCGCGCCCACGTCGGCAACAAGCAGCGTGCGTCCGGCCTCCAGGCGCTCGTAGCCGGAATGCGGCGCGTGGTGGATCGGCTGGCTGCGCATGTCGTCATAGGTGAGCAGCGTGGCCAAGTGGTCGGCCGCCGTCACGCCCATGCCGTTGAAATGCGAGAGCGTGCCGTCCCCGTGCCGGAACAGGCGCACCATCGGCAGCATGCGGTCGACGGAGCGCAGCAGCGCCTCGGGGGTGTCGACCTCGCGGCTGGCAAACATCTGGCGCAAGGGGAGCAGGTCGAACAGCAGCTCGACGACGATGCGGGGATTGCGGCTCACATGCCCGCCATCGGCCAAGATCTGCCGGTCAAGCTCGCGGGCGAGCAGGCGGCTCGCGCGGCGCAAGGTGCGGTCGAGCCCTTCGCAGCACAGGCCCGCATAGCACAGCGCGATCCCGGCCATGAGCTGCTGATAGGGCAGGGCTCCGGCGCGGATCTGGCGCTCCAGGATACGCACATGCTGCCCGATGATCTTCAGGAACCGCTGGTAGAAGGCGTGGTCGGCGCCCTCCAGGATCAGCGGCGACTGGCTGATGAAGGACATGAGCCGGCGCGCCGTGATCTCCGGGCTGCAGGCAATGCGCTTGTCACCGAGTTTGGAAGTGACGAACTCGTCGACCAGCGAGCGGGCATTGGCCTGGGCCAGCGCCGTGCCGGCGGCGCGCAGGTGGCGCAGCCAGCCGAAACCGTAGAGCGCCTCGCCCCAGGCGCGGCTCGGCGGGTTGAACGCGAAGGGCGAGCGCCCGCCGGTAGTGATGGCGCGGCCGGAAAAGGCGAAGAAGCCGGAATAGATGTCGGTTGCGATGGTCGGATCGGCGGTGCGCAGATCCTGTGGGGCGAAGAGCAGCCGCGTGGGCACGGGGGCGCCGGAGAGCCGGGACAGGCTCCAGACCATGCTTTCACGCGTGGCGCGGCCTGCCTCACGAGCGGCAAGCCTGTACAAACGCCAGCGATCCGGCCCGAAATCCACCCGTGGCGCTCCTCTCGATGCTGCTGAATTCAAGTCAACTTAGGTGAGGAGTTCCTGCTGACTGGTTAACACCCGGTAAGAGACGGTTCACCATCGTCACGATGGCTTGTGAACAAACCGTGCGACAAAGAAGCCGTCGAGGCCCGAGCGGTCGTGTTCCGCCAGCGCCATCTGGCTCGGCAGGGTCCTGACATCGCCCTGCGGCGTGATGCATTCGTCAAAGCCGCCGATCTCGTCAGCGGTGATCGGCTGGCGGGTGAACGCGGGGTGACGCGCCAGGAAGCTTTCCGCCTGCCGCTCGCCTTCCTCGGCTTCGAGCGAGCAGGTGCAGTAGACCAGCCGCCCGCCGACTTTAAGCAGGCCGGCCGCCTTGTCGAGGAGGCGGCTCTGGAGCCCTGCGAGCTTGCGGATGTCCTCCTCAGACTTGGTCCAGGCCACGTCCGGGTGACGGCGGATGGTGCCGGTGGCCGAGCAGGGGGCGTCGAGCAGGATGGCATCGAAAGGCCCGGCGTCGAGCTTTTCCGCGTCGATGGCGCAGGTCTCGGCCTTGAGGTTCAGGCGGGCGAGGTTCTCCTCCAATCGAACCAGACGCTTTGCCGAGCGGTCGACGGCAAGCACCTCGGCGCCTGCGGCGGCAATCTGGGCTGTCTTGCCACCGGGCGCGGCGCAGAGATCCGCGATGCGCTCGCCGGGCTTTGCCTGCAGCAGGCGGGCCGGCAGGGCGGCGGCGGCATCCTGCACCCACCACTCGCCCTCTTCGAAGCCCGGAAGTTCGCGGATGGCGGTGCGCTCTTTCAGGCGAATGCTGCCGGTGGGCAGGAGAACGCCGCCCAGGCGCTCGGCCCAGGCTTCCGGATCGCTCTTCACCGTCAGGTCGACGGAGGCGAGCGACCGGTGCGCCTCGGCGATCTTTTGGGCCGATGCCTCGCCGTATTGCGCGATCCAGCGCTCTTCCAGCCATGTGGGCGTGTCGAGCCAGGGATCGTTCTCGGCCAGGATCTGCTCACGCTCCCGCGCGACCCGGCGCAGGACGGCATTGATGAACCCGCCCGCGTGATGGAGCTTGGGATCGTTCTGCGCCAGCTGCACGGCGCTGTCGACGACCGCATGGTCGGGCACGTCGAGAAACAGGATCTGCGCCGCCCCGATGGCGAGCAGGTGCATCAGGCGCTCGTCCTTGGGCGGCTTGTTGAGCCGCTCCCTCAAGGCGTGCCCGAGGGTGCCGAGGCGCCGGAAGGTCACGATGGCGATGGCCCGCGCCAGCGCTTCATCGCGGGACGAGAGGTTCTCCGCCCGGGCGAGTTCCTCCATCACGTCGTCGAGCGGCACGCGCCGCTTGAGGGTCTCCGTCACGACCATCCAGGCGAGGCGGCGGGGGCCGAGGCCCGATTGTTCGTCCGACTGACTCAAAATCTATCCCCAAGGCCCGCGGCGGGTGCCGGTCGAACCTGAAACGGATCCCCATGGACCCGATGAACTCTGCGAGAAGAAGCCGCTTTGCGGCGTGGAGCCCATCTCCTGCGCCAAAGCGTGGAGCGCGGCAATCCGGTTTTCGGTCGCGGGATGGGTGGAGAACAGGTTGTCCACGCCCTGGCCCGAGAGCGGGTTGATGATGAAGAGCGAAGCCGTCGCGGGGCGGCGCTCCGCATCCGGGTTCGGAATATGCGCCACGCCGCCGGCGATGCGGGCAAGCGCCGAGGCCAGCGCAAGAGGCTGGCCGGAGATCGCGGCGCCCATCCGGTCGGCGTCGTATTCCCGCGAGCGGCTGATCGCCATCTGGATGATCATGGCGGCAATCGGCGCGAGCAGCGCGGTGGCGAGCATCACGATGGGATTCGGCCGCTCGTCGCCGCGTCCGCCGAAGAGGAAGCCGAACTGCGCCAGGGTCGCGATGGCGCCCGCGATCGTCGCGCTCACCGTCATGATCAGCGTGTCGCGGTTCTTGATGTGGGCGAGCTCGTGCGCCATCACGCCGGCGATCTCGTCGCGGGAGAGCATGTTGAGCAGGCCCGTGGTGGCGGCGACCGCGGCGTTCTCCGGGTTGCGCCCGGTGGCAAACGCATTGGGCTGCGGGTTGTCGATGAGATAGACCCGTGGCATGGGCAGCCCCGCGCGATGGCTGAGGTCGCGCACCATGTGGACGAGTTCGGGCGCGGTGCGCTCGTCCACCTCGACCGCGTGATGAGCGGCGAGCGCCAGCCGGTCCGAATTCCAGTAGGCGAAGAGGTTGGTGGCCAGGCCAAAACCCAGCGCGATCATCATGCCGGTGCCGCCGCCCAGGAAATAGCCGACGACGCCGAACAGGGCCATGAGGCCCGCCAGCAGCATTCCGGTCTTGACGGTGTTCATCGGGGTCTCCACCTCGTGGTCTACACGGTATCCATCCTCCAACTTCCTATGTGGGAACGGTCCAGCTCTCTCCCAAGAGGGCGAGAGATTTGGCAGAAGGCAGCTTATGAGCACGAACGACAACACCCCTCCGGATCACCCCATCGAGGGCGCGGCCCCCGGCAAGCCCCTGTCGCCTGCGGCCCAGCGGGCGCTTGAGGAAGCAGCCCAGCGCCGCCTCGATATCGACGCCCGCGCGACCGAGATCGCCCGGCAGAAGGAGCTTCAGGGCCGCGGCGGCCTTGAGCCCGTCCGCTACGAGGACTGGGAGGTGAAGGGTCTGGCGAGCGACTTTTGAGACAATGGCTTACTCGATTTCGGTTTGAGATCATCTCCTGCGCCACTTTACCGGTGCAGTATATGCGCATACGATATGCGCATGTGTATCCGGAGGTGTTGCTATGCCCAAGTCTATTGGAGCAGTGAGGGATCGGCGCCCGACCAACGTCACGCTTCCTGTCGAGCTTGTCGCTGAGGCGAAAGCCCTCAACATCAACGTCTCCCAGGCCTGCGAAAGCGGGTTGGCTCGTTCGGTGGCGGAGGCCCGGAAAGCCCGCTGGCTCGAGGACAACAAGGACGCTATCGGAGCTTACAACGAGATGGTCGAACGAGATGGATTGCCCCTGGATGAGTTCCGGCAATTCTGATGAGCCAATTCGACGTCTACGCCGGTGTCGGCCGCTCCGGCAGCCTTGTGGTCGACCTGCAATCCGACATCCTGGGGCCGATCGCCACCCGCATTGTCGCGCCGCTCTTCCAGCAAAGCGAGGCACCGGTCCTCACCGAGTTGACACCGTTGGTTCGCCTCGATGAGCGTGATCTCGTAGTCATGATCCCGCTCATGGCGTCGGTCCCCGTTCGTGAATTGCAGCGCCCTGCCGGGTCGCTCTCTTCCGATCAGGACGCGATCAAGCGGGCGCTCGATCTTCTGTTCCTTGGGTTTTGAAGATACGGTGGGGCGCCGGCTCGACATAAATCCGGAAAGCTGAAAAGTTTTCGGGGCCCATGTCACATCTGGCATCCTCGCCTCGTCTTACCTTCGTCAGCACCATGACAATGAGGACCAAGACGATGAAAGCCCGGTTGATACCCTTCGAAGTTGCCCCCAGTTCCTTGAAGCCGATGATCGAGCTCGAAAAGACCCTGAAGAACAGCGGTCTGGAGCTTAAGCTCATCGAGCTGGTGAAAACCCGCGCCTCGCAGATCAACGGCTGCGCCTATTGCATCCACATGCACACCAAGGATGCGCGCGCCAACGGCGAGACCGAGGAGCGGCTCTATCTCCTGAGCGCTTGGCGGGAATCGCCCCTCTACAGCGAGCGCGAGCGCGCCGCGCTGGCCTGGACCGAGGCCCTGACGCTCGTGGCCGAAACCCACGCTCCCGATGAGGATTACGCGGAACTTCAACGGCATTTCACGCCCGTGGAGCAGGTCAACCTGACGCTGCTGATCGGCGCGATCAACGCCTGGAACCGCCTGGCCATCGGCTTCCGGTCCATCCACTCGGTCGAGGCGAGCCGTGCTGCCGCCTGATGACGCGGCGGACCGGTTCCAGCCCCTCAGGCCGGGGCTGGTCCGCCTCGCCTACCGCATGCTCGGCTCCATCGCGGAGGCCGAGGATGTGGTGCAGGAGGCCTATATCCGCTGGCACCAGACGGACCGCACCGTGATCCGCGAGCCGGGCGCCTTCCTGTCGAAGACGGTGACGCGCCTGTGCCTCGATATCCTGAAATCGGCCAGGGTGAAGCGTGAGACCTATATCGGCCCCTGGCTGCCCGAGCCGGTTCTGGAGACAGGCGGTGAGGATGACATGAGCGAAGACCTGTCGCTGACCCTGATGATGGCGCTGGAACGGCTCTCGCCTTTAGAGCGCGCGGCCTTTCTCCTGCACGACGTGTTCGGTCTGGAGTTCGACGAGATCGCCGCGACCCTCGACAGGGATCCTGCCGCCTGCCGCCAGCTTGCGGCGCGAGCCCGCAAGAACGTGTGTGCGCAAAAACCGCGCTACGCCATCGACCGGGAGGAGGGCCAGCGGATGACCGATGCCTTCTTCGCCGCCTCGCGCAGCGGCGACCTGACGGCCTTGCGCAATCTGCTGGCGGAGAACGTCGTGGCTCAGACCGATGGAGGCGGCATCCGCAACGCAGCCCTGAAACCCCTCTTCGGTTTCCGCCGGGTGTCGGGCCTGTTCCTGGGCGTGGCGCAGAAGACCGGCTTCGCCAAGCCGCCGATTCTCTACAAGGGGTTGATCAACGGCCTGCCGGGTTTCGTCACCCTTGAGAAGGACGGCATCGTGCAGACCACGGCCCTCGACATCGAGGACGGACGCATCGTCGGGGTCTACATCGTCCGCAATCCCGAAAAGCTCCGGCACCTGGCGGGTCTGGCGAACTGAGCGCGACGTGGAAGAATGCTGGTTCGCCTATGGGATGCCCCGCGCTCGCCTGGCGCAGGCATCGGCATAATCCTCGGCCGCCTTGCCGGACATGGCCTTCGATTCCTCCACGCATTTCACCACGGCCATTTCCTGAGCCATGATGCGGTTGTGGATACGCGCATTCACCTGCGCGTTATGCGCATTGAGCATGGTCCTGTTGACCGCGTGAGCGGCACCCGCGCCCATCCCTGATGGGTCCGCGGAGCCGGCGATTGAGATTCCCGTCGCAGCCACGCCCGTTGCGGTGGATTCCGCCTGTAGTTCCGCCATCAGGGCGTCCGCCTGAGCATTTCCGGACGCATAGGGTTGAGTCTGGCATCCGGCCAGCGCAACAACAGCCGGGATCAGGATCGAAAGGAGTGCGGCACGCATGAGGTCACCATCATTGGGAATGCACGCCAGCATAGCTCCCGCGAGGGGCATTCGCCCCCTCCGTTCAGAGGGGCAAGCCATCCACGCCTGATGGATCCCACGACGTTGCGGAGCCGCATCGCCGGTTCTAGGCTGCCGCTGAAACGGGAAGGGCAGCATGGGCGGGGCGGCACGGCTGGAGATGTTCCGGGATCTTCTGAGCGACGCGCATCGCGCGCTCGATCTCCAGTTCGGCTTCGAGCTGTGGGACGGCTCGACGATCCCGTCGGACCTGCCGTCCTATGCCATGCGCCTCGTGATCCGCCGCGAGAGCGTGATCGCGGCACTTGTGCGCCGTCCCAACCTCGACACCGTGCTCAACGCCGTCGTGGCAGGCCTGCTCGACCTGAAAAACGGCACCCTGTTCGATCTGGCCGATCAGCGCCCGCAGAAAGTCGGGCGCCGCCTGAAAGCGGTGAGCAAGCGCAAGGCGCTGAAGGTCGCCTACCACTTTCTGCGCGCGCCGGCCGACATGCCGCGTCCGCTCGATCGCGTCGAGGACAATCCGGACGCGCGCGACGGCAGGCCCCAGACCAACAAGAAGAACGTCGCCTATCACTACGACGTGTCGAACGATTTCTACCGGCTCTTTCTCGATCCGGAGATGGTCTATACCTGCGCGTATTTCCAACCGGACTGGCACGACGATCTCGCCCGTGCGCAACGGGACAAGCTCGACATGATCTGTCGCAAGCTGCGGCTCAAACCCAACGAGCGCCTGCTCGATATCGGCTGCGGCTGGGGCGCGCTTATCTGCCATGCGGCGCAGCATTACGGCGTGAAGGCCACCGGCGTGACGCTTGCGGAAGAACAGGCGAAGCTCGCCAGGGACAAGATCGCTCGCTTAGGTTTGCAGGATCGCGTCGAGGTGCTGGTGAAGGATTTCACACAAGTCGAGGGCGAATTCGACAAGATCTCCTCCATCGGCATGTTCGAGCAGGTGGGGATCGCCAACTATCCCAGCTATTTCAGTGCCGTGCATCGGCTGCTGCGCCCGCGGGGCTTGTATCTCCATCACACCATCGCCCGGCGCGCCAAGCGCAGCGACAGGGCGTTTCAGAAGCTCAAGCCCGAGTACAAGGCGCTCACCCGCTACATCTTCCCCGGCGGCGAGCTCGATCACTTAGGGATGTCCGTCTCCAACCTGGAGCGTTACGGTTTCGAGGTGCACGACGTGGAGGCTTGGCGCGAGCATTACCAGCGCACCACGCGCCTGTGGTGGGAGAATCTCAACGCCCGCCGCAAGGAGGCGGAAGCGCTGGTCGGCCCCGAGAAGACACGCATGTGGCTGCTCTACCTCGCCGGCTGCTCGCTCGCCTTCGAGCGCGGGGCCGTGGGCGTGAACCAGACGCTCGCGTCGAAGCGCACGCGAGGACCATCAGGCCTGCCGCCGTCGCGGGCGGATTTGTATCAATCTTGAACGACAGATTTGTCTGAACCTCATCCTGAGGAGCAGCGTAGCTGCGTCTCGAAGGAGGCTCCAGAGAGCACTGGAGACGCCCTCGTCCTTCGAGACACCGCCTCCGGCGGCCCTCAGGATGAGGGCTTATGAAATGCGCATTCTTAAGGCACCACCACCACCCGCGTGCCCACATTCACCTGATCGTAGAGATGCACGATGTCCTCGTTGAGCATGCGGATGCAGCCGTAGGAGGCATAAGTGCCGATGGAGCCAGGGCGGTTGGTGCCGTGGATGGCGTATTCGTCGAGGTTGAGGGTGAGCGCCCGTGCGCCCATGGGGTTGTTGGGCGCGCCGCCGGGGATCACGTCGGGCAGGCGCGGGTTGTCGCGCTTCACCTCGGCGGGCGGCGACCAGGCGGGCCGCACGTATTTGCCATCGATCTGCGCCTCGCCGAACCATTGCTTGCCGGGTTTGCCCACGGCCACCCGGTAGCGCAGGGCCGTGCCGTCGCCGCGCACGTAGTACAGCCGCCGCTCGGCCGTCTTGATCACGATGGTGCCAGGCGAAACCCCCGCCTGGAACGGCACGACCTCGCGGGCGACGGCTGGCATGGTCGTAATAGTAATGGCGGCGAAGGCGGCAAGGATGCGCATGTCTCGAACCCTCCTGCGGATAGCGTGAGGGTGAGACGCGAAAGATAAGGCTACGGTTCCGCCGAACACACAAGCGTCATCCCGGATCGGCTCACGCCGTCCGGGATGACACCCTCCTCCGTCATCCCCGGACTTGTTCCGGGGATCCACGTCTTCCGATCCGCCTCTCCACCCTCATCCTGAGGAGGTCACGCAGTGACCGTCTCGAAGGAGGTTCCAGAGGGCACTGGACGATCCTTCGAGACGCAGACTGCGTCTGCTCCTCAGGATGAGGCTGGAGGCAGACGAAACGGTCCGAAGACGTGGATGGCCGGGACGAGCCCGGCCATGACGGTGAGGATGGTCTTGGCGATCCCGGATCGGCTGATGCCGTCCGGGATGACGCGTTTGGGCTAGGCCGCCTGCGTGCGCTTGTTCTGCCTGTTGGTGATCAGGTCGTCGACCACGCCGGGATCGGCGAGCGTCGAGGTGTCGCCGAGCGAGCCGAACTCGTCTTCGGCGATCTTGCGTAAGATTCGGCGCATGATCTTGCCCGAGCGCGTCTTGGGCAGGCCCGGCGCGAACTGGATCAGGTCGGGCGACGCGATGGGGCCGATTTCCTTGCGCACCCAGGCCACCAGCTCCTTGCGCAGCTCTTCCGAGGGTTGTTCGCCAGCCATCAGGGTCACATAGGCGTAGATGCCCTGGCCCTTGATGTCATGCGGATAGCCCACCACGGCGGCTTCCGACACCTTCGGATGCGCCACGAGCGCGGATTCCACCTCCGCCGTGCCCATGCGGTGGCCGGACACGTTGATCACGTCGTCGACGCGGCCGGTGATCCAGTAATAGCCGTCCGCATCCCGGCGGC
>Ga0209902_100210_pt1 | contig 94028 bp, 100 predicted proteins | sample FECB27metaG_FD_188304 | JGI IMG/M metagenome (GOLD analysis project Ga0209902, IMG submission 188304) | Cyanobacterial communities from the Joint Genome Institute, California, USA - FECB-27 (SPAdes) (version 2) | ecosystem: Environmental > Aquatic > Thermal springs > Hot (42-90C) > Microbial... | reverse complement strand
CCGACCAGCTCAGCCGGGGCGATATCGGCACGTGGGCGCAAGCCTCAGGGGGCTGACCTTCAACGCGATAAAGGGGCTGCGTTTCAACGCGATTTGACAACGGATGGTCGGGCCCAGGTGCTCGCGGGCCTGAACCGCGGGGACCAGGTGATCACCGCCGGCGCACGTTTCCTGACCGCAGGCCAGCGGGTCACCGCGCTTCCGGCGCGAACCCGCTGATGACGGCCTTGCTGAACATTACCGGACCGGCCCTGTCCCGGTCTCGACTGACACTGCTCGTCGCCGCCTTGCTGCTGGCCGTGGGCCTTGTCGTCGCCTTGGATTTCCCATCCTCCGAGGAGCCTCAGATCCAGATCCGTGTGGCGACGGTGAGCGTCCTGGCGCCTGGCCTATCGGTGGAACGGTCTGAACAGTTGATCGCCCGCCCATTGGAGGTCCGCGCCCGCGAACTCGCCGAGGTCAGACGGGTCGAGACGACTGTGCGGCCAGGCTTCGTGATCAGCTACATCACCTTGCGCGACAGCGTCGCACCCGACCGACTGCCAATCGTCTACCAGCGCCTTAGGACCAAAATGGGGGAGGCGCAAAGCCAGTTTCCCCAAGGTGTGGTCGGACCCATCATCAACGACGAATTCGGCCGAACCGCCGTCCTCGTGCTGGCGGTGACCGGTGCCGACTATTCGACAGCAGAGCTGAACGCCTACGCACGCGATCTGCGCGATCGGTTGGTGCTGACCGATGGTGCCGACCAAGCGTCGCTGCATGGGCTGGTCGAAGACCGGGTCTATGTCGAGTTCGATTTCGAGCGCTTGCGCGCCTCCGGTCTGTCGCCGGCGTCGGTCGTCCAACAGCTCCGCGCCCAGAACATCATCCTGGCCGGCGGCCAGAGCGTCGTGGACGACACCGCTGTCCCGCTGGAGATCAGCGGCGACGTCGACAGCACGCGCGCCTTCGAGGATGTCGCGGTGACACTGGCGGGCGGCGGCGCCATCCGTCTCGGCGATATTGCCCGCATTGTTCGGGCGCCGCAGGAGCAGCCCGACACGGCTGCGTACTTCAACGGCGCGCCGAGCGTCATGGTGGCGGTATCCATGCGCACCGGCATCAGCATCGAGTCTTTTTCCGAGCGGCTGGACGGCCAACTTGAAGCCGCGCGCGCCCAACTCCCTGCCGGTGTCGAGGTGTCCGTGGTCAGCAACCAGGCAGACGTCGTCGCCCACGACATCGAGAAGGTCGGGACCGTGTTCCTCGAGACGGTTGTGATCGTCATGGTGGTGGTCATCCTGTTTCTCGGCTTCCGCTCCGGATTGATCGTCGGAGCGATCGTGCCGATGACGATGCTTGCCTCGCTGGTGCTGATGCGTCTGGCAGAGATCGAGCTGCATTCGATCTCGATCGCCGCCTTGATCATTTCGCTCGGCCTGCTCGTCGACAACGGAATCGTCATCGTCGAGGACGTGGAACGGCGACTGGCAGCCGGAGAAGAACGGGATCACGCCTGCATTGAGGCCGGGCGCACGCTTGCCATACCGCTCCTCGTTTCTTGCCTGACGGTCATCCTGGCGTTCCTGCCCCTTGTTTTGGCCGAGACCTCGACCGGGGAGTACATGCGCGCTCTGGGACAGGTGGTGGCGATCACCCTTCTGATCTCCTGGGCCTTCTCACTAACGGTCGTCCCTTTGCTGTGTCGGAAGTTCGCAAGGGTTCACGCCAAGGCTCAAGACGACGATGAGGCTGCCTACCACTCCCGCTTCTACCGCAGTTATCGCCGGCTGCTCGAAGCGGCGCTGCGCCACCGCCTTGTCTATGTCATCGGGATGCTCGTCTTGCTCCTGCTGGCGGGCTGGCAACTCACCCACATCCCGCAGAGCCTGCTGCCGCCCTCGAATCGACCGGCCATCCAGATACCGATCGACCTGCCCCCAGGGACGACATCTGCCGAAACCGCAAAGACGGCTCGCTCGGTCAGCCGCTACCTCGCGGACCCCAAGGCCAATCCGGACCTGACGGGCAACGCCATCTATGTCGGGGACGGCGGGCCACGCTTTATCCTCGGTCTGAACCCACCTCTGCCCGCAGCCAGCCGCGCCTACGCCGTCGTCAACCTGGCGGAGGATGCCAAACCTGACGCCGTGATCGCGCGCCTGCGCCATGACCTGCCCAGGAGATCCCCCGAAATCTACGCCGAGCCAAAGCGGTTCTCGCTTGGCACCGGTGACGCAGGATCGGCCGTGTTCCGGCTCGTCGGTCCAGACATCTCCGTCCTTCGTGACAAGGCGGACGCTTTGAGGGCGGCCCTCGCGCAGAAGCCCGAAGTCGACGAGGTCAAGACCGACGCGGAAGGCTTGATCGGGCGGCTGGTGATCGACATCGACCAAGCCAAGGCCCGACGGGCCGGGGTGTCGTCCGAGGACGTCGCCAACTCGCTGCGCGCGGCGACGGACGGCGAGCAGGTCAGCGTGCTGCGCGAGGACGATCTTCAGGTGCCCGTCACGGTGCGGGCCGCCGGGGCCGAGCGGCTAAATCCGTCGAGCCTCGGCTCGACCGCCGTGTTCAGCGAGGACGGCACACGCTCTGCCCTTCTGGCTTCCATCGCCGAAATCCGCCTGGAGCCACAACCCAGCATCATCCAGCGACGCGATGGTCAGCGCTACGTCACAGTAACCGCCAAGGGTGAAGGCCGAACGGCGAAGGAAATCATCGACGCGGCCGATGCCGACCTGGTTGGGCTCGACTTGCCAGCCGGTTACGAGGTGCAGTTCGGCGGCGAGATCGAGGACAGCGCCGAAGTCGGTGCCGCCATCGGCGGACTGCTGCCGCTCTGCCTGCTCGCCATGGTCGGGTTGTTCGTCTGGCAGTTCAACTCGTTCCGCCGCACGTTGATCATTCTTGCCTCGATCCCCTTCGGCATCATCGGGGTGGCGGTCGGCCTGACCCTCGCGGGCGCCTCGCTAAGTTTCACGGCGATCCTCGGTATCCTGGCTCTGGCCGGTATCATCGTGAACAACGCCATCCTGCTGCTGGAGCGGATCGGGGTCGAGGAATCCGAAGGCCGCTCGCGGCGCGACGCCGTGGTCTGGGCGTCGATCAAGCGGTTTCGGCCGATCATCATGACCAAACTCGTCTGCGTCTTGGGCCTGGTTCCCCTGATGCTGTTCGGCGGGGCCCTCTGGTACCCGATGGCGGCCGGTATGATCGGAGGCCTGCTGCTGGGCACCCTCGTGACACTGGGTTTGGTTCCGATTCTCTACAGCTGGCTTTACCCCGCCCCGAGCGCACTGGTGGACGCTCCGGCCGAGCCGCCTTTCGTCAAGGTGCAATGATGCATCCCTCGCAGTCCAACGATCCGGCCCGCCTCGCTTTCAACAACCCTGGCCGACGTTTACCGCCCGGAGAGCCCAAGTTCCGCCGTCGCGCCCACAGCCGGCAAACCGAGATCGCCGCAGCGGCTCGGGATGTTTTCGCAGAGAAGGGCTTCGGAGGTGCCACCCTGGCTTTGATCGCAGAGAGAGCGGGTCTCAGCCGGGGCGGGATGGCGCGCTATTTCGCGACCAAAGACGCCGTGTGGCTGGCGGCGGCTGCTGTCCCTGATCCCTAAATCTCATCGGCGACCGGGGCTTCCTTCCCGCTCCGGCCGCCGGCCTTCCGCAGGGACCCGATGTCCCCCTCGAGCCGCCCTGCGGAAGGCGAACCCATCCCCAAGCAAACGAGAGGCCCGTTGCCATGACGCCTGCGACCGAGAGCGACACCACATCGATTTCTGTATCCGTGCCCAATGACTATGGCCCTCTCAAGCAGGTGATCTGGGCGACTATCACCCAGTCGCCCGCCAACTGGAGCAGCCTGCCGCAACTTCTGGACCCCAGCCTTGTTCGTCAGGCCCTGCACAACCGCATGACGCCCTTCGACGCAGACGCTGCGGCCGAGCAGCACCGAGAGTTTCGGCGTGTGCTCGAGCGCGAGGGTGTGATCGTCCACGAAGCGATCAGCCTGCCCGACACGCTGACCCAGTTCGGGACGCGCGATATAGGCTTCGCCATCGACGACATCTTCGTCCCAGCTCGTCCCCGTCGACGCTATCGCCAGCGCGAGATGCTCGGGTTACGGGATCTGCTACCTCGCCTGTCGAAAGTGGGATGGCTTGACTTCGGCTCGATTGAGGGGGGCGACGTCGCCCTACACGAGGGCGAAGTCCTGGTCGGGTTAAGCGAGGAAACCGACGTCGAGGGCATTGATGCGCTCCAACATATGCTCGCGACCCACGGCAATGATCGGACCGTCGTACCTCTCGTCTTTTCGCGGGGCGGCGTGATTCACCTCGACACGTCCCTGGTGGTGATTGGTCCCCATACGGCAATCGCCCACACCGGCACGTTCGACCCTGCCAGTCTGGCGCTCCTCCGAGATCGTTTCGAACTTATCGAAATGACGGACGCCGAGGCTCGTGACGTTCAGGTCAATGTCGTGCCACTTGGCGATCGTCGGATCGTCGTCAAGGCGAATGCGCATCGCCTTACGGAGGAATTAGACAAGCTCGGCTTCATCCCCGTCCCCGTCGCCTATGACGCCGTCACAAGCCTTCCCGGATCTTTCCACTGCACCACCCTGCCTTTGGTGCGCTTGCAGGAGCCGGGTCGTGGATCTGAGTAACGCCGGCATCATTGCGGGCTTGGCAATCGCGGACGCGCTGAACCCGTTCTCGATCGCTGCACTCGTCTATCTTCTCAGCACGGATCGACCGCTGGAGCGTGGTCTCGCGTTTGCCGCCGGCACATTTGTGACCTACTTCGCGGGCGGCGGCGTCCTGTTGCAAGGCTGGCAGGCTCTGGTCAGCCGGCTAGTCCCCCTCTTGCCGACCTGGGCACCCAGCGCGCTCGAGATCGCGGCGGGAGCAGTATGCCTCGCCGTGGCTGTCTGGATCTGGCGCAAAAGTTCAAACAGTCAGGCTCGGACACCGGTACGTCTCGGACTCGCCGGAACTATCGTGTTCGCTCTAGCCAGCACAGCTGCCGATCTGCCCACAGCCATTCCCTATTTTGCAGCTGTAGATAGGATCGTGGCGTCCACGACTGCGCCTTGGGCGCAGGGGGCCTGGCTCGTCGTCTACAACCTTGTTTACATCTCGCCGCTGCTGGCGATGATTGCGATCCAGATTGTGCTCCAGAGCCGAGCACGTCCAATCCTCGCCCGCGTGCAGACAGGCGTGAATTGGTCCTTCGCCAATTTGCTCCCCCCCGCCCTGCTGTTGGTCGGTCTGTATCTCCTAAGCGACGGAGCACTGCGTCTTTCGCGGCTGGGCGAGCCAATCGGCTGAATGAGGGTGACCCGCATGACGACGCACAGATTTCATGGAGTGTCGAAATCGATCACCGATCGCGCCTCTGTCGTCGCAATAGCTGCCCACGAGGTTGTCATGCGTTCAAACGACGGGGGGTGAAATGAGTTCAGCCTCGCCTCGGTCCAGGGCTATTTACTGGCACATGACCCTGTGGACGCTCCAGGGCTGGGTTTCCATGTTCTTTATCGCCGCTGGATACGCCAAGTTGACGGAGCCCATGAATAATCTGGTCGTTCTCCTCGGCTGGCCAGAAAAGTGGGATCCGGCCGCGGTGAGAATCTTCGGAGCTTTAGAAATCGTTTTGGCAATGGGATTGCTTGTTCCCCTGATCTCATGGATCGGAGGACGTCAGGTCCTATTGGTTTCTTCGGCCTGTCTGCTCGTGCTTCAGGTTTTTGCGGTCGTGCAGGACATCTATAATGGACATATCGCGTTTGCGATCATCAACGTGATCTTGATAATACTCACATTGACGATTTTCAGAGGCCGAATGAAATATGGACGTCTTTATTCGTAGAGAATATTGACATTTCTGAGAGCGCGTGGCCGCAGAGCAAGTTTAATACGAGCTGGCCTATGTCGCGCAGCAACGGGTCTTTGAAATTGCTGGGACGGATTTCTAAGCGCGTCGATCACCGCGTCAACGCCACCCGGACCAGGCGCGGCGAGGCCTGGTCGGATTCATAGCGGCTTCTACATTCTCGAAGCTCATGCGTTCGTCCCTGCGGCTCTCGGTCGTACGCTCACCAAGGCAATGCCGACCCCAATCAGCAGGGCAGCCGGAACGATGGCTCCTGGCCAGCTTTCGCCGAGCCAAAACACCGACATGGGGACGCCGACCAGCGCAGCGACAGAACCCAACAGACTGAGCACGACCGGCCCGCTGATCTTCTGCAGCTGGAAGAAGAGAACATACTGGATGGAGAAGGCGGCCCCTTGTATCGCGACGAGCATGATCGGCTCGACCCGATCGAGAGGAACGACTAGCGATGTTCCGGTCATCAGCCCAAAGACAACGAGCATGAACGCCGCGGCAATCAGCATGCCGGGGGCCAGATCGTCCGGTTCGGCCCCGACCGGCCAGCGTGCGCTGCGATAAATGTTGCCCGCGGCCAGAAACAAGGGCGTGCAAAGCGCGGCCACGATCCAGACCGTCGCGGCATCCGGAGCATCGAGCTTGCTCGTTGCGAGCAGCGCCGCGCCGGCAAGGGCGACCACGACCCCGCTGGCGCGCAATGCCGCGAACCGCTCCATCCGCAGCGCCAGCGCGGCTACATAGGTGAGCAGCGGCGGAAAGGCGACGGTCAGCGAGGCGAAGCCGGCGCCGACGTGAGGCACCGCTGTGAACAGGATCAAGTTCGGAGCGGCAACGCTTAACAGCGCTGCGATGAAGAAATACTTCAGCGTCGCCGCATCGACGCGGCGGTGGCGGCGGTTGATCATGGTTCGGAGGAAAAGGCTTAACGACGCGATCAGGAGCGACCACGTCAGAAAAGCCAAGGCGGACAGTCCCTCGGCGAAAGCCATTTTCGCAAGGATGGTCGATAGGCCGAGACAGGTGCCAGAGCCGCCCAAAAGGACCAGTGGCAACCATCGCGAGCCGGACGCGCTGTCCAATTTGACAGCCCCAGCCTTGACGACGTCAGCTTCGGTATCGCCTTCCATAGGAGCTCCGGTGTGGTCTGGCGGCCAGGCACGGACGTCAGACATCCGAACAAGGCGGGATCTGAGGGAGTGTCGTTTGATTATGCTCACTATTGCCGGTTGGTTTCCCAGGCGACGGCATTCCAGGCCCACCCGCTGCCTTCGACGGTCACATGGCCGAGCCCCGGCCAGGGGAAATGGCTGGCAAAGGTGAGCGCGCGATCCTGGGCTGCGCGATCAAACAGGGCGCGCCGGACGGCGATGGCCTTGGTGGCGTCCATGTCGAAGGACATTGACCAGCTGGGTTCTGCCAGACCGATCACATAATGGCCCGAGGCATCGACCAGATGCAGCAAGGTATCAGAGCCGGAGGTGATTTCGAACGCCAGATGGCCGGGCGTATGGCCGTAGGCATCGATCGTTTTGAGGCCGGGCACGATCTCGTCGCCTGGCGCGATCAGATGGAGCTTGCTGCCCATCGCCAGCAACCCGGCTTTGGCCACCATCGTGGTGAAGTCGCGCGGGTTATCGACGCCCTGCCAATAGGCGAACTCCGTCCTGTCCATGACGTATCGCGCGTTGGGGAAGATGGGCGTGCCGTTTCCGTCCAGAATGCCGCCGACATGATCGGGGTGGCCATGAGTGATGACAACGAGGTCGATTTCGCCTGGCGCAAGCCCGGCCGCGGCCAGACGGGCCTGCAACAGGCCCATGCCCGACAACGCTTCGGCCAGAGGGCCGGCCTGTGCGGAGAGGGTGCGGGTCAGGCCGGAATCGATCAGGATTTTCTGCGATCCCGTGTCGATATAGAGGCTGTTGGTAGGGTTGCGCACAATGTCGCGCGGCAGGAAATTCTTCTCCAGCAGATCCGCGACCTCGGCTGGCGTCGCATTGGCCCCATACCAGGCCGACGGGAACTCCAGCGCGCCGTCCGATATCGATGCACAGTCGAAGTCGCCGATCTTGAACCGATAGACCGGGGTGCTGATCGGCTCGTCCGCCCTGACGGCCTGGGCAAGAGCGCCGCCGAGACCCGCGGTCGCCAGAACGCCGATTGCTGCGGCACTGCGTAGCAGGAGCCGTCGCCTTGGGTCTTCAAGCAGTTGGATGGTGGCCTTGCGAACCAGCTTGGGGCAGTGTCGGCACATGGTGTTCCTCTTTCGATCTGAGACGGTTCAAAAGGGAACGCCGTCGAGCGCGCCCATGTCTCCGCTGGAAAAGCGGCGCTCGGCCTCTGCCAGCGCTGCGGCGCTGTCCATTACAAAGGGACCGCCGAACACCAGCGGCTCCGGAGCCGCTTCGCCGCCAAGTACGAAGACCTCCGCCGGTCCGTCGGGATCGGCCTCGAAGCGAAGGTTACGCACGTTTTCGGGCAAGCGCGCGAAGTCTCCGCGCAACAGGGGGTGGGCGTCGTCAAGCCGACATTTGCCGGTCACGCCATAGACACCGTAGCGGTGATCGTGACCTGGCAGATTGATCGCGAACGACCCGCCTGTGGCGACGCTGACGTGGAGCATGAATGCGTCCAGCGACAGGGTGATCGGGCCTCTGCGGCCGGCCAGAGATCCGGCCAGGAGCTTGAACTGCGTCCCACCCTCCATCCAGACAGGAAACTCGGCAGCGTCGAACCCCCGATAGGCGGGATCGGAGTCCTGGGCACCGCGCGCCAGCTTGGCCCAGATCTGAAGGCCGTGGGTCACGGGTGCGCCTTCCGCCCTGATCGTCTCGGCGTGGAGGACGCCGCGTCCGGCGCGCATCCACTGCGCGCCGCCGGCGGCCACGGAGCCTTCGTGTCCGGCGCTGTCGCGGTGTGTGTTCGCGCCCTCGATCAGATAGGTCATCACTTCGATCCCGGCGTGCGGGTGCGCCGGCAAGGTTCCGGGCCGCGTCGGAGCAGGCCCGAAATGGTCGAGGAATACGAACGGGCCGATCGACCGCACCGCCCGGGTGGGCAGCGGCCGCAGCACGGGTGTGTGACCGACCATGGCGGACTCGGCGGCCCATATCTCGGGCGTCTGGATGGCGTTCATCAGCATACCTCCAATGCCGTGAGCTCTGGCAACGCGCCTGGGTCTATCGACAGCTGCGCGATCATCCGGGCAACGTCGGCGACCTCCCCGTGCTCGGCCAGGCGTCCATCGGCGACGCGATAGAGCTGGAAGACTTCGACGTCGATCGCGTGGCCCGTCGGCGGCATGGGCCCCATCGCCCCATTCTGGGTGCCGTTCAAATGGCTGTGCACGGCGATCAGGTTGCCCTCGGCCACGATCGCATGGATCGACATCCGGAGGTCTGGAAAGGTCCGGAAATGCGCCTCGAAGTATAGCTTGAGAGCGTCGCGCCCGCGCGGTTGGCCCTCGACATGGTCGTGGTAATCCTCCGCGACGATGTCATCGAACCGGTCGGTCGCCGGCTCGTTCACCGCGTCGAAGAACCGGTGGACGAGCCTGTGGTGATCCTGCGTCATGGGCCGTGTTCCTTGCGGGTGCCCTGCGCATCGCAGGGCACCCGATGATCTTCCGACCTAGTTCGCGTTGCCCAACCGGCCCGCGAACGGCAGCAGCAACAGCGACGGGGCTGCGCCATATTCGGAGAACCACGCGAGCAGGCCCTGCTGGTTGGCGCGAGCGCGATCTGCGCCCGACGCGGCAAGGGCATTCTGCAGTTCACCGGCAATCGACTGGACGTTGGTCAAGGTGGCACCCATCTGCACAAGGCGCGATTGGGCCGCCAATTCGATCTGGTCCGTCCAGCTGCCCGACGTGTCGGTGACGATGAAGACGTGGTAGCCTTCGCGGATAAGCGAGGCGGCCGGATAGATCAGGCAATAGTCCGTCGAAATACCGCTGAGGATCAGGTTTTTCTTGCCTAGAGCACGCACCGCCTGGGCGAACGCCGCGTCGTCCATCGCGTTGAAGTACATTTGTCGGTCGATTACTGGCGTATCGGGGAAGGTCTGGGTTATCGACGGCATCAGTGGGCCGGCCGGTCCGTTGGCGCCGCCGCCCGTGGTTGTCAGGACGACCGGAAGGTTGAACAGCTTCGTCAGTTTGGCGAGCGCCTCTGTGTTGCGCACCAGGACCGTGTGATCCATCGACTGCACCCCCAAAATGAGGCCCGACTGGTTGTCGATGAACAGGACAGCCGTGTTCTCGGGCGTCATCAGCGACGTATAATCGACGGCGGTCTGGACCGGGCGCGTTGGGGACGGGGCTGTCTGGGCAAGCGCTGGGCTGAAGACGATGGCAGAGAGGGCGACGGCGAGGAGTAGAGCTTTCATCGTCAGGTTCCTTTATGGTCAGAGGATAGGAGTTTGGTGGGTCGGGCGTGGTGTTCGGGCATCGCTGGCAGCGGAGGACGGCATCACCTTGGAGCGTTGAGTTCCGCCGCGAGACAGGCATTGGCGAGGGCGATCGCGACGAACCCGCCCTCCGTTACGGGTCAGACAAAGCGGGGTACGTCGTATAGCCATCCCCGCCGCCGCCATACATCGTGGCGCGGTCGGCCTCGGCGAGCGGCGCATTTCTGGCCAGCCGATGCACGAGGTCAGGGTTCGCCACATAGGGCGCGCCGAACGATACGAGGTGGGCGCGGCCGTCGGCCACCACCTGCATGGCGCTGTCGCGCGTGTATCCGCCGTTGGTGATCATCGGCGCCGTGATGAGCGGGCCGAAGGTGGCAAGCGGATCCTTCGGCCAGTCCGGCAGATCGTCGAGCGGAAACATCGCCTGCATGAGGTGGATATAGGCGAGCGGCCGGGTGTTGAGGTCGCCGATGAGATGGGTGAACAGCGCCGTGGGATCGCTGTCGCTGATCGAATTGAACGGGATCGACGGCGACACTTTGAGCCCGACGCGCCCGGGACCCCAGACGCTGATCGCGGCCTCGACGATCTCGATCACGAACCGGCAGCGATTGGCGATCGAGCCGCCATAGGCATCCGTCCGCTGGTTTGCGCCATCGACCAGAAACTGGTTCGGCAGATAGCCGAAGGCGCCGTGGATCTCGACGCCGTCGAAGCCTGCGGTGTGAGCGTTCTGTGCGGCGCTGCGATAATCCTCAACCGCGGACTTCACCTCTTCGGTCGTGAGCGCCCGGGGTGTTTCATAATCCTTCGGGCCGGTCGGCGTGAAATGCTGTTGTCCGCGGATTGGAATCGCGGAGGGTGCAACCGGGATTACGCCGGCGCGAACCGAGGAATGTCCGACACGCCCCGTATGCCAAAGCTGAGCAAAGATGCGCCCGCCTGCGTCATGAACCGCCTCGGTGACGCCGCGCCAGGCCGCGGTTTGGCCGGCGGTGAACAGTCCCGGCGTCAGAGGACTGCCGATGGCGTCCTGCGAAACGTTGATGGCTTCGCTGACCAATAACCCTGCAGTCGCGCGCTGACTATAGTAGTCGGCTTGTAACGGACCGACGAGGCCGTCGGCATCGGCGCGACTCCGCGTCATCGGGGCCATGACGACACGATTGGGCAAGGTCAGCCCAAACAGTTCATAAGGCTCGAACAGATTCGTCATCGTGTCGTCCAATGAGATCAGTCGCTCGCCGGTCTTTGCGGTGGCGGGGGTCATGTTTGTGTCCCTTGATCGAGAGGCAGGATGGACGAGGGGGCAAGCGCCTCGTGCAGAAGCGATAGACCGGCCAAGGGAAACAGGCCCGAGCCGACCGCGAGTTGGACCCAGGCGGTTGCCATCGGCTCCAGGACCCGGGCGACGCGCAAGCAGCCGACGTCGAGCGGCACGAGTCCAGCGTCGTCCACGAGGCCAGACACCAGTGCCTTTGCTGCGGTGTCGTCACCACAGAGTGGCACGGTAGGACGCTTGTTGCCGAACGGCTGGGGGTGTCTGGCCAGCAGATCGGCGAAGGTCAGATTGAATGCTTCGACCACGTGAAGTGATGGCAGGCGCGCCGCGATCTCTTCGGCAGCCGAGTGAGTTCCGATCCGGCTGAGAAGGTTGACGGTCTCCCCTGTAAAATCGGCCGCATAGGGGCTGACGGTGGTTATGAGCGGCTTGGCCTCGTGCGCCGTCCCGATCGCGGCCACGGCGTCGTCGAGCGCATCGAACGGCACACTGAGCAGGACCACATCGGCCGTCTTCACGGCATCGCTGGGCGTCGCTACCGCGGCGTTGGGTCCTAGCGACTCCGCGAGTGCGGCCAAGAGCGCTGGATCACGATTGAACGACAGGGAGACGTTATGGCCGGCCCTGACCCACCGACAGGCGAGTGCCGATCCCATATGGCCCGCTCCGACGATCCCGATCCGCATCTGCGCCGTCTCCCGCGACCCGCCGCCCGTACTCCAGGCCCGGTCGTTCCAGTCCCGACCATGCCGCGACTACCAGCGGCGCGCGGCCCTGTGCTTGCGGGCAGCGGACCGTTCTTGCGGTCTTGATCAATGAAAGACAGGAGGCGGGTAACCGGGCAGTGGCGACGGATCGAGATGGAAGCGCAAATCATGCACAAGGCCGTGCGTGGTGCGCGCGACTACCGAGCAGGGAATGCGCCGCGAAGCTCCCTCCAGAGCACAATACTGCAACTCGGTCTCGACGTAGATGGCTTCCTTGACCGCCCAGATCTCGCAGAACCCGCAGGCAAACGCCTCGGTGCAGAGCAGGAAGGCGCGCAGTGCTTGAAGGCATTCGGCCTGGCCACTCACGGCTGGCGTATTGCCAATCCTGACATACAGGGCCGGGCTGGTCGCGGCTTGCCACAGCCCCTCGGGAAACGGTCGGGTCGCGAGCAGAAGCTTCAACGCGACAGCCGGGAAACGGACCGTTCGGGTCGTTCTTGCCACGAGGGCGTCACCTTCCTTCAACACGATTAGGCGAGTTCTGCAGATTGACGGCGTTTCCTGTCGGCGCAGCCCCGCGGTTGCGCCGACCGTGCCATAATTGCGCTCAATCGTTCACCCGCGGTGCTGGCGGCGGTAATCGCTGGGGCTTAGGCCCACCTCGCGCCGGAATAACCGGGCCAGCGCCTGCGAGCTTTCGTAGCCGACATCGAAAGCGATCTCGGTCACGGGAGCGTCAGTGGCCTTCAGCAGGGCCTTGGCGTGCGCGACCCGCAAATTGAGCTGAAAGCGATGCGGTGGAACGCCAGTCGACTGCTTGAACGCACGAGCAAAATGAAACGGCGACAGCCCGACCAGCGCAGCCAGCTGTTCAAGCCCTACATCTTCAAAGGCGTGCTCGTGCAGATACTCGGTGCAGCGCCGGACCTGCCAGGGAGCTAGCCCGCCACTGGCTAAGAGCCTTAGTGGAGCTTGAGCTTCGCGGAGCAGCTCCGCCCACAATGTCAGGAGCGCGGCATCGGCATAGAGGGAGGTCCCGCTGCCATCCACCGAGCCGGCATTCCACATGCGATCCATCAGCTGATGGATGAACACATTCCTCAAGCTCGTTGCATGAAGGCGTCCGAGATCTGTTCGCCCGCTATCCGCCTCGACCCAGCTCCCGAGCTTTTGCGGAGAGAAACCTAGAATGCGGATGTTGTGCGGGTTTTCGACCGTGATTTCGGTTTCCGATAGACACGGCACCACGGCAATACTTCCGGGATTAAAGTGAAACCGCCCGGCGCCCAAATTGCAGACGCCGCGCGTCCGCGACTTGTCCTGAATTAAAACCATTTCCTTAAACGGTGGGTCGGGAAAATCTCCAGCAGGCTGACGAAGGTCGAACATCCATGCCGGTGTCGAGGCCACCAACCTGCGATCTTCCACGTAGGGGGCAAATGTTCCCTCGTGAAACCATTGCTCGAAGCTTTGGACCGCGGTCATGATGCTTCATTTCCTCGTTGACGCCGATACTCGCTCGGACTGAACCCAACTTCGCGGCGGAACAGACGGGCCAGAGCCTGTGAACTTTCGTAGCCAACATCGAAGGCGATTTCGGTGACCGGCGCGTCAGTGGATGCGAGCAGCGACTTTGCCTTCTCGATACGGACGTTCAGCTGAAACCTGTGCGGCGGAACGCCGGTCGAGTGCTTGAACGCACGTGCAAAATGGAAGGGTGACAGCCCGACCAGCGCAGCCAGCGTCTCCAGGCCCACATTGTCGCTGGCGTGATCGTTCAGGTACTCAGTGCAGCGCCGGGCTTGCCACGGCGCGAGACCGCCGCGCGCAAAGAGATCGAGCGGCTTGCGGGCCTGCCGCAGCAATTCGCTCCAGAGGGTCAAAAGGATCGCGTCGGTCTGGAGAACGCTGGTCACCTTGTCCTCTTCCGCTTCCGTCCAGAGGCGATCGAGGAGTTGCTCAATCAAGACGTTCTTGAAGCCGGTCGCATGCAACCTGCTAAGGTCTGAAACGGGTGATGCCCCGTCCATCCATTGGTTGAGACGCGTCTGTGGCAGAGCCAGGATGCGAATGTGATGGGGGTTGTGAACCACAATGTCCGAGGCGCACATTGGCGGTGCGATGACCATCGACCGGTCATTGGGCCTTATCTGAAAGCGACCCGCCCCGAAATCGATCGCAGCACTAGCCCCTTTCATGTCGCGCTGAAGGACGAACTCTGGGACAGGCGGGTCAGGAAAGGCACCGGCCGGCTGGATCACATCGAGCATCCAGACGCCTTGCGAGCATACGAGATGCCGCTCGGTCACATGGGGCGCGAACGCTCCCTGCGTGTAGTGTTCAAGATAACTGGACGGGGCCGACATCTGAGACCGCCATTGCAGACGCGACATGAAGGCTGGATGGACCCAATCGATGTTTCTTTCCTGCCATGTTCCGAAGTCCTCGTGCCGCTTTACTTGTGAACCTAGCGTCGGACCGGGTCGAGTGCAAAGCGGCACAGAATGCCAGAGCTCAAAATGCGCAAGATCGGTTCGATCGCGCCAAGTTCGTGACAAATGCGAAGGGTCGTCCGCTCAGCCATCCTATCCGAGGAGCGTGCTCATCGCATCGCTCGCAGCCCGAGTGGCATCATTGGCGGTCATCGCGACCATCGCATCGGCAAACACTTCGGGGCCGACAGAGTGAAGCGCGCCAATAGCCCGCAAATTGGCGACTGCGCGCGCGACAGGCAGTTCACTTCGGTCGCACGACGAACCGGGCGAGCATCACCGCTATTTGGAAAGCGGCAACTGCCTTGACCAGCACAGCGCCGGTCGACGGCAGCGTCGCTTCCCCAGTCCGGAGCGCGGAAATGAGGATCAGCAGGAAGATCGCCGCCACATCTTGGAAGATCAGAATGGCCGTCGCGGTTAGTCTGACCGGACAGCTCTGCTGGTGCTTCTCGGCGCAAATCCGCGCGACAGCGAAGACAAAGCGAGCGTTGCGCCGACCAGTCCCGCCGTCATCGGTGCCAGGTCGGCCGCCCACGCGATCCCACCGAGCCCGCGCGTTCCGAACGCGACCTGAACAGGGCTGAATCCGAAAATGTCTCGAGCCTGTTCGCGGATGTGGGCAAACGAGAAATGCAGACCGATATCAAACAGCAGGAACACCACCCCGAGTTCGGCCAGGATCGCCACCGTCGGGTTCGCTCCGGCGACGCCGCTTGCCTTGAGGACCAGCCCGAGCGCGAGATAGCCGACGATCGGACTGAGCCCGATCTCGCGCGATCGGACCGCGGCGACGCCCCCGAGCGCGAGCAGTAGGACGACGGGCAGCAGTGCATCGAGCAGCGCGTGCTCCACCTCAGGCAACGCCGGGGTTGAGGAACTGGTGGACCGCCGACACCACGACCGACCCCTCGCCGACACCCGATGCGACTCGCTTGATCGAGCCGGATCGAACGTCCCCGACCGCGAAGATGCCGGGCGTGGTGGTGGCGTAGGGAGAGGCCAGCGCCTGACCATCGGCGTCGCGCCCGGTCTCGATAAATCCCTTTTCGTCGAGCATTAGGCAGCCGTCGAGCCAATCGGTGTTCGGCTCCGCGCCGATCATCACGAACAAATTGCCGATCGGGCCGACCTCGACTTCGCCGGTGTTGCGGTTGGTCCAAGTGACGCGACGCAGCAGGTGGTCTCCTTCGAGCGCGGACACCTCGCTGAACGGGTGCAGGGTGATCTTTGGCGACTGTTCGATCCGTTGGATCAGATAGTCCGACATGGTCGCCACCAGGCCCGACCCGCGCACGAGAATATGAACATGTCCGACGGTGCGCGACAGGAACACCGCCGCCTGACCCGCCGAGTTGCCGCCGCCGATTACGGCGACCTCTTCGCCGGCGCACAGCTGCGCCTCCATCGCGGTCGCGGCATAGTGGATGCCCTGACCTTCATACTTGTCGTAATCGGCAACCTCGAGCTTGCGATAGCGTGCTCCTGTCGCGACCACGACCGCGCAGGCCTTTACCTTGCGTTCACCATCGAGCGTCAGCCGGTACGGGCGCTTTGAGCAGTCGAGTGCCGTCACCGGCCGTGCGATCGCCAGCCGCGCCCCGAATTTCTGCGCCTGCGCCTGCGCGCGGCCCGCGAGCGCCTGTCCCGAGATGCCAGTCGGGAAGCCGAGATAGTTCTCAATCTTCGAAGAGGTGCCGGCTTGCCCACCCGGCGCGACGCTTTCGATGACGATCGTCGTCAGGCCTTCGGACGCCGCGTAGACCGCTGCGGCAAGGCCCGCTGGACCGGCACCGACTACCGCGACATCGTAGACCTGGTCGGGATCGAAGGTTTCGGTGATGCCAAGTGCGTCCGCAAGCTCGGCGTCGGACGGATTGCGGAGAAGTGTCTCGCCCGGCAGCACCAAAACGGGAAGCTGGTCGGTCGCGAGCTCGAAGCATTCGAGAAAGCCTCCTGCATCAGGATCGCGCTCGGTGTCGAGCAGCCGGTGAGGATAGCCGTTCCGCGTCATCAGCCGCTGGAGGCGCAGCGTATCTCCGCCATGACCCGGCCCAATCAGCACGACGCCGCCTTGCGCATGGCGGATAAGCCCGACGCGGCGTAGGATCAAGGCGCGCATGATGATCTCGCCGATATCCGGTTCGCCCGCTACCAGCCGGCGGAAGTCGGGACGTCTGATACGCACCACGCGGGTGTCGCCGCCAGCGCGGCCGGACACGAGGATTTGGCGGTCGTTGAACAGGTCCATCTCGCCGGTGAACTGGCTGGCCCGGTGCACCGTGAAGACGTTTCGATGCCCCTCGGTGTCGGTGTCGAAGATCTCGATTGCGCCGTGCAGCACGAGCAGGAAGTCGACGCTGCGCTGGCCGCGCTCGAAGACGAGCGTGCCGTCCGCAACCCGTTCCTCGCTGCCGTAGTGCGCAACCCGCGCGACCTGCTCGTCGCTCAGCGTCGGGAAGGTCTGCGCCTCGCGCGCATAAGGGTCGGTCGGATCGCCGGCCTCAGCGTTGGTGCTGTCGTTCATCGCCATCGCACCAGTTTAGCGCCACACGGTGAAACGCGCGAGGCGATACTTGGCTCCGCCACATCCACAAGGGCGGCTCGCCACCGCGACGTCAAGATTTCGCTTTTGCTGCTTCGTGTGATGGTTTTGTCTCCCGAACTCATTTCCGAGGCTAATGCGGCGGAACGCCAAGCGCATAAGTTTTAATCTATTTCCACATCGACGCATCGGCAAAACGACGGGAACCTGGCGTTGAGAGCATTTTCGACGCTGCTTCGATAGGAGCAAACATACGACCGCTCTTCCCGCATTGAGCCGCGGAACGCCGTGATATGACGTGTACCTGCTTTAGCTCTATCAGTATCCAAGGGAATCGTGTTGGGCGCGGTGCCCTCGCATTCGCGAGGATTCTCTTGGTTTCTTCGACATCACTTAATCAAACCCCCTGACGTGGACGCCAGTTGTAAGTTGCTGCGCGCCGCTCGGAAGGGGCTTCACGCGTAGCCACCTATTGGTCTGAATCGCCAACGACAGTAGCAAAGAAGTTTGGGCATTGGCCAGATCGAGACCTCAGGCGGCACCATTGGCAAGAGGTCGCTGCCCTGTACGGCGCACCTGTCACGATTCGCCGGTGCGGCATCCTCCTTCCGAGGCACTTGTCCTCTGCCCCGGAAGGGTTGGCAGCCAAAACCGGCCCTCCGATTTGCCGTCGGCAACGCGCCATAATGCGATCTAACGGAGTGGCCTCTTCCATGATCCGCCGGGACGATCATCATGATTTCAGGACCAAACGTGATCGGGAGTTGATAGCGTGGATCAGAAGAAGTTTCTTACCGTTGAAGAAGTCGCCGCCCGTTACCGAGGCGAGGTTAGCACGGGGACCCTCAGGAACTGGCGTGCCATGCGCGTCGGACCGGCGTTCGTGAAGATCGGCAAGGCGGTTCTCTACCCTGTTGACGAACTCGACGCATGGGACGAGAAAAATTTGGTCGCTTGTCGTGCGTCAAGGGAAGCGATCTCTCTCGAACGGGATCAAGCGTGATGATCACGTGCTATCATTATCTACCGCTCCCAAAAGCCGCGCCCAGTGGTGTCACTGAAGACAGAAAGTACTATTTATATCAACCCTTTGATTGATGCCGAGCGGTTCATCCACAACCATCCCTCCGGCGACCCGACCCCCTCCGGCGCCGATGTCAGGATGACCAAGGAACTCGTCGACATCGCTAAGCCGCTCGGCCTGGCGATCCACGACCACATCATCGTCGGCCGCGACGGCCATACCAGCTTCAAGGGGCTGGGATTGATCTGACCCCCGTCCGTTCGCGTCGTCATCGTTCCGGCGGCAGCCAGCCGGGCGCCGGAAGCCACCGTAGAGAACTGCGCCCTATGACCGATTGCGGAGCTGCGCCGCTTCGCGGCTCGCCTGGGATGACGCGTGGTGTCTGCGCGCAGAGAGCTACACCTCCCGCATCTCGATCCCGAACTCACCGAGCCGGCGCATCAGATGGCCCGTATCGACCAGCATCTCCGGCAGATACAGTCCGGGCCCCGGCCGCCCTTTGCCGGCAAGCCCCAGCAGCCCCTCGATTGCCACCGCGATGCCCTTGGCGCTGAGCGCCGCATAGCCGCCGGGGTCGACCAGTTCCCAGCGGAAGCGGCCCTGGCGGCCGTCGCGGCGCCGGCCCTCGATCTCGACGATCACCTCATGCGAGGGCGGCTCGCCGCGTTGCGTGCTGGCGGTCTCGCCCTCGGCGAAATCGACCCGCAGCGAAGCCGCCTCGGTCTGCGACAGGCTGAAGACGTCGATCAGGCCGACCGTGACGCCCTGATGCGTCCGCCCGTCGACGCCGGCGAAGGCGCGCTGCGTCTGCGGCGGCCCGATCCAGCGCCAGAGCCCGCCGGCCTTGACCAGCGGCGCCGGGCCGATCGCGCCGATCCGCTCCATGTCGCGCTGCGAGGCCGGCCCCAGCGGGTCGGCCGGGTCGAACACCAGCCCGAGCTCGATCGCCTCGATCTTGTCGAAGTCGCGGGCCAAGTGCAGCGCGGCCAGCGCCGGCACCGAGCCCATGCCGTGGCCGAGCAGGACGACCGGCCCGGCCGCCGGATCGCGGATGAAGCCGGCGACGGCCGGCCCGATCTCGAAGACGCCGTCCGAGAGCGCGATGTAGCCGGCCCGGCGCGAGGCTGCCCAGCGCTGCGTGCGCAGCGACGGGTCGCGGACGGCAGTCAGGACCACAACGGGATTCAGATCCACCGGCAGGCGAAGATCGTCGCGCTCGAGATCGAGCGGCGCGGCCTCGGCATGGCCGAGTTCGCGCGCCAGCGCCGCCGCCTTGCCGGTATCGCGCCCGGCGATGACCAGCGGCAGAGCCGGATGGAGCTGCCGCAGCGCGCGTGCGGTGCGCGCGCCGACGCTGCCATAGCCGCCCAGGATCAGGACGGGACCGGGTCGAGCCTCAGCCATCGGCCCGGCCCTCCGTGAAGGTTGCGCCGAACTCCTTCATCCGGGCGATGTAGTAGGACGGCTCGATGATGCTGTCGGGGAAGTAGAGGCCCGGCTCCAGCTTTCCGCCGCCGGCAAGCCCGAGCGCCCGCTCGGTCGAGAGCGCGACGCCGAGCGCCGTCAGCGGCGCCTGCCCTTGCGGGTGGACGATCTCGTGGCGGGCGCGCCCGGTCTCGCCGGAGTGCAGGGTGCCCTCGATCTCGATCACCGTCTCGGTCGAGAACGGCGCGCCGCGCCGGCGGCTGGCCGAGACGTCGAAGACGAGGTCGAAGCGGATGTTTCTCGCCGCCGTCCCGGTGGCCAGACTGAGCACGTCGAGCGGGCCGTAGGCGCTCGCCGGCAGTTCGACGCCGTCGACGCTGCGATAGCGCGCCCTGGCCTCCTCCCCGGCGATCCAGGCGAAGCTGCCGTCCTTCAGCGAGAGCGACGCGGCGCCGGCCTTGGTGATGCGTTCGAAATCGGCCCAGGCGGCGGCCCCACCCATGTCCTGCTCGTCGAGCAGCACGCCGACGCGGATCGACTCGATCCTGCGATAGGCCCTGGCATATTCCAGCGTGGGGAACAGCGCCGCGCCGGCGAGCCACTGGCTGGCGAGGATGACCGGCGCCGCCTGCGGCGCGTGGATGAAGCGGGCCACTTCGATGCCGATTTCGAAGGCGCCGCTGGAAACGCTGAGATGCGCGACGCCCTGGCGCTGCGCATAGGCCAGGGCATGGCTCCAATCGTCCTTGACGAAGACGATCACGGCGCTGAAGCGGGCATCCTCTGCGAGGCCGAGATCGGGCCGGGACAGATCGGCGGCGACCGCCTGCAGGCCGAGGCGATCCGCCACGGCTTGCGCCCTGGCGAGGTCGCGCCCGGCAATGGTCACCGGCAGCTCCGGATGCAGTCGGCGCAGGGCGGCGGCGGTCTGTGCGCCGACGACCCCCGAGCCGCCGACGATGAGGACGGGATCAAGACTGCTTGACATGGACAATTCTCCTGGCGGATGCGAAGCCATGGGGGCTTGGACACTACTAAAAGTAACTTACTTTTAGTAGTGATGTAATTCGCCTTGTGTCAAGCGGCCTTGCCGAAGGTTCCTGAATCGACATGTCACCCGCCTCCGCCCGCAAGCTGCCGAAGCCCGAGCGCCGCGAGCAATTGCTCGACTGCGCGCTCGCGATCGTGCGCGAGGACGGCACGGAGGCGCTGACGCTCGGCCGCCTCGCCGAGCGCGCCGGCGTCAGCAAGCCGATCGCCTACGACCATTTCGGCACGCGCGAGGCGCTGATCATCGCGCTCTATCGCCGCATCGACGACCGCCAGAGCGAGCTGCTCGCCGAGGCACTGCGCCGCGTCGAGCCGCGGCTGGAGCCGGTTGCCGCGGAGATCGCCGGCGCCTATATGGACTGCACCCTCACGGTCGGGCCCGAATGGCACGCGCTCTCGGCCGCGCTGAAGGGCAGCGAGGCGATGGAGACCGTGCAGCGCGAGCTGATCGCGCGCTATCTCGGATTCTATCGCGCCGCCCTGGCGCCGTTTGCGCCGGCGCTGCCGCCGCAGGATCTGGAGCTTCGCTGCGCCGGCATCCTCGGCGCGGCAGACGCGATCTCGTTCGAACTGCTGCGCGCCACCGTCGACCGGCGGCGGGCCGCCGCAACCCTGGCCGGGTTGATCGTCGCAGCGCTCCGCGCCCCCGCCGGCTGAGTTCGCGCCGCTGCCGAATTGCGTCCGGCGCCGCCCCGGTCCGACCTGCCCAGGAAACAGGCAGCCCTAGCCAAAGTACTTGGCAACAGACCTCTTTCCGAACCGGAGCGAATGCGCATAGGCTACCTCAAACCGGGGAAGATGCCTGCATGGTCGCGTTCGATGAGATGACGGGGGGAGAAGGCGGATTGCGCCCGGCCTATGCCGAGCTCGACCGCTGGCTGAAGGAGGCGCCGCCGGAGATGCTGGCGCTGCGGCGCTCGCAGGCGGAGCTGTTCTTCCGCCGCATCGGCATCACCTTCGCCGTCTATGGCGACGAGGATTCGACCGAGCGCCTGATCCCCTTCGACATCATCCCGCGGGTCCTGACCAAGCCGGAATGGACCAAGCTGGAGGCCGGCCTGCGCCAGCGCGTGACGGCGATCAACATGTTCCTCGCCGATGTCTACGGCCCCAAGGAATGCATCAAGGCCGGCATCATCCCGGCCGACCTGGTCTATCGCAACGCCTGCTACCAGCTCGAGATGGTCGATTTCCAGGTGCCGCACGGCATCTACTGCCACATCGCCGGCATCGACATCGTGCGCGTCGATGCCGACACCTTCTATGTGCTGGAGGACAATGCGCGCACGCCGTCGGGCGTCTCCTACATGATGGAGAACCGCGAGGTGATGCTCAGGCTCTTCCCGGAGCTGTTCGCCACGCACCGCGTCGCACCCGTCGACAACTATCCCGACCAGTTGCTGGCGACCCTGCGCTCGGTCGCGCCGCGCTCGGCTCCGAGCGACCCGACGATCTGCCTGCTGACGCCCGGCCAGTTCAATTCGGCCTTCTACGAGCACTCGTTCCTGGCCGACAAGCTCGGCGTCGAGCTGGTCGAGGGCTCGGACCTGCTGGTCAAGGACGATGTCGTCTACATGCGGACCACGCAGGGTCCCAAACGCGTCGACGTGATCTACCGCCGGATCGATGACGAGTTCATCGACCCGCTGGTCTTCCGCGGCGATTCGGTGCTCGGCGTACCCGGCATCATTGGGGCCTACAAGGCCGGCAACGTCACGCTGGCGAACGCGGTCGGCACCGGTGTCGCCGACGACAAGGCGGTCTACAGCTACATGCCCGAGATCGTGAGGTTCTTCACCGGCGAGGAGCCGATCTTGAAAAACGTCCCGACCTTCCGCTGCCGCGAGCCCGAGGCCAACGCCTATGTCCTCGACAATCTCGACAAGCTCGTGGTCAAGGAGGTCAACGGCTCGGGCGGCTACGGCATGCTGGTCGGCCCGCACGCCAGCAAGGTCCAGATCGAGACCTTCCGCAAGAAACTGAAGGCGGCGCCCGAGGGCTTCATCGCCCAGCCGACGCTGGCGCTCTCGACCTGCCCGACCTTCGTGGCCTCGGGCGTCGCGCCGCGCCATGTCGATCTGCGGCCCTATGTGCTTTCGGGCGCGAACGGCATCTCTTGCGTGCCCGGCGGCCTGACCCGCGTCGCCCTGAAGGAAGGCTCCCTCGTCGTCAATTCGAGCCAGGGCGGCGGCACCAAGGACACCTGGGTTCTCGATGCATGAAACTGTCCGCGATATCCGAACCGACGCCTCCGACACACCGCGCCTCATCGCGAAAAGGCCCGATCTGATCATGCTCTCGCGCACAGCCGACGCCCTCTACTGGGTCTCCCGCTATGTCGAGCGGGCGGAGTACCTGGCCCGCATCCTCGACGCCACCATGCGCCTGACAAACCTGCCCTCCTCCTATGGCGGCGCCGGCAGCGAATGGCAGAGCGCGGTCTCCACAGCCGGCTGCGACGACACCTTCGCCAAGGTCTATGACGAGGCCAACGAGCGCAATGTCTGCGACTTCCTGACCTTCAACCCCGACAATCCGTCCTCGATCCGCAACTGCTTCGCGCTCGCCCGCTCCAATGCGCGCGCCGTGCGCACCGCACTGACCTCGGAGATGTGGGACGCGCTCAACGGCGCCTGGCTGGAACTGCAGCGCTTCGAGAAGAAGCGCATGGACCGCGAGGAGTTCGCCCGCTTCCTCGACTGGGTGAAGAACGTCTCGCTGGTCTTCGACGGCTCGGCCTACCGCACCATGCTGCGCGACGACGGCTATTGGTTCTCGCGCCTCGGCGTCTATGTCGAGCGCGCCGACAACACCGCCCGCATCCTCGACGTGAAATACCATGTCCTGCTTCCCGAGAACGAGAAGGTCGGCGGCTCGCTCGACTATTTCCAGTGGACCACGGTGCTGCGCGAGGTTTCGGCGCTGACGGCCTATCACTGGGTCTATCGCGAGGCGGTGAAGCCGCTTTTGATCGCCGACCTCCTGATCCTGAACCGGCGCATGCCGCGCTCGCTGGCTGCCTGCTACGAGAACATCTCGCGCTTTCTCGACCTGCTCGGCGATTCCTACGGCCGACAAGGCCCGGCCCAACGCCAGGCGCGCAAGACGCTCGCCAATCTGTCGAGCACCAGCATCGACGACATCTTCCAGCACGGGCTGCACGAGTTCATTTCCGACTTCATTACGGAGAACAACCGCCTCGGCGGCACCATCATCGAGCAATATCTGGAATGAAGCGATTTCGGAGCTGACAGCGATTCTTCCGATGAAGCGAATTCTGCAATGAAGACTTGCGGCAGGCTCGCTTCCGCCAGCGCAGGCCGCTACACAGACGCCGAGCACAGCCTTCAGACCTGCGACCCCGCCGAGACGTAAGCGACTGCCATGCGGATCCGGATTTCACATTCGATCAGTTACGCCTATGCCGAACCGGCGCGGCAGATCACGCAGATCCTGCGGCTGACCCCGCGCGACCATGACGGACAGCACGTCATGTCATGGCGGATCGAGCCGACGATCGACGGCCGCATCCGCACCGGGCAGGATCCGTTCGGCAACCTGACCCACACCTTTTCCGCAGACGGGCCGATTTCGAGCCTCGCCATTCAGGTCAGCGGCCTGATCGAGACCACCGATCTCGCCGGCGTCGTGCGTGGCGGGCTTGAGCGCGTGCCGCCCGAGGTGTTCCACCGCGACACGCTGCTGACCACGCCCGACGAGGCCCTGCGCGGCTTCGCCGAGGAGGTGGCCGCCGGCGTCGACAGCGATCTCTCGAAGATGCATGCGCTGATGGACACGCTGCATGTGGAGATGACCTGCCACCCGACCGAGAAGCGGATAGGCGTCGGCGCGGCGGCCGCTTTCGTGGCGCGCGCGGGCATCGCGCAGGACGTCGCCCATGTCTTCATCACCTGCGCCCGCCATCTCGGCGTGCCGGCGCGCTATGTCTCGGGCTATGTGGCGCAGACCGACGCCCTGCCCCATCCCAGCGGCGCCCATGCCTGGGCCGAGGCCTATCTCGCCGACTACGGCTGGATCGGCTTCGACTGCGCCAACGGCCTGTGCCCGATCGACACCCATATCCGCGTCGCAGCCGGGCTCGACTATGCCGACGCCGCGCCCGTGCGCGGCGCGCGCAAGGGCGGCGACGGCGAGAATCTCGCCGTGCTCGTCAGCGCACGCCAGGCCGACGGCAGAACCGCCAATCAGTGACCCGCGAGCCGCCAGGGCGGCCGACCCTTCCCAGACGAGGAATTGAACCCGTGACCTATTGCGCCGGAGTCCTCGTCCAGGACGGGCTGGTGATGATCGCCGATACCCGCACCAATGCCGGGCTCGACGACGTCTCGACCTTCCGCAAGCTGCATGTCTTCTCCTGGCCGGGCGACCGCACCTTCGGCCTGATGACGGCGGGCAACCTCTCGGTGACGCAATCCGTCGTCAGCCTGCTGCATGAGGGCGTGCCCAACCCCGAGACCGGCGAGCAGGACACGCTGCAGAACGCCCCGACCATGTTCCGGGCCGCCCAGCTCGTCGGCCGCGCCATCCGCACCGTGCGCGAGCTCGACGGCCCGGCGCTGCGCGAGGCCGGGGTCAAGTTCGACGTCTCGATGCTGTTTGGCGGCCAGATCAAGGGGCAGACCATGCGCCTCTTCCACATCTACGGCGCCGGCAACTTCATCGAATGCGGCATGGACGCACCCTTCCTGCAGATCGGCGAGCACAAATACGGCAAGCCGATCCTCGACCGCGCCGTGACCTACAAGACCCATCTCTACGATGCGTTGAAGGTGGCGCTGATCTCGATGGATTCGACCATGCGCTCCAATCTCGGCGTCGGCCTGCCGATCGACCTGCTGGTGCTGCGCCGCGACGCCGACGAGCCCGAGCTCAACCGGCGCATCGAGGCCGGCGAACCTTATTTCCACGATCTGCGCGAGCGCTGGTCGGCCGCACTGCGGGCCGCGCATACGGCGATCCCGCGCCCGCCCTATGGACCATCTTCCAGTTGAGGCTTCGCCTGCAGGCCTATTTTTGCGCCTGCCGTCTGCTTTCTGGCAACGGGATGTCAACGTTCCGGTGCCAGAGTGCCTGACCGGTGACCTCTGGAACGTCTGATGCATTCGCCTGCCATCGCGAAGTTCGGCAACGCTGATCCCTCCGCGCGGATGCTCAGGGGCACGCTCGCGACATTGGGCTGCGCCTTCCTGCTCGCGCTGGGCGCCGCTGCCGCGATCGTCGTCGCCATCACCAACGATGCCAACCGCCTTGAGGCCGCGCGCCAGCGAGACCGGGTCGGCGCCGCCTTCGACAGCCAGACGCGGCTGCGCCAGCTCAGGCTCGACAACCTCACCGCCACCGGAGAATTGCAGACCGCCCTGAGGCAGCCCGCGCCGCTCGCCGCGCTCCAGAGCGCCTTTGTCGCCCTGAGCAGCCGCTTTCTTGAGTTCGACGGCGCCTACATCGTCTCGGCTTCGGGCCGCGTTTTCGCCGGCGTCGAAGGCGGCCAGCACGCCGGACAGGCCGGCTATGACGGGCTGAAGCACTATCACCACCGGATTCCCGGCGCGCCCACGCACGCCAGGCCGTCGCGGAATGAAGCCGAAGGCGCGCTGCCCGATGGCGCGGCCGCCGTTGTCTTTGACGGGCACGAAGCGCTGGTGCTCTTCGTCAGCGAACTGAAAACGGTCGTCAATCCCGTGATCGCCGCCCGCGCCGGGCCGATCCACCTCGTCGGCTATCGCCGCATGACGAGCGCCATGCTGCTCGATCTGTCGGAGCGCTACCGCATCGCAGATGTCCGACTGGTCGGCAAAAGGCCGGCCGACGAGCTCAGCAGCCTGCCTGTGCTCGGCCCCGATGGAACGCCCCGGGCCTGGCTGGCATGGGCCCCCGAGCGCCCGGGCGACGCCATGCTGCGCCAATTCCTCTGGGCGCTGATCGCGGTGGGCCTGCTGTTCTGCGGCATCTTCATCTATGTCATGCAACGCCTGCGCGGCGCGGCGCGCGAGATCGCGTTGCGGGAGCTCCAGATCCAGCGCCTCGCCGGCCAGGACGAACTCTCCTTGCTGCCGAACCGGCGCACGTTCGATCTCAGGCTCGACCAGGAACTCGCACAGCTCGGCCGGACCGGCGCGAAGCTCGCCATCCTCCTGCTCGACCTCGACCGCTTCAAGGCCGTCAACGACACCTATGGCCACACTGCCGGCGACGAGTTGATCCGTCAGGTCGCGGAACGGCTCTCGGGGATGATGCGGCTCGGCGACACGGTCGCGCGGCTCGGCGGCGACGAATTCGGCATCATCCAGACCAACATGCTCGACCCGTCCGGCTGCGCGGCGCTGGGCGAACGCATCCTGGAAAGCCTGACGCAGCCCTTCGAGATCATGGGCGTCGAGACCACGATCGGCTGTTCGATCGGCATCGCGCTGGCGCCGCAGGACGGCGTCGATCGCGAATCCCTGCTCAAGCTCGCCGATACCGCCCTCTACGAATCGAAGAACAATGGCCGCAACCGCTATTCCTTCTTCGAACCGGGCATGAACCGCGCGCTGCAGGTCAAGCGCATGGTCGAGGAGGATCTGCGCCGCGCCATCGCCGCCGACGAACTCGTGCTGCACTACCAGCCGCAGGTCTCGATCGACGGCTCGACCCTGGTCGGCGTCGAGGCGCTGGTGCGCTGGCCCCACCCCGTCCATGGCATGGTGCCCCCCTCGGAGTTCATCGGCATCGCCGAGGAGCGCGGACTGATCGTTCCGCTGAGCGAATGGGTGCTGCGCCGCGCCTGCACCGAGGCCAGGCGCTGGGAGGGCCTTAGGCTCGCCGTCAACGTCTCGCCGATCCAGTTCCGCCACAAGGACTTCGTCGCCAACGTTATCCGCATCCTCGACGAGACCGGCTTCGACCCGAGCCGGCTCGAACTCGAACTGACCGAGGGCGTCGTCGTCGAGGATGCCGACGCGGCCGAAACCGCGATGATGGATCTGCGCGGCCACGGCATCGGGCTGGCGCTCGACGATTTCGGCACCGGCTATTCGAGCCTGATCTATCTGCGCCGCTTCGCCTTCGACAAGATCAAGATCGACCGCTCCTTCCTCGAATACATGGAGACAACCGGGGAATCCGCGATCCTGGTGCATTCGATCGCGCATCTTGGCCGGGCGCTCGGCCTGCGCGTCTGCGCCGAGGGCGTCGAGACCGCCGAGCAGCACCGTTTCCTGCAGGCGATCGGCTGCCACGAACTGCAGGGCTTCCTGTTCTCCAAGGGCGTCCCTGCCGACGAGATCGACCGCCTGCTGGCGCTCGATGCGCCGTTCGCGGCAGTTCTGGCGGCGGCCTGAGCGTCAGAACAGACCGGAAATGCCGCTGATGATCGCGTAGGCGAAGCCGGCGCTCAGCATCAGCCCGACAGCCCCGATCAGCGCACCGGCAATGATGAACAGCCCGTCGCGCTCGACGAGGCCCAGGCCGACGAGGCAGACCGCCAGCCCGAGCGGGATCTGCCCGATGAAGGGCGCGGCCACGATCAGCCCCAGCGCCAGCACGAGAATGAGCAGGCCGAGCACGGGGATGGCCGCAGCGCCCCCCAGCACCGTCAGACGCGGCCGCGAAATCCGCTCCAGTCGCGTCAACGCAGGCAAAGCCCGCGCGACGGCCTTGGCGAGTTCGGCCTGGCCGATGCTCTTCGACAGCAGCGCCTGCGGCAGCCAGGGCATGGCGCGGCCCGACAGCATCTGTGCGGCGACGAAGGCCAGTACGAGCCCGCAGATCAGTGGGATCGGCGGCGGCATCGGCAGGCAGTTCGGCAGCCCGAGCAGCACGACAAGCAGCGCATAAGCCCGGTCCTGCAGCGCGCCGATGATGGTCGCGACGCTGATGCGCGCGCCGGGCAGCGCCGCCAACGCCGTCAGGAGGTTCGATGTACGAAGCTGGATGGGCACGCGCGGTCGGCCGGGTCGGGGCGGGACCAGCGGCCTAGCACGCGCGCGACGCGCGCAACAAGGGTGCGCGGCGCTGCCGTTCAATGCAGCGTGAGCACACCGTTCACATTCACGATCTCGGCCGGGCGGATCAGGCGCGAATGCGCCACCGTGACGGAATGCAGCGGTCCTTCGAGTTCGCGCGTCCAGAAATCGAGGAAACCATGCAGCTCGGGAAAGCGCGGGGCGAGGTCGTATTTCTGCCAGATGAAGGTCTGGAGCAGGCTCGGATGATCCGGCATGCGGTAGAGTATCGTCGCCGTGGTCAGTCCGTAGCCTGCCAGTTGCCGGATGAAATCCGTCGATGCCATCGTCACTCTCCCCTCTTGCGAACAGGAATGATGCTTAGCCAGATATGTCGAGGCTGCTCCCGACTGGTTAACAAAGACTTGCAAGCCTCCTGCCAAGCTGCTGCAATCTGAGCGTGCGCGCTGGCCCTGCCGCCACCCGCAGCGTCGGTGAGAGTGCGGATGGGGTGGCTTCGCGCATGGAGTGTATCGGTTCCGCTCGCCGTCCTGGCGTGCGTCCTCACCGCGCCTCAAGCGCGTGCCGAAGACGAACTCGGCGAACGCGATCCGGTTTCCACGGTGCTTTTCGCCTCGCTCGAAGCCGGCCCGGCCAAGCGCTTTGCCGCCTTCGGCCTGAAGCGTGCGATCACCGGTGGACTGGACGCCAGCGGCTTCCGCGCCCTGATCAAGCTCGGCGGCGCACATCAGACGCCGAACGGTCCGCGCCCGCGCGGCAATCTCTACAAGGCCGAAGCTCAGGCGCTGCTCGGTTATGAATGGCGCCTCGGCGACACCTTCGTCTCGCTCTATGCAGGGTCCGACTACGAGGAGGAGTTCCGCGTCTGCGGCTGCGCCGTCTCGGTGACGACGCGCTTCGGCGCGCGCCTGCAGGGCGACCTCTGGGCGACACCGACGCGCGAAACCATGCTGCAGGCCAGCGCCTATGTCTCGACTATGGACCGCCGGCTCTGGGGCCGGCTGGCTGGCGGATGGGCTATCCCGCTTGGTCTTTATGTCGGACCCGAAATCGAGACCTATCGCCAGACCGGCTACCACAAGCTCAGATTCGGCCTCCACGCGACGGGCTTCAGGCTGTTTGGCCTGAGCTGGCGGTTGTCGGGCGGTTGGCAGACGACCAGCGACCGTCCGGGCGAAGCCTATGCGACGCTTGGCGTTCACTGGCGGCGTTGAGAGCTATTCCAGCGCATCGAGAAACCGCGTCGCGTCGGCTGCGATCTCGGCCCGCCGGTCCGGCGTCATCTTCGCCAGCGTGCTGTAGGGCATCGCCATGCGCGGATTGCGCCCGAGCCTCGCTTCGTTCTCGATCAGGAAGTTCCAGTAGAGATAGTTGAACGGACAGGCGCGCACGCCGGCCTTGGCCTTCACGTCGTAGGTGCAAGCCCCGCAGTAATCCGACATGCGGTCGATATAGGCTCCCGACGCGGCATAGGGCTTCGAGCCGAGCAGGCCACCATCGGCCCACATCACCATACCATGGGTGTTGGGCAGCTCGACCCAGTCATAGGCATCCGCATAGACGGCGAGATACCATTCCTCGATCTGCGCTGGCGCGATGCCGGCCAGCAGCGCGAAATTGCCCGTCACCATCAGCCGCTGGATGTGATGCGCATAGGCATGTCGGCGCGTATCGCCGATGGCTTGCGCCAGGCAGTTCATCTTGGTCTCGCCGCTCCAGTAGAACCAGGGCAGCTTGCGCGTCGCCGACAGCGCATTGCTCTGCGCATAACCCGGCATTTCGAGCCAGTAGATGCCCCGGACATACTCCCGCCAGCCGATGATCTGGCGGATGAAGCCCTCCACCGCATTGAGCGGTGCATCGCCCTGTCGCCATGCCTCCTCGGCGGCGTGGCAAACCTCCAGCGGTTCCAGCAGGCCGCAATTGAGGTAAGGCGAGATCAGGCTGTGGAAGAGGAACGGCTCGCCCGTCTTCATCGCATCCTGATAGTCGCCGAAGCGCGGCAGCGCCTCCGCGACGAAGCTCTCGAGAGCCTCCAGTGCGTCAGTCCGCGTCACGCCCCACCGGAACGGCTCAAGATCACCGAAATTCTCGGGGAAGCACTTGGCCACGAGAGCCAGCACCTCGCGCGTCGTCTTATCAGGCGGAAAACCGTCCCGAGCCGGCGGCGTCACGCCCTTGGGCAGCGCCTTGCGGTTCTCGGGGTCGAAGTTCCATTGCCCGCCCTCGGGCGCGTCACCCTCCATCAGCAGCCCGGTCTTCCTGCGCATCTCGCGGTAGAAGAACTCCATCCGGTAGCTCTTGCGGCCATGCGCCCATGCGGCGAATTCGGTGCGCGAGCAGATGAAACGCGTATCGGGAAAGACATGGAGTGGAACGCCGACCTCCTCGCGCCAGTCCTGCATCATCTCCCACACTCGCCACTCGCCGGGCTCGGTGACGACGACGGCGTCGGGCTTGTGCCGCGCGACCGCGCGCATGAGTTCGCCGCCGAATGAGCCGGTGTTGGCGGGATCGTCGAGCGCGATGTAATCGACCCGCACGCCCTCATCCTTCAGGCCTTGCGCGAAATGGCGCATGGCCGAGAGGATCAGCGCGATCTTCTGCTTGTGGTGCCCGACATAGGAGGTCTCTTCCCCGACCTCGACCATCAGCACGATGTCCCGTACGGGATCGAGCCCATCCAGCGCCGAGAGCGCGCGGGTGAGCTGGTCGCCGAGGATGAAGCGCAGCGCGCCCATCAGAGCATGGCGCGAAAAAGTGGGAACCGGTTTTTCGCTGAAGCCATGCGACTGCCCACCGGTCAGCCTTTCGTACGCAGGGATGAACGACCGCCATCGACGCCGATGATCTGGCCGGTAATCCAGGACGCCTCCTGCGAGACGAGCAGCGCCGCAAGCGGGGCGATGTCCCCGGGCTCGCCCAGCCGCTGCATGGGGTGCAGCTCCGCGATCGCCCTGGCCATCGCTTCGTTGCCGGTCAGCGCTCTGGCGAGGGGCGTCTTCGTCAGCGACGGCGCGATGCAGTTGACCCTGATCTTCGGCGCAAGCTCGGCGGCAAGCGCCAGCGTCAGTCCCTCGACCGCGCCCTTGGCCATGGCGACCGAGGCATGGGCGGCAAAACCCTGCGCCACCGCGACCGTCGAGAACAGCACGATGCCGGCCGTTCCCTCGGCCTGTTTCAGCGCCGGCAGCGCCGCTTGAATCGCCTTGGCAGCGCCGAGCGCGTTGATGCTGAAATCCTTCAGGAAATCCGCATCGCTCAAGCGGCCTATCGGCTTCAGATTAATGGTGCCGATCGCATAGACCAGACCCGCCAGCTCCCCACCAGCGGAAGCGGCCTCCGTCGCCCGGGCGAACACCGCATCGTCCGTGACATCGCCCACCGTGAAACCAGCCCCGAACTCGCCGGCCGCCGCCTCGAGTTTGCCGGCGTCGCGACCGACAAGGTGCAGGCGATACCCGCGCGCATGCAGCGCCCGCGCGGTTGCGGCCCCGATCCCGCCGCCGCCGCCATAGATCAAAACCGTTCCGGCCATTCACTGATGCCTTTTCAGCGCTATCTGCTGGCGTGAGCCCGTCCATGAGAGAACTAGGGCGGCGCTGACGAAGGGCGAGACACACATGGCCAAGATGGTGCGCAAGGGCGATCTGCCGCACAAGCTCTGCCTGCACTGCGCCCGCCCCTTCGCATGGCGGAAGAAGTGGGAGAGGGTCTGGGACGAGGTGAAATACTGCTCGGAGCGGTGCCGGCGGGAGGCGCGGGAAGGAAGCCGCTATTCCTGAAGCGCGGAGACGATGTCGGTCTGGGCGAACTCCTTGCCTACGAAAAGCAACGGGCAATCATGACGCTTGGCTACCGCATAGGCGAAACAATCACCGAAATTCAGACCGGCGGGATGGACGCCACGACCCCACACCGCATGAGCCGCCGCGGCACGGCGCGCTTCCGGCTCATCGACGATGACGACCGTCATCGCAAGACGCTGCAACAAGGCGTCGAGCGCACGCGTCATATGGCGGGGTTCGGCCACCAGCACGGCTTCCGCAAGGGTGCCTGCTGATATCAGGATACGGGACGCGGAGATCAGCGCGGCTTCACAGGCCGGGCCGCGCTGCTCGCCAAGCAGGATAGCCAGCAGCGCCGAGGTATCGACGACGATCACCTCGGAAGGCCGTCTTCGTCGTAGAGAAAGTCCTGGCTGCTGGCCGCATCGGGCCCATTCAGCGCTTCGGGCGGAACCATGCGCTTTGCCTCTTCGATGATCCGACGCTTCTCTGTCGCCGAAAGTCGGCGCTCGACCGGCTCCAACCGAACGACGGGAAGGCCATGACGCGTCAACACCACGTCCTCGCCAGCCTGAGCGCGCCTGACGAGTTCGGTGAGTTGCCCCTTGGCTTCACTGACGGGAACATTCATCAGACGCATCCTTCCTCCAGAGGCATCTCATATTAGACCACTCTCTAGTCCAATTTAACGCCCGCCCGTCAGCGCCCTCAACGCCTCGGGCGTATCGACATCCAGCGCGATCGCCGGGTCGTCGAGCGGGACCTCGATCACGGCGTCGCCGGCTTCGTCGAGCAGACGCCGCGCGCCCTGGTCGCCCGACAGGTCGGCCACCGCCGCAAACAGGCCCCGCGCCAGCAGCACCGGATTGCCGCGCTGGCCGAACAGCGTCGGCACCACGGCCAGCGCCTCAGCCTGCTCCGCGAAGACCTGCGCCAGCCGGTCGATCACGGCCGGCGTCACATTCGGCATGTCGCCGAGGGAGACCACAACGCCCGGCGTTTCCGACGGCAACGCCGCAAGCCCCGCCTTGACGGAACCCGCCAGACCACCTGCAAAATCCGAATTATGGACGAGGCTGACGTCGAGCCCTTCAAGCGCGGCCTCGACCTCAGCGCGCTGGTGCCCCGTCACCACGATCACCGGCGCGGCCCGCGAGGCCAGTTGCGCCTCGACGGCGTGGCGGACCATCGGCTTGCCACGCACCGTCTGGAGCAGCTTGTTGTCCGGTCCCATCCGGGTCGAGCGGCCAGCCGCCAGCACGAGGCCGGCGACGGGCGCGGCCTCCAGCCGCTCCGGCGCACGCGGCTGCGGCCGCGAGACGATCTCCATCAAAAGCCCGCCGACGCCCATCGCCTGGATGTCGCCGCGCTTGACGGCAATGCCTGCGAGGCAGCGCTGCAGCACCCAGTCGAAGCCGTTCTCCTTGGGCGAACGCGCACAGCCCGGCGCGCCGATCACCGGCTTGCCGGCAAGCTCGCCGATCAGCAGCAGGTTGCCGGGATCGACGGGCATGCCGAGATGTTCGATCCGCCCGCCGGCCTCCAGCAGCGCCTGCGGGATGACGTCGCGCCGGTCGGTGATGGCCGAGGCGCCAAAGACGACGACGATGTCGGACGGGCCTTTCGCCATGGCCGCGATCGCCTCGGCCAGAGGCGCGCTCTCATGCGGAACCCGCTGGTCGGCAAGGAGCGCGGCCCCGGCCGGCGCAAGCCGCTCGGCCATGACCCGCAGCGTCTTGTCGATCACCGAGGGTTTCAAGCCGGGCAGCAGCGTCGAGATGACGCCCACCGACATCGGCCGGTAGGCCGCGACCGAGATCGGAGCCACGCCCGACAAGGCTTCCAAGGCCGTCCCGACCAGCGCCTCGGGCAGGCCATAGGGGATGATCTTGACGGTGCCGACCATCTCGCCCGCCACGACGGCCTTCATCGCCGGCAGCGTCGCGACGGTGATCGCCTCGTCGATCCGGTTCAGCGCATCGATCGCTGCGATGTCCAGCCTCAGCACCCCTGCCGCCTGCGCGAACAGGTTGACGCGGCCGGTGAAGGCCTTTTCGACCGTGACGCCCTGTCCTGCCAACGCCGCCGCCAGCCGCGTCGCCGCCGCGTTCTCGTCGATGTCGCCGGGCTCGAACCGGACCGCGACGAGTTCGGCGACGCCGGCCGCGTGCAGCCGGGCGATGTCGGCCGCTGTGATGGTCGCGCCCTTGCGGATGATGAGATCGCCGGCGCGCACGCTGTGGGCGGCGACGCACCCTTGCGCCTGCGCGATCGGCACCGATCCGAATTTCATCGTATCCGTCTCACGCCGCCGGCCGGCGCGGGCCGCGCAGGGTCGAGATGATCTCGCCCAGGATCGACAGAGCGATCTCGGCTGGCGAAACCGCGCCGATGTCGAGCCCGATCGGCGCGTGGATGCGGCCGATGGCAGCCTCGTCGAAACCGGCCGCCGTCAGGCGCTCGACGCGTTTTCCATGTGTCTTTCGGCTGCCGAGCGCACCGACGTAGAAGCACTGCGAGCGCAAGGCCGCCTCCAGCCCCGGATCGTCGATCTTGGGATCATGCGTCAGCGCGACGAAGGCCGTGTAGGCGTCGAGCCCGAGCGTCGCCAGCGCGGTGTCCGGCCATTCGGTCAGCAGTTTCACATCCGGGAAACGCTCGGGCGTCGCAAAGGCGGTGCGCGGATCGATGATGACGAGGTCGAGATCGAGCAGCTTCGCCATGGGCGCCATCGCCTGCGAGATATGCACCGCGCCGGTGACGACGATGCGCGGATGCGGCGCCTGCACGGTCAGGAAATACTGTGCGCCTTCGGCCTCGACCAGCGCGCTCTTGCCCATGCGCAACTGTTTCTCGAGCAGGTCCGCCAACGGGTCGGCTGCGATGTCGCCCGCCGTGACCAGCCGCTGCGCGCCACCCTCGATCGCGGTGACGAGGATCGCAGGCCGGCGGGCTGCCCGCTCGGCGTTAAGCGCAGCCAGGATGGCGATGTCCATGCGCTCAACCCTTGTCCGTCGCCAGCTTGACGCCGAGCCCGATCATCAGCGAACCGCCGAGCCATCGCCCTAAGGCGAAGCCGGCCTTGGTCTGCTTCATCCGGCTGACGACGACCGACGCGCCGAGAACGGTGACGAGATCGGCCGAGGAAAAGGCGAAGTTGACGATGGTGCCGAGGATCAGGAACTGCGCCCAGACCGGCAGGGAAGCGGACGGATCGACGAATTGCGGCAGGAGCGCGATGAAGAACAGCGCGACCTTCGGGTTCAGAATCTCGACGATGAATGAGTCGGTCAGCGCCCGCTTCACCGTCTTGGGCGGTGCGACCGGCCCGTCCGCCTGCGCGAGCTTCGTGCGGATCATGCCGATGCCGAGCCAGACCAGATACAAAGCGCCCGCCAGCTTCACCGCGACATAGAGTTCCGGCACATGCTTGAACACGGCCGAGAGACCGAAGGCCGCGGCCGCGACATGGACATAGCAGCCGAGATGGATGCCGAGCATCGCCATGAAACCCGCGCGCCTGCCATGCGCAATGGTCTGGGCCGCCGTGTAGAGCAGCGCGGGACCGGGGAAGTAGGCGACGAGCAGCGTCAGCGTCGCGAAGGCGGCAAGCGTCTCCCAGGAGGCCATCAGTTCACCTTTTCCACATAGACCCTGATACGCCCGCCGCAGGACAGGCCGACCTTCCAGGCAGTGTCGTCGGCGACGCCGAATTCCAGCATGCGCGGCTTTCCGTCGCCGATGACCTCGGCTGCCTCCTCGACCACCGCGCCCTCGACGCAGCCGCCCGAGACCGAGCCCTGGAAGTTCCCTTCCGCATCGATGACGAGATGCGAGCCGACCGGGCGCGGAGCCGAGCCCCAGGTCTCGACCACTGTGGCGAGCGCCACGCCGCGCCCGGCGCGCGCCCAGGCTTCGGCAGTGGAGAGGATGTCTGTGTCGGTGGAGATCATTGCGGTCCTCGCTATTCTGCCATCGACCATTACGCGCTTCCCCTCCCCCCTCGTGAGGAGGGGATAGGGGTGGGGGGCGGAAAGCAAGAGCGATCGGCCCGCCATTATGGCTGCCCGGCTGATGCCGTGCGGAATTTTCTGCCACGGCTCACCAAGCGGCACGCCCTCCATCCCCATACCCTTCCCCGCAAGGGGGAAGGGAGGAGCGCGTTCTTCGACGTTCACGAAAGATCATGCCTCACCCGGCCTTCTTCAACCACTGGCGCGGATCGCTTTTCCGGTCTGCGTCGGGCGCGAGCGCGGCGCAGAGATCGGCCATCGCAGCGAGGTTGTGGATCGGCCGGAACGAGTCGACATGGGGCAGCATGGCGCGGATGCCGCTGGCGCGGGCCTCGAAGGCGTCGAAGCGCAAGAGCGGGTTGAGCCAGACCAGTTGCCGGCAGGAGCGGTGAAGCCGGTCCATCTCGAAGGAGAGCTCGCCGTCGAGATGGCGCTCCAGCCCGTCGGTGAAGAGCAGGACCACCGCCCCGCCCGCCAGCACGCGGCGCGACCAGACGCGGTTGAACGTGTGCAGCGCCGTCGAGATGCGCGTGCCGCCCTCCCAGTCGGGCGCGGCGCGGCCCGCCAGCGCCAGCGCTTCGTCGGGATCGCGGGCGCGAAGCGAGCGCGTGATGTTGGTCAGCCGCGTGCCGAAGACGAAGGAATGCACGCGCCGGCGGTTCTCGGTGACCGCGTGCAGGAAATGCAGGAAGATGCGCGAATACTCCGCCATCGAGCCCGAGATATCGACCAGCGCGACGACCGGCGGATGCACCTGCGCCCGTTCGCGAAAGGCAAGCTCGATCGAGCCGCCGCCGCCGCGCAGCGATCGCCGGAAGGTGCGGCGCGGGTCGATTTTCAGCCCACGATGCGTCGGCTGGAAGCGCCGGGTCGGCACGGTGTCGTCGGGTAGACGCAAACCCGCGATCAATTGCTTGGCGCGGGCGATTTCCGTCGCGCTCATCTGGGCGAAATCGCGCGATTTCAGCGTCTCGGTGTCCGACAGCGTCATCCGCGCCGAAAGCTCGGTGAGTTCGGCTGGCGGCCGATCCTCCTCGACTTTGGGCGGCGCGAAGGCCTCGGCGACGCGCAACGCCCCGGCCTCAGCCTTCTCGGGCTGCGAGTCCGCGCCGGGCGAAACCGGCGACATCTGCGCCATCAGCTTCTCGATCAGCGCCCGCCTGCGCCAGAACAGGCGGAAGGCCTGATCGTAGACGACGCTGTCCTCATGTTTCTTGACGAAGATCGCATGCAGCGCCCAGTAGACGTCGTCGCGCGCGCCAAGCGCGCCATCGGCCAGAGCCTCGACGGCCTCGATCACCGCGCCGGGCCCGACGGGCACGCCGGCAATACGCAGCGCGCGGGCAAAATAGGCGATGTTTTCGGGGAGTTTGCCGGTCATTGAGACGAGATCGTTGTGACAGCCACAACGCCTCTACCCTTCTCCCGGATGGGAGAAGGTGGCCCGGAGGACCGGATGAGGGCCTGCCGTAGCAGCGAGGAGGCGCAACGGCTCCGTCTCGCTTCCGCGATCAATGGCAGTCCCTCATCCCTGCCCTTCTCCCATCCGGGAGAAGGGTTCCTCGCGCCTCGCTGGAATACGGCTCGCTCACCCTTGCGTCTCCGTCATGAACACCTTCTGCGCGATCACCCATTTGCTCTCCACCTTCAGGAACGAGAGCAGATCGGTGAAATAGCGCGGCGGCATCTGGCATTTGACCTTCACCAGCGCCAGAGTCGGCCCGACGAGGTCGATGGTCAGGATATGGTCCGAGCGCGCCAGGCCGGCCGCTTTCGGCGATGGCCGGTTGCGCACCGCCTCGAACCACTCGGCCCGCGGCACGATCTTGATATGGCCATCCTCCTGCGCCGAAGTCAGCGCGCTCGTCGGATGGAAGACCTGTTCGAGCTTGCCGACATCGCCCTCGTAGAGACCGTTGAGATAGGTCCAGGTCGCCGCCTCGATCGCCTTGATGTCGCTGTTCATGAGCTTGGCCTCCGTTGATCGTCATGGCTCCTGCCCTCCCCCTTGTGGGGACGGGAATGGCACTAGCGCCCCGCCTCGGTCTTCACCTGATCCAGCAGCTCCTTCACCTTCGAGCCCTGCATCGCCTGGATGTCGTCCTGGTATTTCAGCAGCGCGCCAAGCGTATCGGAGACCAGCGCCGGATCGAGCGCCACCGCGTCGAGTTCGACCAGCGCACTCGCCCAGTCCAGCGTCTCGGCGACGCCGGGCGCCTTGAACAGCTCCTCCTTGCGGATCGCCTGCACGAAGGCGACGACCTGTCTGGCGAGCTTCGCCGGGGCGTTGGGCGCACGCGCCTTCAGGATGGCGAGTTCGCGCGGGGCGTCGGGATAGCCGACCCAGTGATAGAGACAGCGGCGCTTGAGCGCGTCGTGGATTTCGCGGGTGCGGTTCGAGGTCAGGATCACGATCGGCGGCTCGACGGCCTTGATGGTGCCGAGCTCCGGAATCGTCACCTGCGCATCGGCCAGAACCTCCAGCAGGAAGGCCTCGAACGCCTCATCGGTGCGATCGAGCTCGTCGATCAGAAGGATCGGCGGCCCGCCTTCCTGCGGTTCCAGCGCCTGCAAAAGCGGCCGCTTGACGAGGTATTTTTCCGAGAAGATGTCGGCTTCGAGCTTGTCACGATCGCCCGTCGCGCCGCCTGCTTCCGCGAGCCGGATCGCCATCATCTGCCCGGCATAGTTCCATTCGTAGACGGCCGAGGCGAGGTCGAGCCCCTCATAGCATTGCAGCCGGATCAGCTTGCGGCCGAGGCCTGAGGCCAGCGTCTTGGCGATCTCGGTCTTGCCGGTGCCGGCCTCGCCCTCCAGCAGCAGCGGCCGCTTCATCCGCAGCGCCAGGAACAGCACGGTCGCGAGCGAGCGGTCGGCGACATAGCCCTGGGATTGGAGAAGAGAGAGCGTGGCGTCGATGGAGGTGGGAAGCGGGGTTGTCATACCAATCAGCGTCCAGTCACAGATAAGGCTGATCGCCCGGCGCATGGCGATGTCAGCGGGTCGACCAAGCAAACCATAACGCGACTCCTGCCATTCCGATGGCTGCGCTGCGACGGATTGCACGCTCGCGTGCCGGATGGAAGAGCACTTTACGGGCGCTGCTCGCTCCGAGCACCAGTGCAGCATGAACTATGGTCGCGACGACGACGAACACGCCGGTCAGCAGCAGGAGTTGGTCGCGCGGTGGCGGTACTGCGAGAAAGAGCGGAATGACGGCGACATAAAAGACGGCCGCTTTAGGATTGAGCAGGTTGGTCAACAGCCCGCGCCGAAATGACAGGGCGAGCGCATCGCCCCTCTCCGGCGGCGGGTCCCGCCACGCATCGAAGGCAAGCCATAGCAAATAGGCGATTCCGGCAAGGCGCAACGCCAGCGCGGCCTGCGGAAACTGCTCACTGATAAGGGCGAAGCCAAACGCGGTCGCAAGACCAAGAAGCGTGAGCCCAATGGCGACACCTGCAACCGCGGCCATGCCGGCGCGCCAGCCATTGGCGAGGCTGAGCGCCACGAGGTAGCCCATATTCGGCCCGGGCGTCAGTTCGGCCACGAGGGCGGTCAGAACGAACTCCCAGAACCGCACCGTGTTGCCTTTAGGTCAGCTCTACTTGCCCACCGCCCGCGCCACAGCCTCCTTGGCCATCACGCCGATCAGATGGGCCCGATACTCGGCATCCGCATGCATGTCGGCATTGATGCCCTTGGCCGAGGCCTTGACGCCATCGAGCGATTTCGGCGCGAAGCGGGTCTTCAATGCAGCCTCCCCCTCCGGCCAACGAAACACGCCGCCCTCGCCTGCACCGATCACAGCGATCCGCACGTCCGAGCCGCGCTTGGCGACGAACACCCCGACCAGCGCATAGCGCGAGGCCGGGTTGCGGAACTTGGCGTAGCCGGCCTTAGAGGCGACCGGAAAGGCGATCTTGGTGATGATCTCGCTCTCCTCCAGCGCGGTCTCGTAGAGCCCGGTGAAGAAGGCGTCCGCCTCGATCTTGCGCTTGTTGGTGACGATCGTCGCGCCCAGCGCCAGGCATGCGGCGGGGTAGTCCGCCGCCGGATCGTTGTTGGCGACCGAGCCGCCGATCGTGCCGCGATGGCGCACATGCGGGTCGCCGATATGCGAGGCGAGGTAGGCCAGGCCCGGAATGGCCTCCTGCACGATCGGGGACGCTGCGACCTCGGCATGGGTCGACATCGCGCCGATGACGAGGTTGCGGCCCTTGCGCTCGATGCCCTTGAGATCGGCGCAGGCTCCGAGATCGACGAGATGCGCCGGGGAGGCGAGCCGCTGCTTCATCGTCGGCAGCAGCGTGTGCCCGCCGGCGAGCAGCTTGGCGTCCTCCTTCTTGGCGAGGAGGCCGGCGGCCTGGCGGGCGGTGGCGGGGCGGTGATAGGCGAAGGCGTACATTTGATCCGATCCCTTGCTGTATTTCGCGGACGTCATCCCGGACGGAGCGAAGCGGAGATCCGGGATCCATCCTAGAGTTCAGTTGGTGCTCTATGATGGATCCCGGAGTGGCGCGGCTTCGCCGCTTGTCCGGGATGACGGCGAGAGTTATTCGGCTGCCATTCTCTTGATGCTCTTCTGCGCCGCGCGCCAGACGGCCTGCGGCGTCGCCGGCATGGCGATGTCCTCATGGCCGAGCGCGTCGGTGATGGCGTTGATGACGGCGGGCGGAGCGGCGATCGCACCGGCCTCGCCGCAGCCCTTGATGCCGAGCGGGTTGGACGGGCATGGCGTCACCGTCATGCCGACATCGAAGGACGGCAGATCGTCGGCGCGCGGCATGCAGTAGTCCATGAAGCTCGCGGTCACGAGTTGCCCGTCGCTGTTGTATTTCGCGCCTTCGAGCAGCGCCTGGCCGATCCCTTGCGCGATGCCGCCATGGACCTGGCCCTCGACGATCATCGGGTTGATGACGATGCCGAAATCGTCCACCGCGGCCCAGCGCTCGATCGAGGTCACGCCGGTGTCGGGGTCGATCTCGACCTCGCAGATATGGACGCCGGCCGGGAAGGTGAAGTTGGTCGGGTCATAAAACGCGCCCTCCTTCAATCCGGGTTCTAGATCCTGGCCGTTGAACTTGTGCGCGACATAGGCCTGCAGGGCGCAAGAGCCGAAATCGAGCTTCTTGTCGGTCCCCTTCACGGTGAAGTGCCCGTCGGCGAAGTCGATATCGGCCTCGTCGGCCTCCAGCACATAGGCCGCGACCTTCTTGCCCTTGGCGATGACCTTTTCCAGCGCCCTGAAGATCGCCGACATGCCGACCGCGCCCGAGCGCGAGCCATAGGTGCCCATGCCCATCTGCACCTTGTCGGTGTCGCCATGGACGATCGAGACATTCTCGATCGGGATGCCGAGCTTGCCCGAGACGAGCTGGGCGAAGGTCGTCTCATGGCCCTGACCGTGGCTGTGCGAGCCGGTTAAAACCTCGACGGTGCCGACCGGGTTGACCCGCACCTCGGCCGATTCCCATAAGCCGACGCCCGCGCCGAGCGAACCGACGGCGGCGGACGGCGCGATGCCGCAGGCCTCGATGTAAGACGAGAAGCCGATGCCGCGCAGCTTGCCGTTGCGGGCGGAGTCGCGCTTGCGCTTGCCGATGCCCTTGTAGTCGATGATCTCCAGCGCCTTCTTCAGCGACGCGCCGTAATTGCCGGCGTCGTACATCATGATCACCGGCGTCTGGTGCGGGAACTTCTTGACGTAGTTCTGCATCCGGAACTTGGCCGGGTCCTTGCCGAGTTCGCGCGCCGCGACCTCGACCAGCCGCTCGACCACGAACGTCGCCTCAGGCCGGCCCGCGCCGCGATAGGCGTCGACCGGGGCGGTGTTGGTGTAGACCGCGTCGACCTCGGCATAGATCGCCGGGATGTCGTAGGAGCCCGACAAAAGCGGCGCGTAGAGATAGGTCGGCACCGAGGAGGAGAAGGTCGAGAGATAGGCCCCGAGATTGGCCGTGGTCTTGACCCTGAGCGCCGTGATCTTGCCATCCGCGTCGGTCGCGAGTTCGGCATGGGTGACGTGGTCGCGGCCATGCGCATCCGAGAGGAAGGCCTCGGTGCGGTCCGAGGTCCACTTCACCGGCCGGCCGACCTTCTTGGCCGCCCAGACGCAGACCGTCTCCTCGGCATAGATGAAGATTTTTGAGCCAAACCCGCCGCCGACATCTGGCGCGATCACGCGCAGCTTGTTCTCCGGCGCGATGCCGATGAAGGCGGAGAGCACGAGCCGGGCGACATGCGGGTTCTGGCTCGTGGTGTAGAGCGTGAATGCGCCCTCGCCCTGGTCGTAGTCGCCGACGGCCGCGCGCGGCTCCATCGGGTTGGGCACCAGCCGGTTGTTGACGATGTCGAGTTTCGTCACATGCCTGGCGGCCTTGAAAGCGGCCTCGGTCTCGGCCTTGTTGCCGAGATGCCAGTTGAACACCGTGTTGTCGGGCGCTTCCGCATGGACGACGGTCTTGGCCCCGGCCGCGCTGGCCGTATCGACCACCGCCGGCAACACGCCGTAATCGACCACGATCGCCTCGGACGCATCGCGCGCCTGCGCCAGCGTCTCGGCCACGATGACCGCGACATGGTCGCCGACATAGCGGACCTTGCCCTGAGCGAGCGCCGGATGCGCGCCGGCCCGCATCGGCGAGCCGTCCTTGTTGTGGATCATCCAGCCGCAGATCAGCCCGCCGACCTTGTCGGCCGTCAGGTCGTCGCCGGTGAAGATGCCGAGCACGCCCGGCATCGCGGCGGCAGCCTTCGCGTCGATCGCGTTGAGCGTGGCGTGCGCATGCGGCGAGCGCAGGAAATAGGCGTGGGCCTGGCCCGGCCGGTTGATGTCGTCGGTGTAGCGGCCCTGGCCGGTGATGTAGCGGTGGTCTTCCTTGCGGCGAACCGATGCGCCGATACCCGTTGCGGACATGCTCTTCCCTCCTCGCAGCGCGCCTCTGACGGGCGCGTCATGACCTGGAATACGGCCGGCGCGGGATAGCGCGGGCCCGAAGACCTATTCGGCCGCCTGGCGGACCTGAGCCTTGCCGCCCATGGCCTCGGCCCCGGCAGCGATCGCCTTGACGATGTTGTGGTAGCCGGTGCAGCGGCAGATGTTGCCGTCGAGATCCTCGCGGATCGTCTTTTCGTCGAGCGCGTGGCCGCGCCGGTTCACCATGTCCACGGCGGCCATGATCATGCCGGGCGTGCAATAGCCGCACTGCAGGCCATGATGCTCGCGGAAAGCCTCCTGCATAGGATGCAGCGCGCCATTGACGGCCAGCCCCTCGATCGTCGTCACCGTCGCGCCATCCAGCGACACCGCCAGAGCGGTGCAGGACTTCACCGCCACGCCGTCGACATGGACGACGCAGGCCCCGCACTGGCTGGTGTCGCAGCCGACATGCGTTCCGGTCAGGCGCAGATTTTCGCGCAGGAACTGCACCAGGAGCGTGCGCGGATCGACGGTGGCGGTGACGGCTTTGCCGTTCACCGTCATGGAAACGGTGGCCATGGACATTCCTCCTGAAACCCGGGTCTCGCGCCCGGCTTTGAGACTTGAACTCGTCAGCCGTCGCGCCTTGGAATCCATGCGTGTCGCAGATGGCGCACCGCAGGGCAGCTTTTCCTTGGAACAGCTCAAAACCGAATGTGGACCGCCCCATTTGCGCGGTCAAGCGGATTGCACGGCGGCACAAATGCGTGTTTGGTCACGTTTTTGCACAGAAACGTTCATATCCGCACAGGACGGCGGAAAGACATAGGCTTGCCGGCCTGGTGATCCCTCCGGGTCGCATTTGCAGATTCTTAATCGCCCGCCCCCAGTTTGGGGTTGCGACGCCAGCCCGATGCCGTCGCTTAAGTCCGGACCATGCCGTGTCGTCGATCCAGGATCAGATCCAGCGTCGCCTGCGGGCGATCGGTTATGGAGACGCGCAGCGCAGGCGCCTGATGACCTATGGCGCCGTGGTCGATCGCGTCATCGACCGCATCGTCGCAGCCGATTTCGAGCGGGCGTTCGTCATCCATCCAGTCCTGCGCGACACCGTCGGCCCAGTGGCGGAGCAGCTCTATGCGATGGAAGCGAACCATTTCCGCCTGCTTTTCGAGGGCGTCTTCGACGAACGCTACACCGTATCCGTCGACAAGCTCTGCAACCTCGAGCGCGTCGCGGGCGTCGGCCCGCGCCCGCGCGTCTCGATCGCCTTCTCGCTGTTCCGCGAGATTCTGGTCGCGAGCCGGCTCAAAGTCCTGACGCAGCCCAAACGGGCGGCCCATGACCTCTACATCGTCGAGCGCATCCTGACCTATGACGTCAACACCGCGATCACGATCGACCAGCAGATCGAGGCGGCCGAGGCGAAGAAGCGCCAGTTCGCGCTCGATGAAGCAGCCCTCATGCTGAGATCGCGGATCGGCGGCCTGGACGCCTCGATCTCGCATGCCGTCGAGCAGTTCGTCGCGACCGCCTCCGAGACGACCACCGCGACCGCCTTCATCCGGGACAGGGTCGGCTCGGTCGCGCAGGCCTCGGCGCAGGTCCGCGAGCGCTCGCTGCAGACGGCCGCCGCGACCGAGGAGATGTCGGCCAACATCACCGAGATCGGCCAGCGCGCGCGACAAAGCCTCGACATCGCCAACCGCGCGGTAAGCGACGCAGAACACATGAACCAGGCGATCTCGCAACTGCGCAGCGTCACGGATTCGATCGGCGCCGTCGTCGGCATGATCGCCGACATCGCGGCGCAGACGAACCTGCTGGCGCTCAACGCCACGATCGAGGCCGCCCGCGCAGGCGAAGCGGGCCGGGGCTTCGCCGTCGTCGCCTCCGAGGTGAAGTCGCTGGCGACGCAGACCGCGAGCGCGACCCAGGACATCGCCGGCAAGATCGCCGAACTCGCCGCCAGCGCGCAGGCCTGCAGCGCGCACGCCGCCTCGATCGGCGCGACGATCGGCGAGATCAGGCTGGATTCGGGCGCGATCTCGGATGCGGTGCTTCAGCAGGGCTCGGTAACCGCCGGCATCGCCCGCGACGCCGCCGCCGTTGTCGACAGCTCGGACGAGGCCATCGCCAGCGCCAACGCCGTCAACGACAGTCTCGCGACCACGGCCAAGACGCTGGAACGCGCCAACGAAGCCGCCGCCGACATAGCCCGTCAGGTCGGCGCGGCGGAAGCCTCCGTCGCCGAGGCGCTTGCCGCGCTGAGGCGGGCGTCCTGAGTCTCGGGCCTTCGCTGACCGGATCCTTTTAGAGGACGCGGCTCAGCCTTCGCTGACCGCCTTGGCGAAATTGGCGAAGAACTCGTCGGCGAGCTTCTTCGAGACCGAATCAATCAGGCGCGAGCCCATCTGCATCAGTTTTCCGCCGACCTGCGCCTCGACATCGTAGTGCAGCAGCGTCTGCCCCTCCCCGGCCTCGCTCAGCGTCACCTTCGCGCCGCCCTTGGCGAAGCCGGCGATGCCGCCCTCACCCTCGCCCTGGATGCGGTAGCCATTGGGCGGATCGAGATCGACCAGCTCGACCTTGCCCTTGAAGGTCGCCTTGACCGGCCCGAGCTTGACCTTCACCACCGCCGAGAAATGCGTGTCGTCGGATTTCACGAGCTGCTCGCAGCCCGGAATGCAGGCTTTGAGCACCTCGGCATCGTTGAGCTTGGCCCAGACCACGTCCTTGGCCGCAGGTAAGGTCACCTCGCCATTCATCGTCATCGCCATGGCGTCTCTCCCTCGCATCGCGGCCGCGGGACGCGACCCTGTTGCGGCCGGCCCTGCCCCGGGTCTATCCAAGACGCGGGGTGCGCTATCCATGAGCGGAAATCCCCCATGCGCACAAGGGGACCAAGCGTGAAGATGGTTTGCGACGCCGCGCCCGGCCCCGGATATCATTCGGCATGAGCGGGACGGCGACGGGCCTTTACGGCGAACTCTTCGCGGATGGCGAGATGGCATGGGCCATCGGCGACGAGATGCTTGTCCTCGGCATGCTCAACTTTGAATCGGAGCTGGCGCACGCGCTGGAAGGGGCGCAGATCGCGCCGCCGGGCACGGCTTGGGCGGTGGCGGAGCAGTGCGACTTCCAGCTTTACGACATCGCCGAACTCGGCCGCGCCGCCACGCTTGCTGGCAACCCGGCGATCCCGCTCGTCAAGGCGCTCACTGCCAGAGTCGCTAAAAGCTCGCCCGAGCACGCAAAATGGGTCCACTACGGCGCAACCAGCCAGGATGTGATCGACTCCGGCCAGGCGTATTGCATCGGACGAGGGCTCGAGATCGTCGATTGGCGGCTCAACCGCCTGATCCATTTCCTGCGTGACCGGGTCGAGGCGCATCGCGCGACCCCAATGATCGGCCGCACTTTCCTGCAGCAGGCTGTACCCATCACCTTCGGCGTCAAAGCCGCGCTCTGGCTTGACCCGCTGGTCGAAAGCCGGCGCATTCTGGACGAAATGCTGGTGTCTCCGATCGTCCAGTTCGCCGGCGCGGCCGGCACATTGGCGGCGCTGGGCGGCGACGCGCAACGCGTGCAGGCTGACTTCGCGACCCAGACCAACGCTGCGCCGGCCTCGCTGATTCCCTGGCACACCCAGCGTCATTGGCCCGCGCGCCTGGCGGCCGAACTCGGCATCCTCGTTGGCAACCTTGGCAAGATCGCTCGCGACGTCGCACTGATGGCCCAGACCGAGGTCGGCGAACTGGCCGAGCCGGAAGCGCCGGGCAAGGGCGGCTCCTCTGCCATGCCGCACAAGCGCAATCCGGTCCTCTGCACGCTGATCCTCGCGGGTGCGCAGCGCGCGCCGGGGCTGGTTTCGACCATGTTGTCCACCCTACCCCAAGAGCACGAGCGCGCTCTCGGCGGCTGGCATGCCGAGTGGCCGACCCTGCCGGAACTGTTTCGCATCGCTGGCGCAACCCTGTCCCATGCGGTCGCCCTCATCGAGGGCTTGCAGGTCTTCCCCGAGCGGATGCGCGCCAACATCGAACTCACGCAGGGGCTCGTCATGTCCGAGCGCATCTCGGTCGCGCTGGCGGCGGCCATGGGCAAGGCGCAGGCGCATCACCTGCTGGAACTGGCGAGCCGCGAAAGCCTGACCGGGCAGCGGCATCTGCGCGAGGTGCTCGCCGACATGCCGGCCGTCACTGCGCATCTCGATCCCGCGATGCTGGTGCATCTGTTCGACCCGGCGACCTATCGCGGCGCGTCGGACGCCATCATCGATCGCGTTCTCGTCCGCTGCGATGCGCTGGTGGAGCCTCCGTTTCTCTACACCACCGCGCCGGCGCGCGAATACAGGGTCATCGATGGTTGACCTCACCGACCACGAGCGCGCCATCGCCTCGGGCGCCGACGGCCTCGCCGCCGCCATGGCCATGCGCATCGTCGCCGAAGCTGCGCGATTGATGGGTGCGCCACGCCTGATTCCCGTGGCGTCGGCCCATATCGACGGCGCGCTCTATCACGGCGATTCCGGCACGCTTTTCGCCGAAAGGCTGGTCGAGGGCGGTGCGAAGGTCGCCATCCGCGCGACGCTGAATGTCGGGGCGCTGACCCCGGCCGGCTGCGCGAAGATCCGGCTGCCCCCGCATGAACGCGACATGGCGGCAAGGATGATGCGCGCCTATGAAGCGATGGGCTGCGAACCGTCCTGGACCTGCGCCCCCTATCAGGCCGGGCACAGGCCCAGGGCCGGCACGGACGTCGCCTGGGGCGAATCCAACGCCGTCGTGTTCTGCAATTCGGTGCTGGGCGCGCGCACCAACCGCTATGGCGACTTCCTCGATATCGCCTGTGCCGTCAGTGGCGTCGCACCCGATTACGGCCTGCACCGGCCGGAGAACCGTATCGCGACGCTGGTGATCGACGTCTCGGGCCTCTCGCGGGAGTTACGCGCCTCGGACGTGTTCTACCCCGTGCTCGGAGCCTTCCTCGGACGCAGCGCGGGAACCTCCGTCGCCGTGATCGAGGGCCTGCAGGGCTGCACCACCGAAGACCGCCTCAAGGCGCTCGGCGCATCGGCCGCGTCCGCCGGTGGCGTCGGGCTGTTCCATGTCGCAGGCGTCACGCCCGAAGCGCCAGATCTCGACATTGCGTTGGGGCATCGCCCCGCGCTTGAACGTATCGTCTTCGGGCCCAACGCAGTCCAGGAGACGCTGGCGCGCCTCTCGACGACCACCGGCACAGACCGCGTCGATGCGGTCGCCATCGGCTCGCCGCATCTCTCGCTAGCCGAGATCGAGGAGGTCGAGCGGCGGCTCGACGGGCGCAGACTCGCGGTGCCGCTCTATGCCAATACCGGCCGCCATGTCGTCGGCCCGCTGGCGGAGCGCGGCCGGCGCGCTGCGCTGGAAGCGCAGGGCGTGCTTTTCGTGGTCGATACCTGCGTCGTCGCGACGCCGATCCTGCCCGACATCGAAGGCGCGGTGCTGATGACGAATTCGGGCAAATTCGCCCATTACGCGCCGGGAAACACCGGCTACGCGGTGAGCTACGGCTCGCTGGCCGAATGCGTCGAGAGCGCGGTCGCCGGCCGGCTGGTCAGGGAGCCGCGCGCATGGTCCTGAGGGCCGAGATCCTGATCCCCGGCCCGGCGGTCTCGGCGCAATGCCTGGCCCTGACCGCGCCGATCAGCTTCTGGGGCGGCGTCGACCCGCGCACCGGCGCGATCATCGACGCCCGCCATCCGGAGCGGGGCTTTAGCATCGCAGGCCTTGTGCTGGCGCTGCCGGGCACGATCGGCTCATCCTCCGCCTCGGCCGTGCTCCTCGAACTGGTCCATGCGGGCAAGGCCCCCGCCGCGATCCTGATGCATGAACCCGATGCCATTCTTCTGCTCGGGCTGATCGTTGCGCGCGAGATGGGCTGGCCCGTGCCGCAGGCGCTCAGGGTCGCGGCCCTGGACCAGCGCGCGCTCGACGGCCGCAGACTGCGGCTGGCCGGCGACGGCACGATCGCGCCGGAATAACACAAACGGAACTGTCACGGAGCGAAACGCCGATGCCGATCGAGACCATCAGGGGCGAGCCCTTCAACATCGCGCTCGACGGCGCGCCCGACGCGCCGGTGCTGCTGCTGTCGAACTCACTCGGCACCAATCTGACGATGTGGGACCCGCAGGTGGCGGAATGGGCCAAGAACTTCCGCATCGTGCGCTACGATTCGCGCGGCCACGGCAAATCAACCGCGCAGGACAGGCCCTGTTCGATCGCGCAGCTCGGGCAGGACGCGCTCGCCATCCTCGATCATCTCGGCATCGAGCGCGCGCATTGGTGCGGGTTGTCGAAGGGCGGCATGGTCGGGCAATGGCTCGCGACCCATCACGGCAAGCGCCTGAACCGCGTCGTGCTCGCCAATACCGGCGCGCGCATGGGCCCGCCCGAGCTCTGGAACAGCCGCATCAAGACCGTCCGCGCCAGCGGGATGGCCGTGTTGGTGCAGCCTACGCTGGAGCGCTGGTTCAGCCCCGCCTTCCGCGAGCGGGATGCGGCAACCGTGGCGAAGGTCAGCGAGATGCTCGCCACCACGCCGCCGCTTGGCTACGCCAATTGCTGCGCCGCCATCCGCGACATGGACCAGCGCGAGCCGATCCGCGCCATCGCCAATCCGGTCCTCGTGATTATCGGCAAGGTCGATCCGGCGACGCCGCCGGCGGCTGGCCACCTGATAGCGGACGCGATCCACGGCGCGCAGCGCGTCGAGTTCGACGCCGCCCACCTCTCCAATCTCGAGCAGCCCGAAGCCTTCACCAGGGCCGTGCTCGATTTCCTGCATGCCTGACTGCCGACGCCCGAGGAGCCCGCAATGGACGACGCCACCCGCTATGCCGAGGGAATGAAGACCCGCCGCTCCGTGTTGGGCGAATCTTACGTCGACAAGGCGAGCTCAGGCCTGACCGACTTCAACCGCGAATGGCAGGAGTTCATCACGCGCAACGCCTGGAACGACATCTGGAACCGGCCCGGCCTCGTCCGCCGCGAGCGCTCGATCATCGTGCTCTCGATCGCGGCCGCGCTGGGGGCCTGGGGCGAGTTCCGCATCCATGTCCGGGGCGCGCTCAACAACGGCATGAGCCGCGACGAGATAAAGGAGGTCTTGATGCAGGCCTCCGTCTATGCCGGCGTGCCTGCCGCCAACCACGCCTTCAAGGAGGCGGCCAGCGTCTTCGCCGAGATCGAGGCCGAGGCGGCGAAAGGCTAGTCCCGCCCGAGCGTCGCCAGCAGGCCGCCGCGCAGGTGGGCCATCAGCCTATCGCTGGCCGCCATCGCGGCTTCGGGATCGGCTGTCGCCAGCGCCTGCGCGAAGGCGACGTGATGCTGGGCGGCGGGCACCAGATCGTCCTGCCGCTCGAAATGATACCAGGCGCGCCGGATCAGCGCCTGCAGCGGCTCGGCTGCGCGCGTCGCGTAGGGGCTACGCGCCGCCGTCGCGACCGCCGCGTCGAACTCCTTGTCGAGCCGCATATAGGCGTTGGCGTCGCCATCCTCGGCGGCGGCACGCATCGAACGCGCCGCCTCGACGATGGCGATGCGCTCGCGCGGGCTCGCGCGCTTTGCCGCCTCGGCGGCAATCAGGCGCTCCAGAACCTCGCGCGCATCGAGCGCCGCCATGATGTCGATGGCGTTGATTCCGGCGACGAGCACGCCCTTGCGCGGCAAAACCTCGACCAGCCCCTGCTGCGCCAGCCGGATCAGCGCCTCGCGCACCGGGGTGCGGCCGACGCCGACCATGTCGATAAGTTGCGCCTCGGTCAGCGACGCGCCCGGACGAAGCGACAGGGTGACGATCGCCTCCTCCAGCCGCCGATAGGCGATCTCGGACAGGCTGAGAACCGCATTGTCGTCGATCGGTCGGGACGTCGGGCTCGGGATCCGCTGGTCGTCGAGGCTTCGGAAGGTCACGCGGCGCTCCAGGGCGCGGGCGCCGGCGTTGACGCTGATTGGCGCATTGATATATCACCTGTTCGACATCGCGCCCGACAGTCCGGGCCTGCAATCTGAAAGCGAAACAGGTTTGCGCGCAAGCGGCTTGTCGAGGATGCAAGGCGGATGCGACAGACCAGTGCCGGGACCGACGGAGGCATGCTCGACGGGCTGCCCGCGCTTGTGCAGAACTGCTCCGGGCGCGGCGCCTCGGTCGACACCGGACTGAAGCATACGGCCGCGCTGAAGACCCCCGGGGCTGCCATGACGATCGGCCTGCCATGAAGATCGCGATCATCGGCGCCGGCATCGTCGGCTGCGCCACGGCGCATGCGCTGCTGGACGAGGGTCACGAGGTCCTGATCCTCGACAGGGAAGGCCCCGCCTTCGGCCCATCGCGCGGCAATGCCGGCTGGATGGCCCATACCGACATCCTGCCGATCGCGAGCCCCAAGATCCTGCGGCAGGTGCCGAAGTTCCTGCTCGACCCGCTTGGTCCGCTCTCGATCAGGCCCAGCTACTTCGTGAAGCTGCTGCCCTGGCTCGCCCGCTTCGTTCTGGCGGCCCGCCCGCAGGCCTATGAGCGCTCGATCCTCGGCATCGCCGCGCTCCAGCAACTGGCGCTGCCCGCCTGGCTGGCTCGGACGGAGGCGCTGGGTCTTGGCGGCCATATCCATCGCAAGGGCGGGCTCTATGCCTTCACCGACCAGGCCGCTCTGGCCGAGGCAGGCGCGATCGCCAGACGGCAGGCGGAATTCGGTATCACGGTGGACATGCTGCGCCCCGAGGAGCTGCGCCAGCTCGAGCCAGCGCTGAAGGACAGGTTCGTCGGCGCGGCGTTCCATCCCGACACCGCTCATATCTCCGATCCGCTCGCGCTGACGCTGGCGCTGTTCGAGGCGGCGCTGGCGCGCGGCGCGCGCTTCGAGAAGGCGGAAGTCACCAACATCTCAGGCGGAGAGCGCCCTGCCCTGATCGGCCGCGACGGTTTTCAGCGCGTGGTCGACCGCGCGGTGATCGCAGCCGGCGCATGGTCGAAGCCGCTGGCTGCCGCGCTCGGAGACCGCGTGCCGCTCGACACAGAGCGCGGCTACAATATCAGCTTTCCCGGCATCACAGGGCTGACCTCGCGGCCGATCGGTTTCGAGGGGCATGGCTTCGTCGTGACGCCGCTGGAGAGTGGCCTGCGCATCGGCGGCGCGGTCGAGTTCGGCGGGCTCGACGCCGCCCCCAACCACGCCCGCACGAAAACGCTCTATGACAAGGCGACAGGCTTCATCGAAGGGCTGCCGGCCTTCGAGACCGGCAAGCTCTGGATGGGTTTTCGCCCGTCCCTGCCCGATTCCCTGCCCGTGATCGGGCAGGCCAGCCGCAGCCCCAACGTGGTCTACGCCTTTGGCCACGGCCATTACGGCATGACGCAGTCGACCGCGACGGCCGTGCTCGTCGCCGACCTGATCGCCGGCCGGGAGCCGGCCATCGACCTCGCCCCGTTCAGCCCGCGCCGCTTCTAGAATCAGACTCTCAAGCCCCCCGAGCCAGCCCATGACGACACACACTTTCTTCTGCGTCGACGGCCACACCTGCGGCAATCCGGTGCGCATGGTCACCGGCGGCGTGCCGGTGCTGAAGGGCGCCAACATGGTCGAGAAGCGGGCGCATTTCCTGGCCGAGTACGACTGGATCCGCACCGGCCTGATGTTCGAGCCGCGCGGCCACGACATGATGTCGGGCGTGATCCTTTATCCGCCCACGCGGGACGACGCCGATATCGCCTTCCTCTTCATCGAGACCTCCGGCTGCCTGCCGATGTGCGGCCACGGCACGATCGGCACCGTCACCATGGCGCTGGAGCGCGGGCTGGTGACGCCGCGCGAAGAGGGCGTGCTCCGGATCGACACGCCGGCCGGCCTCGTCACCGCGACCTATGTCCGCAACGGCCCCTATGTCGACAGCGTCCGCATCACCAACATTGCGAGCTATCTACACGCGACCGGCCTGAGCGCAGAGGTCGAGGGGCTGGGCGAGGTCACGGTCGACGTCGCCTATGGCGGCAACTTCTATGCGATCGTCGATCCGCAGAGCGCGATTGCCGACATCGCCGATGTGAACCCCTCGGACCTGCTACGCTGGAGCCCGAAGCTGCGCGCCGCGCTGAACGCGAAGTACCAGTTCGTCCATCCGGAAAACCCGGCGATCGCCGGCCTGAGCCACATCCTCTGGACCGGTCAGCCTACGGTCGCCGGGGCGCATGCCCGCAACGCCGTGTTCTATGGCGACAAGGCGCTCGACCGCTCGCCCTGCGGCACCGGCACCTCCTCACGCATGGCGCAATGGGCCGCTCAGGGGAAACTGAAGGTCGGCGACGATTTCGTCCATGAGAGCATCATCGGCACGCTGTTTCGCGGCCGCGTCGAGGCTGCGGCCAAGGTCGGCCCGCACGACGCGATCATCCCCTCGATCGAGGGCTGGGCGAGGATGACCGGCTACAATACCATCTTCATCGACGACCGCGACCCGCTGGCGCATGGGTTCACGGTGGCGGATCGGTGAGGTTCGACGCTTCTGGTTGCGGCTAGGAACTCAGCTAGACGAACTTCTCGTCCATAGGGCTTTCGGCTAAGCCGGATTGACAACAGACAATTTTCAGTTTACAGAACCGCATTATCGATTATTTCAGCTCGCCGGATTTCAGCACCGAGACCTCTTCAGAAGGCCCCCGCACGCGTGATTCGTAGTTTCAAAAGCAAAGCGTTGAAGAAGTTATTTGAGGCGAATGACGCTCGCGGGCTGCCTGTCGAACAGCGCGCGAGGATCGAGAATCGTTTGGCCACCCTCGATGCGGCCACGCGCCCCGAGGACATGAACATCGCCGGTTACGGCTTCCATCCGTTGGCGGGGCCTTTGACAAGGGTTCTTTGCCGTGAAAGTCACTGGCAACTGGCGGATCATCTTCCGTTTCGAGGGCCAGGACGCCGTCGATGTCGATCACATCGACTATCATTAGAAGGTCTCGACTCGATGCCGATGAAGAACCCGCCCCATCCGGGACGAATCGTCAGGGACGATTGTCTCCCGGAGCTTGGACTGACGGTTGGAAAGGCAGCCGAAAGGCTTGGCGTGAGCCGCCAGACGCTCGACAAGATCATCAACGGGCGCAGTGGAGTCACCTCCGACATGGCGATCCGTTTCGAGAAGGTCTTCGGTTCGACGGCCGAGACGTGGCTCCGCATGCAGCTTGCGTTCGATCTGGCGCAGGCGCGCCAGCGCGAGGCCGAGATCGTATCGACGCTTCGCCTGAACGCGACTTGACGTCGAACTCCCGCACTGCACACCCCGCAATCATGTTGCGCCAAATCGCCTCGTGGCGGCAAAGTCGGCTGCACAATCAAGCGGCAAACGACCCCAGATTGCTTTTGACAGTTTTGTGGCGCGGCGCGATTGTCGAACCCGCGCGGCGTTGGTAGCTCTGCGTAGCAATCGCATCCCGCATGCGTCGGCGTCATGCCGATCCAAGAGAACGGGAGCTGGTTCGAGGGGTCAGGCGTCTCGATGGAAGTGTTTCTGCAGCAGCTCATCAACGGGCTGACCCTGGGCTCGATCTACGGGCTCATCGCCATCGGCTACACGATGGTCTTCGGCATCATCGGCATGGTGAACTTCGCCCATGGCGACATCTTCATGCTCTCGGCCTTCATCGCGCTGATCTTCTTCATGCTGATCGCCTCCTGGTTCGGGGCCGGGCTGATCGTGGTGGCGCTGATCGTCGTGCTGGTGCTGGCGATGTTCTTCACCTCGCTCTGGAACTGGGCGATCGAGCGCGTCGCCTACCGGCCGCTGCGCGGCTCGTTCCGCCTCGCGCCGCTGATCTCGGCGATCGGCATGTCGATCTTCCTGATGAACTTCGTCCAGGTCGTGCAGGGCCCGCGCAACAAATCGACCGCGCCGATGCTCAACAAGTCGATCACGCTGATCGAGAGCGCGACCTATTCGGTCCAGATTTCCTACAAGCAGATCGTCATCATCGTGACGACCGCCGTGCTGCTGGCGGCCTTCTGGTGGATCGTCCAGAAGACGCCGCTCGGCCGCGCTCAGCGCGCCTGCGAGCAGGACCGCAAGATGGCGGCGCTGCTCGGCATCGACGTCGACCGCACCATTTCGATCACCTTCATCATGGGGGCGGCGCTCGCAGCCGTCGCCGGCGTGATGTATCTCGTGCTGTACGGCGTCGTCTCGTTCCATGACGGCTTCGTACCGGGCGTGAAGGCCTTCACGGCGGCCGTGCTCGGCGGGATCGGCTCACTGCCGGGCGCCGTCATCGGCGGGCTGCTCATCGGCCTGATCGAGGTCATGTGGTCGGCCTATTTCACCATCGACTACAAGGACGTCGCGGCGTTCTGCATCCTCGCGATCGTGCTGGTCTTCATGCCCTCGGGCATTCTCGGCCGCCCCGAAGTCGAGAAGGTCTGACCCCATGGCAAGCGCAACCACTCCCGCCAGGCGCGAGCGCGACATGAAGGCGGCGCTCAAGGAAGCGGCCTTTTCGGCGCTCGTCACCTTCGGCCTCTGCATCCCGATCATCGCCTGGGGCACGCGCCAGAACATCGAGAACGTGCTGGTGCTCGATCCGCGCTGGGACGCAGTCGCCTGGGCCGTCGCGATCGTCTTCGTCGGCCGCTTCCTCGTGGCGTTGCGCGCGCAGGACAAGTCCGAGCGAAAGTCGCTGGTGCGGTTCCTGCCGCACGGCACCTTCGCCTGGCTGCAGGCCCATTCGCGCACCTTCTCGCTGGTGGGCCTGGGCTTCCTGGTGACCTTCCCGATCATCGCGATCCAGCTTTCGGGCTGGGCCGGCGCACTGAAATGGATCGACAATTTCGGCGTCCAGATACTGATCTACGTCATGCTCGGCTGGGGGTTGAACATCGTCGTCGGCCTCGCCGGCCTGCTCGACCTCGGCTACGTCGCCTTCTATGCCGTCGGCGCCTATTCCTACGCGCTGCTGGCCAAGAATTTCGGCCTGTCCTTCTGGATCCTGCTGCCGCTGTCGGGCATCCTCGCCGCCTTCTGGGGCATGCTGCTCGGCTTCCCGGTCTTGAGATTGCGCGGCGACTATCTCGCCATCGTCACGCTCGCCTTCGGCGAGATCATCCGCCTGGTGCTGATCAACTGGGTCGATTTCTCGGGCGGCTATGCCGGCATCTCCGGCATCCCGCGCCCAAGCTTCTTCGGCATCCCGTTCAACGCCAGCGACACCGGCTTTGCCGCCGTGTTCGGGCTCGAATTCTCGCCGCTCTACCGAACGATCTTCCTGTATTACCTGATCCTCGCATTGGCCCTGCTGACCGCTTTCGTGACCTTGCGCCTGCGCCGTCTGCCGGTCGGCCGGGCCTGGGAAGCGCTGCGCGAGGACGAGATCGCCTGCCGCTCGCTCGGCATAAACACCACCAACACCAAGCTGACCGCCTTCTCGATCGGAGCGATGTTCGGCGGCTTTGCAGGCGCCTTCTTCTCGGCGCGGCAGGGCTTCATCAGCCCTGAATCCTTCGTCTTCATGGAATCGGCGATCATCCTCGCCATCGTCGTGCTCGGCGGCATGGGCTCGCTCTGGGGCTGCGCGATCGCCGCCATCGCCATGATCGGCGGCACCGAACTCCTGCGTGAGCTCGACCTGCTCAAGGCGGTCTTCGGCAACGATTTCGACCCGACCAAGTACCGGATGCTGATTTTTGGAGCGGCCATGGTCGCAATCATGATCTGGAAGCCGCGCGGGCTGATCTCGACACGTGAGCCGACCGCCTTCCTGAAGGAGAAGAAGTCGATCTCGGCCGACATGGTGCAGGAGGGCCACGGCTGATGACGCCTCCCGCCACCTCTACGCCCGCTCTGCTTCAGGTCGAGCATCTGACGATGCGCTTTGGCGGGCTTACCGCCGTCAACGACCTCTCCTTCGAGGCCCGCAAGGGCGACATCACCGCCCTGATCGGCCCCAATGGCGCGGGCAAGACCACGGTTTTCAACTGCATCACCGGCTTTTACAAGCCGACCGAAGGCATGATGACCCTCACACAGGAATCGGGCGCGAGCTTCCTGCTTGAGCGCATGCCGGACTTCCAGATCTCGTGGAAAGCCAAGGTCGCGCGCACCTTCCAGAACATTCGGCTGTTCGGCGGCATGACCGTGCTGGAGAACCTGCTCGTCGCCCAGCACAACCCGCTGATGATCGCGTCCGGCTTCACCTTTCTGGGCGTGCTCGGCATCGGCGGCTACAAGGCGCGCGAGAAGGAGGCGATCGACAAGGCGGTTTTCTGGCTCGACAAGATCGGCCTGATCGACCGGGCCGACGACCCCGCCGCCGACCTGCCTTATGGCGATCAGCGCCGGCTCGAGATCGCGCGCGCCATGTGCACCGAGCCTGTCCTGCTCTGCCTCGACGAGCCGGCCGCCGGCCTCAACCCGCGCGAGAGCGCCGACCTCAACGAACTGCTGCTCTCGATCCGCAAGGACATCGGCACGGCGCTGCTGCTGATCGAGCACGACATGTCGGTGGTGATGGAAATTTCGGACCATGTCGTTGTGCTCGACTACGGCACCAAGATCGCCGACGGCACGCCTGCGCAGATCCAGGCCGATCCGAAGGTGATCGCAGCCTATCTCGGCGTCGACGACGACGAGGTCGCGGCAGTCGAAGCGGAGGTCGGGATCGCGTGACCGCAACTGCTTCAACACCCAAGGCCGCCCCTCTTCTCTCCGTCCGCGGCGTCAAGACCTATTACGGCAAGATCATCGCGCTGAAGGGCGTCGATCTGGACGTCAGCGAGGGCGAGATCGTCACCATGATCGGCGCCAACGGCGCCGGCAAATCGACGCTGATGATGACGATCTTCGGCAATCCGCAGGCCCGCGAAGGCACCATCACCTATCAGGGCCGCGACATTACGAAGATGCCGAGCCATGAGATCGCCCGCCTCGGCATCGCGCAGTCGCCCGAAGGAAGGCGCATCTTTCCGCGCATGACCGTGTTCGAGAACCTGCAGATGGGCGCCGCCGTGCGCGGTCTCCAGCATTTCGACGAGGATCTGGAGAAGATCTGCGTGCTGTTCCCGCGTATCAAGGAGCGCCTGCAGCAGCGCGGCGGAACGCTCTCGGGCGGCGAGCAGCAGATGGTCGCGATCGCGCGTGCGCTGATGGCGCGGCCCAAGCTCCTGCTGCTCGACGAGCCGTCGCTGGGCCTCGCCCCGCTGATCGTGAAGCAGATTTTCGAGGCGATCCGCGAACTCAACCGGACCGAGGGGCTGACCGTATTTCTGGTCGAGCAGAACGCCTTCCATGCGCTCAAGCTCGCCCATCGCGGCTATGTCATGGTCAACGGCGTCGTCACCCTGAGCGGCACCGGCCAGGAGCTGCTGGCTAACCCGCAGGTGCGCGCGGCCTATCTCGAAGGCGGGAGGCACTGATGCAGGGCATTCTCTACGAGGAACCCACGGTCTGGCTGTTCCTGCTCGTCACCGTGGTGATGGGCGGCTGGCTCGCCTGGATGACGGGCCGCGCCATCGCGCTGACCTGGAAGCCGAACTACCAACTCGTGATCTATGTGCTGGTGCTCGGCCTCGTCATCCGCTTCATTCATTTCGCCCTGTTTCAGGCGACGCTGCTGACGCTGCATTTCTACATCGTCGACACCATCGTGCTGATGGGCTTCGCTTTTGCAGGCTGGCGTTTCAACCGCGCCCGGCAGATGACGACGCAGTATCGCTGGCTCTTCGAGCGCGCCGGCCCATTTGGCTGGAAAGCGCGCGAAGGCGTCACGATAAAGGCCGGAATCGCCTGAAAAGGCAGCAAGCTTGACGCGTGACAGACCGTTGAAAAAGCGCAAGACTGCGTTCCACGGTAGCACCACGCGCCGAGACGGGCGGACAATCCAGCCCGTTCATAGTGACAATGCAGGGGAGTCTTATCTCATGAAGAAACTGCTGTTGAGCGGCATCGCGCTCGGCGCGGTCCTCGCCTTCTCGGGCGTGGCCAATGCGCAGATCAAGCTCGGCGTCGCCGGACCGATCACCGGCCCCAACGCCGCCTTCGGCGCCCAGCTGAAGAACGGCACCGAGCAGGCGGTCGAGGACATCAACTCGGCCGGCGGCATTCTCGGCCAGAAGATCACGGTCGTCGTCGGCGACGACGTCTCCGATCCCAAGCAGGGCGTCTCGGTCGCCAACAAGTTCGTCGGCGACGGCGTCAAGCTGGTGGTCGGCCACTTCAACTCCGGCGTGACCATGCCGGCTTCGGAAGTCTATGCCGAGAACGGCATCCTGATGATCTCGCCTTCGGCCACCAACCCGAAGATCACCGAGCGCGGCCTCTGGAACGTCTTCCGCACCTGCGGGCGCGACGACCAGCAGGGCGATGTCGCGGCGACCTACATCGCCAAGAACCTCAAGGACAAGAAGATCGCGGTCGTTCACGACAAGACCACCTATGGCCAGGGCCTCGCCGACGAGACCCGCAAGGGCCTGACCAAAGCCGGCGTCAAGGACGTGCTCTATGAAGGCGTCAACGCCGGCGAGAAGGACTTCTCGGCGCTGATCTCCAAGATCAAGTCGACCGGCGCGGACTACCTCTACTGGGGCGGCCTGCACACCGAAGGCGGCCTGATCGTGCGCCAGATGCGCGACCAGGGCCTGAAGACGGTCATGATCTCGGGCGACGGCATCACCACCGACGAGTTCTCGACGATCGGCGGCCCCGGCGTCGAAGGCACGCTGATGACCTTCCCGCCGGACCCGCAGAAGCGCCCCGAAGCGGCTGCCGTCCTCAAGAAGTTCGAAGCCAAGAAGTTCAAGCCCGAAGCCTACACCCTGTACAGCTACGCCGCCGTGCAGGTCATGGCCGAAGGCGCCAAGCGCGCCAACTCGGTCGATCCCAAGAAGATCTCGGCGGCTCTGGCCGGCGGCGCTCCGGTGAAGACCGTGATCGGCGATCTCGCCTTCGACAAGAAGGGCGACATCACCCGTCCAGACTACACCATGTACACCTGGAAGAAGGGTGCCGACGGCAAGATCACCTATATCGAGAACTGATCTCGACGGTCGATCGCGCTCACGCGTGAAACGAGACCGCCCCGGTGAAAGCCGGGGCGGTTTTCGTTTTGGGGAATGCGAGAAGGGAAAGTCATGCCCGTGTCCGCATTCGGTCGAAAGCCGAAGCTCGCGCCCTAGCAGCCTCGACCCGGAATCGGTTTCTGCGGAACCGCGGTCAAGCTCCTGAGAAAGCCGGCAAAACGCAGCAGGCCGTCGGGCCAGGGCCCATGCCCCGACTCGCTGTTGAGATGCCCGCTTTCCCCTGCATCGACGAATTCCGAACCCCAGGCTTCAGCCAGTTCCTTCGCCTCCTCCGGCGTGCAGTACGGATCGTCGGTGCTGGCGATCAGCACGCTGCGAAACGGCAGCAGGACCCGCCGGTGCTCGGCGAAGGCCGGCGTAACGCCGGGCAGGTCGCGCTTGGCGCGCTCGGCCGCGGGCGCCACCAGGAAGGCGCCGGCCACCTCGCCATGCTTCAGATACTCACCGGCATGGCCGATCGCGCTGACGCCGCAGGAATGCCCGACCAGCACGACCGGCCGCGTCGCCGCCCGCACCGCCTGGACGATGCGCTCCGCCCAGAGACGCGAGGGCGTGTGCCAGTCCTCCTGCTCGACGAGCCGCGCCGTGGAGAGCCGCGAAACCCAGCGGCTCTGCCAGTGATCGGGCCCGGAACCGGACCAGCCGGGAATGATGAGAATGTCGGTGTCGGAGGTTTTCATCTGCGTCTCAGTCAGATCTCAAAGCAAGCCCGCTCGATAGGGCATGAGCCCAGTCATCCCGCCCGCGCTCCTGCGCCATCCGGGCTGCAGCGCCCCAGTCGTACTGCAAAGCGTGAAAGGCAAATCGCCAGCCAGTCTTGAAACGCTCGACAATCCCATAACGGGCGTGCTGGCTTTCCGCCTGCATGAAGTGCCACGACGGATGATCGTCGTCATAGGCAGGCAGCCCGACGCTGCCGGGGTTGAATACCGTTCGCCCATCGGACAACGCCATCAAGCGGGGAACATGTGAATGGCCGCAAAGCACCAGTTCGGCAGCGACGCCGTTGAGTGTTTCGCTCACGATGGCGTCCGCCAGAACCTCATGTCCATGCAGGGTCGGGCGTTCGGTCAGATACGCGTCGTCCCGCCCGGGCTGGGCGTGGAACATCACCACGCCCGGCCCGGGCGAAGCCGAGAACGGCAGCGATTTCAACCAGTCGAAATGCACCTGATCGAGTTGTTCGGCAGCGGCGCGATCGGACGGCTTCAGGATGTCGAATGGCGTCTCGATCAGGTAGCGGTCATGGTTGCCCCTGACCGTCAGCCAACCAGAACTCATCAGCAATTCGGCCGTCTCACGGGCCTGTAGAGGTCCTGAAAAGCAGTCGCCCAAATTGACGACGACGTCGGGCTTCGTCAGCTCCAGGTCTTCGACGACCGCCTGCAACGCTCCGAAATTGCCGTGGATGTCCGCGAGAACGGCGATCCGCATCGCTTACCCCTCCCCGAACACCCGCGCGAAAATCGTATCGACATGCTTGAAGTGATAGCCCTCGTCGAACATTGCTTCCAGTTCCGCCGCTGAGAGCTTCGCCGTCACCTCCGTATCGGCCTTGAGGTTGGTGAGGAAATCCTCGCCGTGCTCCCAGGTGCGCATCGCGTTGCGTTGCACCAGCGAATAGCTCTCCTCGCGGCTGGCCCCGGCCTGCGTCAGCGCCAGAAGCACGCGCTGGGAGTTGTGCAGGCCGCCGAGCCTGTCGAGGTTCTTGCGCATGTTGTCGGGGTAGATCAGCAGCTTGTCGATCACGCCCGTCAGCCGCGCCAGCGCGAAATCCAGCGTCACCGTGGCGTCGGGGCCGATCATCCGCTCGACCGAGGAGTGCGAGATGTCGCGCTCATGCCAGACCGCGACGTTTTCCAGCGCCGGCACGACCATGCCGCGCACGAGGCGCGCCAGCCCGGTCAGATTCTCGGTCAGCACCGGGTTGCGCTTGTGCGGCATCGCCGAGGAGCCCTTCTGGCCCGGCGAAAAAAACTCTTCCGCTTCGTAGACCTCGGTGCGTTGGAGATGCCGGATCTCGGTCGCCAGCCGCTCGACCGAGGAGGCGACGACGCCCAGCGTGGCGAAATACATCGCGTGCCGGTCGCGCGGGATCACTTGAGTCGAGACCGGCTCGATCGAAAGCCCCATTTTTTCGGCGACATGGGCCTCCACCGCCGGGTCGATATTGGCGAAGGTGCCGACCGCGCCCGAGATCGCGCAGGTCGCGATCTCGGCGCGCGCCGCCACCAGCCGTGCCCGGCAGCGGTCGAACTCGGCATAGGCCTGCGCGAGCTTGAGCCCGAAGGTCACCGGCTCGGCATGGATGCCGTGCGAGCGGCCGATCGTCGGGGTCAATTTGTGCTCGAAGGCGCGGCGCTTGATGGCGGCCAGCAGCGCATCGACATCCGCGATCAGGATATCGGTGGCGCGCGCGAGCTGGACCGAGAGCGTCGTGTCGAGGATGTCCGACGAGGTCATGCCCTGATGGAGGAAGCGCGCCTCGGGGCCGACGATCTCGGCCAGATGCGTCAGAAACGCGATGACGTCGTGCTTGGTGACGCGCTCGATCTCGTCGATGCGCGCGACGTCGAAGGTGACGTCCCTGGCCTTGGCCCAGATCGTCGCAGCCGCTTCCTTCGGCACCACGCCGAGTTCGGCCAGCTTGTCGGTGGCGTGCGCCTCGATCTCGAACCAGATCCGGAACCGCGTCTGCGGCTCCCAGATCGCGACCATCTCGGGGCGGGAATAGCGTGGGATCATGCTCGGTTTTGCCTTATGGCTGCCCCGTCATGCTCGGCCTTGTGCCGGGCATCCACGTCTTGAGCGGCGACGAGGTGGCGAGCGGCCTAAGACGTGGATGGTCGGGACAAGCCCGACCATGACGGGAATGCTTCGGTTGTTGTCTCAGTCGAACTTCATACCCAGTCGCCGCGCGCGGCTTCCGCCGCCTTGCGGATCGCGGCGATGTTGGCGGCATAGGCCGAGGGCCCGCCCTTGAACACGGCAGAGCCCGCGACCAGCACGTTCGCGCCGGCTCTCGCCGCCAGCGGCGCTGTCTCCGGCGTCGCGCCGCCATCGATCTCGAGTGCGATCGGCCGGTCGCCGATCATGGCCCGGACGCGCGCGATCTTGTCGACCACGGAACGAATGAAGCTCTGCCCGCCGAACCCCGGATTGACCGTCATCAGCAGGATCAGATCGAGATCGTCGAGCAGCGGCTCGATCGCGCTCTCATGCGTGCCCGGATTGATCACGATGCCGGCCTGCTTGCCGTGGCCCCTGATGGCCTGGAGCGTGCGATGCGGGTGTGCGCCGGCCTCGACATGAAAGGAGATCAAATCCGCGCCGGCCTTTGCGAAGGGTTCGATATACGGATCGACCGGCGCGATCATCAGATGCACGTCGAGGAATTTTTTGGTGTATGGCCGGATCGCCTTCAGCACGTCGGGACCGAAGGTGATGTTGGGCACGAAATGCCCGTCCATCACGTCGCAATGGATCCAGTCCGCGCCGGCGGCGTCGATCGCGCGCACCTCCTCGCCCAGCTTCGAGAAATCGGCCGAGAGGATCGAGGGGGCGATGCGGATGGGCGCGCTCATGAGGGCGGTTTAGCGGGCGAAGGCCAGCCCCGCAATCGAAACCGCCGGTTGTCAGCGCCGCTCCACCGGCACGGACAGGCGGCGGTCGGCCTCGGCGATCCCGGCCGCAACGCTGGCGAAGGCAGGCCGCTGCATCAGCCGCGCGAACCAGGCCGACAGGCCGGCATGACAAGCGAGCGAAGGCCCGCCGAGCCGCAGGCCGAACAGAATGCCCATGAACAGCGCGATATCGGCGGCGCACAGCGCCGGACCGAAGAAGGAGCGGCCGCCGAGGCGCTGATCGAGTTCGGCGTGATGACGGGCAAGCGCGGCCTCGGCGATCTGCGCATCGGCGGCCAGCGCCGCCCGCCTCTCGCGGTCCTGAACCGGCGGCGCGGTGCGGTGCATCAGCGGCTTGAGCGCCGCGAGCAGGATCTCGTCGGCGAAGAGTTCGTCCATGCGGCAGCGCGCCCGTTCGGCCGGCGTCGCCGGGTAGAGCGCGGGCTGCGGATAGGCCTCGTCGAGATATTCCAGGATGATGGTGGAATCGTAGACGACGAGGCCGCCATCGCTGAGCACGGGCACCTGCGCTTTCGGGTTCAGCGCCAGCACCTCGGGGTGCTTGGGATCGTAGCCGGTGGTCTGGTTGAACGGCACGGTGATGCGCTCGAAGGCCAGTCCCTTCTCGCCCAGCGCGATCTCGACCTTGCGGGCGAACAGGCTGAGCGGCCCCGTGTAAAGCGTGATCATGATGCGGCTCCCGGCTGCGACGGCAGCCAAACCTCGCAAAGGACGGCGTCAGGCCCCGTCAGCAGCGCTCTCGGAGCGTTTGATCTTGGCGGCGACGCCGCGCAGCAGCCAGGGCAGCAGATAGATCGGGAACTGCGCCAGCGCGAAGAACAGGAACGTTGTCTGCGGGACGCCCGCGCCCAGCGCCGCGATCAGCAGGCCCATATTCCGCTGCCCTGACCCGTAGCCGATCATGAAACGGTCGGACGGCCGCAAGGGCCGCAGGACGAGATAGCTCGCCATGATCCCGATCAGCGACACCGCGAAGGCGCAGGCGAGGAAGAACGCAACCTTGCCGGGGTCCGCCATGGCCGCCCGTGTGACGCCGTCCATCGCAGCAACCGCGAAGATGAAATACATCAGCACGCCAAAACCATCGAGATTGGCCTTCATCGCCTTGATCTTCGCCATGCCGAGCCAGAGGCGCAGCAGCGTCGCCACCGCCATGCCGCCGCCGATGAAGAACAGCAGCCGCAGCGTCAGCACCCAGCGGTCGAGCGGCACCGCCGAACCCGCCAGCAGATCGACCAGAAGCGGCGCGACGATGGGGCTTAGCAGCGTCGTCACGATGACGCCGGCGATGATCAGCGAGGGCTCGAAGCCGTAGATGATCGCGACCGCGGGCGACGACATGATCGGCGGCGCGGCCGCCAGCAGCGCGAGACCCAGCACGAGGCCGGGATCGAGCGCAGCCCGCCCGGTGAGCAGGAGCCCGCCGCCGATCAGCGCGACGGGCGCGACGACGAGCCAGAGCCCACACAGAAGAAGCTTCTTCGGCCGCCGCACCAGCCCGAGAATGACGCCGACATCGGCGCGCATGAAGGTGACCGTGGTGAAGCAGAAGATCGAGACCGGCAGCAGCGGCCGCGCCGCGGCGGAAAACTGCGGCAGCGCCAGGCCGAGCAGGATCGAGAGCGCAAACCCTTGCGTGCCATAGCGGCCAAGCCAGGCGAGACCGACAGCAAGAGGAGCGGCGAGGCGCGCGATCATAGGGCCAATTCGATCCGGGACGGGCTTGGACGCGGCCGCATGGTCGCGGCGACGCGACACCGCGTTACCATATCGCCATCATCTGCCGACAGAAAATTGCGGCAAACAGCGCGGGGCGATCATGCGCGCGCCGACAGCCCGACCTCTGGCGCAAATCTTGCGAAACTTCGCGCAACGCCTCGCGGAACCGTGCTTGCCCGCTGACTTTGCTCCGGAAACGGCTATTTCTACGAGGATGGGCGGCTGACGGGAGCAGGCGATGCGGACGGATACGATCGTTCTGGGAGCCGGCATCGTCGGCATCTCGGTGGCGCTGCACCTGCAGAAGGCCGGCCGCTCGGTCCTGCTGGTCGATCGCGGCCAGCCCGGGGCCGAGACGAGTTACGGCAATGCCGGGCTGATCCAGCGCGAAGGCGTCTATCCTTACGGCTTCCCGCATGATTTCGGCGCGCTGATCCGCTACGCGATGAACAACACCATCGACGCGCATTACCATTGGAACGCGATCCCGAGACTCGCGCCGTTCCTGTGGTCCTACTGGATGCATTCGCGGGCCTCGCAGCATGAGGCGATCGCGCGGAAATACGCCACGCTGATCGAGCATTGCGTCAGCGAGCACGATGCGCTGGCGGCCGAGGCGGGCGCGACCGACCTGCTGCGTCGCAAGGGCTGGATGAAGGTGTTTCGCACGCAAGGCGAGCAGGATGCGCGCCTGGCGGAAGCCGCGCGCTGGAAGCGCGATTTCGGCCTGAACCATCGCGCGCTCGATGTCGCCACCCTGCGGGCCGAGGAGCCGCATCTCGACCAGAGCCTGATCGGCGGCCTGCACTGGACCGACCCGGTGACGGTGATCGACCCGCTCGGCCTGTCGAAAGCCTATCTCGCACGGTTCGAGGCGCTCGGCGGCCGGCTGGCGCAGGGCGACGCCGGCACGCTGGCGCAGGACGGCGCCGGCTGGAGCGTGACGCTTGCTGACGGCGTCAAGGCCAGCGCGAAGGACGCGGTCGTGGCGCTCGGCCCCTGGGCCGACATGGTCAACCGCAAGCTCGGCTACCGGCTGCCGCTGGCGGTCAAGCGCGGCTACCACATGCATTACAAGCCGCTCGGCAACGCCGTGCTGAACCATCCTGTGCTCGATACCGAGCGCGGCTACTTCCTCGCGCCGATGCGCCAGGGCGTGCGCCTGACCACCGGCGCCGAGTTCGCCAGCCGCGACGCAGCGCAGACCCCGGTGCAGCTTGCCCGCGCCGAGCCGATCGCCAGGACGCTGTTCCCGCTCGGCGAGCGGCTCGACGCCGAGCCCTGGCTCGGCAACCGCCCCTGCACGCCCGACATGATGCCGATCATCGGCCCGGCGCCGAAGCACCAGAACCTCTGGTTCTCCTTCGGCCACGCCCATCACGGCCTGACGCTGGCGGCGGTGACGGGGCGGATGATCGCGGAGATGGTGACGCGCCAGACGGTGTTCGTCGATCCGACGCCGTTCGCGCCGGCGCGGTTTTCGTAGCGCTGTGTCATCCCGTGCGCGCCGCAGCGTGAAACGCTGCTGCGCAGACACGGGACCGCCATCACGACAAGGCGCCATTCTCGGCATACGGTCCCGCATCTGCGCAGCAGCGCTTCGCGCTGCAGCGCGCGCGGGATGACAGCCCTGCGCCACGCCCCCTCGCCTCGCCCGCCCGGCCCTGCCACGATCGCACCGACAGATTCTCCGACCCAAGGCTCCCCCCATGGCCCTCGCCAAACCGCCCGTCCAGGATAACGCCTACGCGGCCGCGCTCGCGCTGCTGCAACGCGTGCCGCTGATCGACGGGCATAACGACCTGCCCTACGTCATCCGCATGAGCCGTAGCGCAAAGGGCGATGTCGCGGCCTACGACCTGGCCCGCGTGCATGAGGAGGTCGACACCGACATTCCGCGCATGCAGGCCGGCATGCTGGCGGGCCAGTTCTTCGCGGCCTATGTGCCGCCCAACCACAAACATCCGGCCGGTTTCGCGCTCGCGCAGATCGCGCTGATGCGCGACATCCTGCGCCTTCATGCCGATGTCTTCCGGCCGGGCCTCTCGGCCGACGACGTCGCGGCGGCGAAGGCGGAGGGCAAGATCGCGCTGTTCATGACGATCGAGAACGGCTCGGCGGTGGACAACCAGATCGACGCGCTCGACGCCTATTTCGGTCTCGGCGTGCGGTTGATGACGCTCTGCCACAACGGCACGCATGACTGGTGCGATTCCGCCACCGACGAGCCGAGGCATAACGGCCTCTCGGACTTCGGCAAGGAGGTCATCGGACGGATGAACAGGCTCGGCATGGTCGTCGATCTCGCCCATGTCTCGCCCAAGGTCATGCACGACGTGCTCGACATCACCTCCGCCCCGGTCGTCTGGTCTCATTCCAACGCGTTTTCGCTCTGCGACCACCCGCGCAACGTCCCCGACGACGTGCTCGACCGGGTCGCGGGCAATGGCGGCATCGTGATGGCGACCTTCGTGCCGGACTTCATCAGCCAGGCCTCGCGCGACTGGCACAAGCCCGCCAAGGACAGATACGGCAAGACGCCCGAGGGCACGGATTACGCCAGCGCCGAGGCCGAGATCGAGCGCAAGGCGGGCCCTCGCCCCAAGGCGACGCTGCCGGAATATTGCGACCATCTCGACTATCTCAGCCGCCGTATCGGCCACGATCATGTCGGCATCGGCTCGGACTTCTTCGGCTGGGTCAATCCGGACGGGCTGGAGGACACCAGCGTCTTCCCGTCCCTGATCGCGGAACTGATCCGGCGCGGCTGGAGCGAGGAGAACCTGGAAAAGCTGGCGGGCGGCAACATGCTGCGCCTGATGCGGGCGGTGGAAAAAGCGGCTCGCTAATCCGGCTTCACCGGCTCCTGGTTCGGTTGCAGCTCCGGCTGCATGGTCGAATCGGGCACGAGCTCGGCTTTCGCGGCCACCTGATCCAGCCGCGCGACGCCGGGCGAACGCGAACGCGCCCAGAGTTGCGCCAGAAACAGCCCGAGCGGAATGGCGAGCAGCAACAGCAGGATCAGGTAGCCGCGCTCGCCTGCCATCGTCGCCGTCGTCTCCTCGCGTGGCATAGTGGTCGCCCGCTTGACCGCGAGGCCTGTCGCCCGACAGGACTGCTCTGCCCTGTATCTCTCATGGCGTCCACCCTCACGAAGGGCCTCAGCTATGCCCGGCTCCGGCACAGACCGCACCCGCCCGCCCGTCCAGTCGACCGGCCCTGTGATCATCCTGGTCGAGCCTCAAATGGCCGAGAATATCGGCATGTGCGCCCGCGCCATGGCGAATTTCGGGCTGTCGGAAATGCGCCTCGTCGCCCCGCGCGACGGCTGGCCGTCAGGCGGTGGCTTGAAGAAGGGCGCGACCTCGGCGGCATCCGGCGCGACCTATATTCTCGAAAACGCCCGGCTCTTTGCAAGCGCGGCCGATGCCATCGCCGATCTCAACCATGTGCTGGCCACCACCGCGCGCGAGCGCGGCCAGATGAAGCGCGTCGTCACGCCCGCCGAAGCGATGCCGCCATTGGCGGACCGGATCGGCCGGGCTGAGCGCGTCGGCATCCTGTTCGGGCGCGAGCGGATCGGCCTGACCAATGAGGAGATCTCGTTTGCCGACGCGATCCTGACCTTTCCGGTCAATCCGGCCTTCGCCTCGCTGAACCTCGCCCAGGCCGTGCTGCTGACCGGCTATGAATGGTTCAAGGCCACGGGCGGAGAGCCGCCCTTCCGCGAGACCCTGCTCTCGCCGCCGGCGACGCGCGAGACCGTGCTGTCGATGTTCGATTATGTCGAGGCGGAGCTGGATATTTGTGGCTTCTTCCCACCCGGCAAGAAACCGTCCATGACCGCCAATCTGCGCGACATCCTCCATCGTTTGAGCCTGACCGAGCAGGAGGCGCGGACCCTGCGTGGCGTATTCAAGTCGCTCACCGAGGGGCCGCGTCGCCGCAAACCCGGGGAGGCCTGACTCCCGTTCCCGATCTCGTGATCGCGGCGGTCGAAATTCCGCCATGGCACACCGCTTGAAGGGGCCTAATCGCAGCGCCAGCTCTGTCATGCTGCCAACACGGATATCCTCGATGCTCGATCGCCGGACATTATTGATGGGGTCGGGCGCCATGACGGCGGGCTTCTTCACGACCGGGCGGCCGGCGAGCGCGACAGATACCGACGTCGTCATCATCGGCGCGGGCGCGGCCGGCATCGCCGCCGGCCATGCGCTCAAGGCCGCCGGCAGCAAGGCGATCATCCTCGAGGCCCGCGACCGCACCGGCGGGCGGGCCTTCACCGACGCCTCGCTGGGCGCGGCCTATGATGCCGGCGCGATGTTCATCCACTGGGCCGAGCAGAACCCCTGGGTCGAAATCGCCAAGGGACTCGGCGTCGCGACGCCTGAGGACGGCTGGGGCGGCGGCGGCTTTCAGGTCTTCGCCGATGGCAAGCCGATGCCGGAGACCGACCGCCTGAAACGGCGCGGCGCCTTCGGCCAGATCGACCGGCGGCTCGAGACGGTCGACATCGGCAAGCGCGACATGTCGATCGCCGAGCTTCTGGGCGATCTCGGCCCCGACATGGCCCCGATCGCGGCCTCGGGCCTGCTGCTCTCGATCGGCGAGGAATCCGACCGCATCTCGGCCCGCGACTATCAGCGGCTTTGGGCCGGCGACGATTTGGTCGTCCCCACCGGCTATGGCGCCCTCGTCGCGCGCCATGCGCTAGGCCTCGACATCCGCCTGAACGAGCCGGTCGACGCGATCCGCTGGGACGGGCCTGGCGTCGTGGTCACCAGTCGGTCGGGCGCACTGCGCGCCAACGCCGTGATCGTCACCGTGCCGGTCGGCGTGCTGAAGGCGGGCCGCATCCGCTTCACGCCGGAGCTGCCGGCCCGGCATCGCGACGCGCTCGGCGGCATCGGCATGGGCGCGCTGACCAAGATCGCGCTCAGGGTCGAGGGCAACCGCTTCGGCATCACGCCGGGGACGAGCTATATCGAGGCCGGCTCGCCGGAAAAGCTGATGAATTTCGACCTGTTTCCGGACGGCAAGGACATCGTCATCGGCTATTGCGGCGGCGACTATGCCCGCGAACTGTCGAAAGCTGGAACGCAGGCCGTGCGCGACCACGTCGTCGATCTGCTGGCGCGGATGATCGGCGAGGGTTTTCGCAAGGCCGTCACGGGCATTTCCTTCCCCGCCTGGTGGACCGACCCGTTCTCGCTCGGCTCCTACTCGGTCTGCCTGCCCGGCCAGGAGCAGGCGCGCGATGCGCTCGCCCTGCCGATCGGCGAGCGCATCTGGCTCGCCGGCGAGGCGACGGCCGGCGGTGGCGCGATGACGGTCGGCGGCGCGACGCTGGCCGGCCGTGCGGCGGCTGGAGCGGTGGCGAGACTGAAGGTCTGACGGCCCACATTGCGAAGCGCATCCGGCACGGCCGCTGCGCGAAAACTCATTCTGTGGAACCCGATGCGAACTCCCTGCGTTGTCAGCCCATCGAACACATCACTGGGAGAGTGAACATGTTTAAGAAAATCGCTATCGTTGCGCTGCTCGCCGCCGTGCCTGCCAGCGCCTTTGCCCAGAACCCGCAGGGCGCCCAGGGCGGCGCGCTCGGTGGCGCAACCACGGGTGCGGTCGGCGGCGCCATCGTCGGCGGCCCGGTCGGCGCGGTTGTCGGCGGCGTCGGCGGCGCCATCGTCGGCGGCATCATCGGCGACAACACCCCGCGCTTCCAGACCTATGTCACGGAGCAGCGTGTGCAGTCCTACACCTATGCCCAGCCGGTCGCGGTCGGCACCGTGCTGCCGCAGGACGGCGTGGTCTATCGCGAGATTCCCCGCGAGTACGGCAACACCGAATACCGCTACACGGTCGTGAACGGCCGCACGGTGCTGGTCGAGCCGCGCACCCGCCGCATCGTCCAGGTCATCAATTGATCTGAAACGCTCCGGCTTCGGTCGGATCGGCCCGCCGCAGCGATGCGGCGGGCCTTTTTCGTTCAGAGTTCCAGCTCCCAGTTCTGGCCTACGAGAACCTGCCCGAAGGAGTGGTGGCGCTCCTCCGCCACCAGGCGGAACCCCTGCGCGACATAGATGGCGCGGGCCGCATGCAGAATGTCGTTGGTCCAGAGCACCATGCCGGCGTAGCCGGCCGCCCGCGCAAAGCCGACAGCCTCCGTCACGAGCCGCTTGCCGAGGCCAAGCCCCCTCGCCTCTGGCGCGACGATGACCAATCTGAGCTTGGCGACGCTGTCGCTCTCGCGCACGACGAAGGCGCTGCCCACCGGCTCTCCGCGCCACTCCGCGATGAAGCAGCGCTCCCGCCCGGGCCGGAACTCGCGCAGGAATTTCGCGGCGATCTCGGCGACGAGCGCCTCGAACGAGATATCCCAGCCATAATCCTGCGCATAGAGCCGGCCATGGGTCGCGACGACCCAGCCGATATCGCCTGGGCGGTGCTCGCGGATGACTGGAGCCGAGGCAGCCAGCGTCTCGCCAGAAAGCAGCGTCTGCGCACTATGGAGCGCTTCGACCAGCCTGTCCTTCTCGCCAGGCGCGAGCCGCCGCAGGATCGTCTCGGCCTGATCGCGCGAGGCCTTGTCGAGCGGCGCAAAGGCGGCGCGCCCCAGCGGCGTCAAAGACAGACGCAGCGCCCGCCCGTCCTGCGACGAACGCTCGCGAATGAGCCAACCCTGCGCGGAAAAGCGCTTCAGGATGCGCGAGAGATAGGCAGGATCGAGCCCAAGATCGCGGGCCAGTTCGCTCGCCATCAGGCCATCGGACTGCGCCAGTTCATAGAGCACCCGCGCCTCGGTCAGCGCGAAGCCGGAGCCATGCAGGCTGCCGCCAAGCGCGCCGACCCAGCGCGTATGGAAACGATTGAAGCGGCGGATCGCCGCGACGGCCGGCGTGTCGGGCTCCGACTGTGTCTCGGGCTGGATCATGGCGAACCTCCAAAGCGAGCTTCCCGCCAGATAGTGGACTTTGTCAACTAAATTTGATCGACCCATCATGCGCTTCTTGACCTCGCCTTAACCTGGCTCTGGCGGAATTCAGGAGCCTCCTCGCTGCTCGGACCCCCTTCATGCAGGTCGATCTTCTGGCTGGAACGGCTTATGCCGCGCTGGCGATGCCGCAGCGCCAGCCGACCATCCTCGTCTTCGATTCAGGCCTCGGCGGGCTGACCGTGCTCGATTCGACGGTACGGGGCTGCCCCGGCGCTCGGATCGTCTATGCCGCCGACGATGCCGGCTTTCCCTATGGCTGGCTCGGCGAGGAAGAGCTGGTCGCGCGCGTGCTGGCCGTGATGGAGCGGCTGGTGACGCGCTGCCACCCCGACCTCGTCGTGATCGCCTGCAACACCGCCTCTACGCTGGTCCTGCCGGCGCTGCGGGCGCGTTTTTCGATTCCCTTCGTCGGCACCGTGCCGGCGATCAAGCCGGCGGCCGAGCTGACGAAGACAGGGCAGATCACCGTGCTGGCGACGCCGGGAACGGTCGCGCGCGACTACACGCGCGGGCTGATCGAGACCTATGCCGGCCACTGCACCGTGACGCTCGTCGGCTCGACGCGCCTGGCCGGCCTGGCCGAGGCAGCGCTGAAAGGCGAGCTGGTCCCGGATGAGGCGATCATGGCCGAGATCGCGCCCTGCTTCGTCGAGGCCGGCGGCGCGCGCACGGACGTGATCACGCTCTCCTGCACGCATTATACGCTGCTGCTGGAGCGCATGAAGCGGCTCGCGCCCTGGCATGTCGGCTGGATCGACCCTGCGCCGGCGATCGCGCGGCGTGTCGCCGGCCTGCTCGGGCCAGTCGCGACGACGCCGGCCGTGAGCGCCAGCGAGGCGCTGGCGTTGTTCACAGATGGCGGCGGCCTGACCGGCCCCTTGCGCATCGCGCTCGCGGGCTACGGCCTCGCAGACGTCGCGATCGAGCCGATGCCGCTGGTGAATTGACCACGAGCGGCGCTCGAAAGTCGTCAGCTCATGGACTGCCGAACGGCTGATATGCCGAGGCCAGATCAGTCTCGACCGCAATTGCGATCTCACGCCAAGACTGGCGCTCGCTGCATCGAATCTGGTACTCGGCGCTGAACGCGTAGTTCGCGACATTGGAGCGAATGATGCATTGCTGCGGCCAGAACGCATCGTAGCGCATGGTTCTGCTCTGGCTATCGATGTCGATCTCAAGCATCTGTGATGTTTGAGGAAAATAAGCATTCGTGCCCGGAATCCTCGTCCGCGAACCGGGTGCGTGGCAGAACTCGATCCCGCTCGCTTCATCAAGGGCGCATTTCAAGGAATCTGGCGTCATTCGGTGCTGCGCCGCGATATTGTATCTGTGCTCGGACACGACCATCTCGCCAACGACGCCAAGATTTGCCAGAGCCGGCGTTGGCAGAACGCTCAATCGCCTCGCAACGCCAACGCCGTTGTGAAAGGTGACGCGCATCAGCCGATCACGCGGCATCGTCCAGATTCCCTGTTTGAAAAGCACCGCTTCGCTCTTTCGCGGCACGCCCTCGCGCAGGAGCGAGGAGAGTTGGCTCTGAGGCCATGCAGCGGCAAAAGTGCGATAGGCCAGATTTGCGGATATGGGCTTGATGGTCTGAGCGACGAGAACGACGAACAGAGCAACCGGCGCGAGAAACCAAACCGCAAACCGCCACAGGGCAGGCGCATCCCTCCAGGAACGGCAGAGTGGGAGACAAATCGCGACGCAGCAAGCCGAGGTCGCTGTCGCTATTCGCAGCCACTCGCTCTGAATGACGAAGCCCTGAGCGTTTCCGTTTGCAAAGCCAACATCCTGATTGGATATTGAGCCAGTCCAACTGAAAACGGAGCAGAAAATCCAACCCGCGACCGCGCCTCTGGCGATGTAGCCATTGCGCCAGACGACTGTTGAACTCTCCTCGTTTTCGTTAATCGATCCAGACGCGGCAAAGACTGTCAGGTAAAGTAGCAAACCATAAATCGATCCGGCCGTTAAGATAGCTGCCGGGACGGCGACTATTATCCCAATGAATGTGGCGGCCAGCCCAAAACCTATGTATTGACCCACAATTACAGGTATATTGAAAAAATTGACGATGACGAACACGAGTGTAAAAATCAGACACTGAATAATCCTCAGCACCAAGCGGGTACGCCTGTAACTCAAACTCCCAATAGCGTGCAGCACGCCGAAGACGATGAGCGCGAGATACGGCAGGCTCGGAGCACGAAGCTTCGCGTACTGCCAAAAGACGAATGCAGTCGGTTCTGCGTCAGCCCACTCGATAAGACCGAATGCGATCAACGCGAGCGCTGCAGCAACCGGCAACGTGCATGATGCGATGATCTGCGCCGCACTGAGATCGCGATGGCTGGGCCCGGTCATGGCGCGGCGATAGCATCGCAATCTGAACATCTGCTTACATGAGAATTCGGCCCGTCATGTTGACTTTGGCCAGCCCGCATGGTTCTAGACCGACGTCGCGCGGGCCCAAAAGGCCCGCGCGGCTTTTTCCGCACCCGTGATCCGCTCGCAAGCCGAGCGGGATCTGTCGCCTCTCCGGAGGAGCAGGAGGGCGCGGTCCTCACTCGCGAACTCAAGAGGACACGCGATATGTCGAAGCGCCATGAGGCGAAGTACAAGATTGACCGCCGTCTCGGTCAGAACATCTGGGGCCGCCCGAAGTCCCCGGTCAACCGCCGCGAATACGGCCCCGGCCAGCACGGCCAGCGCCGCAAGGGCAAGCCCTCCGACTTCGGCACGCAGCTGCGCGCCAAGCAGAAGCTGAAGGGCTATTACGGCTCGATCTCGGAGAAGCAGTTCCGCCGCTATTACGCCGAGGCGATCCGCCTCAAGGGCGATTCGGGCGAGAACCTGATCGGCCTGCTCGAGCGTCGTCTGGATGCGGTGATCTACCGCGCCAAGTTCGTCCCGACGGTCTTCGCCGCGCGCCAGTTCGTCAACCACGGCCACGTCACCGTGAACGGCAAGCGCGTCAACATCGCCTCCTATCAGGTCAAGCCGGGCGACGTGATCGCGGTCAAGGAGAGCTCGCGCCAGCTCGCCCTCGTGATCGAGTCGGCCGCCCTCGCCGAACGCGATGTGCCCGACTATCTCGACACCGACCACACCAAGTCGACCGCCACCTTCACCCGCACGCCGACCCTGACGGACGTGCCCTACGCGGTGCAGATGGAACCGAACCTGGTCATCGAGTTCTACTCGCGCTGATCCGGAACTGTAGCGTCAGGCTGCAAGGCACTGGCTGGAAACACGAAAGGGCGGCTCGCAGGAGCCGCCCTTTTTCGTTAGCCGGTCGATGTCGCGGCGCATGACGCCGCTCAGAACTTGCTCACAGATGCGAGCCGGCCTCGTCGCGGAAGAAATAGCAGCCCAACCCCATGCAGCCGATCAGGATCGAGATCGCATAGGGACCAAACAGGCTCAGCACGAAGACGGATGCGATGAAGCCTCGCATGGTCCACATCAGTGTCTTGTTGCTCATGGCGACCACTCGCGGTGAACTTACTGCCAAACAGTAAACGCAAAACTCTGAATTGAACTTGAACAGCTAGTGTAAACGAAAGGTTACCGTTTGTTTCTGGCGTCATAGGCCGGATGGCCTGCCTCCCCCGGCGCGCTGACAAGCCGCAGCGACTCGGCTAATCCTTGGAAACCCAAACGGGAAAAGGATGAAGATCATGAAGATGATGTTGATCGCAGCGCTCGCGCTCGGCTGCCTGTCGGGTCAGGCATTCGCTCAGGGCGCAAGCTGCGCCGTGCAGGCCACCGACAAGAAACTGGCCGGCGCCGCCAAGACCAGCTTCCTCGGCAAGTGCGAGAAGGACGCCACCACAGCCTGCGACAAGCAGGCCGCCGACAGGAAGCTCAATGGCGCGGCCAAGACGAGCTTCACCAAGAAATGCGTCACCGACTCCGTCGGCGCCTGACGCGCGGTATCCGCCGCAATCAAAAAGGGCGGCTCCGGGAGCCGCCCTTCCTTCATTGCTGCTCGCCTGATCAGCCGCGACGGTCCCAGTCGCCGCGATCGCGATCACGCCCGCGGCGCTCTCCACGATCGTCGTCGTCACGATCCCTGCCGCCGCCGCGGCGCTCGTCCATGCGCTCGCGCATCTGGCGCATGTGGCCGCGCCCCTCGGACATCGCCTCACGCACCGCGCGGCGGGCGACCGTCTTCTGCTCGTCGCTGAGCGTGGTCCAGAGCGGCCGCACCGTGTCGGACAACTCCTTCATGCGCTGGGCGCGCTCGCCGCTGCGGGTCGACATGCTGTCGAGCCGTTCCATGATGTCGGCATGGCGGAAGGTGTCGCGCTGCTCGCGCATCGAGGCCCAGCGCTCACGGCGCTGCTCGGCGCTCTTCTTGATCACCGCCTCGACGCGCTCGAACAGCGGCACCTGGTCGGGCTTCAGGTTCATGTCGGTGCGCAACTTGGCGAGACGCTCATTGAGGCGCGCCTCCATGCGCTCGGCGCGGCGCTCGCGCCATTCGGTGCGGCGCTGCTCGCGCGATTCGGCGCGGGACTCGGAGCGCTCCTGGCGTGTGCTGTCGCCGCCGCCGGCAGGCGGGATCGGCTGCGGCTGCTGGGCGATCGCGAAGGTCGCGGCCAAGGCTGCGACCGAAGAGGCGGCGATCAGGGCGATGCGTTTCATGGGGCAATCTCCAAGGGAGGGTCGGGCAAAAAGGGAGGGTCGGGCAAAGGAGCAGTCGCTGAGCGGGTCTCGAAGCCGGTTCGCGATGAGGCCACCATGCCGGGCAGGCCCTGACCCGGCGATGGCGCAAGCATGAAAAGATCGTAATGTGGACTGGACGCGCGGAATGCCGCGAAGTTCCATCCTTTGGCCGATACGAGACGATGCGCAATCTGATCACCGACGTTCGCGGCGTCCTCGTCGGCAATGCGCAGGATGCGAGTGCCGCGACCGGCGTCAGCGTCGCGCTGTTCGACCGGCCGACCATCGCCTCGGTCGCGATCCTCGGCGGCGCGCCGGGCACGCGCGACACCGCGCTGCTCGAGCCGGAGATGACGGTCGAGCATGTCGACGCAATCGTGCTGTCGGGCGGCTCGGCCTGGGGCCTGAGCGCGGCCGACGGCGTCATGGCCTGGCTCGCGGCCGAGCAGCGCGGCTTCCCGGTCGGGGCGTATCGCGTGCCGATCGTGCCGCAGGCGATCCTGTTCGACCTCGCCAATGGCGGCGACAAGCCCTGGGCGGAAGGCGCGGGCGAAGCGCCCTATCGCGCGCTCGGCCTGCAAGCCGCAGCCGGCGCATCGGATATCTTTGCGCTGGGAACGGCCGGCGCGGGCTACGGCGCGACGACGAAGAGCTTCAAGGGCGGGCTCGGCTCGGCCAGCGCGCTGGCGGCGACCGGCCATGTCGTCGGCGCGCTGGTCGCGGTCAATGCGGTCGGCTCGGCCACGATCGGCGACGGCCCGCAGTTCTGGGCCGGCGCTTACGAACGCGACGCCGAGTTCGGCGGGCTTGGCTGGCCGGCCGCGATCGCGCCCGAAGACCTCGCTTTGCGCTACAAGGGCGGGCCCGGGCGCAACACCACGATCGCGCTGGTCGCGACCGACGCCGCTTTGACCAAGGCGCAATGCAAGCGGTTGGCGCTGGCAGCCCATGACGGGCTGGCGCAGGCGCTCCGGCCCGTCCACGCCCCGCTCGACGGAGACGTCGTCTTCTCGGCCGCCACGGGACGCGCGGGCGCGCCATCCGACGCCTTCGCGCTCACGGAGATCTGCGCCACGGCCGCCGACGTGCTGGCGCGGGCCATCGCGCGCGGCGTGCATGCCGCGACCGCCCTGCCCTTCGCGAACGCCAGACCGGCCTGGCGCGACATTCATGGCGGCTGACCGGCGCGGCGGCGCATGCTACAGCGCGGCCCATGTCGACCGATGAATTCCTCGCCCGCTTCGGGGCAGCCGGCCAGCGCCAGCCCGACCCCGTCGCCGCCGCCCAGAAGGCGATGCGCAACGCCCTGCCGAGCCGCTTCTACGAGGCGGCCGCCGTGCTGGAGCGCGACCGTCTGTTCCATGTCGCGCTCGACGGCCGCACCGCCCGCACCCCGGCACGCAACCCGCTGGCGGTGGGCTCGCAGACCGTCGCCGAAGCGCTCGCCGCCGAATGGCAGGCTCAGGTGGAGCGCATCGACCCGGCCAAGATGCCGCTGACCCGGCTGGTCAATTCCGCGCTTGACGGCGTCGCCGACCAGCACGAGGCGGTGCGGGCCGAGATCGTCCGTTATGCCGGCAGCGACGCGCTCTGCTACCGCGCCGGCGAACCGGAGGCGCTGGTCGCGCGCCAGGACGACCTCTGGAATCCGATCCTGCGCGAAACGGAAACAGCGCTAGGCGCCCGCTTCATGCTGGCGCAAGGAGTGATGTTCGCGCAGCAGCCACAGACGACCCTGGACGCGGTCGCGGCCCGCGTCACCAAGATCCCCGCCCCGGTCGCGCTCGCAGGCGCGCATAACGTCATGACGCTGACCGGCTCGACAATCCTGATGCTGGCACTGGCGGATGGCTGCCGCAGCCCGGATGCAATCTGGGCCGCCGCCCATTGCGACGAGGACTACCAGATCGCGATCTGGGGCCAGGACGAGGAGGCAGCCGAGCGCCGCGTCATCCGGCGCGCGGAGTTCGATGCGGCAGCCTTGCTGCTGCTGCACGGCTAACGAAAGGACGCCCGGCATGGACCGTTTCACTGGCGGATGCTCCTGCGGCGATGTCCGGATCGTGGCGTCGGGGCGTCCCTACCGGGTCGGCCTGTGCCATTGTCTCGACTGCCGAAAAGCCCATGGCGCGCTCTTCCATGCATCGGCGATCTTTCCGCAGGATGCCGTGATGATCGAAGGCGAGCCCCGCGACTATGCCGGGCGCTTCTTCTGCCCGCGCTGCGGCTCGCCGGTCTTCGCGCGCACCGGCGACGAGGTCGAGGTCAACCTCGGATCGCTCGATGCCCCGGACCAGCTGATGCCGACCTATGAGAGCTGGATGGTCAGGCGCGAGGCGTGGCTGCCGCCGTTTCCGCTGGCGCGACGATACGAGTGCGATCGGGAGGACAACGGTCGTACCGAGGACTAAGCACGCTGGTTTCACTCGTAACCACCATGTTCCGCCAGCCGCGCCGCGCTCCACACGCCGCATTGCGACTTCAACGACGCGACGATCCCCCTTGGCGTGGCTTACTGGGTCGCATTGGCGGCAGGCCAGTCAGCCTGAGCCGAAGGTCTGCCCGTCTCCCGATGGACAGCAAGCCTCCAGCGCCTTAATCCGGAGACAGACCTTTCGTCGGCTGCGGGGCTTTGATCGCCATGAAGGACATTCTCGTCGAGCTCGAGGACCGGCGCGAGGGCGCGCGCCAGGGCGGCGGCGACAGGCGCGTCGCGGCGCAGCACGCCAAGGGCAAGCTCTCGGCCCGCGAGCGCATCGAACTGCTGCTCGACCGCGATTCCTTTGAAGAGTTCGACATGTTCGTGCAGCATCGCTGCGTCGATTTCGGCATGGACAAGGCGGAGAAAATCCCCGGCGACGGCGTCGTCACCGGCTGGGGCACGGTCAATGGCCGCACCGTCTTCGTCTTCTCCAAGGATTTCACGGTGTTCGGCGGCTCGCTTTCCGAGACGCACGCCCAGAAGATCACCAAGATCCAGGACATGGCGCTGAAGATGCGCGCGCCCATCGTCGGGCTGTTCGACGCTGGCGGGGCGCGCATCCAGGAGGGCGTGGCCGCACTCGGCGGCTATGGCGAGGTCTTCAAGCGCAATGTCGCGGCCTCGGGCGTCATCCCGCAGATCTCGGTGATCATGGGCCCCTGCGCCGGCGGCGACGTCTATTCGCCTGCGATGACCGATTTCATCTTCATGGTCCGCGATACCTCCTACATGTTCGTGACCGGCCCCGACGTGGTGAAGACCGTCACCAATGAGACCGTGACCGCGGAGGAACTCGGCGGCGCCAAGGTCCACACCTCGAAATCCTCGGTGGCCGACGGCTCCTTCGAGAACGATGTCGAGGCGCTGCTGCAGGTGCGCCGGCTGATCGACTTCCTGCCGGCCAACAACACGGCCGGCGTGCCGGAATGGCCGTCATTCGACGTGCCCGACCGCGTCGACATGAGCCTCGACACGCTGGTCCCGGACAATCCCAACAAGCCCTACGACATCAAGGAACTGATCCGGAAGACGCTCGACGAGGGCGATTTCTTCGAAATCCAGCAAGCCTTCGCCGGCAATATCGTGACGGGTTTTGGCCGCATCGAGGGCCGCACCGTCGGCGTCGTCGCCAACCAGCCCATGGTGCTGGCCGGCGTGCTGGATTCGGACGCCTCGCGCAAGGCCGCGCGCTTCGTGCGCTATTGCGATGCCTTCGAAATCCCGATCGTGACGCTGGTCGACGTGCCGGGCTTCCTCCCGGGTACCGCGCAGGAATATGGCGGACTGATCAAGCACGGGGCCAAGTTGCTCTATGCCTATAGCGAATGCACCGTGCCGCTGGTCACCGTGATCACGCGCAAGGCCTTTGGCGGCGCCTATGACGTGATGGCGTCGAAACATATCGGCGCGGACGTGAACTATGCATGGCCCACCGCGCAGATCGCTGTGATGGGCGCCAAGGGCGCGGTCGAGATCATCTTTCGTGGCGGCGATGCCGACACCATCGCGCGCCAGACCAAGGAGTATGAGGATCGCTTCATGTCGCCCTTCGTGGCGGCAGAGCGCGGTTACATCGACGAGGTCATCATGCCCCATGGCACGCGCCGCCGCATCGCCCGCGCGCTCGCCATGCTGCGGACCAAGAGCGTCGAGCGGCCCTGGCGGAAGCACGACAACATCCCGCTGTGAGACTGGAGCGCCTGCGCCTGCGCGTCATGCGGCGGCCAAGAACGATGATCGCCCTGGCGATCGCGCTGCTGGCGGCAACCGGCGTCATGCTGTTCCTTTGGCTGGAAGGGGTCGATCGCGGCCGCTACGCCCATCTCATCTCCCCCGAACGCATCGCCAGTCTCAATCGCGCCTTCGCGACGATGGGCGATGATGTCGTTCTCTTCGGCGATTCTCACAGCGAACTCATCGGCGATCCCTCGCCGCTCTGCGGCAGGCCGGTGGTCAATGCCGGCGTCGGCGGCATCAGCGCGCGCGGCTACCGCAACCTGCTCGGCGAACTCGCAATGCCGCGCCGCGCCAGCGCGGGTCTCCTGACCATCGGCTCCAACAGCGCGTTGGAGAAGCCGTTGCCGCGCAGTCGAAGCGCCTTTCGCGACAATGCGGCGGCGCTGATCGAGGCGCTTCAGGTGCGCACGAAACGGCTCGTCGTCACCGCTGTTCCGCCGGTCGGCGCAGAGGCCGCGCATCTGTTCGATCTGGGCGCGCTCAAGGCCTATTCGGAAGAGCTCGACGGCATCTGCCGCAAGGCCGGCTGCCGCTTCCTCGATCCCTTCGCCGACATACGCGGCGAGAACCCGGCAGTCGCCCGCCCCGGAATCACTCGTGACGGCGTGCATCTCGTCGACTACCGCGCGCCGCTGGCGAAATCGGCAGCCCTGCTCTGTAACTGACGCACCACTGCGCAAGATGATGGGGCGCCTTCGCGAATCGGCATAGCTGGCTGCGGCCGCGGCCGCGAAAATGGGCGTGACGCTGCGCCGGATGCATCGCCATCACGCTGACGTGTCGTGAAAATTCACCATTGGTCGCTTGAACTTGGCGATGCCGGTTCACTGCGGCGCGCAAGCCGATTGTTACCGTCAAACTCCATCGCTATAAGGCAGCCAAATCGACGGCGGCTCGGCGGCGATGCCGGTGGGCGCGGCCAGACGACGAACCCGAAAGAGTGCGCCTATGTCGAAGCAGATTACACTCGAGGCGGACTACAAACCGACCGACGACGAGCCGTTCATGAACGAGCGTCAACGGGAGTATTTCCGCGGCAAGCTGATGGCCTGGAAGGACGAGATCCTGAAGGAGGCCAAGGGCACGCTGGTCGCTCTGCAGAGCGAAAGCGAGAACCATCCCGACATCGCCGACCGCGCTTCCTCCGAGACCGACCGCGCCATCGAACTGCGCGCCCGCGATCGGCAGCGCAAGCTGATCTCCAAGATCGAATCCGCCATCGCCCGGATCGACGAAGGCTCCTACGGCTATTGCCGCGACACCGGCGAGCCGATCTCGCTGAAGCGCCTCGAAGCGCGCCCGATCGCGACCCTGTCGCTGGAGGCGCAGGAGCGGCATGAGCGGAACGAAAAGGTCTTTCGCGACGATTGAGTGGTCATGCCTGCAAAGGCAGCGCGACCGGACCGGAGAATTGGAAGCCCCGCGCGGGAGGCGCGGGGCTTCTTTTTTGGCCGCCACCCTGTAGCTTGGGGAGCGTGGCGGACGGCCGGGAGACATGGCGGCTCGGGAGGAGACGCCGGCGCGACCGGAGCGGAAAAAGCGGGGAGCGTTCCGCGCCGGCCGGGACTTTCGGGAAGGGATGGGGCTCGGGGGACCTAGAACGGCAGCAGGATGTCCATCACCTGCTGGCCATAGCGCGGCTGCTGGACATCGGTGATCTGGCCGCGGCCGCCATAGGCGATGCGGGCCTGGGCGATCTTGCTGGAATCGACCGTGTTGTCGGATTCGATGTCCTCGGGGCGGATCACGCCGGCGACGATCAGCTCGCGCACCTCGAAATTGACCCTGATCTCCTGCTTGCCCTCGATCACCAGATTGCCGTTGGGCAGGGTCTGCGTCACGACGGCCGCCACGCTGGTGGTGAGCTGCTCGGCCCGGCGCACCGAGCCCGCGCCCTCATGCGAGCCTTCCGAATCGAGCTTCAGCAGCGAGCCGGCGCTGGCGCCGTTGGGCAGGAACTTGTCGAGCTTGTTCTCGAAGCCGAAGACGTTGTCGGCTCCGACATCCTCGCCGCTCTTGCGGCTGCGCTTGGTGGTGTTGTCGAGTTGGGCTCGGTCGGTGACCTTGACCTTGACGGTGACGAGATCGCCGACGAGCCTTGCGCGCTGGTCCTTGAAGAAGGCGCGCGAGCCGGTGCGCCAGAGCGAATTCGGCGCGAAGGAGGCGTGCTCCATCGTCGGCATCGGCATCTGGACGGGCTTGTAGCCCTTCGCGGCCGTCGGATCCTCGATGGCGGACAGGGCCGGCGCCTGGCCGACATTGGCGAGGCGGTCCATCGCCCCGCAGGCGGAAAGCGAGACACCGATCAGCAGGACGCCGGACAGTTTGACGAGGGGATGCGTGGTCATGGCTGGCTTCCGCATTGACTGGAGCTAGTTGGCGCTGGCGACACGGCCGGCCGACGAGGCCTGGACGGAGATCCGTCCGGGACCGCTGACCGTGCCCTGCAGCACGCGCTTCGACTGGGGATTGGCGACGGAGACGACATCGCCCATCGCGCCGGCGTCGCTGGCGCGGCCGCGCATGGTGATCATCAGGCCCGGCGCCTCGTAGACGATGGTGACGAGGTCGCCCTTGGCGACGATCTCCTCGCGCTGCACGTCGCCGCTGCGTAGCGGCATGCCGGCGAACAGCGCCCGGCGCGCGACCTTGTCGATCGCCGAGCGCAGGTCGCCGACGAATTCGCCGGTCTGCGCGTCGCGCGGACGGCGCTCGACCATGACATCCGCCTTGCCGAGCGTCTCGCCGCGCGCAATGGCGCGTCGCGGCACCACGACTTCGACGGTTTCGACGAGCTGGCCCGAGATGCGCAGCGGCTTCAGCCGCATTGCGGTGCTGCCCGGCACCATCAGCCTGGCCTGAACGCGGCGCGAGCGCGCGTCGTAGCTGAGATCCATCACGACGGCGTCGCCGGTCAGCTCCGGCTCCACCACGATGATCGGCGCGCCGCCATCGACCGACAGCGCCAGAGCGCGCGCATCGACGCCGAAGCGCTCCTGCAGCCCGGTCTTGATCGCGGCGTCGAGGTCTGACGCCATCAGCCGGCGCGCAGCCCGGGTGACGACGACCTGGGCCAGGCCCTGCGTATCGAGATCGCCCGCCTCGCGCACGACGCCTGCGCCGCGCGCGGCCTCGACGATGCGGGCAACCTGGATCGTCCCGGTCTCCCCCAGCCCCGGAGCGCGGAAGGCGGGCGCATTCGAGAGATCGGCCGGAGCTCCGGGGAACAGGTCGCCATAGGTCACGAAATCGCGTGTCAGCGTCAGTTCGGGGCGCAGTTGCAGGCGGCGTGGCGTGACGGGCACCGTGGAGATCGGCCCGGAAGGCAGAGCCGCGACCGGAACGGAGACGCGCTCGACCTTGGCCGGGGCTGCGATGGCAGCGCCGGCCAGCAGCATGGCGGAGAGGGCGATCAGGGGGCGAATCACGAGGGTCATCCTTTTCGATCAGCCACGGAACATCTGCGTCGTCGCCGACATCATCTGGTCGGCGGCGGTGATGACCTTGGAGTTCATCTCATAGGCGCGCTGCGCCGCGATCAGCGAGGACAGCTCGGTGACGGCCTGGACGTTGCCCTCTTCGAGATAGTTCTGCTGCAACGTGCCGAAACCTTCGCCGCCGCCGAAGCCGTCGATCGCCTGGCCCGAGGCGGCCGTCTCGACGAAGAGGTTGTCGCCAATCGATTCCAGCCCGACCTTGTTGATGAAGCGCGCAAGCTGGATCTGGCCGAGCTGCTGCGGGGCGGTCTGGCCGGGGATCGTGACCTCGACCGTGCCCTGCGCGTTGATCGAGACGCTGGAGGCGTTGTTGGGGATCGTGATGCCCGGCTCGAGCTGATAGCCGTCGCGGGAGACGAGCTGGCCCTGCGAATCGAGATCGAAGGAGCCGTCGCGCGAATAGGCGGTGCGGCCGTCGGGCATCCTGATCTTGAACAGGCCCTCGCCGCGGATCGCCAGGTCGAACTGCTTCTCGGTCGGCGTCAGATTGCCCTGCGTCATCACGCGGCCGGTCGAGACCGTCTTGACGCCGGAGCCTATGAAAACGCCGGCTGGAACCTGCGTGTTCTGGTCCGAGGTCGCCGAGCCGGCGCGCCGGAAGTTCTCGTAGAGAAGATCCTGGAAATGCACGCGCTGGCGCTTGTAGCCGGTGGTGCGCACGTTGGCGATGTTGTTGGAGATGACCTGGACGTTGAGTTCCTGGGCCATCATGCCGGTGGCGGCTGTCTGCAGAGCGCGCATGGCTTTGCTCCCTTTCGCGATCAGGCTTGCTGGTCGGCCAGGCGGGTGATCGCCTTGGACCGGAGTTCGTCGGCCTTCGTCATCATGTTGACCATGCTTTGATAAGAGCGCTGGACCTCCATCAGCCGGGTCATTTCCAGCACGGCCTTGACGTTCGAGCCTTCAAGCGCGCCGGCCTCGACCCGCGCCTGCGGACCCGATGGCTGCGCGGCGACGGTCGACGAGAACAGGTTGTTGCCGTCGCTGACGAGTGCGCGCGGATTGTCGAAGCGGACCTGACGCAGCTTGCCGCGCACGCCCTGGTCGCTGGAGACCGAACCGTCGGCGGCGATCTTCGCATCGGTCTCGCCGGGGCCGAACACGATCGGCCCGCCCTCGCCCAGCACCGGAAGCCCGGTCTGCGTGACGAGCTGGCCCTGGGCGTTGACGGCAAGCGAGCCGGCGCGGGTATAGCGCTCGCCACCCGGCGTCTGCACCACGAGGTAGTTGTCGCCGCGCAGCGCCACATCGAGCGGGTTGCCGGTGCGCTCGACCGCCCCCTGGGTCAGGTCGATCGGCGTGCCCTTATCGATGACGAAGGACAGCTGGCGATCGCGCGGCTGGAAGGCCTCGGCGCTCGCGATCGGCATGATGAATTCGTTGAAGCGCGCAGAGCGCGCCTTGAAGCCGTTCGTGCCTGTATTGGCGACGTTGTTGGCGATGACATCCAGCTCGCGCGCCAGAGCCATCTGACGCGACAGGCCGACGAGAAGCGCGTTCTCCACGGCATGATCTCCCGAATTTCCCGCGACCGCCTCGACGCTCCCCAGCGCAGCGGCCACATCGTCTAGTCCGCAAGCGGCGTGCCAGCATGGTTAAGGTCATTCAAGATATTGATTTTGTTGTACTATATAGGAGATTCTTCTGCCCGTTCCGCCCGGCAGAACCCGGTCTGACGGCAAAATCGACCCGGCAGAAATTGCCGCCCTTAACAGTGCGTTAACCGTGATTGATCAGGGTACGGGATGGGGGCGATGCGGATCTGCCGCGAACCCCGGTCGCGGGCGGTCAATCGATGTCGAAGAAGCCGAAGAACACCGAGGAAGAGGGCGCTGCCACCGAGGCGGTCCCAGCCGCCGGCGGCGGGAAGAAGAAGCTTGTCATGATGGTCGGCGGCGCCGTCGTGCTCGCCGCGCTCGGCGGCGGCGGCTGGTTCTTCTTCCTGAAGAAGCCCTCGGCCGAGCAGATGGCGGCAGCCGAGATGGCCAAGGCCGCCAAGAAGCCGGCCTCCTTCGTCGAGATGAAGGACATGATGATCGGCATATCGAGCGGCGGCGAGGCCAACCGCCAGCCCATCATCAAGATCAAGGTCGTGCTCGAAATCGCCGACGCCAAGGTCTCCGAAGAGATCAAGCCGCTGCTGCCGCGCGTCGAGGACGCCTTTCAGGTCTTCATGCGCGAACTCAGGCCCGCCGATCTGGAGGGTTCGGCCGGCATGTACCGGCTGAAGGAGGAACTCCTGCGCCGCGTCAACGTCACGGTCTATCCGGCCAAGATCGACGCCGTGCTGTTCAAGGAACTGCTGGTCCAGTGAGCTGCTTCGCGGCCGAGCCCCAGCCATGATGATCGAGATACGATGACCACCGACGACCGCGACGCGCAGGGCAAGCCCAAGGACGAGCCGCTGACCCCGGAAGGGATGGCGGCCGAGTGGGCGGCCATGCCCGACATGATCGAGGACGAAGGCGAACAGGAAGGCGGCACAGACCGCCTGATGTCGCAGGACGAAATCGACACGATGCTGGGCTTCTCCACAGAGGAGAAGGACGCCCGCAACGGCATCCAGGCCATCGTCGATTCGGGCTCGGTCGCCTATGAGCGGCTGCCGATGCTCGAAATCATCTTCGAGCGCATGGTGCGCCTGCTCTCGACCAGCCTGCGCAATTTCTTCACCGACAATGTCGAGGTCACGCTGGAGAGCATCCGCTCGGTGCGCTTCGGCGACTATATCAACTCGATCTCGCTGCCCGCCATGCTCTCGGTCTTCAAGGCCGAGGAATGGGACAATTTCGGCCTGATCACGATCGAATCATCGCTGATTTATTCGGTGCTGGACACGATGTTCGGCGGCAAGCGCGGCCAGCCGGCTCCCCGCATCGACGGCAGGCCCTTCACCTCGATCGAGATCGGCCTGATCAAGCGCGTCATCGCACTGGTGCTGAGCGACGCCGAGTCGGCGTTCCGGCCGCTCTCGCCGGTCACATTTTCGGTCGACCGCATCGAGTCCAACCCCCGCTTCGTCTCGATCTCGCGGCCCGCCAACGCCGCGATCCGCGTCGAACTGCGCTTTGACATGGAAGGGCGCGGCGGCTCGCTGCACCTGTTGCTGCCCTACGCCACGATCGAGCCCATCCGCGAGCTCCTGCTCGAAAGCTTCATGGGTGAGAAGCTCGGACGCGATCCGATCTGGGAAAATCACCTCGCCACCGAAGTCTGGCAGACCGATGTCGACGTCACCTGCGTCCTGCACGAGACGCAGATGCCGCTCAAGCGCGTGATGAAGCTGGAGATCGGCGACACGCTGATGTTCGATGCAAGGCCGGACTCGGTCGTCGCGCTGCGCTGCGGCGAGTTCATCATCAGCGAGGGCCGGATCGGGCGCGTCGACGACAAGATCGCGGTGCAGGTCGTCAGCCCCTTGCGCCGCTCCAAGACCACCATCGCCGCCTTCGACAGCGCCACCAGCCATCTCGGTTCACCACTCTAGCAGGGCTAAAGCCGCCATGACGATCACTCTCATCGCCGATGCGCTCGTCGCCTGCCTGCTCGTGGCGACGATCATCACCTGCTACGTGCTGGCCAAGCGCATCGAGCGCATGAAGGCCGACGAGGCCGGCATGCGTCAGACCATCGGCGCGCTGATTTCGGCCACCGACACCGCCGAGCGCGCCATCGCCGGCCTCAAGCTGACTCTCGGCGATTGCGACCGGACGCTCGCCGCGCGCCTTCTGACCGCCGAGCGCTACGCGGCCGATCTCGCAGCCCAGGTCGAGGCCGGCCAGAGCGTGATGGACCGCATCACCCAGATCGTCAGCGCCGCCGCGCTCGTCGCGCCGCGCCAGCCTGAAACGGTCACGCCCGAGCCTGCCCCCACCCCGATCTCGCGCATGGCCAGCGCGGCCGAATCGGCCGCCGCGATCCGGGCCCGCGCAGCCCGCCGCCTCGAGGGCCAGGCAGCGTGATCGAACGGCCCCGCCTGATTCCAGCAGTCATCCTCGGCGCCATGGGTCTCCTGGCGCTGAAGCTGCTTGCCTGGACGGCGGAGCCCTACCCGGGAAAAGTGCCGGCGAGCGAGCTGGCTTTCGCCTCTGCCGAGGGCAAGCCCGAAAATTGGAGATCGGCCAAGGTCATCGCCCGCGCCAACCCGCCAGGCGGCATCCTGTTCGACCCGGAGACGACCGGCTCGGTCGACAAGCCCGACCCGAAAAAAGCCGAGGAAGCCGCGAAAGCAGCCCTGGCGGACGCCGCCCGCGCCGCCAACCCCAACAACAAGGCGGCCGTCATGAACGGAACCGCCGCGACAGTCTCGCCGGCCGAACGCGCGCTTCTCGAACGCCTCGGCGAGCGACGCGAGGAGATCGAGGCCCGGATGCGCGAGCTGGAGATGCGCGAGCGCCTGCTCGACACGGCCGCGAAAAAGCTCGACGGCCGCGTCGACGATCTCAAGCAGCTGGAGGGCAAGGGCGAAGGTCCCAAGGCTGCCGCCGGCGAGGAGGCGAAGGCGATCAAGAACCTCGTCATCATGTATGAGGCGATGAAGCCCAAGGACGCCGCCCGCGTCTTCGACAGGCTCGGCCATGACGTGCTCGTGCCCGTCGTCCAGCAGATGAACCCGCGCAAGATGTCCGACGTGCTGGCCGCGATGGCGCCCGACCGGGCCGAGAAGCTGACGGTCGCGCTGGCCTCTAGCGGCCGCGGAGCCGGCCTCGACCGGCCGATCGACAATACGCAGCTGCCCGGCGGCGAACTGCCGGCGATCGCCCCGCCACCGCGGCGGTGAGTCCCATTCGATGGCGGACGGCCTCGACGATCCGGAGCGGCGCCGGAAGGCGATCAGGACCCTGCTCTGGCTCACGCCGGTCATGTTCGTGTTCGGATACGCCTTCGTCTACCTGACCGAATTTCGACCGACTCCGCGCGTCGCAACGATCGTCGGCGCGTCCTCGGCAGGCCTGAGCCTGTTCTTCGCGGCCTCTCTCGCCGCCTTCGGCCGGGATTGGCTCTCGGCTCTACGGGTCGTCGGCATCGGGCTGGGCGTGATCACGCTGCTGCTCAACGCCTGCTCGGGCGCGTGACGCCAGCCTCGATCCGGACCTTAACCCGGCATTATCCTTGACGCGCTAGCGTGCCACCCTGTCGGGATGCCGCGCTGTCGTCGCGCCGTTCTGATGGTGTGGCGTTGCGTGAGAGTGCCGGATTTGCGTATCCCGCTGTCCCTGTCTGTCGGTATCGGCCTGGCCGCGCTTTGCGTCGCCGCGGGGCTGGCCGAGCCTGCGCTGGCCGCCAATGCCACCTTGCGGGGCGAGGCCATGCCGGCAGGCTTCGGCCGCCTCGCCTTCTCGTTCGACACGGCGACCCCGACCCGCATCCGGGTCGCCAATGGCGTGCTCGTCGTCGCCTTCGGCGATGCGGTGAAGGTTGACGTCGCCAAGGTCGCCCGCGACCTCCCGGCCTATATCTCCGTCGCCCGCAACGACCCCGATGGCAAGGGCCTGCGCTTTGCGCTGGCGCAGCCCTACAAGGCCAATCTGATCGAGGCCGGCGACAAGGTCTTCATCGACCTGCTGCCCGAGAGCTGGACCGGGCTGCTCCCCGGCCCGCCGCAGGAGGTCATCGCCAGTCTCGCCGAGCGGCTGCGGCTGGCGGAGGCGCGCGCCCGCGACGTCGCGCGACAGCCGGCCCCGCCGCGCCCTGTGCTGGCGGTGCGCGGGGCGGCGCTGCCGACGCTCGACCGGCTGATCTTCCAGACGCCGCCCGACACGGCTGTGACGCCGGAACTGGTCGACGGCACGCTGCGGCTGACCTTCGACAAGGCGATGACCGTCGAGCCCGGCCCCATTCGCTCGGTTCTGCCGGACGGCGTCGCGCTGGCGGCTCACGCCACCACCGACGCCACGACGCAGATCGACCTGACGCTGCCGCAGGACTGGCGGATGCGCTCGTTCCGCGACGAGGACGGCCTCATCGTCGATCTCGTCCGCCCCGGCAAACCGCCGCCCCTGACGCTGTCGGGCCCTGCGCCACAAGCGCCGGCGGCAGCCTCGGCGATACCCGGCCCGGTCACGGCCGCGACCGCTGCCGACCGACCGGCTACCCAGCCCGCCGCCGCGCCGGCAGCCGCCAAGGCAGCGCCGCCGCCCGATCCGACGCCGCAGGCGGTCAGGATCCAGGTCGTCAAGCATGGCGACGGCGCGCGCATCGATTTCCGTTTCCCCCGGCCGACGGGCGCGGCCGCCTTCATCGAGGCCGGCACGGCGACGCTGGTCTTCGACACCCGCGACACGATCGACCCCGCCGAGCTCAAGGGTTTGCTGCCGGAGATCGTCGAGGACGCCACCGTGACGCGCGAGGGCAAGGTCACGCTGGTGCGCCTGCGCCTCGCCAATCCGCCGCTGACGCGCCTCGCCGACGACGGGAACACCTGGTCGCTGGCCTTCGGCGAGGACCGCGCCCGCACGACGGAGGCGATCGCGCCGCGCCGAGGCGTCGACGAGCGCGGCCAGACCATCGTCGCGGCTCCCCTGCCCGGCATGACGGGCGTCCACTGGCTGGAGGCGGGGCCGGGCGGATTGCCGGTCGCGGTCGCGACCGCGACGGGGCCGACGCGGCTTCTGCCCAAGCCCTACCAGTTCGTCGAGTTCGCGCTGCTGCCGACCGCGCATGGCCTCGCCGTCAGCCCCCGCGCCGACGATGTCGTGGTGCGCGCAGGCGCCGATCAGGCGCTGATCGGCCGCACCGGCGGCCTGACCGTGACGCTCGACGCGGCCATGGATGCGCCGGCCGACGGGATCAAGGCGCCAGCCGCCTTGCCGCTGCTGCTCGACGCCGAGCTTTGGACGAAACTCCAAAACGGCTCGGTTCGCGACGCCTCGCGGGCGCTTCTGGGCGATGTCTCCGACGCCTCGCGCACCCGCAAATCCGAGGCAAGGCTGGCGCTGGCCCGCTTATACGCCGCCAACGGCCTGATGCCGGAGGCCGCAGGGCCGCTCGCCGTGATGCTGGCCGACGATCCCGGCATGCGCGGCAACCGCGAGGCGTTGTTCCTGAAGGGGCTGATCGCGACGCGGATGCACCGCAACGCCGAGGCGCTCAAGGCCTGGGACGCCGGCCCGATCAGGGAAGACGCCGAGCCCGGGCTCTGGCGCGCGCTGGTCGAGCAGCGGCTTGGACGCAACGCGCAGGCGCTGGTCGGATTCCGCCGCGCCGAGGCGATCCTCGAACGTTATCCGAAGGACGTGCAGGCCGAGTTCCGCATCGCCAAGACGCGCGCCGCGCTGGCCCAGCAGGACCTGACCGTGGCCGAGCGCGAGATCGCGCGCCTGACCGATTTTCCCCCAGAGCTTGTCGAGCCAGAGCAGCTCGCCCTCCTGCGCGCCATGCTGGGCGACGCCGGCGGCCGGCCCGAGGCCGCGCTGAACGGCTACAAGCCCCTGTTCGAGGCGCGCAGCCGGCCGGTCGCGGCCGAGGCGCAGTTGCGCGCGGTGCGCCTGGTGCAGACCGAGAAACGCCAGGACCTCACCGCCGACGAGGCCATCTCCCGGCTGGAAACCGTCTCGGTGACCTGGCGCGGCGGCGATCTGGAAATCGAGGCGCTGGCCGAACTCGGCCGGCTCTACACCGACAAACAGCGCTGGCGCGACGCCTTCATGGTCGCAAGGCGCGCCAACGAAAACTTCCCCGACAACCCGCTGACGCGGCGCATGCATGACGAGACGGCGCAGAAATTCGCCGAGCTGTTCACCGGCAAGGCCAGCAAGGCGCTGCCGCGCATCGAGGCGCTGGCGCTGTTCTACGACTTCAAGGAGTTCCTGCCGATCGGCCGGCGCGGCGACGAGATCACCCGCCTGCTCGCCGACCGCCTGGTCGAGCTCGATCTGCTCGACCAGGCGGTCGAGATCCTGCGCTACCAGATGCAGAAGCGCCTCACCGGCGCGGCGCGCTCCACCATCGCGGCCAGGGTCGCGATGATCGCGCTGATGAACGGCAAGCCGGCCGAGGCGCTGGACGCCATCCACAGCACGCGGCTGATCGAACTGCCTGCCGACGTCAAGCGCGCCCGCCTGCTGCTGGAGACCAAGGCGCTGTCGGACCTCTCGCGCACCGACCAGGCGCTGGAGATTCTGGAATCCGAGCGCGGCGCGGAAGTCGACCGTCTGCGCGCCGATATCTACTGGACCGGGCGGCGCTGGCGCGAGGCCGGCGAATCCCATGAGCGCATGCTGGCCGAAAGCTGGCGCGGCGAGGCGGCGCTGACCGAGGCGGAGCGCGCCGACGTGATGCGCGCGGCGATCTCCTATGTAATGGCGGGCGAGGCGCTCGCGCTCGACCGGCTCCGCAGCAAGTTCGCCGGAAAGATGGTCGAGAGCGCGGATGCGCGCACCTTCGCCTTCGTGACGGGCGCAAGCCGCGCCCGCGCCTCCGACATCCGCGAGATGGCCCGCAACGCCGTCGGGGCCGACACGCTGTCCGACTTCATGCGCGCCTATCGCGAGCGCTACCCGGACTATTCCACCTCCCTGCGCCAGAAGCCGAAACCCGAGCAGCCGGCGGCCGAGACGCCGCCCGCCCCGCAAGGCGCAGCGACTCCCCCGCCGGCAGCGCCCGGGCAGGGTTGAGGCTGACGCTTCGGCCTTCCATCAAGCGCGGCCCTATCCGCCCCCTCCCCCCCCCCCCCCC